>Ga0187893_10015749_pt1 | contig 10082 bp, 10 predicted proteins | sample MA1701074metaG_FD_139574 | JGI IMG/M metagenome (GOLD analysis project Ga0187893, IMG submission 139574) | White microbial mat communities from a basaltic lava cave in the Kipuka Kanohina Cave System on the Island of Hawaii, USA - MA170107-4 metaG ... | reverse complement strand
CGGTGCCCGACGCGCAAGATACCGAACCGTCCGGCGATGTGGCCTATGACGACGATGAGACCATTGCTCGTGATCCAAAGATTCGCGGCCGTGCGCCGATTTTCGAGCCCGGTCAGCGGGCCATTGCTTCACTAATGGATGACATTGAGCGCGAGGTTATCGCCCTCCCGGACCTACAGCGACCTTTTGTCTGGGAAGACAAAAAGGTCCGCGATCTTCTCGATTCGTTATTCGTTGGCTTTCCCGTAGGAACGCTTGTCTTTTGGCACACAACGAATGACAAAGACGCTCGGGCCCTAGGAGCTGAAAGACCTGGTCTACGGGCGACCACATTGGTCATCGACGGTCAGCAACGTCTCACGTCTCTGTACGCGGTGATGCGAGGTCTCGAAGTCATTGGAAAGGACGGAGCCATACGCAAGATCACGATCGCGTTCCGTCCGCGCGACGGTAGATTCGAAGTCGCGGATGCAGCGATCCGCAATGACCCTGAATTCCTTCCTAATGCCACTGAGTTGTGGAATGGAACACGTTCGAAGCCTCAGATTAGACGCGATCTGATTACTGCTCTGAGGGACAAGGGGCGTGTGCTCGATGAACAATATGAGGACGCCGCTGAGCGTAATTTGGATCGTGCCCACGCCATAGCCGACTACCGTTTCCCTACGGTTGGTATCCGAAAGACGGCTGCGACACAGGATGAGGAAATTACGGAGGAAGATGTTGCGGAGATTTTTGTTCGTATCAACAATCAGGGTACGCGACTCGGGCAAGCTGACTTTGTTCTGACGCTACTTTCTGTCTATCACGGGGAATTGCGGGATCAGATTGAAGAGCGGTCGCGCACAATGTCCTCCGGCGCGGTAGTGGGGATCGATACACAACAACTTCTACGGGCGGTGTGCGGCGTCGCGTTTGGTCGAGCACGAATGTCAGCCGTTTATCGGTATCTTCGCGGCATCGATCCAACCACTGGCGAGGCCGACACTGCGGGACGCTTAGAACGTTTGCGTCAACTCGATGATGCCGCAAACGAAGTTATGGATCTTACGCCGTGGCGCGACTACCTACTTCGAGTGAAACATGCTGGCTTTGTTAGCCCGGGGCTCATTGCTTCCAAGAACGCAATAGTCAACGCTTATGCCTTCTACATTCGGGGCCGAAAAGCGCGTGTCCCAAAGAGTAAACTTGACGAAATGATTTCCCGCTGGGTATTCGGATCCTTGCTTACGGCGCGCTATTCGGGGTCTTCGGAAAGCGCTTTCGAGCAAGATTTGGGACGGGTTGCCAAATTGGACGTTGATGATGCCGTGGGCTTTGTGCAGGCTCTTGACGACGCCATGAGTGAAACGATCACAGGTGATTATTGGACTCATACTCTTGTGGCGACACTTGAGACGCAGAAGGGGCGATCACCAGCGGCTCTCGCATTCCGTGCGGCCCAGGTTGTGCTCGGAACCCGCGCGCTTTTCTCTGACCAGCTTCTCCAGAACCTGCTTGACTCGTCGGCACACGCAGGCCGTTCGGCTAGCGAAGTACACCATTTGTTTCCGACCACGTGGCTCAATTCGCATGGAATTAAGGATCGTCGTCTTGTCAACCAAGTCGCAAATCTTGCAGACATTGGCTGGCACGAAAATAGTGTGATTGGCTCTAGGAGCCCAGCGGAGTATGTTCCGCATCTCCGCGAGAAACTCGGTCTCGACGACCAGCAATGGGGGCGTATGTGCGCGGAACATGCCCTTCCCTTGGGATGGCAATCCATGGAATATGGAGATTTTCTGCGAGAGCGACGGCGAAGGATGGCAGACATCATTCGTGTAGCTTTTCGACAACTCGGCGGGGAGGCAGACGCCGCCCCCCTAACTCCACCCTGGTTTCTACCAGGTTCAGAGATTGTGTGGAAGCGTATTGCTGAGACCGAACGCGCGCTTCGCGGCATCGTCAGCGAGGTTTATGCGACACGTTTCGATGACCGCGCTGCACAGAAAATCGAGGACTCGTTGCCCGATCGAGAACGCGAGGGCCTCGCTCGCGCGCTCCGAGCGCGTCCGGTAGGCACAGACGCTCTCACCATCGTCCATTACCTCTATCTTGGTCAGTTACCACCACTACTTTTCGCGCAGGATGTTTGGCAGTACGCGAAGCCTTATTTCGGTGGAGCGGAAGATGCGAAACAAAGGTTGCAGACAGCCATAGCTCAAATCGCACCTGTCCGGAATGAGATCGCCCATGTCCGTGAAGTGGATCGCGATCGCCTTCTTCGCGCAAATTTAGCGTGTACTGAGATATTAGATATGCTTAGAGGTAAATTGAGGTAAATGAAGATTCTAGGAGTAGTTTCTGATCGACAATTCAAGAAGGCGAATGGGATCACAATATAATCATAAATCATGACTGAATCGGTAAGTGATTACCCCCACCTAAGCAAAGCTCCGATCGTCGAGGCAGTCATCGACTTTCGCGTTAAGCTGCCTTCTGAGTTTAAACTTGACGTATTTCAGTCATTGCGGGCCCAGCTCACTCAAGACTATCCCCGGTTTGAAGAGCAACAAATCGTCCAGCAGATGATAAAGCAAGAAGCCGGAAGCGCTGCCGAAGTGTCGACGCGATTCTCGGGAATCCACGGATATCGATTCCTTTCAGGAGATGGGAAGAACGTTGTCCAGCTGCGTCGCGACGGGTTTACGTTCAGTCGGTTGACTCCTTACACGAGATGGGAAGAAGTCTTTGCTGAAGCTTGGCGCCTGTGGTTGCTATATGTGGACGCTGCGAGGCCGGTAGAAGTGTCACGAATTGCCGTTCGTTATATCAATCGCATGTTGTTCCCACTGCCGTTCACAAATCCTGAAGATTATCTAAAAGCGCCCCCTGTGACAGCTGACGGTTGGCCCACAGAGATGAGTGCTTTCCTTTCGCGAGTAGTAATGCACGAAGCCAAGAGCGAGGTATCGGTAAACGTTATCCAGGCTCTTGAACCTCAAGTTCCGGGACAAAGTGACATTTCCATAATCTTTGATATCGATGCATATGAGGACATCTCTCTGCCCTCGGACGACGTTACAATTGCGGAACGATTTGGTAAGCTCAGAGAGATGAAGAACCGAGTTTTTTTCAACGGACTTACAGCCAAAGCTATAGACCTTTTCAGATGACAACCGCCGCATTATCACTTTCCAGCTCGGCTTCTCTCCTGACTCCGGGAACTCCGGGCGTGGGCCCTGACCAACAACGCTTATGGGCTATGCTTCAAGAGACCGTACAGCGCCTGGTCGACAGTGTGTCTCTCGGCGAACCGCTTCAAAGGACCTATAGAAAGCTTTATCAACTAATTGAGGATTGCGGTCGTTCTGATTGGGATGCCTACGGTGCAGAGCCCGTATTACTTGAATCTTACGAAAAGGCGAAGCACTTCGCCCGCTCCTTACCGTTTTCATTATCATCGCCTGAAATTTCGGCGGAACCAGACGGCGAGATCACTTTTGAATGGTATTCAAATCCAACTCGAGTATTCTCAGTGAGCATTGGGCCGAACAATGAACTTCACTATGCTGGGTTGTTCGGCGCTAGTCGCGCTTACGGAACAGAAGTTTTCCATGATGAAATTCCTGAAGTCATTCTTTCTCACATTAAGAGAGCGATTCTCTAAGACTCAAGCGCCTCACAACCTCAAGTCAGCCGTCGGCGACAACGAAAAGCTCAGTCGTTACATTTTCTCCTCAAGACATTTCAGTCGGAAACCCCCGCGTGTCAAGGCTGAAGCGTATATGCCTAGACATGGCGAAGTCTCAGTCTTCCGGATTGACGGGCTGGACCACTCTGCAATATGGGAAATTGGCATCGATGTTGCTAAGAAAAGGGCGCGGACACTCTACGCGCGTGGAGACACAGGAGCCACCGATGTCAGGAAAGTCGGCTTAGATGTACGGCCTGATGAACCTCCTCCGCGTCATGCAAACGTGATTGGTTGGCCTGAGGATGACAAGCCTCGTCAAAAACTGATTGCTCTGCAGTTGGCCGCAGTCGCAATCTTGGTTCTGAAGGAGTGAGAAGAGAGTGCGCTTTAGTCGGTGAGAGAAATCAAATTGTGAGCAGTCAAAGCCGTGAAAACACCAAGGAGTCGAAAAGTTCAGACGAACAAAACAAAACATCTAAATGACGTTGAGGGACCCCTTTGAACCTGCGCTGGCTGGAGTTTTCGCGCAAACGAAGGACCAATTAGTATTACCCCTATGAACAAAAACGATTTCTTCAGCGAACTAACAAACTCACGAGAACAGCGCAGATAACCAACTGGAAAAGTACGCCCCTCGGAAGGGCCGTTGAGTATGAGAGACGAAGACATTAAACGTTTAAGTGAGCCCTATACAAACCCGCGCGTCGATATGGATCGTCGGTTTCATTCCTCGATAGGTGCGGATGTTCCTCACGCCAATATCCTACTCAGAGAAATCTATAACGACCTCGACACAAAAACATTGGGTATCTCTTGGTGGCTTAGCGTACCAATTCATGAGCGCGCGCTTATTAGTGACTATCTTTATCAGTGCGCCTTCAGTATCGAGGTGAATCTGGCGGAAGCGAAACTGCATTTCTTGGAGTTCCTCGATGCCCGGGAGAAGCATGAGAAACGCATTGCTGATTGGGTCATCGTGGGGCCGCGTGGTGAACCAGTAGTCAAACATCCTTCTGCCGATGCACCGATCGACGATCTAGTAAACAAACTTGAGGCAATGCACGTGTGCGGATTCTTTCAGGCAATTGGTTCCACACTAGACTGTTTGGGCGCTTGTATTATTGGTGTGCTCGCACTGAATGCGCGGCTACGAAAAAGTGATATAGCAAGAGCGAAACAAGCCCTGGACAAAGTCCCTGTAACTGGAACTCCGGGAAACAAGATACAGCTTGACTTCAACATTTCTTCGATTCGGTAAGGAGCAATAGCGGCCCTTTGGGCTGGTTAGAAGGGTCCGATCAATATCGAAACGTGTTTATTCATCGCGGTCGTCGCTACACTTTCAACCAAATGACACCGCGACCGAGTTTGATTGTTGATAAAGATGGCCGCTCTAGAATCATTACGACGTCCACAATGCATTTGGTTAGGGAACCAGACAAGTCAGACGCTGAGGGTTTCATACACCCGAACCTTGTGCTGAATGAGGATGCTGAAATTACGTTAACTGGAATTTTTCGGAGTTGCAGGGATATGGAAGAAGCGATTTGCGAGCGATTGGTAGATATATGGCGAAGACGACGTTCAGACTCTCGACTCATCGAGCAGCCAGCGAATCAGTGGGATAGCGATTTTAAGTCATCCCTGTTCACCGGATACGATGCTACGGCCGAGCGCATTGAGAAAGACATGGTAATTAGCTCGCCCGTGATGTTGCACAGAATGATTTCGTCCGGGACAGTGGATAGCCACCTAAAGATGTGGAAAGGGTCACTGTGGGACAAATAAACAGGTCGCAGAGGTGTTTAGATAATGGTCACCAGGTGTACTGCGATTACCTGAAACACCTTTCCAAAGATTCAGGACATTACAGATATGGCTGATCAATTTTACGAAGAAATCACTAACGCGCTGGCGCGTGAGCTCGATAAAGACCGCTTTGAACTCTGTGCGGCGTCTTTGCTTAGAAAAGAATTTCCAACACTTGTTCCAATCCGCGGTGGGACGGACAGCGGCATGGATGGTGTGACGGCAGGTGACGGCCCATTTCTGGTCTGTACCACGGGTAGAGACGTAATCCGTAATCTCACGGGAAGTCTCAAATCATATCTTAGTAGTGGAGGCACACCTGGCTCTCTGATATTGGCAACTTCGCAGGAATTGAGTCAAACGCGCCGTCGAAACTTGCAGAAACGGTCCCGTGATCTCGGCTTTTCATTACTACAGATCTACCCTCGTGCAGCAATGGCTGAACGCCTCTATCACGAACCTCGATGGTGCAAGGATCTCTTGGATTTAACTGGCCGCCCTTCCGTACTGACAGTTGTTCCTTTGACGGATAGACCACTCATTGATCAATCGTTGGTGGGGCGTGATGAGGAAATCAAGTGGTTACTGGAGAGTCAGGGCGATCGGGTGCTCACCGGACAGCCAGGTTCCGGAAAAACATCTCTTCTGCGTCAGCTGGCCCTGCGTGATTGGGGGTTATTTGTTATTGATGACGACCCTGCCGCAATTGCGAACGCGGTTTCGCAAGCAACAATCCAAGGTAGTCATTGTTGATGACGCCCACTTTAAAACCGAATTGCTGACCAGGCTCAAACAACTGCGACGCGAGATAAACGCTGAATTCGATATTGTGGCCACCAGCTGGACTGGCGATAAAGCCGTTTACGGCCGCTGGAGACTCATTTTGTGGATCAAAATAACTCAGGCAAGTGTTCGCTCACTCGCCCTTAATCGTCTGCGCCTTTTGTGTCGTATGTCTTCAAAACTTACAGCAAAACAAAATCTCATTTTGGGGGAAATCCGAAAGTTAGCAGAAGTTTTCGGTATGGATTACGAGAACATCTTGGACTACGACCCGGACTCCCGCACTACGATGTTGGAAGTCATGAAGAACAAGATGATCCGTGGGCAGGTAATTATTTGGTACACGCTAGTCGATGAGTACTTGAATATGGAGATCTGTCAATACTTCTTCGGCAAGAAACGTTCGTTTCCGCAGCTGTGGAAGACAAAGCGCTTTCAGTTGTTCAATTACCACGTTCTCGAAGAATTGTATCCACTGCAGAAACTACGACTTGTCAGAGCCATTCGACCGTTACCGAAGACAGTAGTCAGAACGATCGAATCATTGAATGCGCTTCGCAACGGGTTGGCTCATTCTTTCTTCCCGGAGAACCTGAAAAAGAGCAAGCCAACAAGGAAAGGAAAAAGCATCTTCTCGGCTGAAGGTGGTCAGCTGTTTATGGAAGACATGCATGATGTCTCAAATTGCTTCATATTTAAGGATTCGGACTTAGGAATCGCGAGTCCGTAACAATTTCGATCCGCAAGGAGCAGAAAGGTCACCGCTAGAGCCAGAGGTCGGCAGAGAGTTGCATGACCGAAAGAGCCCTATTGGTGTAGACTGTGGTCATGAAAGTGTTGGAACTTCAGCTGCCCGAACAGACCGCTTCTAAATTGCAGGAGGCTGCCGAGCGCCTCAGTGTTTCTCCCGAGCAGTTGTCAATCATGAGTATCGAAGAGAAGCTTGCGCAGCTCGAGGACGAATTCCGTCGCTCGGCTGAATACGCGCTGCAGAAGAATGCCGACCTCTATCGACGGCTTGCCTGATGCGCTATTTATCTCTTCAGGAAGTCATCTCGCTACATTCCCTCTTGATTGCACAAAGTGGAGGAAGCTCCGGCTTAAGAGACCGTGGCGCTTTGGAATCGGCAGTGGCGCAACCGGAGGCTAGTTTTGGCGGCGAGGACTTGTATCCGGATCTCGCCAGCAAGGCTGCGGCGTTGGGCCATTCGCTAATTCAAAATCATCCATTTGTGGATGGCAACAAGCGTGTTGGTCACGCCGCTATGGAAGTATTTCTTTTGCTCAACGGCCACGAAATTGAGGCATCAGTTGATGAGCAAGAGACGATCGTAATCGACGTCGCAAGCGGAAAGGTTTCAAGGGTCCAGCTAAGTGAGTGGTTGCGTGAACACATGGTCGTAAAGAATCGGCCCACCTGACAAACCACCTACAATGAGGGGTTCAGCCCAAGGGGCAATAGGCCCTTTTTTCAAGACTGAATGCTGACCACGCGCCGCAGTTGAAGCGCAGTGCGCAGTTAACGAACTTGCAAATTATTCCGGGGTAGTTCAGTGGTAGAACGCTCGGCTCTGGACCTGAACGCATACTTCCTAACCGAAGCCGGGCTTTCTGACCTTCAGGCAAGACTCCAAACGAATCACTACGACGTGACAGTGCCCGAAGAAGGTGCGCTCCTGGTGACAGCTTGGCTTGTGAGAACGGATATGGAGAGGAGGCCGAAGGGCTTTTGAACGAGCTCTCTCCTTATTTTACGAGCCTGCGGTTTTATCCGGTTCCAGTAGACCAACCTCGCCGATTCGGTTCACGAGTGCACTTACAAGACGTCGGTACGACGATTAACGACCTCCAGAGAATTAAGCCAAATAATCGCATCCTCGCACAGAAGGAAGCGATCGAAGTCTGGGCCCCGTGGTATGACCGTATGGTCGCACTCTTTCTTGAAACAATTGAGGACGGCTGCCCCTGCAGGAAGTATCCAGAAGGATGGACCGATCGGGCACTGGCCTTGTTGGGTGAATATGCTGAGTTGCGGAAGGAGCACTCGCTCTGTGGAAAGCCGGAACGCAGTGGGGGCCATTTTGCGCAATTGAGAGAATTTCTCGGCCGATGCGCGACGAAACCAGGATTACTCAACGGTCGGGAGGTAGGCCGGATTCGACTCATGCTGAACCGATACGTCGAAAAACGTGGTGCACCAGACTCGATGATTTGCGCAGAGAAGCGGAATCGGCAGGCAGCCTACGTAGCTGGTCCAATTTTTCAAGAGGTCGCCGCTGTCGTTATTGAGAGGTTCGAGAAGCATTCTAAGGCCGAGGGCCTTGATGATGTAGGGTTCCTGAAACAAGCGGTTAATCGGGAGGAGGCTGAAAGCTCCGGCGTTCCCGAAGACACTCAGATTCCAATTACCATTCAGCGGAAAGTTGAGCGATGCCTTAACGAGACCGTCGAGGTGCTTATTGAACGCGGTCTGATCACGTCAGGTGAAACCTTGGCCCGCTTGCTGCCTCAGGTGATCTCCGGGATTCGCGCCGCAGGAATCACTGACTCAGTTCTTCGGCAGCTTTATGCAGCTATCTATCGAGCGTTTCGAAGGCGGCGTTCGCTGCTTCTTCTTAATCTGGAAAAGCAGATCCAAATTGAGGAACTGCCCTGGGTGGCTGCCATCGACCGATTCCGGAACGAGAATCTTTCCAGTCTTGATCTGGCCAGTCAGACACTTGAGGAAGTAACGCTTCTTACAGTGAAGTCATTCCCGTACGCGATTCTTCCGAACAAACTTCTTCAAGAGTTGCGTGCTCTGGTTAAAGGAGCGGATCTCGACATTCCCCTCGTGGATGAGGTTGCGGCGGATATTTTCATGGGAGAGTTCTCTGGGAAGTTTCTCGAATCAGGCAAAAGGGCAGCACAACTTTTAAACGGGACCCTGTACGCAACGTATTACGGGATAGATTACGAGGAAGTCAAAAAGATCCCCGAAGTGAAGGAGAAGCCTGTGCGGAGATGGTTGCAGCTCAGGTCAGAGGCTAGGACCGACAGGTTTGTTGAGCTCTGCTCAAAGCGCGCTGGAGTTCCCCTTGGCACCTGGGATCCGGCGTCTAATGGGATGATCATCGAGCAACAACAGATCCTCACAACACAGAACTTGGCCGCTCTGTTTTCCGGATTGGAGCTGGCCGATGCGCTTGGAAACCAGCTCGACGAGATGGCAAGGGAGTGTTTCACCTGGGTGTGCAAACGCCAACAGATGAAGATAGACACATGGCATGCGCCCCTACTCATGTTGAAGAATACGGCCTATGCGTGGCGCCAAATGATCTTTTTCCTTTCATTGCTTCCGCCAACCAACACTTCAGATCTCCTAAAGTGGGCACACGACTACTTTGAGGCGCAAGGTGAGGAGTTTCGTAATCGCTTTCGTCCAGCATTGACCGGGCTGGTGTTCGCTGCAGAAGGTCGCTCGATTGAGAGCATGACAAGTGATGTCGGGGTTCGTCGGTTCCTCGGTTGGTCTAAGGCAAGACATTGGTTGTTGCCGAATGAGAGTGTCTCCGCACCTGCCGAGAATGGCCTTCAATAGCCGAGTCGACCACGTGCGGACGTAGACGCGCTGAGAGATGTGATCTTGTCATAACAGCGCGCTTCAATCGTCGAAATTCAGTGTGGCAGGAAAAAATAGAAAGTGACTGTGAATGGATGGGAGAGGACCTTAGTGGATGCAAAAACCCGTGATTTTGCTCGTGGCTGCAACTCGATTCAAATCAATTGGTTACATTTTCAAATCCTTCTTCGTTCGGGACCGTGAGGTCGGTGG
>Ga0187893_10015747_pt1 | contig 10083 bp, 8 predicted proteins | sample MA1701074metaG_FD_139574 | JGI IMG/M metagenome (GOLD analysis project Ga0187893, IMG submission 139574) | White microbial mat communities from a basaltic lava cave in the Kipuka Kanohina Cave System on the Island of Hawaii, USA - MA170107-4 metaG ... | reverse complement strand
TTGTCACCCCTATCCCCTGAGGCGACTTGGCGTTGTCACCTGAGGCAAGAGCCGGATGCGGTAATGCCGCTCGTCCGGATCCGTGGAGGGGGTTACGAGCAATCGTCATCTCTACTCCGACTCTATCGACGCCAAGTGACCTCGAGATACGAGCGATCCAGCTCTGCCAAGGAGCCGCATCCGAGCAGCTTCATGGTGCGCACGAGGTCCGCGCGCAGGATATCGATGGCACGCATCACGCCGGCCTCGCCGCCCGCGCCCAGACCGTAGGCGTAGGCGCGGCCGACGAGGACGGCGCGGGCGCCGAGCGCCAACGCCTTGACGATGTCGCTGCCGCGGCGGATTCCGCCATCGAACAGGACCTCGATCTGTCCCCCGACCGCCTCGATCACCTCCGGCAGCACGCGCAAGGTGGGGGCCACGCCATCGAGCTGGCGCCCGCCGTGGTTCGACACCACGAGGGCGCTCGCCCCGACCGCCACCGCCCGCCGCGCATCGTCGGCGGTGTGCACGCCCTTGATGATGACCGGGCCGCGCCAGGCCTCGCGGATCCACCCAAGGTCGTCCCAGCTGATCGCGGAGGCTTCGAGGGCAAGCCCCACGTCTGCGTAGGGCATGGGGCCGTCCGGCAGCACGACGTTCGGGAAGTGCATGAGCCCGCCGTCGGCTAAGAAATCCTTCAGCCACCGCGGGCGGGCCAGGAACTGCCCCACGAAGGGAGCCATCGTCCACGGTCGTCGGGTGAGGAGCTCCTTGGTGCCGTCGCGCAGGTCGCGCTCGCGCATCCCGGACACCGGCGTGTCGATGGTGACGACCAGTGCCGAATAGCCGGCCGCCCGCGCACGGGCGATGGTCGCGGTGGCTACCTCGCGGCCGCCGCACAGATACAGCTGATACCAGCACGGCCCGCTCGCGGCCGCCCTCACCTCCTCCAGCCGCGTTCCCGACAAGGTCGAGAGAGTGTACACGGTGCCCGCTGCCCCGGCCGCCTTGGCGGCCACCGCCTCACCCTGCGGCCAGAACATTCGCGTGCTTCCCACCGGCGCCAGCAGGAACGGCAGGGCGAGGGGATGCCCGATGACGGTCGTTTGCAGGTCGACCTTGGGCAGGGCCACCGCCGAGCGTGGGCGGAAGGTGACGTCGTCGAACACCCGGCAGTTTTCCCGGAGCGTCACTTCTCCCTCGGCACCGCCGTCGATGTAGTCGAACACCACGCGTGGCAATCGTCGCCGGGCGAGTTCCCGGAGATCGGCGATATTGACCGCGCGTGCGAGAGCCCTGGCCATGCGCGAGCCGATTCTATCGCACCGGCCTCGCCGACGGTCAGGACGGCAGGAGGAACACCCGTGTGCGGCGCACCGTCACGCCCTCCGTCGCGTCGTCGCCGCCCGTCATGGCCACCGTCACCCGAGCCCCGTGACGGGCGGTGACGATGACCTGCTTGGCGGAACCGGGCCCGATGCACCAGGCCCGGTCCCCTGCCATGATTTTGCGGCTCACCCAGAGCCCTATCGCACCGCTGACCACTCGCCAGTGGAGTCGCAGCGGTGCCACCGCCGCCAGGAGCCCGAGGAGCACAAGGGCGGCCAGGGCCCCCGCGGCCGGCAGCAAGCGCCCCGGCCAGCCCGTCAGCCCTGACCACAGAACGAGCCAGGCAGCCAGTGCGTCGAGCCAGCGGAGTCCGCGCGCGCGGGTCATCCAGCGCTCCACGGGCGCGGGTATCGATCGGATCGGCGTTCGCATGGTTTCCATTGTCGCCCGCTCGCCTAACCCGGGCACTTCACGACTCCCTCTCGTGCGGCTGCGCTATGCTGTGTTGCCGAGGGAGGAGGGACTCCGCACCCATGGATCTCGAACTCAAGGACCGGGTGGCTATCGTTGGGGGCGCCAGCAAGGGGCTCGGCCGCGCGTGCGCGGAGGTGCTGGCCGCGGAAGGCGCCAAGGTGGTGATGTGCAGCCGCTCGCCCGGCGATCTGGAGAAAGCCGCGCAGGCGATTCGCGACACGACGGGCACCGATGTCCTGGCGGTCCCCGGTGATCTGGACAAGCACGAGACCATCCGCGGACTCATCGCGGCTACCGTCGAGCGATACGGTCGTCTCGACATCATGGTCAACAACTCGGGAGGTCCACCGCTGGCCCGGGCCCACAACGCGACCGAGGAGCAATGGGCGACGGCGCTGGAACGGTCGCTGCTGTTCTTCGCGCGCATGTCCCGTGAAGCCGTTCCCCACCTGAAGCGAGCGGGACGCGGTCGCATCATCAACGTGCTCGCCAGTACCGTGTACCAGCCCATCCCTAACCTCGTCCTCTCCGGGGTCACGCGCATGGGCGTGGTGGCCTTCGCCAAGAGCCTGGCGGACGAGGTGGGGCGCGACGGCATCCTGGTCAACAATGTGTGTCCCGGCTTTCTGACGAGCGAGCGCATGCTCTCCAACGTGGCCTCCCGGGCCAAGGAGCTCGGCATTTCGGTCGAAGACGCCCTGGCCCAGCGCGCGGCCGAGACGGCGGTGGGTCGTGTCGGCGACCCGAAGGAGATGGCCTACCTGGTGGCCTTCCTGGCCTCGGGCAAGTCGAGCTACATCACGGGCACGACCATCCTGGTCGACGGCGGGCTCGTGCGCTCGGTGTTGTGAAGGCACCCCACTGAGGGCCGGCCCGCTCTCAGACCTGGGCGGTGGTCGGTGCGTTCCCGGCCACCGTGGTACGGCGCATATCGCGAGGCTGGCTCTCGTCATACCGGCGCACGCGATGCATCATCTGCCGGTTGTCCCACATGACGAGGTCTCCGACCCGCCACCGGTGCACGTACACGAACTTCGGCCGGGTCGCGTGCTCGTTGAGGTCGCGCAACATGATGCGCGCCTCTGGCATCGGCATGCCGACGATGGCGCCCGCGTGGGACGACAAGTACAGCGATTTGCGGCCTGTCACCGGATGGTTGCGAACGAGCCGCTGGCGCACGGGACGGAACATGGCCCGCTCCTCGTCCGAGTAGTCGACGAGCCCCAGCGATCCCCGAGAGTACATCAGCGAGTGCTCGCACACCAGGTCCTCGATGGCCACTTTCGTTTCCTGGTCGAGGGCATCGTAGGCCGCCCGCATGTCGGCGAACTCGGTGTTGCCGCCCTTGGGATTCACGACCCGCGCCGAGAGCATCGAGTACTTGGCGGGAATAGCCCGGAACGAGCTGTCGGAGTGCCAGAGCATGTTGCCCAGATTGAACAGCCGCTGGCGGGAGGCACGATCGAGCGGTACACCGTCCTTGCCGAGATTCGAGACGTCGTTCATCCCGACTGCCAGCCGCCGTTCTGCTGGCTTCGTGATGTTGCCACCGCGCGCGTCCTCGAAGGTGCCGAAGTTCAGCGTGAACGCCATCTGCTCATCGTCGGTGAGGTGCTGGTCGTGGAATACGAGCACGGCGTAGCGGTCCATGCCCGCCTCCAGGGCGGCCACCTCCTCGGTCGACAGGGCCTTTCTGAGGTCGAGGCCCGACACCTCGCCCACGAACACCGGATGGACCTGGCGGATGGAAAGCGTCATCTCGGTAAGCCCTTTCCCCATGCTGTTGACCAGAAGCCTACCGCGAACGGGTCGGCTTCGTCTTGCCTTTCCGAGCGTGGTGGCCGGATTGACAGATCCTCCTGAAATCTCTACTGTGCGCGGGAGCCCACGAGCCCCGGCCCTCGCCGCGGAGGGAAACACCCATGATGACGCGCCTGCACCAGACTCGCCGGCTGGCCGCCCCGCTCGCCGGACTCATTCTTCTGGCCTTGGTCGCTTCCACGGGGGCGGCCCCCACCGGGCCGCCGATCCGCATCGGGAGCACCTTGGCGCTCACCGGTCCCCTCGCCCAGACGGCGCTCCTGCACAAGATCGCCGGCGAGATCTATGTCGAGGAGCTGAACCGGGGCCAGGGCTTGCTGGGCCGGCCTGTGGAGTGGATCGTTCTCGACGACCAGTCGAAGCCTGACCTCGCCCGCAGCCTCTACGAGAAGCTGATCACCGTCGACAAGGTCGACCTGCTCATGGGGCCCTACGCCACCAGCGCAATCCTGGCCGCCATGGGGGTGGCCCAGCGTTACCAGAAGCTCCTGATCCACAACTCGTTCGGGATGCCGCATCTGGCGAAGTACGAGATGCACATTCCGGTGAACCCCTTCGGGCCCGAGCCGAACCGGACCATTCCGGCGACGGTTTTCGACGCGCTGGCGGCGACGTCCACCCCGCCCAAGACGGTGGCCGTGGTGACCAGCAAGTTTCCCTCGACCCAGTTCATCTCGGCGGGAGCGCGCGACGTAGCGGCCCAGCGCGGCCTGAAAGTCGTGCTCTACCTCGAGTACGAGTTCGGCACCCGTGATTACGGGGCCATCGCCGCCCGCATCAAGGATGCCAAGCCCGACTTTCTCTGGGTGGGCTCGCTCGGGCTCGACAGCAACCAACTGCTCGAGGCCATGCGAAAGCTCGACTACATGCCGCCTCGGCACCTGCACCTCTTCCCGGCCCCGGGTCCGCTGGCCACCGCGCCCGACGGCAAGCTGGCGCTGTCGACCACGGATTTCGAGGAGCATCCGCCCTTCACCAACAATCCGCTGGCCACGCGCTGGGTGACTCTGTTTCACGAGCGGGCCACCAAGGCAGGGGTGCCGTACATCCGGGTCGACGGGCAAGCCGCCAACGAATTCGCGGCGTGGCAGGTGCTGGAGGCGGCCGTCAACGCCACCAAGAGCCTCGACGACAAGGCACTGGCCCAGTGGCTCCTGAAGAACAAAGTCGACACGATCATTGGCCAGCTGCGGTTCGACGGACCCAACAACTTCGGCGATGACCTCACCAAGGTCAAGCAGGTCCAGGAGGGCAAGTGGGTCGTGGTGTGGCCGAAGGAGTACGCGGCTCCCGGCGCCCGTCTCCTCCCGCCCTGAACGGGGCGGCTGGTCGATGCCGAGCCTGACGCTCCTCGGACAGTCGGTGATCTCCGGGCTGTTGGCAGGCGGACTCTATAGCCTCCTGGCGCTTGGCCTGAGCCTGAGCTGGGGCCTGCTGCGCCTGGTCAACCTTGGCCACTTTGCGCTCGCCTTCCTCGGGGCTTACCTGACCTACCACCTCGGCACCGTGCTTCACCTCGCCCCCTGGCTTTCGGTGCTCATCATCGTGCCGATTTTCTTCGGACTGGGTGTCGGTCTGCATGCGATCTTTGTCCGCTTCGGTGTCACCGAGTTCACGTCGTTGCTCGTGACGTTCGGGGTGACCGTCATCGTCGAGTCCATCATCCAGCTGGTGTGGACAGCCGACTTCCGTCGCTTCGAGACTCCGTACGCCACCGCCTCTATCAAGGTGGGCCCGCTCTTCGTACCCACGCTCGAGCTTCTGACGTGCCTGACGGCAGCCGGGCTGGCATTCGCCACGTGGGCGTGGCTGCGCTTCACCTATGTGGGCAAAGCCCTGCGGGCCGCGGCGGAAGATCCAGCCATGGCGGCCGCGTTCGGTGTGAACCATCGGGCCCAGGCGTTCCTGTTGTCGGGGGTCAGCGCAGCCTATGCCGGCGTGGCCGGCGGCTACATCGCGCTCATTTCGACCCTGGCCCCCTCGCAGATCTGGGCCTGGCTCGGGGTCGTGTTTGCGGTGGTCATCATCGGGGGCCTCGCCCGTCCCATCGGCGCGCTCCTGGCGGGGCTGCTCATCGGGGTCAGCGAGTCTGTCACCATGGCCGTGGTCACGCCGGCCTGGGCCCCGCTTGTTTCGTTCTCGGTCCTCATCGGACTTCTGGTCCTCCGCCCCGGACGGGTGTGAGGGGCCGCCGGCGTCTGGTCGCCGCTGGGCTGCTGGCGGCGGGCCTCGCTCTGGGAGCGTTGCCAACGGTGGGGCTCCCCGCCTTCTATGAGTCGTTTCTCTACCTCGTCTTCAGCTGGATTGCGCTGGCCACCAGCTGGAGCATCCTGAGCGGCTACGCGGGTTACTTCAGCTTCGGTCACGGCGCGTTCTTCGGAGCCGGCATGTACACGACGGCGACCTTGGCCGCCGCCTATGGGCTGCCGTTCTTGTGGACCCTTCCCCTGGCGGGCGTGGTGGCCGCGTTGCTGGCGTGCGGGATCGGCGCGGTCGTGTTCCGGGTCAAGCAGCTGCGGGGCGAGCTGTTCGGGCTTCTGACCCTCGCCATCACGTTCGTGCTGGCCACCATCGTCCTCAACACACCCATCGACGGTGGTCCCGGCGTGTACCTGAGCGGGGTACCGATGCCGCGACTGGTGGGATCGCCGACAGGGACGATCTACCTGCTCGGCCTGGGGCTGGCCGCGGTGACCCTGGTCACGGCCTACGCCATCACCCGGTCGCGCTTCGGCCTCGGCCTGTTCGCCATTCACGACGACGAGGACGTGGCCGAGGTCAAGGGGGTGCCGACGTTCCGGTACAAGCTGACGGCGTTCGTGATCTCGGCAGGGATTGCCGGGGTGGCCGGGGGCATCCAGGCCATGTATGTCAGCTATGTCACCGTCGCCGAAACGTTTGCCATCACGGTCCCCCTCTATGTCGTGCTCATGAGCATCCTGGGCGGGGCGCGGCACTGGCTCGGCCCCGCGGTGGGAGCCACCATGATCACCGCGTCGCTCTACGCGTTCACCGGAGGGGAGTCGGCCGTCCTGGGTCGCGCGGTGGTCGCCTTGGCCTTGATCCTCGTCATCTTGCTCCTTCCCGACGGCGTGGTCCCGTCCGTACGACGATGGTGGTTCACGTGGCGATCGGGTGCCCTCGCCGGAGGCGAAGGTCGAGCCCATCGAGTCGACCACCGTCTCGACCCGGGGGCGGCGTCTGCCAGCCGGACTCCGCTCGCCGTGACCCCTCGCGTCCCCGCCGTGACCTCGTACGGCGACGCCGCCCCCGGGTCGACCGCGCCGCCACTGCTTGAGTGTCACGAGGTGTGGAAGGCCTTCGGGGGAATCCAGGCGCTGCGCGGGGTGAGTCTGACCATCGCCCTGGGGGAGATCGTGGGCCTCGTCGGCCCCAACGGCTCCGGCAAGACGACGCTCATCAACATCATCAGCGGACACCATGGGGCCGATCGGGGTCGGATCAACCTGGCCGAGACGAGGCTGTCCGCGCGCTCGGCCCACGAGATCGCAGGGCTTGGGGTGTCACGCACGTATCAGATCCCGCGGCCCTTCACCCATCTGAGCGCGCTGGAGAACGTCGCGCTCGCCGCGACCTTCGGGCCTGGCCGGTGTTCGGCGCGCCAGGCTCGGGCCGACGCACGGCAATGGCTTGCTTTCACCGGGCTCGAGCGGCGAGCGGAAGCGCTCCCCGGCGAGCTGAACTTGCACGAGCGGAAGTTCCTCGAGCTGGCCCGGGCGCTCGCCGCCCGGCCGCGCGTGATCCTGCTCGACGAGGTGCTCTCCGGGCTGAATCCGACGGAGATCGCCAGCGCGATCCACCTGATTCGCGAGATCCAGGCGGGCGGGGCCACCATTCTGTTCGTCGAGCACGTGATGCGGGCCGTGCTGGAGCTGTCGAACCGCGTGGTCGTCCTGAACGAGGGTGAGGTGATCGCCACCGGCAGCCCCCGCGAGGCCATGCGTGACCCGCACGTGATCCGGGTGTACCTCGGCAAGGCCCATGCTGCTTGAGGCTCGCCACCTGGCCGTCGCCTACGGCGACGCGCCAGCGGTGTGGGACGCGTCGCTCTCGGTGGGCGAGGGTGAGATCGTCTCGGTGATCGGTCCTAACGGAGCGGGGAAGAGCACCTTGATCAACGCGGTCGCCGGCCTTTTGCGCTGGCGGGCAGGGGAGCTGTTCTTCGCGGGGGTGGATCTCGCCACCGTGCCGTCCCACCTCGTGTCCCGGCATGGCATCGCATTGGTGCCGGAGGGGCGCCGGCTCTTCACGCGTATGTCGGTCGAGGAGAATCTGGACATCGGCTGCTATCGTGGCCAGGCGCGCGAGCGACGTCGAGGCACCCTCGAGCGCGTCTACCGCCTCTTCCCCATCCTGCGTGAGCGGCGACGGCAGCTTGCGGGTTCGCTCTCGGGTGGCCAGCAGCAGATGGTGGCCATCGGCCGGGCTCTGATGGCGTGCCCGCGCCTGCTCCTGCTGGACGAGCCCTCGCTCGGGCTGGCGCCAGCGGTGGTCGATCGGCTCTTCGAGGTGATCCAGGTGATCCACGGCGAGGGCGTGGCCGTGTTGCTCGTCGAGCAGAACGTGGTCAAGGCGCTGGAGATCGCCGGTCGTGCCTACGTGCTCGAGGAGGGCCGCATCGTGGCCGACGGGCCTCCCGCCGCCCTGCTCGAGCAGTCACACATCCGGGATGCCTACCTCGGCCTGCGCGAGACCTGACCCGTGAGCGAGGAGGCGGCGTCAGGACGATCATGCGCCACACTCTGAGCAATGACGGGGGAGCCCTAGCGGAGCTTGAGAACCGCGACGTATGATCGAGAGGTGCCCCGGGTTGCTCCGGAGCATCCCGAGCATGAAGTGAGCAGGGGGCCCGTTCGAGGCCCCGGCGGCGTAGCGTGTAACCGAGGGGCGCCCCGGGTGACCCGGGGCGTGCCGAGCGAAGGGGGGGCATGGGGGGCCCGTTCGAGGCCCCCCATCTTCTTGAGGAGGTATTCGATGGGGCAGTTTGGTATAGGACAAGCGGTGACGCGTTTCGAGGACCGGCGCCTCCTCCGGGGCGAAGGGCACTTTCATCACGACATGAACCTGCCCGGTCAGGCCTACGCCGTCATCGTCCGGTCGGTGCACGCGCACGCCCGGGTTCGCTCGATCGACACGGCGGCTGCCCTTCGGGCGCCGGGTGTCCTCGCCGTGTTCACGGGCGCCGATCTTGCCAGGGATGGTCTTGGCACCATGCAGATGACCTTGAAGCGGAAGCGTCCGGACGGGACGCCCATGTTCGCGTCGCCCCACCGCGGCCTTACCCAGGATCGCGTCCGCTACGTGGGTGATCCCGTGGCAATCGTCGTCGCCGAGACACTGGCCCTGGCCGAGGACGCGGCGGAACTGGTCCAGATCGACTACGAGCCGCTGTCCTCGGTCACGTCCACGGCGGAGGCGATGGGCGGCGCACCGGTGTGGGACGAGTGTCCCGATAACGTCTCCAACCTATTCGAGGCCGGTGACAAGGCGGCTACCGACGCGGCGTTTGCCAAGGCTCATCGGGTGATCCGCCGCCGCTATGTCATCACGCGAGTCCACGCGCAGTACATGGAGCCCCGGGGGGCCATCGGGGTCTACGATCCCGGGGATGACCGCTACACCCTCTACGCCGATGTGCAGTACCCACACCGGGTCCGCACCGCGCTGGCCAGCAACATCTTCAAGATTCCCGAGCACAAGATCCGCGTCATCGCCGGTGACGTCGGCGGCGGGTTCGGCACGAAAGGCTGGCAGTATCCCGAGCACCGCCTCGTCCTGTGGGCGGCCCGGAAACTGCGCCGCCCCGTCAAGTGGACGTGCGAACGCCGGGAGGCGATTCCCGCTGACGAGCACGCTCGCGACAATGTGAGCGAGGCGGAGCTGGCCCTCGATGCCGAGGGGCGGTTTCTGGCGCTCCGCGTGCGGACGCTCGCCAACGTGGGTGCCTATGTCTCCTCGGATCGTAACCTCCTGGCCACCTTCAGCAACGTGGTCACCCTGGTCGGGGTGTACGCCTTCCCCGTCGCTCACGTGGAGGTGTACAGCGTGTTGACCAACACCAACTCGACGGCGCCGTACCGTGGCGCCGGCCGGCCCGAGGCGACCTATGTCATCGAGCGGCTGATCGACGACACGGCCCGCGAGCTCAAGGTCGACCCGGTGGAGCTGCGCCGGCGCAATCTCATTCCGGGGACGGCCATGCCGTATCGGACGCCGCTCGGAGTGACCTACGACTCGGGCGACTTTCCCAAGAACATGGACGACGCGCTGAAGCTTGCCGACGTGGCGGGGTTCGCCGCCCGGCGCGAGGCGTCCCGGGCGCGCGGAACGCTGCGCGGTCTCTCCGTGGTCAACGCCATCGAGCGTGCGGCGGGTGCCCAGCCCGAGTTCGCCGAGATCCGGTTTGCCCCGAGCGGAAGCGCGACCGTCTTCATGGGCACCAAGAGCCAGGGCCAG
>Ga0187893_10015746_pt1 | contig 10083 bp, 7 predicted proteins | sample MA1701074metaG_FD_139574 | JGI IMG/M metagenome (GOLD analysis project Ga0187893, IMG submission 139574) | White microbial mat communities from a basaltic lava cave in the Kipuka Kanohina Cave System on the Island of Hawaii, USA - MA170107-4 metaG ... | reverse complement strand
CAGCTCGACGACGGGAGCCGCGTCCCGTTCCGCGCCCTCGTCCTGAGGAGCGACTCCGAGCGCCCCCTCCCCTCGACGGCCCCCGGCGTGCGCCGCGCCGCCCTCGTCCGCCCGCACCTCCGCATGGTCCCGGTGCCGAGGACCCGGGAGGCGCTCGCGGCCGGCGCGGTGCCGACCACGCTCTCCGCCCCGGAGGGGATCCTCGAGTCGGGTCCGGGAGACCGGCTGCGGCTGGAACTCCGCGGCGGCGTGGAGGTCGACTCGGTGCGCAGGGGGACGCCGTGGTCCTTCCGGGCGGAGCAGGCCGCGTCGGACCTCCAGGCCCGGACCGTCCGCGCCCCGGGGCCCGTCTCGGTCTCCTCGCCGGAGCTCGTCGCCGAGGGCCGCGACCTCGAAGTGAAGGACGAGGGGCGCGTCCTGGTGCTCGCGGGCGGCGCGTCGGGGACCGCGAGGGACGCGGGGGGCGTCCGGTTCGCCGGCGGCTCGCCCCGCGGCGACACCCGGTTCCGCTGCACGGGGCCGCTGCGCATCGAGGAGGTCCCCCCCGCTCCGGGCTCCGGCGCCCGCCCGGACCGGCACGTCCTGGTCCTCGAGGGGGACGCCCGCGTCGAGCAGGACGCCGGCTCCCTGGCCGCCGATCGGATCCGCGCCGACCTCCGCCGCCGCGCGGGAGCGGACGCGGCGGACTTCGAGGAGGTGCGGGCCGACGGGAGGGTCGTCCTCGAGGCCCGCGGCGACGCCGGGGACCTCCGGGCGACGGGCGGCCGGCTCGTGGCGCGCCCCCTGAAGGACGGCGGGACCGAGGCCTTCCTCGAGGAGCGCCCGACGGTGGCCGCCCGCGAGACCCGTCCCGACGGCGCGCCCCGCCAGTACGACGTGGCGGGCGACGGCACCGCCCGGATCGCGTTCCCCGAGAAGTCCGGTCCCGTCGAGGCGCTCTTCCGCGGCGGCGCCACGGCGGTCGCGACCGACCCGGCCGGCCCCGGCGAGACCGATCCGCGCCGGCGCGAGGTCCGCGCGAAGACCCTCTCCCTCGACGCGCTCCGCTCGGAGAAGGGCGACTCGAAGGTGCGCGGGGTCGCCGCCGTCGGCGACGCGTCGTTCGTCGAGGGGGAGCGCCGCGCCCGCGCCGACCGGATCACCTGGACACCGCGGGAGGACGGCGGCTCGCGCCTCGTCCTCGAGGGGGCGGTGACGGGGGCCTGGCCGGCGGCGGGCGTCCTCGACCCCCTCTCCGGTCCCCGCGGGGAGGGCGCCGCCCCCCCGGCGGAGGCCGGCTCGCTCCTCCTCTCGACCCAGGGCCGGGCCGTCCTGGACCTCCCGCCCGAGGGCGCCGCCGACGCCCCGGCGTCCTTCGTCCTCGAGGGGGCCGGCCCCGGCGGCGGCTCTGTCGTCCGTCGCGTCGCCGGCGAGCGCGAGGTCTGGCGCCTGTCCTGCCGGAAGTGCGAGGGCACGCTCCGGCCCGGGGACCGGTCCCTGGACGCGCTCGTCGCCTCGGGCGCCGTGACCCTCGCGGGCCGCGAGGAGCGGCCCGGGGGGCGGACCTACGACCTCCGCGGCGAGTCCCTCGAGGTGCGGGGGGAGCCCGGCTCGGGGCGGCCGCTGTCGGCCGAGCTGCGCGGCGTCCCCGGCGCGCTCCCCTCCGTGACGCTCGCCGGGCCCGACGGCCGGCCCCTCACGGTGGCGGGCGAGGTCCTGCGCCTCGACCGCACCGACGGGTCCCTCCGCGCGGACGGCTCGGTCCGGGCGAGCGGGGTCCTTCCCGAGGGCCCGGCGTCCCCGCTCCCGTCCGCCGGCGGGCGGGTGGAATTCGCGTGCAAGCGCCTCGACGCCCGGTTCGTCGAGGGCGAGGCCGCCGGCACGAGCCGGCTCGTCTCGCTCGTGGGGCGGGGCGCCGTCTGGGTGAAGACGGCGACGGAGTTCGCCTCGGGCGACCTCCTTCTCCACGACGCCGAGCGCGGGACCGTCGAGCTCCGCGGCGACCCGGCGCGCGTGACCTCGCGCCCGGGCGCGAAGGCCGGCGGGGACGCGCTCGAGAGCCGCTGCGAGGCGCCGGCGCTCCTCCTGTCCTTCCGGGGCGGATCCCTGCAGGAGGCCCGCGCCCCCGAGGGCGGCCTCCTCGTCCACCACCGCCCCGCCGAGGACGCCGCCCCCGGCGCGGCCCCCCGGCCCGCGGAGCGGGTCGAGGCCCGGGCGAACGGCGCCCTCGTCTACTCCCCCGCGGAGACCGTCCTGACGCGGGAGGTGACGCTCGAGGTCTCCGTGCACCGCGACGGCCGGTTCCGCCTGAGGGACCGGATGGAGGGGGCCGACGAGGTCCGGATCCTGCACCCCGCGACCGCCCCGGGCGCCGCCGGGCGGTTCGAGCGGGCCGTCGCCTCGTCGCGGCTCGGCCGGATCGCCATGGAGTCCCGGGAGGGCGGATGGAGGGCCACGGGGCTGTCCCTGGCGGAGCACGACGCCGCGGCGGAGCGCGTGGTCCTGGAGGCGGGCCCCGGCATCCCGCGGTTCCGGATCGAGGGGCGGGACGGCGCCGCGACCGCGCGCCGGGTGGTCTACGACTACCGCGCCGGGACGCTCGGCGAGTGGATGGGCCTCGGAGGGGAGACGGGGAAGTGACCCCCGTCGTCGCCGCCCGAACTGCGATGCGCTAGAGTAAGGTCACCGTGTTCGACATCGGCTCCGGGGAACTGCTCCTCATCCTCGTCGTGGCGCTCCTGCTCTTCGGCGGGCGCCTCCCCGACGTCGCCCGGAACATGGGGAAGAGCCTCGGGGACTTCAAGCGCGGACTCTCCGAGGGGACCCGCCCGCTGCGGGACGCCGGGGCGCAGATCGACCGGGAGATCGAGGAGACCGGGAAGCCGCCCGCGCCGCCCCCGCGCGCGCCGCCCGCGGGCTAGGGTCCGTCTGGAAAAAGGACCTTGAGATATCTCTGTGCCATCCAGAGGTCGATCATGGCCAGGAAGCTGAGGGCGAGCTTCTCGTAGCGGGTGGCGAGGCGGCGGGACTCCTTCATCCAGGCGACGCATCGCTCGACGACGTTGCGTCGGCGGTAGGTCTTCTTGTCGAAGTTGCGGCAGCCGTCCCAGCGCCCTCGCTGGTCGTCGCGCTGGGGGATGATCGCCCGGATGTGCCGACGTCGCAGCCAGCGTCGGATCCGGCCGACGCTGTAGCCCTTGTCCCCCGTCACGGCTCGGGGGCGGCGACGGGGCCGTCCCGTGGTCGAACGCAGGTGCACGGCCGAGAGCACCTTCTCGAAGCGCTTCGATTCGTGGGTCTGCCCCGCGGTCACCTCCACCGCCAGGGGGATGCCGTGGCTGTCGCAGACGAGGTGGATCTTCGATCCGTAGCCGCCCCGGGACCGACCTAACGCGTGGTCCCGCGGCTCCTCGGGGCCCCCCTTTTTCCCGCCCCCGAGGCGCCCTTCACGGCCCGCACGTTGCTCCCGTCCACGCACCACAAGCCCCAGTCGATCGCCCCGACCCGGTCGAGGTCCACCTGGAGCTTGTCCCGCAGCCGGGCCAGCGTCCCGTCCCGCCGCCACTTGCTGAAGCGCCAGTACACCGACTGCCACGGCCCGTAGCGCTCCGGCAGGTCCCTCCAGGGAGCGCCGCTGTGCAGCACCCACAGCAGGGCGTTGAGCATCCCCCGGTCATCCCGACGGGGCCGACCGCGTCCCACCTGCGGGGGGAACAGGTCCGCAATCGCCGCCCACTGCCGATCGTCGAGCTCGTGCCGATGCAAGGCGCCCTCCCGGGCGCCCCAGTCATAGCGCCCGAAAGGTCTATCGGTCCAGAGCGGGATTATTCAGACGGAGCCTAGCCGCCGTCCTCGATCTTCTCGCCGGAGCCCTGCGTGAGCTCCACGTCGTCGTCGCCCTTCATCTTCTTCTCGGCCTCTTCGAAGATGTTCATCCAGTCGCCGTCCTCGCTCGCTCCCGCCGCGGCGCCGACGGGTTCGCCCTCGCCCGCCGGCGCCCCGGCCGTCGCGGCCGCGGCCGGCTCGGCCGGCGCGGCGTAGGGGCAGGCCTCCTCGAGCTTCTCGCGGATCTTGTCGTAGGGCGCCACGTACATGTAGGGCGAGATGTGCGCGCGGTCCACGATGGCCTGGAGCACGCCGGGGGACAGCGACTCGCAGACCGCGAGCGTCAGGATCTTCCCGAAGCGATCGATCGGGAGGATGCCGTAGCCGTGCAGGAACGGCGGGTCGAGGATCTCGACGACCTCCTTCTTGGGCTTGCACGCGGTGAGGTCGTAGTAGGGGAGCGAGAAGTGGGTGCAGACCGCCTTCGCCAGGTCCCAGGCGGTGATGAACCCGCACCGGATCAGGTGGGGCCCGAGCGGGTCGTCGGACTGGCGGAGGTACTTCGACGCCTCCTGGACCTGCGCCTTGGTCAGGACCCCCTCGTCCACGAGGACGTCGGAGAGCTTCTTCGCGCTCGTCCTGCGGTCGAGGGCCATGAGAGAGGGATGCTAGATCGCCGCGGGGACGGCGACAAGCCCGAACCCGGTCGGGGCCGCCCGGTCAGACATCGAGCTCCTCGACCTCGAGGGCGTGGCGCTCGATGAAGGCCCGCCGGGGCTCGACCTTCTCCCCCATGAGGACCGTGAACATCTCGTCGGCCCGGACGACATCCTCCACCTGGACCCGCAGGAGCCTCCGCGTCGCCACGGCCATCGTGGTGTCCCGCAGCTGCGCCGCCATCATCTCGCCGAGGCCCTTGTAGCGCTGCCGGTCGATGCCGCGGCTCCCCGCCTCGCGGATGCGCTCCAGCGCCTCCTGCAGGCAGGCGGCCGGCTCCGGATCCCCGCCCGAGGGCGTCACGCGGTACCGCGGCGGCGGCTCCTCGCCGGGGGCCGCGGGGGGCGGCGGGCAGAATGCGCCGATGTCGAAGCCGAGGCGCTCCAGGCGGTCCGCCGCCCGCTCCACGGCGCGCGCCTCGCGGACCTCGACGGGGTGGACGGTGGCCGTCGGACCGCTCGCCGCGAGCAGCGCCCGGCGCGCCTCCTCGGCGCTCGCCCCGAACCCCGCCCGACCGCCGCCGAGCGCGCCGTGGACCGGGAACGACCGGTCCTCCCCTCGCGACGCGAAGTACTGCTCGGGGGGGACCCCCCGCCGGCGGAGCGCCGCGGCGAGGGACTCCACCGCGGTGAGCGCCTCGAGGAGGTCCCGCAGCGCGTCGCCGCCGACCCTGCGGGTCCCGTCGGCGTGTTCCAGCGTGACCGCCTCGGCGCCGAGCCGGAGCAGGACCTCCTTCATCTCGCGGTCGTCGTGGATGTAGCGCTCCTTGCGGCCCTGCTTCACTCGGTAGAGCGGCGGCTGCGCCACGTAGACGTGGCCCGCCTCGACCAGGCTGCGCATGTGCCGGTAGAGGAACGTCAGGAGCAGCGTGCGGATGTGGCTGCCGTCGACGTCGGCGTCGCACATCACGATGATCTTGTGGTACCGCAGCCGGCCGAGGTCGAAGTCGTCGCCGATCCCGGTCCCGAGCGCCTGGATGATCGTCTGGATCTCCTCGTGCCGGAGCATCTGGTCGAGGCGGGCCTTCTCGACGTTGAGGATCTTCCCGCGCAGCGGGAGGATCGCCTGGAAGCGCCGATCCCGCCCCTGCTTCGCGGTGCCGCCGGCGCTGTCCCCCTCGACCAGGAACAGCTCGGACTCGGCGGGGTCGCCGCTCGCGCAGTCGGCGAGCTTCCCGGGGAGGCCTCCCCCGAGGAGCGCGCCCTTGCGCCGGACGAGGTCCCTCTGCTTCCGGGCCGCCTCCCGCGCGCGGGCCGCGGTCACCGCCTTCTCCAGGATCCGCTTCGCCGTGGCCGGGTGCTCCTCCACGTAGGCCCCCAGCATCTCCCCGACCACCGTCTCGACGTAGGACTGCACCTCGCGGTTGCCGAGCTTGGTCTTCGTCTGCCCCTCGAACTTCGGGTCCGGGACCTTCACCGACACCACCGCCGTCAGCCCCTCGCGGTAGTCCTCGCCCTCGGGCAGTTCGTCCTCCTTGATTCCCGACTTCGTCCGCGCGTACTGGTTCAGCGTCCGCGTCAGCGCCGTGCGGAACCCCGCCAGGTGCGTGCCGCCCTCGATCGTGTTGATGTTGTTCACGAACGCGAGGATCCGCTCGTCGTAGCCGTCGTTGTACTGGAGCGCCACGTCCACCGCGTGGCCGTCCACCTCGCGCGAGAAGTGGACGACCTCGGGGTGGATCGCGGTCCGGTTCCCGTTGAGGTGCTGGACGAACTCCTGGATGCCGCCCTGGTAGTGGAAGGTCTCGTCCTCCCCGTCCCGCTCGTCCACGAGCCGGATGCGGAGGCCGCTGTTCAGGAACGCCAGTTCCCTCAGCCGCTTCGAGAGAGTGTCGTGGTGGAACGAGGTCTCCTCGAAGACCGTGCGGTCCGGGCGGAAGGTCGTGATGGTCCCGTGCCGCGTCGACGGCCCGATGGCGCGCACCGGCTTCCGGATCCGGCCGCCGTTCTCGAACTCCAGCTCCCACGCCTTGCCGTCCCGGTGGACCTCGACCCGGTACCACTCCGAGAGCGCGTTGACCACCGACGCCCCCACCCCGTGCAGGCCTCCGGACACCTTGTAGGACTCGTGATCGAACTTCCCGCCCGCGTGGAGCGTCGTGAGCACGACCTCGAGCGCGTCCTTCCCGGTCTTGGCGTGCTTCCCGACGGGCATCCCGCGGCCGTCGTCCTCGACGCGGACGGCGTTCTCCTCGTCCACGGTGACGGTGATGTTCGAGCAGTGGCCCGCCAGCGCCTCGTCCACGGAATTGTCCACGATCTCCCACACGAGGTGGTGGAGGCCGCGGACCGCGGTGTCGCCGATGTACATCCCGGGCCGCTTGCGGACCGCCTCCAGCCCCTCCAGGACCTGGATGGAATCCGCGTCGTAGGCCTTCGTCCCCGGCCGTCCCGCCTTCTCGTTCACGACCTCTCCCGCCCCTCCGGCCGCCCCGCCGGCACGAACCGGATCTCGCGCACCCGGTCCCCGCCCGGTCTCCCGCGCAGCGACTCCAGCAGCGCCTTCGCCCGGAACCCCCGGACCTCCTGCAGGAGCGACGCCCCCTCCACCTCGACCGTCAGCAGCCCCCGGCGGAACTCCACGGGCCGAGCCCGCCCCGCCAGGTCCGGGCCGGCCGCCCGCTCCCACGCGTCCGCCAGCGCCCCCTCCCGCGACCGCTCCTCGAGCCGCAGGTCCCGGACCACCCTGCGGAGCACCGGCCCGAGGGGCTCGGGGCCCTCCGGCTCCCGCCGTTCGCCCCTGCCGGCCCCCTTCCGCCCCGGCCCGCCTGCCCTCGCGATCACTCCAGCGTCACCGGCATGACCACGTGGGTGAACTTCTCGCCGTCGGAGAGACGCCCCGGGCTCTGGCGATTGTTGAACTCGAAGGAGACCTCCCCCTGCGTGCAGACCCCGAGGGCCTCCACGAGGAAGCCGGCGTTGTAGCCGACCTCCTCGCCCTTGCCCTGGTACCGGCAGGGGATCGACACGACGGCCTCGCCCACGTCCGCCACCGTCGCCGACACGACCAGGTCTCGGCCCTCCTCGAACTTCAGCCGGACCGAGGACCCGGCCGGCCCCTCCCTTGCCGCGAAGAGCACCGATGCCCTCCGGAGCCCGGCCGCCAGATCGTCCCTCGACAGGGTCGCCTTCCGCTCGCAGTTGACCGGGATGACCTCCTCGAAGTTCGGGAAGGCCCCCTCCACGAGCCGCGCCAGGACCACGGCCCTGCCCGTCGCGGCCGCCACCTGGCTCTCGGAGAAGGCCAGCCGGACCTCCGCGTCCTCCTCCCGGAGGACCCGCACCAGCTGCGTCAGCGCCCTCGTCGGCACGATGGCCCGGCTGGACTTCTTCCCGGGGTTCCGGCACTTCGCCTGCACGAGGGAGAGCCGGCGGCCGTCCGTGGCCACGCCCTGCAGGTCGTCCCCCTTCACGAGGAGCAGGACGCCGTTCAGCGCGTACCGCATCTTCTCCTTGGCGGCCGCGAAGGAGGTGCGCGCGACCAGGTCCTTCAGCACGCCGCTCTCGACTTGGACGCCTCCGGCGGTCTCGGGGATCTCGATGGCCGGGAAGTCGGCCGGATCCCCGCCCGTGACGCGCCACGACCCCGCCGACGCCTTCACGGAGCAGACCCCCTTCGACCAGGCGACGCTCACGGGGCCGTCCGGCAGCTCGTGGAGGATGGCCGCCAGGCGCCGGGCGGGGGCGAGGAGGACCCCGTCCTCGGCCACCTCGAGGCCGTCCGCCGGGGGCACCGTGAACCGGAGGGAGACCTCGAGATCGGTCCCGAGGAGGGTCAGGCCGTCCTTCCGGGAGGCCTCGACGCGGACGCTCTCGAAGACCTCCTTGATGCCGCGGGTCGGAACGACTCCGGAGACCGCCTGGAGGGCCTCGACCAGGGCGGCGCGGGGGCAGGTGAACTTCACGGGAGTCCCTCCGGACGATGGCCGCGCTGACGGAGACTTGATTCTTCTTCCTCTGCCGTCTTCGGGGCTGTGGACGACGGGGACAGACGACGAGGCCCCGGACGCAACCACCGGGACCCGGGCGCGTTGCGGCGGAGCGGCGAGGACCGCGGGCTGCGGGATCCGGGACCCGGACCTGGGGAGAACTCCGGGGTTGTCCCGGGCGGCCCGCTCGAGCCCCCGGTTGCTCCACGAATCGTAAGGCGGGATCCACGGACCCCCAAGGGCTTTTGCACTCGCGCGGGGGCCCGGTCTCCACGCGTTGCGACCGGCCGCCGACAGCGGCTCCACCGGATCTCCACGGCGCCGGGCGGCCGGGGGCGGCGGGGGCGCGCGGCCCGCGATCAGACCGCGCGGACCTCGCGCGCGAGGGAATCGAGGAGGTCCTTCAGGGACTTGTCGACGGAGCACTCGCGCTCCACCTTCTCGAGCGCGTAGAGGACGGTCGTGTGGTCGCGGCCGCCGAAGTAGCCGCCGATCTCGACCAGGGAGTGGTCGGTCAGCCGGCGCGCCAGGACCATGCAGACCTGCCGGGGGTGGGTGACGGAGCGGGACCGCTTCCTCGACTGGAGGTCGACGGCCTTCACGCCGAAGCGCGCCGTGACGACCCGCACGATGGCCTCGATGGTGATCTGCCGACGGCCCGGCGCCGACGCGTCCCGGAGCGCCTCGCGGGCGAGGGCGGCGTCGATGGGCCGGTGGAGGAGTTCCGACAGCGAGGCGACCTTGAAGATCGCCCCCTCGAGTTCGCGGATGTTCGACGTGATCTGGTTCGCGATCGACTCGCAGACGTCGTCGGGGAACCGGGCCCCCCGCTGCTCCGACTTCATGCGCACGATCTGGAGACGGGTCTCGAACCCCGGCGGCTCGATCTCCGTGACCAGCCCCCACTTGAAGCGCGAGACCAGGCGGTCCTCCATGGACGGGATGTCCCGCGGGTGGGAGTCGGAGGAGAGGATGATCTGCCGGCGCGAGTGGTAGAGCTGGTTGAAGGTGTGGAAGAACTCCTCCTGGGTGCGCTCCTTGTTGGCCAGGAAGTGGATGTCGTCGATCACGAGGACGTCCACCTCGCGGTAGCGGTAGCGGAAGTTCTTCAGGTCTCCGCTCTGGACCGCCTGGATGAACTGGTTCGCGAAGGTCTCGCAGGAGAGGTACAGGATGCGGAGGTCGGGCCGGCGATCGAGGACCGACCGGCAGGCCGCCTGGAGGAGGTGGGTCTTCCCGAGGCCCACGGCGCCGTGCAGGAAGAGCGGGTTGTAGGCGAGGGCCGGCTTCTCGGCGACGGCGAGCGCCGCCGCGTGGGCGAGGCCGTTGGTCGGTCCGACGATGAAGCGCTCGAACGTGTAGTCGTCGGTCAGCGGCACGTCGCTCAGGAAGTTCGGGTAGTGGGGGTCGGGGAGGAGCGTGCCCGAGCGCTCGGGGCGGGCCGCCTCGGTGCGCGGCCGCGTCGCCAGCGCGGCGGAGGGGCGCGGAAGGGGCGGGACCGCGCCGGCCGCCGCATCGGACCCCGCGGCCGCGACGGCGACCGCCACCTCGGGCCGGCCGCCGAACACCTCGCCGGCGGCGGAGCGGAGCACCTCGAGGTAGTAGGTCTGGATCCAGTCCCGGAAGAACGCGTT
>Ga0187893_10015744_pt1 | contig 10083 bp, 9 predicted proteins | sample MA1701074metaG_FD_139574 | JGI IMG/M metagenome (GOLD analysis project Ga0187893, IMG submission 139574) | White microbial mat communities from a basaltic lava cave in the Kipuka Kanohina Cave System on the Island of Hawaii, USA - MA170107-4 metaG ... | reverse complement strand
AGGGTGGAAACAGGTAAAGGGTTTCTCGGTCCACCGCTTTGAAGTGTGCGCTCATGCTGTAACTACGTTTCCCTCTTCTTCCCGGTTACTTGCTTGCTCGGAAAGTCCGACAGGCTGCTAGAAAGTACGTTGTCCGGGTCTCCTTTGGCAACTCTTGCAGGTGTCGGAAATGGCGGAGTATGCGAGAGCCAAACCATTCGGACGAAGACTGCCTCTGGGGTTTGGAATTGCCTACCTGGGAAAACAGCTGGTGATCCTCGCCTTGCAGTTGTGGGATCAAATAGAGCTAACAAGCCAACTTCATCACCGGCTCTTCTGAGTTGCTGGGCTATTTCGAACGCAACCAGTCCCCCAAAGGACCGCCCGGAAAACCTCGATGTCGAAAGCAACAAAGCCCCGAGCAGGGGTTTCCACTTCCGTCTCGAGATCGCCCATTCTGAAGTTCGAAAATCCTTGATTTACTTTGAAGACTATCGAGACGAGCGGAAGGCCCACGACTGTGCGGGATCCGGAGTTTTTCAATGATGAAAGCAAAACGGCCCGGGATGACATGACCTCCACTCCACCTCCAGCCAACTTACCCCATCCCATATCCGGCTCGTAGTGATACAACGCCAATTGCTCGCTGGGAGAAAAAACGGTTATTTTACCTGGGTAGACTCTGGGCTCATAGGATGTCCCTTCAGGTGCCTGAATCTCAAGCAGCGACTCCCACGCCTTTCGCTTGGAGCCCATAAAAGGGTTGATCCATCCCCAGATGACGAGCCAAATCTCTAAAAACAAGAACTTCGCCTCGATGGGCATGCACACAAAAGAACGGGGGTTTGCGCGTCATTGACCCTCTAGCCCCTTCGGCTTGGATACTTAGCCCACGGTGTTTTCTCCTTTCTGTCCTGCCGATGATGGTTCCACTTGTAGGAAAAACTCTTCCGTTTGGCGACTGTTGCAACTTGATCTGGCATTGAAAACTAGAGGTTTCGCCACTGACTCTCATTTGGCATGCCTTCTGATACTGAGCAGGGCAGTTGATAAGTCTTCCCAGTCTCAAACTCGGAAAGAAGAAAAAAATGCGCGCCAAAACCAGAGAGGTTGTTCAGAAGCAACGGGCTCTTCTGCTTAATCCGCCCCCTCGACTGCGAACCCTTATCGATGTGTTCATGGCAGTTCTAGTTCTAGCCGTCGGTCTGTTCGTCAGTGCTGCCTTGATGGGACTAGTGCGGTAGCCAAACAACCAACGTGTGGATCTGGGGAGGGCCCTCCTTCAAAGACACCGACGTGGACAAGGTGCCAGGACAAGTCCGAATGCGAGACGAAAGGGCAATGAGTTTCGTCAAGACGGTTTTGTCCGAGTTCCTTCTGATCATGATTTTTTTGTTAGCGTGGCTAGTATCGGTAGCAGATGCGAACCCGCTGATCCTCCCAACCCGCAGTTGTATTGTTAGGGTAGTTGCGCAGTTCCTCGGGCAATAAGAGACTGATCGCCACTACCTCTTTTGAGAATTCTGATTCCGACTTGGGGCCGCGCCGTCTTACACATCGAAGTTTCATCGCCGCCCGACATGGTTTTCCAATCACGTTTTCTCCCATCACCTGCCGGCGCCAGCACCGTCCCCAGTGTTCACTGAAACCGTAACACCGGTCGGGTTTTTTTTCTCCAACCTGCAAAACTCGAATAGACGCCCACGGGTGTCAGTGGCAGTGGTTCAGATCGTGAAACCATGTGGTCGTGGTGACGCTCAATCTGGAAAGAGGATTGCTTATCTACTTATGCCCCCGAGAAAGGAGGTTGCGGGTGATTCAATCCTCTCTTTTTTTTCGAGACGACTTCCAACTTAAGGAAAACAATTTCGCTTTGCCGGAACTCTCGATCGAATTGGATTCGAAGAGGTCTCTGACAATCTGCAACCTGTTCGTCACCCACAAACTGTCAATTTCAAATATTGAGCGTGTCATGGATCAAGACCGTGCGAGCATCGTGCTGGCTCTGATCGAACATGGGATAGTCCACGACAGGCGCCAAATAGCTGGGCAACGGCCTGCCGGCTTGGAACGTAGAAGACAGCAGGGAAGAGTCAAGGTATGAACAGTGCCGCCCAGGCGAACGATTTTGTCCGGTGAGCAGCTTAAACACTGCCACCATTAGCCCTGCCACTCCAGGTCGATTGTCGGTCCGCAGAGTTAGACCGAGGAGCCAAGATGACTGCAAAAGCTGTGTCAGACAATTCCGAGATCCTGGTCGCTGGCAAAGACATGTTTGGCGCACCTTTCAGGGAAAAGGCTTATCTACTTTTTCTCAGCCAGTCAGAGTTTTCGTTCTCCTTGTTTCGTCCAGTCACCGAGCGTCAACGAATCCGAGTCAACTTCCGGCCACAGGACCAGCAGTCCGGTCATTGGATTGAAGGACTCGTCAGCCGTGTTAAGAACCGCCTGGACGGGATGCAAACTGTTGAGGTGAAGGTACTCAACAGCATAAATTGAGCAGCCCGGTACCGATGCAGTAACTCGATAGTTCCCAGGGGCAGACCGCTTTTGAAGCAATCTGTATCCCGAGATGGGTTTGTCCTCGTACTATACCTGACTCTTACCAGCCTGACGTTGATAGCAGGTAGGGAACTCTCGAAGGGTTGTGCCAGCCGGTAAGGCGTTTTCTTTCTTCAAATCCATGAAGAGCTGCATTGCTCCTTGTGCCGTGGGTGTACCCCAGGTCGTTCTGATCGAGTCTCGAATTCTTTGCTAAACATCGACACCCGCTGGCTCACTTCCCCTTCGAGCATCTTCCAGGCGTTCTGACAGATCTTGATCCGAGATCTTCAGGAACGTCCCCAGGGGTGTTCAGCGAGAGAGTCTTCAATGCCTTTTCTAATGTGCTCTCGTCAGTCACCAACTGGTTACTTGATGGCCAATCCGCTCACGGTAGATTGCAGTGGAGTTTTCCAACCGGTTCGACAGTTACTTCAGCGGTTCAAAAGTCTTCGTTTCGGAAAACCCAAGAAACCCCTGCCTTGAGACCCTGCCTTGAGATCCTTGAGTTCCATGCGGAATTTCCCTAACCTGTGCCCGTCACTAAGGCCACGGCCAACAAAAGCGCCCGAGAACACCCAACTGTAACCAACTTGATAAAATCTGAGTTGTTGACGGTTCGATTCCCGCCCGCGGCAGCAGACAACAATTCACGAACGAATCACCAGATGATCGGGTCATAGGGTGGTTGTTCTTGAACGCAGAAATTGCTGCTGCCGACCGCCTTCAGACCTCGAATGAACGAGATCATCCTGATCAACATCTCAGGCGAAGATAAGCCTGGCCTGACCTCTTCGTTGACCTCCATTCTGTCGAGCTACGGCGTCAACATCTTGGACATTGGCCAGGCTGTTATTCACGAAACCCTGTCGCTGGGCATGGTGGTGGAGGTGCCCACCAACTCGGGCAGCGTGTTTCGCGAGCTGCTCTTCAAGGCCCATCAGCTCGGGGTCAATGTCCGCTTCACTCCAATATCGGAGGAACGCTACGAAAAGTGGGTGTCAGGGCAAGGCAAGCAGCGCTATATCGTGACCTTGTTAGGACGACGAATTACCGCTGAGCAGATCGCTCGCCTCACCACCAGTATTGCGGCTCACGGGCTGAACATCGACAAGATCGCCCGGCTTTCGGGGCGAGTGTCGTTGGCGTCGCCGTCTCTCAACACTCGCGCCTGCGTCGAGTTCTCGGTGCGAGGGGCACCCGAAGGCATCGACGCGATGCGAGCCGAGTTCATGCGGATCACGAGCGACCTCGACGTCGATATCGGGTTTCAGCTCGACAATGTCTATCGCCGCAATCGCCGCCTGGTGGCGTTTGATATGGATTCCACGCTCATTCAGGCTGAAGTGATCGACGAACTTGCGAAAGCCGCAGGCGTGGGCGCCGAAGTGGCGAAGATCACAGAATCTGCCATGCGCGGCGAGATCGACTTCAATGAGAGCTTTCGGAATCGTCTGCGCCTTCTCAAAGGGTTGGAAGAAGGCCGGCTGGAAGAGATTGCGCAGCGAATCCCACTTACCGACGGGGCGGAACGCCTGACTGGAACGCTCCGGAAACTGGGCTACAAGACTGCGATTCTTTCGGGTGGGTTCACCTATTTTGGCCGGCGGCTCCAGAAGCAACTCGGTATTGACTATCTCCATGCCAATGAGTTGGAGGTTCGAGACGGCCATGTGACCGGCGAAGTGGCCGGAGAGATTGTGGACGGGCCGTGCAAGGCTTTGTTGTTGCGCGAGATTGCGGCTCGGGAAAACCTCAGCCTCGAGCAGGTGATCGCCGTGGGGGATGGCGCGAACGATCTTCCCATGCTCAATATTGCAGGTCTTGGCATTGCTTTTCATGCGAAGCCCGTGGTGAAAGAGAGCGCTCGACAATCGATTTCCAATCTCGGGTTGGATGGAATTCTCTATTTGATAGGGTTGCGGGACAGGAAACGGTGGTATAAAGGCAGGAAAATTTCGATTGAGATGGACCATATCGGGCCGTCGAAGCAGTTGACACGCCCAAATCCAGCCGCGACAAGACTTGCCGAAAGGACCAAACGTGACACGAAGACTGATCGCCTTCTTGCTCATCCTGATCTCATATGGCCCGGGTCTTTACGCTCAAGTGGATCGATCGGTCGTTCGGGGCCGGGTAGTCGATGCCAAGCAGTTGCCGGTATCGGGAGCGCAAGTACGGCTGTTCCAAAAATCCATCAATGAATCCCGCCAGGCCACCAGTGGAAATGAGGGCGACTTCAGCTTTGTCTCCTTGACGCCTGGAAGCTATAGGCTGGAAGTCGAGCATCCAGGGCATCGGAAGTACGCGCAAGATCTGGAGCTGTTTGTGAATCAGGAATTCCGAGCGAATGTGACGCTCGCAGTCGAGACGCTGCAACAGGAGGAGGTCGTCGTCAACGCGCCGTTCGCTCCGTTGCGCAGAGATTCCGCCGCGGTAGGAACGGTGATTGAAAACCGCCAGATTGTGGGTCTGCCTCTCGACGGCCGCAACTTCCTCGAGCTGAGTTTGCTTGTGCCAGGGGCGGCGCCTTCAGCGCCGGGTTCAGCAGGATCGGTGAGAGGTGATTTTGCTTTGAACGTTAACGGAGCGCGCGAAGATGGCAACGCCTTTCTGCTTGATGGCGCCTATAACGTAGATCCCAAGTTGAACACCTTTGGGGTAAAGCCACCTGTCGACGCCATTCAAGAATTCGAACTGCTCACGAGTACGCACGACGCCGCCTTTGGCCGGAACGGAGGCGGCCAGATCAACATTGTTCTGAAGTCAGGAACCAACAGTTTTCATGGAACGGTCTACGAATTTTTCCGCAACGGCGCTTTGGATGCGCGCAACTACTTCGCGCCATCGAACGAACCCAAGCCGAAGTATCAACGCAACCAGTACGGCGCTTCTTTTGGAGGCCCGGTCGTCAAAGGCAAGACCTTTTTCTTCGCCGACTACGAAGGAACGCGCGCCCGGGAAGGAATCACCCGCGTTGCCAGTGTTCCCACGTTGTTGGAACGCAGCGGTGATTTTTCCCAGAGTTTCTTTGGCCCTCCGATCGATCCGTTTACCCAGCAGCCATTCCCAGGCGGCAAAATTCCTGTTGAGCGACAGCATCCTGTGGGTCGAAACATCGCAGCTTTGTATCCGGCACCAAACCGGCCTGTACCGTTCCAGAACTTTGTGTCTTCGCCGACGTGGCGCGACCGTGTGGACCAGTTTGATGCGCGGATTGACCACCGTCTAGGCAGCCGGTCGCAACTGGCCGTTCGCTATAGCTTTGGTGACCGATTCCTCTACGATCCCTTCTCACCTGGCTTCGCCACGGTTCCGGGTTTTGGTACCGACATCCCGAGGCGCAACCAGAACATCACGATCAGCGAGACACACACCTTTTCACCATCGTTAATTCACGAAGTTCGTTTTGCCTATGGGCGAGTTGCCAGCGGTTCGTTTCAGGAGAATCAGAATAACAATCTGAACAAGGCGGTAGGCCTGCCTGATTTGTCGTCCAACCCACGCGACGCTGGCCTCAGCTACATTACCGTGACAGGCTATTCTGCGCTGGGCGATGAGTACAACAATCCGCAGCATAGCGTGACGAACAGTTTCCAACTGCTCGATCAGGCGACCTACGCTCGCGGCCGGCATCTGGTGAAGTTTGGCGGGGACTTTCGCAGCATTCAGCAGAACGCGTTTCGCGACGTGCAATCCCGGGGATTTCTAACCTTTGCCACTTCCGCGTTCACTGGAAACAATCTAGCCGACCTGTTGATTGGCTTTCCGTACCTTACGGGCGGCGCCCGCATCGACAACCACCAGCATCTGAGAACGGAAAGTCTCAACTTCTTTGCGCAAGACAGCTTCCGGATTCATCCGAAGCTCACACTGTCGGCAGGGCTGCGCTATGAGTTCAACTCGCCGCCCGTGGACGCCGCCGACCGTGCGAACCTCTACGATGCGGCACGACAGACGTTGGTGCCTGTGGGAACCCAGGGTATGCCGCGTAGCGGTTACTTCTCAGACAAGAACAATTGGGCGCCGCGGATCGGTCTGGCTTGGACTCCTGGCCTTGCTGAGCAGACTGTGGTGCGCGTGGGCTACGGTGTGTACTATGACCAGTCGGCGTTGGCGACGGGCGAAGGGTTGTACTTCAATGCGCCCTACTATGATTTAAGCTTATATTTCTCGTTGCCAGGTTTGCCGCTGACTCTGAGCAATCCATTCCCCAGCTTTTTCCCGTTTGCTTTGCCCGATTCTGCTCAGGCTTTCGATCGCAACCTGCGTACGGCATACGTGCAGCATTGGAACTTCAACTTGCAGCAGCAGTTTGGCAAGGCGCGAGTCTTGGAGCTGGGATACGTCGGGTCGAAAGGGACAAAGTTGATTGCTGGCCGCGACATCAATCAACCGCGGCCGAGCCCGCAACCTGTCAATCCGCGCCCGGTGCCTCAGTTTGATGACATTAACCAGGTGGAGTCGCGCGCCAGCTCCAGTTATCACAGCCTGCAAGTACGGTTTCAGCAGCGGCTCGACTTTGGCTTGAGTTTGCTGTCTTCGTACACCTGGTCTCACTCGATCGACGATGCTTCCGGGTTCTTTTCAAGCTCCGGCGATGCCAACTACCCACAGGATAGCTACAATCTAAAGGCCGAGCGCGGCCGCTCGAATTTCGATGTCCGAAGCCGCTTCTCCTTCAGCTATTCCTACGACCTCCCGGTGGGACGCGGCCATTCCTTTTTGGGCGATGCCGGTTGGGTATCCAGTTTCCTGTCAGGCTGGCAGACGCATGGCATCATCACCCTGCAAACAGGACGACCTTTTACGGTGGCTCTGCTGCGGGAAATCGATCAAAGCAACACGGGCCGGGCGAACCTGGGATTCGGCGCGAACGACCGGCCGAATGTAGTAGGCAACGCCAAGGTGTCGCGGCAAACACCGGAACAGTGGTTTAGTCCGGCGGCATTCGCATTTCCAGCATTTGGCAGTTTCGGAAATTCAGGCAGGAACATTCTGGACGGCCCGGGGCTGCAAAACGTGAACGTATCGCTGGTAAAGCAGGCATCGCTGAGCGAAGGCATGAACCTGCAGTTTCGCGCAGAGTTCTTCAACTTCTTCAATCGCCCGAATTTCGACTTGCCCGATATCTTCGTCGGCTCGCCCACCTTCGGACGGATTCTCTCTGCGCAAAGCCCGCGGCATATTCAGTTTGGGTTGAAGTTTTTGTTTTGATGGGAAGGAAGCCTTTCTCCCCCTTGCGAAGCGTTTAAGGGGGAGATGAAGAGGGGTTTCCCTTGATCCGTGCCGCAAGAGGCGCGACCTCTCCCATGGAAAACGGGGACAAATGCAGAACCCGAGGCATCGCAGAGCGATGCTTTGAAGACAGTCAGGGATTCATCCCCTGGACCAATTTACTCTGAAGTTTCCTGCGTCGCGTCAGCGACGCACTGACTCATCCCCACAAATACCTCTCGTAATCAATGCCATGCTTGTCGAGAAGGCCCCTGTACTCCTGCTGGAACGTCTGCAGCGCTACGATACCTGGTCGAATGAGCGAATTCAGGATTGCCTTTCTTGTGACCTGTAAGAAGGTGCCGTGTCTCCACAGAAGGCTGTTAAGATAACGCCCGGCATCACCCGCGCCCATCGACAAGATTCAGGAAAGACTTCGTGGCGGGGCGTCGGGTGCATGCCGTTGTTGGGCGGCGCGTCGCATTGCACATCGCCGGCGCACGCGATTATCTACCTTTAACCAACGACGCTCCGGTGACTATCGCGGTCTTAATTTCTTTCATAGCAACTCACAACATCGGGTGAAACGCGAGTGGAAGCGCGAACGCGATCATCAACTTTACTCGCTTGACTGGCCGCCCCATCTCTACCCGAAGCGGAGCAGTTGTCAGGACTCAGCGCCAGGCACGGGTACGTCGAAGCAATTCAAAACCATAGCGATGAGACAGTAGCCGCTAATGAGGAAGACGAGTTCGCCGACTCCCTCACGGCCGAGCAGTTGTGTCGCACGGTCATAGGTTGAGGTTGGCAGAATGTGGCCGGAAACCAGCGCTCTTGCAACGTCGTAGGCGATGGATTCCTCGTCACTCAAATCGGCGGGCCGTCCGCCAGCCGCCAGCGTCGCGACTTGGGAGGGTGACAGGCCCACCTGTGCTGCCGTGATTTCGTGCGCGTAGAGTTCGTATCGGGCGCTGTACGTCGCCCCGACGGTCAGGATTGCCACCTCGCGCACCGTCTTTGAAAGGCGCGCTTCGGCGGCCAAGGCTCTTTGGAACATCAATGCCGGAACGCCGAACTGCGGGAAGTGCAGCATGGCCGGAAAGGGGCCGAGCAAGGCGCCTTGTTCGTTGACGATGACAATCCGGCTCTGCTTTTGCGTGACCAAGCTGGCAATTCCGTCATGCACTTCGCGGAGTTGCGGACTGAGGGTGTCGGGCAGCAGTGGAGGAAGACGCATGGTTCATAACCCCTCGACGAACTGGCCGTCGATCAAGACGAAGGCTACCCGGCAATTCCTACTGGAACGATTTGCCCAGGCGTGGTTGGTTCCGCGCTGGATCACAATGTCGCCAGCGTGAATCGTGGTCTCGCCACGATCCACAACCAAGGTCAACTCACCTTCCAACACGATTCCGTAGTCGATGGTCTGCGTGCGATGCATCAAGGGATGCGGAGCGCCTGCCTTTGATCGCGCGGCATCAGAACCACCCATCTCGCCAAACTTCTCAGCGGCCTCGGTCTCCGTCAGTTTGCGAATGGCGTCACCTTCCGGTGGGAAATCGATCACCCGAATTCGCGTGCCGCCTTTCGGAGGAGCGAGCACCAAGCCGTCCTCCGCGGGTTCGTCTGATTGCCGGTCAATCACGGCTGGTGTTTCGCGGGTGCTCCACACTTCAAAGAAGGTCGGGCCGCCGGGTCCGCCGACGAGTTGGGCGCGCGTAGGCGGAGCATCAGAAATGATGATGGCATTCCCTGCCTCATCGTGGCCGGTCACGATTCGCCGGAAGGTTCCGTGTGTTGGGTTCATGGCAAATCCTCCTGTTGGTTCGCATCAGGTGTGAATACAGTTAGCTAGGGGCCGATCCAGACTCACGGCCAACGCCAGTTTGGCAGATATAGAGAATCCGTCGCAACTCACAACGCAGGAGACGAGAGGTAGAGCGGCATGCTCGATCTCGATGGTCAGGAACTCTACCGGCGACGCACGCCGATGGCACCGACGGCGCCGCGGAGGCCGACGCAGCCGATACACCCGACGCAGCCGATGCAGCCGATGCAGGCGATGCACCCGACGCACGCAGCGCAGCCGACGTTGGCGAAGCCGGCGAGGATGCCAGTGCTGCCGACGACGGCGGCGCTGAGCGCGACGGCGGCGCTGCCGATCACTCCGGCGCTGCCAGCGACGCCTGCGCTCATGCTGACGCCTGCGCTCGCGGCGGTCGCGGCGCTGCCAACGACGCCGACCGATGCAACAGTGCCGGCGCTGCCGACGACGCCAGTCGATGCCGTGCTGCCGGCGCTGCCGACGACAGCCGGGCCGATTGCCAATTCCCCGACAGTTTCGTT
>Ga0187893_10015743_pt1 | contig 10083 bp, 9 predicted proteins | sample MA1701074metaG_FD_139574 | JGI IMG/M metagenome (GOLD analysis project Ga0187893, IMG submission 139574) | White microbial mat communities from a basaltic lava cave in the Kipuka Kanohina Cave System on the Island of Hawaii, USA - MA170107-4 metaG ... | reverse complement strand
GTACGCCGGATTCGACCATTGGCCGTGCATAATTTTTTCCCCGGGCGAGGCGTCTTCCCAAACGAGTTTGCCAGTATTTTTATTCACCGCAATAAAACTCGGGGCCAGCGGCGAGGGAATCGCAATGTGGCTTTCATCCACGCCGTTCGCGGTGACGACGAAAAGCAAATCGCCAACGGCAATCGGCGAACACACGGCGAGATTGTGCGGAAAGACATCCAGTTCGCCCATCATGTCGAGTTTCCAAATCACGTCGGCGTCGATCCTGCTGGTGTCGGGCTCGCTTTTAATCGCGCCGTCATTTTCGCCGTCGAGAAAACCTTCGGTGTCGAGACAAACGACTTCGCAGCGATTGGAAATATAATAGAGGCGATCCCCTTCGATAAACGGACTCGAACACACCCCTTGCAACGGCCAATCATTGACGCGGCCGGAAGCGAGCTTGGGTGAGGCGTATTGCCACAAAAATTTTCCATCGGCCTCGTTGAATGCCATCATCACGCCGCGATCGCCGCCGTGTTTGGGGTTGCGCAGGTTTTGATTGTTGGTGCCGACAAAAACTTTGCCGCCGCTGATCACGGGGTTGCCGTAGGTCTGCGAACCCAGCGCCGCCGTCCATTTGATGTTCATTCCCGAAGCCGGATCAAATTTGACGGGCAGGTTTTTTTCCGTCGAAACCATGTTGCGTGACAGCGTGCCGCCCCACATGGCTTGCTCCATCGAGTAGTAGCCGATGGTAGAAAGCGTGATGGCGCCGATGACTAAATGAATACGCGTGGATTTATTTTTGGAAAAGAAATTTTTGAGATTCATTCTCGGGCTCCTGAAAAATGAGTGAAACCCAACGGATAAAATTCAATTGCTCTTCGTAATCTTGATATTGTCATAATAAATCTCCGCCGGCGAATAGCCGTACAAACCGGGGCTGCCTTCGGGATTGGGCAACGAATCTTCCATCGTGATCGTCCAGGTTTCCGGCTCTTTTTCGACGCGCGGCCAAACTTTGCCTTTGACAACTGATTTGCCAGCGACAAGATCGACGCGCATTTTCATGGTGTACCAAACGTCGGGGTCAAATTTGAAGTCGATGGTTTTGGAATTGAGCAGCTCCGCAGCCCAGACGCGAATTTGCAGGCGCTGCAGCGTGCCCATCAAATCCATCGTGTAGCGATTCGCGATCAAACCGATATCCGGCATTTGCCGCCGGTTCTTTTTGCCAAGCACGTCGGCTTGAATGGTGTAATTTTTCATCGTCGGCGGGCCGAGAAAAATATCGGAGCGGTTCAAACCCGCGGCGGCGGGTGGCTTGACCAGTACTTTGTTGCTGTCTTTGATTTGCACGGCAAACTTATTGGTCGCGCCGACGAAGTAGGAGGGGTATTTGCCAGCCTCGCTGGATTCAAAATCTTCGCTCCACGGCGCGTTCGGAATCACCCGCACACGGGTGGTGCCAGTTAAATTTTCAAATTTCGCCGCGATCATTCCCGCATCAACGCGGCTGTTTGCACCAACGGTGAATTCTCCCGCCGGACTGAATTGTCCCGACAAATTCGTCAGCGACCATCCGGCTTGCACTTCACGCAAAAAATTCCCTTTATCATCAAACAGACGCGCGCGAAATTTTATTTTCGCGCCGGGGCTGGTGAGAACATCGGCGGGAACGATTTGGAGATGAGCAGGCGTGCCCGCAGCCGAAGCGGTTACAGGAGCTGCGGCAGTTGGAGTGACGGAAAATTTTTTGTTTTTATCGCCGAGGCAATACAGCCCCGATTCGGCAGTGAAATAAATGCGGCCATACGCAATCGCCGGCGAACCGTACAACTCGGCATAGCGGCCGTCTTTCATGGTGAGCTTCTCGGTGTCAAGCGATTTGCACTCGGTCGCGCTCGGTTGCAAAATATGAAACACGCCGTTTTCTTCGGTGGCATAAATTTTTCCATCCGCCACCACCGGCGAGCCTTTGCCAACAGTGCCGAGGCTGTATTGCCATAATTTTTTGCCGGTCGCCGCTTCGACGCAAACCAAATTTGCCGAGTTATCGATCACATACAACATGCCCGCGTGTACCGCCGGCGACGGATAACCGACTTCGAGATTATCGATGCGCCAAACTTCGTGCGTTTTCGTCACGTCGCCTTTGCCGGTGCCATCAATACAAACAACGCGGCCCATGCTGCTGTTGTCGAGATTCTCTTCACTATGGCAGGCAAAAACGTGATTACCCTCGACCACAATCGCCGGCTGGATCGCGGCCTTCGAGAGCTTGAATTCCCACACGTGCTCGCCGGTGCGCACTTTCAGCGCGTGAATCGCGCCATCACCGCCGCCGACGACGAGCAAGCGCAAGCCATTGATCGTCGCCATCGCCGGCGTGGAGTAATTGGTGTCAATCGGATTGTTGGGAAGAGCGGCAATCCAAACAATCTCTCCCGAGCGCTTGTCGAAAGCAATAAAGCGATGCCGCATCGGCGCTTGCTCACCCCAACCCATATACAAACAACTGATGATAACGAGATTTTCATCAACGAGCGGCGTGTGGGTGCGGCCGCCGTAGCCGGAGAAGCGGCCAAACTCTTCGGTGAGCGAGCGCTGCCAGAGAATTTTGCCGTCGCGATCATAACAAATGAACATGCCGCCGACGCCATGAGCATAAACATTGCCGGTCTCGGGATCGCCGGCGAGACTGGCCCAGCCGACACGGTTGAACGGCACCGTGGTTTGAAACACATTGAAGCGATTTTTCCAAATCAACTTGCCGTTTTGCGCATCAAAGCAAGCGACTTGCTCTTGGCGCCTCAGGCCTTCACCGGCGCGACCGATGACGTAAATGCGGCCGTTCATAATCACCGGCGTGGAGCGGCCGATGAAATCAGCTTTCCATAGAAGATTTTCGCCGCTCAACGACCATGTCGAAATCAAACCGGTTTCGGTTGAAACACCGTTTTGACGGGGGCCGCGCCAGTTGGGCCAATCAGAACTATATAAAGGAAGAACGGAGAAAATAAAGGTACTCAATAGAACAACGCACCGCGAAGTGAAAGAACTTGTGAATCGCATAGCCCTGCCTTTGCAAATTTGCCTTGAAATCATCTCGGTTAATTAGCCAACTCATATTTTAGACATCTGTAATCTACACTTCGTTGTAAAAAGTGTCAAGCGCATTCTTTACATTTAGAAATTTTGTTGAATTTGCTTGCCGGGTGTTGAAAAAAGCTTATCTTATACAAAAACGCCATCCAATAATCTCAAACACTGAAAATGGCTCCAATTCGTTTCGTCGTCATCGGCCTCGGCGGCTTTGCCGAAGTGCATTTGAATGCCGTCAACTGGCTCGAAAAACAGAGGCTCGCCAAACTTGCCGGCGTGGTTGCGATCGAATATGATCGCGGGCGCTTTCCGGAAAAAATTCAACAGCTCGTAGCCCGTCATGTTCCACTTTATTCTTCAATTGAAGATTTTTTTCAACGCGGCACAAATACAACCGAAGTTTTAACCGTACCGATCGGCATTCATCAGCATGTGCCGGTGAGCATTAAAGCGCTCGCAATGGGCTTGCACGTTTATTGCGAAAAACCGGTGGCTGCCACGATTCAGGAAGTCGATCAGCTCATCGCAGCACAAAAGCGTTCCGGCAAATTGGTCGCGATCGGTTACCAGTACATATGCAGCAATTCGATTCAGCAACTGAAAGCGCGCATTGGCGATGGCCGTCTCGGCGCTGTGAAAAGCGCCGCGCTCGTTTGCGCCTGGCCGCGCAGCGACGCGTATTACGCTCGCAATGATTGGGCCGGACGCATGAAAAAAGACGGTTACTGGGTGCTCGACAGCCCGATGAACAATGCCATGGCGCATTACCTGGAAAATCTGCTTTATCTCGCTTCCACCAATCGCGACGAAGCCGCAATGCCCATCGAAGTCACGGCAGAGTTGTATCGCAGCCGGCAACTGGAAAGCTGCGATACGGCGTTGCTGCGCATCAACTGCGATAACGGCAGTCTATTACATTTTTTCGTGACACATTGTAGCGCCACGACATTCGGGCCGCTGATGAAATTATCCTGCGCGAACGGCGTCGCGCAGTGGGAAAAATACAACGGCGAAACGACGATTCGCTATCATCATGGAGACGAAGAAAAATTTGCCAACACCGATGAGTTTTGGACCTTCGCGGGATTCCGTAATTTCGTGCAGGCCATTTGTGGCGAAACGCGCTTGCTCTGCCCGCCGGAAGTTTGCCGGAGCCACACGCTCGTCATCAACGCCGCGCACGAAAGTTGCCCGGTTATTACGCCATTTCCAGCCGATTTGATTCGCACCGAAACCGCGCCAGAGACCATACCCTCTCCCCTGCCCGAAGGCAGCTTCAAACGCGTGGCCGGATTGGATGACTTGCTGTTGCAGGCGTATGAAAATGAGAAATTATTTTCGGCGATGCATATTGAGTGGGCGGCTAACGGCAAGACGTTTCAATTGAAGAATTATCGCGATTTTCCAAAAGATAAATTTCCGTAATCAGGCATTTTATTAAAATAAAGCTTGACTTCACGGTAGATTATTTCTTATATTTTTAACTGGCCGTTAGCACTCACGCAAGGAGAGTGCTAACAGATAATAAATTTTTAGGCTAACTTTAAGTAAAACAAACCATATTTTGAGGAGACCTACCGATGAACATCAAGCCATTGGCGGATCGCGTGGTGGTGAAGCCACTCGAAGCCGAGGAAAAAAAGCAAGGCAGCATTATTATTCCCGACACTGCAAAAGAGAAACCCATGCAGGGTGAAATCGTGGCGGTTGGCCCGGGCAAAATGACCGAGTCCGGCCAGAAGATCGCCATGGAAGTCAAAAAGGGCGACAAAGTACTTTACGGCAAATACTCCGGCACCGAAGTAACGGTTGACGGCAAGGAATATTTGATCGTGCGCGAAAGCGACATTCTCGCCATTTTGTAAAGCAAATAGAAAAGAGCAATTTTCGGTTTGCTTTTTTTGTTGTGAAAATTGAAATCAATAACCGTATTTTTAAGGAGACATAAAGTTTATGGCAAAAATCATTGAATACGATGTGGATGCCCGTGCGGCGTTGAAGCGCGGCGTCGATGCGCTCGCGAACGCCGTGAAAGTCACGCTCGGCCCGAAAGGCCGCAATGTCGTGATCGACAAAAAATTCGGCGCCCCGACTGTTACGAAGGACGGCGTCACCGTGGCGAAAGAAATCGAATTGGAAAATCCGCTGGAGAATATGGGCGCGCAGATGGTGAAAGAAGTCGCGTCCAAGACCAGCGACGTGGCCGGCGACGGCACCACGACTGCGACTGTGTTGGCGCAGGCGATTTTCGCGGAAGGCTTGAAGAATGTCACCGCCGGCGCGAATCCGATGCACCTGAAACGCGGCATCGAGAAGGCCGTGGCGGTTGTGATCGAAGAGATCAAAAAAATCAGCAAGCCGCTGCCGGGCAAAACCGAAATTGCGCAAGTCGGCTCCATCTCCGCGAACAACGACAAGTCGATCGGCAATCTGATCGCCGACGCGATGGATAAAGTCGGCAAAGACGGCGTCATCACCGTTGAAGAAGCCAAGTCCACCGAGACCACGCTCGACGTCGTCGAAGGCATGCAGTTCGATCGCGGCTACATTTCGCCGTATTTCGTCACCGATCCGGATGCGATGGAAGCCGTCATCGAAGATGCGCTCATTCTGATTCACGACAAGAAGATCAGCGCGATGAAAGACATTCTGCCGATTCTGGAGAAGGTCGCGCAAATGGGCCGCCCGCTGCTGGTGATTGCGGAAGACATCGAAGGCGAAGCGCTGGCGACGCTGGTCGTCAACAAGCTGCGCGGCACGTTAAAAGTTTGCGCGGTGAAAGCGCCGGGCTTTGGCGATCGCCGCAAAGCGATGTTGGAAGATATTGCGGTGCTCACCGGCGGTCGCGTGATTTCCGAAGAAGCCGGTTTCAAAATCGAGAACACCACGCTCTCCGATCTCGGCAAAGCCAAGAAAGTTACCGTCGACAAAGACAACTCGACCATCGTCGAAGGCGCGGGCAAAACCGATGAGATCAAAGGCCGCATCAGCCAGATCAAAAAGCAGATCGAAGGCACGACCTCCGATTATGATCGCGAGAAATTGCAGGAGCGTCTCGCCAAGCTGGCCGGCGGCGTGGCGGTGTTGAAAGTCGGCGCGGCGACCGAAGTGGAAATGAAAGAGAAGAAAGCCCGCGTTGAAGATGCATTGCATGCGACGCGCGCCGCGGTTGAGGAAGGCATCGTTCCGGGCGGCGGCACGGTTTATCTGCGCGCGATTCCGGCGCTCAATAAAATGAAGCTGGATATTCGCGATGAGCAAATCGGCGTGAATATCGTCAAGCGCGCCCTCGAAGAGCCGATTCGCCAGATTGCCGAAAATGGCGGCCATGAAGGCTCGATCGTCGTGCAAAAAGTGAAAGAGAGCAACGACAACAGTTTCGGTTTCGATGCGGATCGCGAAGAGTTCGGCGACCTGCTGAAGGCCGGCGTCATCGATCCGACCAAAGTCACGCGCGTGGCGCTGCAAAACGCCTCGTCGGTGGCGGCGTTGCTGCTGATGACCGAAGCGACGATCGTCGAGAAACCCGAAGACAAGAAGATGCCCCCGATGCCTCCGGGCGGCATGGGCGGCGGGATGTACTAAACCGTATAAACCGTAGCCCAGACGGCTCGTCTGGTTTCGTTTGAAAATAAAAAAGCCGGCTCCTCAAATGAGGGCCGGCTTTTTGATTGAATCATTTTATCTCATCTCTATTCTGCCGGAACCAACTTATAAATTAGAAGAGCAGATCGGCAATCTTATCAGCCAGCGCACAGACGAAATTTTCATCGAGACGGGCTACGATATTGGCGCCATCGTTTATGAGAAGTCGCAATCACAAGAGACGACGGTGGCTTGTTGAAGGCTGGTGTCATCGACCCGACTAAAGTCTCGCACGTAGCGTTGCAAAATGCCTCGTCGGTGGCGGCGTTGTTGCTGATGGGCGAAGCGACGATTTTTTCTTCACTCTTCCCCCAATTCTTAAAAAATCCGCCAGCGCCTTTCACGCCGTCTCCGGCAAGCCGTGAAACAACAGCTTGGCCGTAGTTCCGACAAATTTGCCTTTCTTAAAAACCCGCAACACCGACAAATAACTTTTCACCACGGCGCGGGCTTCCGCGAGCGATTTCGGCACGACTTCGAGATTGATCACGCCGTCATAATGATGTTTCGCGACGTGATGAAGAAAACGCGAGACCGGCAACTCGCCCTGGCCGAGCGGCAAGTGCGCATCTTTTCCCTTCAGACAATCGGAGAGATGAATGCAGCGTACCTGCGGCGCAATCGCGCTGAAGCGCTTGAAAATATCTTCGCCGCGCAGATAGGCATGGGCCGGATCAAAGCATAAACCTCCCAATTTTTTCTTGAGTTCGCCGCGAACGATCTCCGCGAGCTTGTCAAATTCCCGTTCCGCCCAATGCTCGGTGTTTTCCAGCAACACCGGCACTTCCAACCGCTGCAAATTCTCTATTAAAAATTCCAGCGCTTCCGTAATATCCTCGTCCGGCGTGGATTCCGGCGGATGGGCGACGCAATAAATCAAGTTAAGCTGGTGCCGATAGCGGTTGATAAAATCGATGGTATCGTCGATTTTATTTTTGGCCGCGAGCGTGGAAAAATCAAAACCGTGTTCGTTAAAAAGCGGCAAATGAAAGCCGGTAGCGATCTCCTCCGCATGCGGGATGAGATTGCCCACATCCTGCATCACGGATGGATTCAATTCCACAAAGTTCACCCCCAGGCTGCGCACCAGCGCGAGAATTTCTCCCGGTTTCCTGCCGTCAAAACCGCTGACTGTCAAACCAACTTGCATATTAATTCCTTATTATCCAAAGATGATCAAATAAAACCAGTTTAAAAATATCGCCATGATAAGTCCCCAACGCCGCAATTCGCGTTGCCGCCCTTCCCCGCTTGCAAGGCCGAATTTATAGCTTGTTTTTGCAGATATTTTTTTAAAAAAATTTTCGCAAATGGTTTTTCCACTCATCCATTCAAAAAAATTTGCTGCGCTCCATATAGCTAAAATAAAAACGCCTGCCACGAATAACGGATTATACGCCAGGGCAAGCCGCAACTCACCCTGCGCCAGCGCCAGCCCGGCGCGCGTCACACCACAACTCGGGCAAGGAAAACCGAACGCGGCGCGAAAGGCGCAGCCAGGCAACAATGCAAAAATTGGCGTGACGTAGCGCGCCAGCAAAAAACCGAGCAGAAAAAGCGGCAACACGATCAGGCTCGCATCAAGCGGGCGCGAAGTCGAAGCCGGCGTTTTGAGAGGAATGGAAGTCGTGGACGAGGCAGGCATGTCTTCTCAATAACTAAGCCCCCGCCCGATAAGTCCAGCGAGGCCCAGCACCAACAAAAACGTGAGGCCGCAACAAAAAATAAGCGGCAACAGCACGGCGATCACGACCCGGCCGGTTGTGCTCTCGTGCATCTCGCGCCACGCATTGACCAGCAGAACGCATTGCCAAACTAATGCAATGAAACTGCCGCATTGCGGAATGATCGCGAGCAAATACGGGCCGTAGCTGTAGCAATAGCCGCGCAGCGTCGCCTCAAAACCGTTCTTGCTGCTGCCGGTAATCATTAAACAGATATGATAGACAAACGAAATGATAAAAACCCCGATGATCGTCACGAAGGGGACGAGAATAGCGAAATAACCCAACATGCCGCGATTAAACTCGCCCCCAAAGATTTTCTGGAGCGGCTCCATATCCGCGCTGTTCCAGAATAAATAACTCCAGAACAGCGACAACATGCTGCCGGTGATGCCGATCAAACAACAGTATAACAGGGCCGAGCCAAGATTGCCGGTGCGAGGCACGCGGCGAAAAAATTCAGCGGGCCGAAAAACCGAGTCGCTCCAAGTCTGGCTAAAAGCCGGCAAGAATCCCAAACGCTGACGATCTTCCCACGGCACATAAAACGTAGTTACCGGCGCCGCGGCTTGATAACTCGGCGCCGGAGCAGGGATCAATTCAATCGGCGGCGGCGCAGAATCAGGCGCCGAGGATTGGCGCTCAATATTCAGCGAATCGCCACAAAACGGACAAAATTTTAATTCGGAAATTTCCGGAATTTGTTGCTGACAATTGGGACAGGTGGCCATCTTTGTTGTTGGTTACTGGTCGCTGGTTTCTTGGCATTGGTTCGCTTTATAGCCGTCAGAAAACGAGCTGCAAGCAACGAGCAACTAACAATCAGCCTAAAGCGGCGCATACTCGCGAACTTTGGAAATCAACTCGTCAAGATTTGAAGATTTCACAATGTAATCTTCCGCCGACCAGCTTTTGAAATCGCTGCGATAGCTCGAATAGGCCGTGTTAAGAATGACTTTTAAGCCCCGGTGGTGTTCCATCATGTTGCGCAGGACTTCAAGTCCGTCCTCGTTTTCGAGTTTGATATCGAGTATCGCCAGATCAATCGCATTGTTTTTGATCTTTTCCAGCGCCTCATCGCCGTTGCCAGCGGTAAGCACATGGTAGCCTTCGGCAACCAGCTCTTGCGAATAAAGCGCCTGCAGGTGTCTTTCATCCTCAACCACTAAAACGGTTTTCATGCTGCTTCTCCTTTTACTTCCCCGCGTTCCGGAAATCCTGCTGCGAAAATATTCAAACCCTCGCGCCCAACAGCGGCGGTTAAATAAATTTTCTTAAACGACTTTTCTCAAGATAATAAATTTTATGAGAAAAGCAAGGGGCGGGCACAAATAATTTGGCGCAACGCCGTTCAAAGACTTTTTAGGTTATTGATTTGGCAAAATAATAACTCATCATTCTCCTTGTGTAATTTTTATGAACATTATGCCCTCGGCCCTATGCGCTCAGCCCTCCGCTGCTACAGCGGCCAATCGCGCAGCATTCGTTCGGTTTCTTCGGAGTGGCCGCTCTCGTCGCGCACCATGTCTTCAAGCTGCACCATTATTATTTAACTGTGCGGAAGGCATGGCGTTGCAAGATCAGGCGTTATTAATGAGATTCAACAAACTGGTAATTAATAACATTC
>Ga0187893_10015742_pt1 | contig 10083 bp, 13 predicted proteins | sample MA1701074metaG_FD_139574 | JGI IMG/M metagenome (GOLD analysis project Ga0187893, IMG submission 139574) | White microbial mat communities from a basaltic lava cave in the Kipuka Kanohina Cave System on the Island of Hawaii, USA - MA170107-4 metaG ... | reverse complement strand
ACCGACCTTTAAGAGTTACCAAGATAGAACCGTGTTGTTGTTGCCTGGGCATCCTCCCGTGACCGTAGCGACGTTTACAGGGGCCGAGAAAGCCTCGCCCTCGCCGGAGCGTGAAATTGCACAGAGGCCAGTCCGCAGAAAAAAGGCAGCAAAGGCCAAGACCTTCATGATTGACGGCCAGGGTTATACTTTATCCGATCTCCAAGCAATGCGGGCGGCAGTCCACACTCAAGGCACTACTCACCCATCGCTCTGCCATCCTGACATTGACCAATATCCTGAACTTGCTGGTTACAAGCACGCCACTTGTGGGAAAGCCAGCGGAACTCTCAGGGCAACCCATCCTCAACGCTGGCGACAAGCGGGCCGGGAAGCAGGCTTTCCTTACCTGTATACACCGGAGCATTCAACCAATTTCAAGTCCTGGCTTGCCCTTCGGGAAGTCTTCTATATTTCATGACTTTACAACCAGATTGTTTCGGGGTATAATCGCCTATGCGATATGCCCATCCGATCCTTTGGCGAAAGAACGACCAAAGTATGCGGTCGGGCATTATGCTTGGCGACGGCGAATCCTTCGGGTAAAAAGATGCTGCTCGAACTAGCAACGGTGGAACGAGCGACCTCCAAGCCGGTTCAGGCTGCGCCCATCAAGGTCGCTGACTACTTGTTCCTGGTGGAAGTTGTGGCGCATAAGTTCCGCAACAAGAAGAAATACGAGAAGATTGAGGACACCGAGCCGTATTCCATCGCTTGTGAAGAACTCGTCAAAGCCGCCGTCGATTTCGATCCTGCTGTTCAGGGAGATTTTAGTCGCTACGCATACCGGGCCATGTTCAACGGAGTCATCGAGCATATTCGCCATAAAAAAGCCAAGAAGCGCACTGCGACGTTTGAGAGCATTAGCGAAAAGGACTATCGCAGCATTCCTGACAAGACAGAAGGGATGCCGGATTGTCTGCCTGTGGACCTGTTGAAAACGCTACTAGCTGATGATGGAACCGATACAGATCAAGATCGGGACGACAAGGCTCTATTGACGGAGATTTACCTTGGCGGCAAGAAGGTTCCGGTCATTGCGGAACAATACGGCATCAGTCGGGTGACAGTGTATAACCGCCTTCGCCGTATCCTTGGTAAAATTCGCCAGCGGCACGCTGGTCTGGTTGAAACATATGGGGGATTTGTCGATGAGCGGCCCGATCAGCATGAAGGAAAGTCTTGTAATCTTCACCGAAGGGGCGAGGATTAACTTCCAAGTCTTCGGCCATCTCGTTCCCGTTTTTGCAGGTATCCTCGACGGCGAGCCGCAAACCTTCGGCGTCGTTTGGGAAAATGCCACTCAAAAGGAAGAGTTTTCCAAGAAGGTCGAGCAGTGGATTGCCCAGGACCGTCTCCAGGAGTATATCCTGGTTGCAGAGGCGTGGGCGGTGAACGTCCCGGAAGGCGACCAGCACAAGGTTCGGGACTGGCTTCGGGAGCATGGAAGCCTGGAAAACTGGCCTGACCGTCATGAAATCGTGACGGTCATGTACTGCAATGCCCAGGAAGAAATCGAGTATACAGCCGAGATAAATCGTGGTATAATCCCTCCGCTACTTGGCGACTGGAAGGTGAACCATCGCAAGGTGCGGTTCAACCATGATGACTTCTTCACCCGGTTCCAAGGATTGTTTCTCAAAGGCAAAGCGGGAAATAACTAATGCCATCCCAACAGGAAATTGTTGATGCCGTTGCCCGCCAGCTACAGTCCAAGGACTTGAGCCAACAGGCGGTCATGGTTCTCCAGCGGGCTACGGGACGTGTGCTGGAACGAATCAAGCAGAACGTCGATGCCCAGGTGAAAGAAGACTCTTCTCCAATCGTGGAAGAGTTTGTTCGCAACGTGGCCACGAAGTTGTCGGCTATGACCCAACAGTGGGCCGATGGCGTCAAGAACGATCTCGTTGTCTTCCCGGAAGGAACCCGGTATATTTTCCGGGACGGGGTAATGACAACCATCGTAGTGGAGCAACAGCCGCAAGTCCGTCATATCAAGATTGACGGCCAGATTTATTTGCTGGCAATGCCCTATGTCCAATTCATCATTCCGTTCAAGAACCACAAACCCCTCAATCAGTTGCATGTCGGCTGCACGAAGAAACCGATCAATGATCTCGACGTGCCGATCTGCAACTTGCCACTGCCCAATATCTCCTCCCATCTGGTGTGCATGGGCAATACGCACTGGCCGCAGGACACCAATATGACCAATATGGTCAATACCATCATTGGCAATTTCTGGCAGTCTGAGTTCAATCAAAACCACAACGCCGACTATCTTACTTTCTTGAAGGAAATGGGCTGGTTGTCGGTGCGTGGCAATGCTGATAATTCTCACGCAGCCCTTCTTCAATGGCAGACGGAAACTCAGCGTTCCCCGATGTTCATTATTGAGAAGCCCGCAAAACTCAAGCCGGGCGGCACGGTTCGTCGCCACTTGGCAACGGACAGCGGCGACAAGAACGGTTCTGTGTCGATTGTGAACAAACTCAAGCAGGAAATCATCACGGCGGTCGGTGCTATCGGCGGGGATATTCAGGCGTTGTTGACCGGCGTGGACCTGAAAACCGAGAATCGGGAGAAGGCGCACGTCGAGACGTTGCAGAATATCCTCAAGGAAATCATCGTCCAGGCGTATGCCGAGTTGTGGGAATACCTCCAAAAGCAACTCCAAGACGAGCGGGCTAAGCTGCAACAGGAAATGCAGGCCGCAGCGAACAAACTGAAAAGCGACTTTGTGTATTACATGGACCAAAAGAAAAAGGTCTGGTGATGGGAACTTCCAAAATCCAGGAAACGCTTCGGCGTATTCAGGAAGAGGCAAAGCGAAAGGTCGCCGAATCCCGCTACCAATACAGCGGGCCGGGACGGGCGCAGAAAGCCTCGGAGCCTGCCAAGCCTTCTCTGGAAGAAGCCGTTAAGTCTCTTCGTGAGAGTATCACCACAGCGGTTGCCAAGGCGATCAGCACGAAGGCCGCACGTCGCTATATCGGTGACGTGACGGAGCGAGTACAGGCATTGGCAGTGACCGCCGTGGCGAATGTTCAGGCCGATAACGATTTTGGTGCAGCGGCCCAGGATGAGTCCGGCATTATCCTATACCCAAACAACTGCAAGCTGTTGGTGATGGGCAATAAGGGTTTCGGTTCCCTGGTTATTGAGGAACCACCGCAGCTTCGTACCCTTTACGGCCAGGGTGGACAAACTTACCGGGTTCCGATGCCTTATATCGTGTTTCTGGTCGGATTCCATCAGACGGCAAGCAAGTATACTCTCCACGGCTTTGGTTTGGGGTTCGGCAAGGAACCATTAGAGTCCGTGGACCAGTATATGCAGTTGCCCCGTCTGCCGCATACGACTGGCAATACGCATGTTTGCCAACCGATGCAATTCAATGCGGCTAAGACCGTGAAGCAACTTGCTGAGAGCATCGTCCACACGTTCTGGAATACAGCCTTCCATTACGAATTTGGTCGCAATCTTGGCAAACAAAATTCCCGTTTCTCGCTCAAAGACGGCAGGCATATCAACAATTTCGAGGATTGGGAAGCGATTGGCCACAAGAACCCGCTCGATATTCTCACTGGTCAGTTTGGCCGGGGTGAGACGGTGCGCTCCGTATTGAAGCAATTTGGTCAGATCGAGACTCGTGACCGCAACACGGCGAACAATCGCATCCAAGGGGCCGTTGCACGCATGGTGAACGGCGTGAACGAGTCGCTTTCCTCGGAAGAATTGGCGGAAGTTATCCGGCAAACCGCCGAAGAGATCGTCAATGTTGCATTGCAGAACGCTGTTGGTATTTCTGCTTTACAGCAGGACTAAGTGGTGGTATAATCCTGCCACTCGACAACGGTAGTTAGCTTCAATCAAGACTGGAGTTTTCACAATGGCCGACCAACCTGTACCTCTGGCTCTCTTCCCGGTGTATTTGTACGAACACGATTTCGAGCCGCCGACAAGCGGAACGTACTACATCGTGACGAAGACCGGCTTGTACCTGCACAAAGAGACAAAGGCGGGAAATGCGCTGGTGAAGGTTGACGGCATACCGTGGCTGAAAGAGCCGACGATGGAATTCCGCCTCAAGCTGCCGAAGATTCCTGGCCGGATCATCGGGCAGGCCCTCACCTTCTTCCGCAAGGTGTTCCAGGCGTATAAGAGCGAGGCGTATGTTACGCTGCTCTACAGCGCCAAGTTGAACCAATATCGTCTCTGGTGTCCGCAGCAGAAGGTTTCGGGCGGCAGCGTCAACTACGACCGTACCGACCAGCCGTCGTTCGAGGACCGGCAAACGAACGATTGGCAAATGTGTGGCACGATCCACTCGCACTGTGACTTCTCGGCGTTCCACAGTGGCACTGATACACACGACGAGTCCACGTTCGATGGCATCCATATTACCCTCGGACACGTCAATCGCCCGCAGTTTTCGATGTGCGCCGCCATCGCCATCAACGACAAGCGTGAGACGCTGGAGCCGGAGAATTGCTGCACGGGCGTCGTCCGCATCACGAACAAGGAAGTGTCGAGGGTCGGATATATGACCTTCGGCGAGGCAAACTACTTCGACCTGGAATTGACGGAAGAAGATGCCCAACAACTCGTCGGGGATACCGCCGTCATCAACGAAGAGTGGATGCCGAAAGTCGAACACCAGACGTTTTTCTACGGCGGGGGCGGCAAGGGGAAGCGTGGTAAAAAAAACAACATCGTCGCCGACGATGAATTCGATGATTTCGAGGGCGGTCGTGACGCCGAATGGTGGCGCAACCAACCTTGAACAATTCGTGGAAACGAAGCTGTAGGATAAGGGGAATCTCATGGCGGCAAAGAAGGCAGCGGCAACGAAAAGCGACGAACAACCAGTCGCCAAGAAGCCGCTCAAAATCAAGGTGATCGGCACGGGCGGCATCGGCCTGTGTCTGCTGCCGACGTTGTGTCGGTATCTCAACTACAACGGCGAGAAATATCCCGCCGTTGAAGTGAGCCTGATCGACGGCGATCACTTCGAGGAACGCAACCGGGAACGGCAGGACTTCGTTGAAGTCGGGCCGAAGGCGTCTATGACCGCCGCCGAATACCGTGGGAAGTTTCCAAGGCTGATGTTTTGGGACCACCCGGTATACATCGCCGACAATAACATCATCCAGTTGATTCGGGAGAACGATATTGTTCTCCTGTGTGTGGACAACCACAAGACCCGCAAGCTGGTCAGCGACCGGGCCGAAGAGTTGAAGCACGTCACCGTTATCAACGGCGGCAACGACTGGACGGACGGCAACGTGTTGGTGCATATTCGTCGGGACAATAAGAACTTGACACCGCCCCTGGCGAACAAGTATCATCCTGAGATCGTGACGCCGACCGACAAGAACCCGGCAGAAGTTGAGCAGAAGGCCGCAGGTTGTGCAGAGTTGGTAGCGGCAACCCCGCAGTTGCTTATCACCAACAACTACATCGCCGCCAATATGCTCGCAGCGTTCTTCAACGTGGTGGACGAGAAGCAGTACGAGAAAGTCACGGCTGCACCCGAAAACTACGCTGAGTTGTATTGTGACCTGACGACCTTGAAGACCGTACCCCGGCCCCGCAAGGTATAACTTAACCATCAACCGTGACCCGTTTTTCCGACAGGAGATTTCTGCAATGGCACAAGAACAAAAAAAGCCCGGTGGTTTTTCCAAGTTGAAGAACTCCGATGAGACGAAGTTGCCGCAGGGCCAGTCGGCCCCGCCGAGCGCCCAGGCAGCGCTCGCCAAGTTGGAGGCGGCGGAAGTCAAGGTCATCCACGGGGCCAACGACGGCACGTTCAATCTGGCCGGGTCGAAAGTTCAGACCGTCCGGGCCTCGCTGGTGGATGCCTTCAATATTCCAGGCGATGCCCTCTCGTTCGTGAACGGCGAACAGGTGGACGCCAACTACACACTCCAGCAGAACGATACCCTGGAGTTCGTGAAGCAGGCAGGCGTCAAGGGCTAATTCTTCGGCCATATTCGCACGAGAGCGGGCGTATTCTGCGCCCGCTCTTTGTCGTGAAGGGGGCCTCGATGCCCGATCCTTTTCCGGTAGATTTGTTCAAGGGTTGCGGCTGCTTTGTCATTGGCCTAGCGGTCGTTATTGTGGTCGCATTGGCCGGATACGGATTGTGGAGATTGCTCGTATGATCGTCGCCAATACCGGAAGGTTGTTCGCAGTCGGTGATATTCATGGCTGCGTCAATCCTTTGCGGGTAATCCTCGCCAGTATTAACCCGCAGGCTGACGACGTGTTTGTATTCCTTGGCGACTTCGTGAATCGTGGCCCGGACTCGAAGGCCGTATTGGACGAGGTTATTGCCCTGATCGGCAAATGCAGCGTCTATACGATCCTTGGTAATCACGAGGAAATGCTCCTGGGCGCATACCAGGGTGGAAGGTCCGATCACGATTTCTGGTGCAAGTTCGGCGGCGACAAAACACTGGCCTCGTTCGGCGTGAATCTGGCCAGGGAAATCCCAGGTGGATATTTGACGTTTATTGCCGGGTGTGCTGATTACAACGAATCGGACGACTTCATGTTCGTCCACGCCAATTACGACCCGGAGAAGCCGCTCGACAAAACTGACGGTGGGACGTTGCGTTGGAAGAAGTTGGAAAAAGACCAAAAGCCGCACGTCAGCGGCAAGACCGTGGTATGCGGCCATACGGTGCAGAAACAAGTGCTTGACTTGGGCCATGTTTGTTGTATAGATACTGGTTGCGGCGTGTGGCCCGGTGGTCGGTTGACTGCGATTGATCTCAAGTCCGGCAAGATATGGCAGGCCGGTGGTCGCAGCAAGAAGGCCACAATCAAGCAAAGGGGATGACCATGTTCAGACCCGCTGGCAGCTTCTCCTATAAAGACAAGAATGGCGGCGAGACGGTTTCGATGACGGCGAGCCTCGGTTTGCTGTATTGGTATATGCGGCATATCCCCGATGACGCCGATATTCCTGAGCCGTTTCCCATTCTGACCGTAGTGCCGACGAAAAGGGCGATGCCCGGCCCGTATGACCGCAACTTTTTTACGCTCGTAATCAGCATAGTCGAGCGCACTTACGGCACGGCCCCGAAAATCCCCCGTGAGTTTTTCGATGCTGAGTGGTACAATAACCTACCCAACGGCCTAAACGACCACAAGACTGTTGCTCAAGCCCGGCGTGACGGCGATCCCAAAGTCGTCGCTTACGAGGAAGTTTGCCTGAGTATCCTCAAGTGGCTGGAACAGAATGGAGACGTAGTTGGGTTGGAGGAACCGTGAGTTTGTGGTTTTGGCTGCTGCTTGCAGCCGTGATAATTTTTGCGACCGAACGATTCGGTCGCTGGTACGCATCCAAGTGGCCCAAGATGACGAAAGAGCAGCTTGCGGAACTTGAGCGTATCGAGAATGGTTATATGAAAGAAAAGAGATAACGATGAGCGACAGCCCGCACCTGCACCTATATGGTCAGGAACAATGGCACGGTGACGCATATATCATCGGCAACACCGCTGGCCTCAAGGCTCTGCGAGATGCCATTGATCGTGCGCTGACGAACGAGAAGGGAGCCGATTCTCTGGCTGCATTCGTCAATGACGGCGAGGGGTTCTATATGGGCGTCGTGAAAATCGACAAGCCCGAAGACTTTGATCGGCTGGCCGTGCCATATAATGATGAGATTGCGCAGGACCATCGTGATGATGCGATCTGGCCCTGGCAAATCAAACGGGCGATAGACGTGGTTCAGGCACAGTACGACCAACTTCGGGAACAATACAGCCCGGAGCAAATCGAAGAGATCAAGTTGTCTGATGAGGAGGCGAAAACCGCCATCGACATTTTTGCTCCTGAACATGAACGCCACGATATTTAGGAGGCACGCATGGCAGTAGAAGATATTGTGTCCCTGGTCGGACACGCCGTTGACGCCCATGTTACCGGCGAAGTTCTCGGCTTCGTAAAAGGCGAAAAAGAGGGCTTGCTAATCGTCCACAATGACGTACAATACGTCCTGTCCATTCAGAGCAGGGAAGAGTACGAGGGGAATTTGCCGCAGCACATGCGAGGTTTCACTTTGTACGAGTTGGGCAACGACGATCACAAAGATATTGGCGGGGAAGGTTGACGATGCGGGATATATGCAAAGGTCTGGTGATAGGCGCTTCCCTTTGCTTGGCATTCCAAACCGTCGCCATCGTTTTGACCGGCCTCGAAACCGGGTACTGGTTGTGGCCCTGGTGGATGCGGTGAAAACAAAAACAAAAAAGAAGTGGGAGCCAAAATCGGCTTTACAAGGGCTTCCAAACGTGGTATCATAAGAGCCATGACGATGATGGAAGTAAGTGGCGAAAAGTCTAACCCACAGCTTGTCAACGAAACGCTGTCATCGTCATACGGGGGTGTAGCTCAGAGAAAGAGCATTGTGGATAGAGGCCGCAAGGCTAACTAACATAAGGGTCGGTGGTTAAATTCCATCCACCCCCACTTTTCCTTGCTGGCGTAGTTGAGTAATATCGCTACCCGGAAGGAAGCCTGTGTTACCGGGTCAGGCCGGAAGGTGCAGCCCAAACACAGGTCTTTGGAAATTTGCGAGCCAAATGCCGTCAGGACTACATTTGATAAATGAGATGTCTTGACACCTATTTGTTGACTTGCAGATATTTGGGTTGTTAGCTCAGTGGCCTGTTTACAGGGAATTATATCGTACCAGAAATGGTACGGTAGATTCAGAGCGCCGGGACGAAAGAACCGGAGGTCGATGGTTCGATTCCATCACGGCCCACTGATTTTTTACGTTCCGTAAGGATAGGGTCTGGCCGACCCGAAGAATCAATCGGCCAGGGTGGGCGAGCAAGACTAGGAAGTGTGACCCGCACGGAGTCGTAACTCGCCAATATGCGGGAGTAGCTCAAATAGAGCCAGCGACGAAAGTTGTTGGTAGAGCCTGCCGTAAGGCAAAGGTTGAAGGTGTGAGTCCTTCCTCCCGCACTTTTGTTGGGGTAGTAGATTTGTTGGGGTAGTAGAATTGGAATGAGTCCTTGGCTCACCGGAAATCCGGCGTCCAACCCGTAAGGGAAGGATAAACCAAAAGGGGACAAAATCCCCTTAAAAGGCGCTCAGAGAACGCCGTAGCAATGCGGAGATGCTGGTCCGAGTCCAGCCCCCAGCACTTAATTCTTAATCACAGCAACCACACAGGAGAAAAGCACGATGCCTCAGATTTCACTTGCGAAGGCCCTCAAGTTGAAGAACCGTTTGGCTGGCCGCTTGAACAAGGTCCAGTCCGACATTCAGACGTACAATTCGGTGCTGACCGAGCAAGTTGGTCAGGTTGACGTGCCTGCGCTCTGCAAGCTGCGTGACGAGATCGCCGATAACTTGGTGACGCTCAAGACCAAGATCGTCTTCGGCAATGCCGAGATTCAGTGCGACTTGATTCGCCAGGGCGAGTTGAAGTCCAAGCTGACGTGGCTGGCCACGTTGGAAACCCGTGACGGTAAAGAACGCCACGGCTACCAGAACACGGAAGTTACCTGGACCGCCACTCTCAAGAAGAAGGACGTGGACGCCGAGACGAAGAAGCTGGAGGCCGAGATCGACGCCATCCAGGACAAGCTGGACAGCTACAACCACACGAAGAAGATCGAAGTCAGCGAAGTGGCACTGAGCCTCGCAAGCTGATCCAACGAAGCACGGTGGGGAACTCCCGCCGTAACATGGGTGGGGCGGAAAGATTTGCTGATTGGGCGACAGCAGGTTCGGTACGCCTCATCCACCATCAAAAAATTGGCCTGGGTATGTAACCCAAGGCAACCGTACCCCACGATCCGGGGGAGTGTGAAGGTCTGAGAGGAAATTGCCAAAGAGTTTGCCTCGAAAGGGGCGGCTCGTGGCGATCCGGTTTCCCGCAAGGGAAAACCTTACATATTGTTATCGGTCAAGGTGATGCCTTATAGTTGAAACCTGACTGACTCAAGGTGTAAGAATCAAGGTTCAAACCTTTTCCCCTCCAGGTTTTCCTCTTCCTCGGTCGTGGCTTTT
>Ga0187893_10015740_pt1 | contig 10084 bp, 11 predicted proteins | sample MA1701074metaG_FD_139574 | JGI IMG/M metagenome (GOLD analysis project Ga0187893, IMG submission 139574) | White microbial mat communities from a basaltic lava cave in the Kipuka Kanohina Cave System on the Island of Hawaii, USA - MA170107-4 metaG ... | reverse complement strand
GAGATCGCGGCGTCGTGGCCGTGCGCCACCGCCCAGATGATGTTCTTCGGCCCGAACGCCGAGTCGCCGCCGAAGTAGACGTTCTTGAGCGTGGACTGCATCGTCACCTTGTCCACCACCGGCATGCCGCTCGCGTCGAACTCGATCCCGCAGTCGCGCTCGATCCAGGGGAAGGCGTTCTCCTGCCCCACCGCGATCAGCACGTCGTCGCACTCGAAGTGCTGGTCGGGCTCGCCGGTGGGGACGAGGCTGCGGCGGCCTTTCTCGTCGTGCTGCGCTTTCACCTTCCCGAAGATCATCCCGGAGAGCTTGCCGCCGCGCAGCGTGAATTCCTTCGGCACCAGGTAGTTGAGGATCGGGATGCCCTCGTGCATCGCGTCCTCCTTCTCCCAGGGGCTCGCCTTCATCTCCTCGAACCCGGAGCGCACGATGACTTTCACGTCGTCGCCGCCGAGGCGCCGCGAGGTGCGGCAGCAGTCCATCGCGGTGTTGCCGCCGCCCAGCACGATCACGCGCCTGCCGATCTTCGAGGTGTGGCCGAAGGAGACGGACGCCAGCCAGTCGATGCCGATGTGGATGTTGGCCGCCCCTTCCTTGCGGCCCGGGAGCTCGAGGTTGCGTCCGCGCGGCGCACCCGAGCCGACGAAGACCGCGTCCCAATCTTCGGCGAGGAGCTTTTTCATGCTCTCGATCTTGACGCCGCCCTTGAACTCGGCGCCAAGGTCGAGGATGTAGTCCACCTCCTCGTCGATGATCTCGAGCGGCAGGCGAAAGCGCGGGATCTGCGACCAGATCATGCCGCCCGCGCGCGGGTCCTGGTCGAACACCACGACCTCGTAGCCGAGCGGCGCGAGGTCGCGCGCCACCGTCAGCGATGCAGGCCCGGCGCCGACGCAGGCGATTCGCTTGCCGTTTTTCTTCGCCGCGGGCTTGGGCATGCGCGCCTTGACGTCGTCGCCCTTGAGATCGGCGGCGACACGCTTCAGGCGGCAGATGGCGACCGGCTCGGGGCGCTCCTGCTGCGCCTCCTCGACGCGGCCGCGGCGGCAGGCGGGCTCGCAGGGGCGGTCGCAGGTGCGGCCGAGGATCCCCGGGAAGACGTTCGAATACCAGTTCACCATGTAGGCGTCGGAGTAACGCCCCGCGGCGATCATCCGGATGTATTCGGGAACGGGCGTGTGCGCGGGACACGCCCACTGGCAATCGACGACCTTGTGGAAATAGTCGGGGTTCTTGATATCGGTGGGCTGCAACTCCTCTGCTCCTCGGCTCCGTCGGGCCCTGCAATGCCTGAATCAACCGGGCAGTTTACCCCACCGCGACAAGCCGGGAAAGGCTTAGTTTTCAAAACACTACACCGGTTGTATGCTTGCGGCATGCCGACGCAGCTGGAATCGCTCAAGCGGCATTCGGTGGTGGTCGCCGACACCGGCGACATCGACGCGGTCGCCCGCTGGCGGCCGCAGGACGCGACCACCAACCCCTCGCTGCTCCTCGCCGCCGCGCGCGACGCGCGCTACCGGCACCTCGTCGAGGACGCGACCGGGCGCGCGAAAGGCAGCGCCGAGGCGGCGATGGACTGGCTGTTCGTCCTTTTCGGGCGCGAGATCCTCGGGCACATCGCCGGGCGCGTCTCGACCGAAGTGGATGCGCGGCTCTCGTTCGACGGCGAGGCCTCGATCGCCAAGGCGCAGCGCCTGGTCGATCTCTACCAGCAGGTCGGCGTGCCGCGCGAGCGCGTGCTCATCAAGGTGGCGAGCACCTGGGAAGGGATCCGCGCCGCCGAGCGCCTCGAGCGCGAGGGCATCCACTGCAACCTCACGCTGCTCTTCTCCTTCGCCCAGGCTGCGGCCTGCGCCGACGCGGGCGTGACGCTGATCTCGCCCTTCGTCGGGCGGATCTACGACTGGCACAAGGCGGCAGGGAAGGTGGACGACATCCCGCTCGCCGAGGACCCGGGCGTCGCCTCGGTGAGCCGCATCTACGGCTACTTCAAGCGCCACGGCTTCAGGACCCAGGTGATGGGCGCGAGCTTCCGCAAGACCGGGCAGATCCTCGCGCTCGCCGGCTGCGACCTGCTCACCATCGCCCCCGACCTGCTCGAGAAGCTGGCGCAGGCCGAAGGCGAGGTGCCGCGGCGGCTTTCGGCGGACCCGGCCGGCGCACAAAGGGCCGAGCGCGTGCGCCTGGACGAGAAGGCGTTCCGCTGGATGCACAACGAGGACGCGATGGCGGTCGAGAAGCTCGCCGACGGCATCCGCCGCTTCGACGCCGACGCGCGCAAGCTCGAAAGCCACGTCGCCGCGCTGCTGAAAGGCGAGAAAGCCGCCGCTTGAGCGTGCGCATGGTGCTCGAAGAGCGCGGCGAGGCGCTCGTCGCGCGCCTCACGCTCGACAACCCGAAGAAGCTCAACATCCTCGACCGCGAGATGCTCGGCGCGCTCGTCGAGGCGATGCGCGCGATCGAGCGCAACGCCCGCGTGCGCGCCGTGGTGCTCACCGGCGCGGGCGAGAAGGCGTTCACCGGCGGCGTCAACCTCGACCTGCTCGCCGGGCTCGATCCGCTCTCGGCGCGCGAGTTCATCGGCCTGGTGCACGACGCCTGCGACGCGATGCGGCAGTGCGCGGTGCCGGCGATCGCGCGCATCAACGGCTGGTGCATCGGCGCGGGCCTGGAGCTCGCCGCCTCGTGCGACCTGCGCATCGCCGTGGACACGGCCGCCTTCAGCATGCCAGAGGTCCGCCTTGGCATTCCGTCGGTGGTCGAGGCGGCGCTGCTGCCGCGGCTCATCGGCACCGGCCGCGCGCGCTGGCTGGTGCTCACCGGCGACACCATCGGCGCGCAGGAGGCGCTCTCCTGGGACCTGGTGGACCGCGTCGTGCCCGCCGCGCGCCTCGATTCGGAGGTGAGCGCGGCGCTCGATGCGATCCTGGCCTGCGGCGACGAGGCGATCCGGGCGCAGAAGCGCCTGTGCAGGCTGTGGGAGGAAGCGCCGCTCGAGGCGAGCGTGCGCGCGAGCATCGACGAGTTCGCGCGCGCCTACGAGTCGGGCGAGCCGGCGCGGCGCATCGAGGCCTATCGTGCCTCGCGCCGCAAGCGCTGAGCGCCCGGTTCTGTCGTCCCCGCGCGGCTCTGGCGGGGGCCCATAGGCCACAATGCCCTTCACGCCGTTCCACCTCGGGCCGGGCGCCTCACCGGGATCATCGCGCTCGACGCGCTGCACTTGCTCTGCGTCGTCAGCGGCGCAATCGGACTCGCAGCGCTCGCCGCGCTGCGCGCCTCGCGCAAGATCTGAAACGAGATCCAGGCGATGCGCGCACGGGCGCTGACGGTCCTCGCGCTCGGCTTCGCCCTGGCCTGGCTCGCGCCGCTCGCCGGAGTCGTCGCCGCAGGCCAACCCGTCGCCGCATACCTGCGTTTTCCGCCGCGCACAGAATTTGTCGCGCAGGCGCCGTTCGCCTGGACCGTGTTTCTCGCCCTGTGCGTGCCGGTCGCCGCTGCGGCGGGGCTTTACTGGGCGGCGCTCGCCCGTGTGCAGGCGGTGGCGCCGGCTCCGCCGCGCGCCCGCTATCCGTGGTGGGGCTGGCTCGGCGTCTTCCTCGCCGCGGCGGGCTGGCTGCTCGCCTGGAGCGGCGAGCTCGTTCCCGCCGGCTGGCGCAGGCACGCCTTCACGCCGCTCTGGCTCGGATACATCCTGGCAGTGAACGGGCTGGTCTGGCGGCGCAGCGGACGCTCGCTCCTCACGCACCGCACGGGGTGGTTCCTCGCCCTGTTCCCGGTGAGCGCGGCGTTCTGGTGGCTGTTCGAGCACCTCAACCAGTTCGTGCACTACTGGTACTACCGCGGCATCGAGGCCAGCGGCGATCTCGACTACTTTCTCCAGGGGACACTGCCCTTTTCCACCGTGCTGCCCGCGGTCGCCGGCACCTGGGCATGGCTGCGGCAGTTCCCGCGCCTCGAGGCGATGGCGCTGCCGCCGCTGCGCGGCCACCGCGCACTCGCCTGGGTCGCGCTCGCTGCGGGGGCGCTCGCGCTCGGCTGCATCGGCCTCTGGCCGCAGGCGCTGCACGCCATGCTCTGGCTCGGGCCGCTGCTCGTGCTGTGCGGGCTGCAGCAGCTCCTGCTCGGCGAAACGCTGCTCTCGCCGCTCGCACGCGGCGACTGGCGGCCGCTGCTGCAGCCCGCGCTCGCCGCACTCCTCTGCGGCTTCCTCTGGGAGCTGTGGAACTACGGCAGCCTCGCCAAGTGGCACTACAGCATCCCCTACGCGCAGCGCTTCCACCTCTTCGAGATGCCCGCGCTCGGCTTTGCCGGCTATCTGCCCTTTGGCGTCGAGTGCGCGCTCGTCATGGACCTCGTCGCCCGGGCGGTCGAGCGTCGGTCGCTCTGGCCGCTCGAGGTCTCCGGAAACGAGGGCGGGGATCGCATGACTCCTCTCAATCTTTAACGCGGCGCAGGCGTCGCGGCGCGAGCCGGGGCGGCTACACTTCGCACGGAGAACCTGGGAGGGCCAGCCGATGGCGCCAGATCCGATCCTGAAGGCGAGCGACTTCGAATCCCACCCCGAGGGCACGGTGATCTTCGAGGAGGGGCAGCCCGGTGACCGCATGTACTACGTGGTCGCTGGGGCAGTCAATGTACTGGTGGGCGGAAGGATCGTCTACGTGGTGAAGACGGGGGAAATCCTCGGCGAGATGGCGCTGATCGACGACAAGCCGCGCAGCGCTACCGCCATGGCCGCGACCGCCTGCCGGCTGATCGGGATCGATCGCCAGCGCTTCGTCAAGCTGGTGCAGGAGACGCCGCAGTTCGCGCTCCAGGTGCTGCGCACCATGGCGGAACGCCTGCGGCAGATGAACGTCGTGCAGTAGTCCGGCGCGGCGATGACCGGGCACCTGCTCCCGGTCCGGGCGATCTGCATCGCCCTAGCCTGCGCGGCGCCGTCGCAGGCCGCTGCCGATGCGCAATCGCTCTTCTGCAGCGGCCGGCAGCTGAGCTACGCGCCCGACTATTCGGTCCAGCTCGGGACGCGGGAGCCGTTCCAGTTCGGCATCGCGTTTGACCTCGGGCAGCGGCGGCTGCTCGAGGCCCCGGTCGCGCATCCGGCGGAGTTCGAGCTGCGCGAAGCGGCCGACGCGGTGTTCTTCTTCCGCGATGCACGGATCGCCGGACGCAAGGCCACCGAGTGGATCTCGATCAACCGCTTCTCCGGGGCCTACGCGCACTTCATCGCGCTGCTCGATCCGCGCTCGGGCGACATGGGTGCGCCGCTGTTGCTCGCGGCCGCGGACTGTGAACCGGCCCGGGACGTCGATGCGGCGCGCCAGTCCCCGGGGGGCGCAGCCTGATGGCCGGCCCGGCCCCCGGGTTCGGGCCGCTGTTCCGCTCGAGCCCGGTGCTCGAGCTGATCGGGCCCCTACATCAACGTGGACAGCGAGCGCATCGTTCGCGCGAGCGCGTTGTTCCTGGTCGTCGGTCAGCGCGCGGGGGTGCTCCGGTCTAGGCTGAATTTCGGCGCGGGAAGCCTCATACTCGCGCCATGCCCGGCCACATCGGCATCGTCGCCTGCTCCGCCGAGGGCGCGGCGCTGTGCTATCGGACCATCTGCGTGGAAGGCGCGCAGCTGCTCGGCCCGCACGCCCACCCCGAGGTCACGATGCACACGCATTCGCTCGCCGCGTACATGGAGCGCATCTACCGCGGCGACTGGCAGGGCGTGGGCGAGATGATGCTCGCCTCCGCGAGCAAGCTCGCCGAGGCCGGCGCCGACTTCCTCATCTGCCCCGACAACACCATCCACCAGGCGCTGCCGCAGATCGAAGCGCGATCGCCGCGCCCCTGGCTGCACATCGCCGAGGTCGTCGCCGCGCAGGCGGCCGAGCGCGGCTTCCGGCGCCTCGGCCTGCTCGGAACGCGCTGGCTCATCGAGAGCGAGATCTACCCGCAGAAGCTTGCCGCGCGCGGGCTCGAGCACGTGCGGCCGAGCGCCGCCGAGCGCGAGGAGGTCAACCGCGTCATCATGGACGAGCTGGTCTGCAGCATCTTCAAGGCGGAGGCGGTCGCGTACCACCAGCAAGTCATCGGGCGGATGAAAGCCGAGGGCTGCGACGCGGTCGTGCTCGGCTGCACCGAGCTTCCGCTGATCATGAACGACTCGAATTCGCCCCTGCCGACGCTCGACTCCACGCGCCTGCTCGCGCGGGCGGCGCTGCGCCGGGCGGTGGGCGGCGGGCAGGCGCCCGCATAGGTGTGGCGTCCCCACGGGGATTCGAACCCCGGTTACCGCCGTGAAAGGGTCATATCTTGGGCGCCGGCCGACGCCGGCAGTCAACCCAACCCGCTGAAACTCCTTGATTGTTGGTCTGTCTGAGCCTATTGTTGTCCAAGCAAGTTCAGGTACGTCGCCGCGACACGGCCGCGACACGGACCGAAACGGAGGCAAACGATGGCGCAGACCGCACGGGATTCACGGCTCGAGACTCGCACCGCGCGCCTGCGCTTGCAGCTCGGCCGACGCTACTTCAAGACGATCGGCAAGGGGCTCACGCTCATCTACCGGCGCACTGGCGAGGGCTTCGGGACGTGGAGCGTGAAGCTGATCTCCACGGCGGGCGGCGAGTACCACCTTTGCAAGCTCGGCACCGCCGACGACTACCAGGACGCGAACGGCGTGGACGTGCTCAGCTTCGGCCAAGCGCACGACCGCGCCCGCAAGCTCGCCCACGAGGCGAAGGCGAACGACGGGATCCTCATCAAGCCCTCGAGCGTCAGCGAGGCAGCGGACCGCTACCTCGAGTGGTACAGGCAGCACCGGCGCGCCGTGCGCGAGACCGAGCACGCGATCCGCGCCCACATCCGCCCTGCCCTCGGCGATCGGCAACTCGGCTCGCTGACCGCGGCGCAGATCCGCAACTGGCTCGAGCGCCTTGCTGCGAAGCCCGCCCGCGTGCGATCGAGCCGGTTCTCCGAAGCGCCCGCCTACCGGGCGGCTCCCAAGACGGCCGACGAGAAGCGCGCGCGGCGCGCGACCGCGAACCGCGTGCTGAACATCTTGAAGGCGATCCTGAACCGCGCTTTCCGTGACGGACTGGTCGCGGACGACACCGCGTGGCGGAAGGTTCGGCCCTTCGAGAGGGCCGACGAGGCGCGCATCCGCTTCCTGACCGACGCGGAGGCGGTGCGGCTCGTGAACGCCTGCGATCCCGACCTGCGCGCGCTCGTGCGCGCGGCACTCCTCACCGGCTGCCGTTTCGGCGAGCTCGCCGCCCTGCGCGCTCAGGACGCGAACCTACGCACGGCCCAGGTCTACATCGCGCACTCGAAGTCCGGGCGCCCGCGGCACGTCCCGCTGAACCCCGAAGGCTCCGCGCTCTTCCGCGAGCTGACAACCGGCAAGACCGGCGACGAGTTGCTGTTCGTCCGCCGCGATCGGCGCCCGTGGGGGAAGAATCACCACGTCCGGCCGCTGCTCAAGGCGTGTCAGATCGCGAAAGTCCGCCCGGCGGTCGCGTTTCACGAGCTGCGCCATACCTACGCCTCGCACCTGGCGCAAGCCGGCGTGGACTTGCTGACGATCTCGAAGCTGCTCGGGCACGCCGACACGCGGGTCACGGCGAAGCACTACGCCCACCTGGCCGACCGGACGCTCGCCGCAGCGGTCAACAAGCTGCCGAGCTTCGGCCCGGAGAAACGACGCGCAGTCGTCGCGGAAGTGCAGCGCGTCAACTGAAATCGGCGAGCAGGGGGCGTTCTCCGCGCCCCCGCCCGCCTTGACCAGCGCAACCTTGTAAGGAGGTCGCAATGGCTGACTCGGAGCGTATCAGGCATCAGGTCCCCGCGCCTGATGTCGTCGCCAGGGAGCTGGTCGGCGGGACCGACGACGCGGAGTATTGCACCGTCTACCAGGGCTCGAGGGCCGCGCTGATCGCTGCCGGCGCCGCCACGGCCGAGCAGTTCCCGACCGGACGCACCGGCGATCGAACGTGGACCAAGTCGGGGGGCTACGCCGGCTCCGGGCGAAACCCATCCCAACGCTGGAAGGTCCGCCGGCTACGACGGCGCGGCGATCTCTTCGAGGTGTACCGCTGGCACGAGCCGCGGCCGACGAGGCTTGGGTTCGAGCGGTTCATGCGGCTGGCGCTCCAGCGTGGAGTGATTTGAGTGCTCCGACGCGAACCGTATCGCAGCGTCAAAGGTGTACGACGCTCGCGGCCTTCCGAGAAGCGGATCAAGGCGAGGGTGCTCGCCTTCGCTGAGGCATACCCGCTCTTTAAAATTCCGCAGCTTCGGTTCACACCGAAGGACGCGAGGATGCTCATCCGGGAGTTCGCGCTGCTGTCGAGGGAGTCCCACTTACGGGAACCACTGCACTCGCTAGCAGCGTTCGTCCGCATGGCCTTTGAACGTTACCTAGACGGTGATGTTCGCACCCTCGACCAGGCGTTCCGGCTCGCCCAGGCGAAGCGTGGCGGTCGAAAGCCGCTCGCCTCAACGTTCGATAGGCGCCTTGAGATTGCGCGCGAGGTAGCTGCCAGAAGACGCGCGGGCGAAACCCGCGATGCGGCGATCGAGGCCGTGAGCAAGGACCACGGGCGAACGTTTGACTACGTGCGCGACGCCTACCAGGACTTGAAGTTCATCGCCAAGCTGATGGAGAGCAAGCGGACGGAGTAATTAGGCGGCAATTCCTCCGCTTCCGGTCACCATTGATCCGAGGGTATACCGCGATGGTCGCCCATCAGGGCTCTTAGACAATGAGGTCGAAGCGATGAAAGGTCACGAATCACCACAGCAGCAGGCGTACACCGTCGCCGAGTTCTGCCAGGCGCACGGCATCTCCAAGGCGATGTTCTACCTGCTACTCGGGCGAGGTAACGCGCCGGCCAGCATGATGCTGGGCCGCCGGCGCCTGATCTCGCGGGAGGCCGCCCAACGGTGGCGCTCCAGAATGGAGCGCGCCGCCGCGAAGAAGGCCGCGTGATGGCACCGCGGGCATGACCACAGGAAGAAGCCCGCCGGGTGGAGCCGGCGGGCCGAGCATCGCAAACACTTCGCCGGCCGATCGTAGCACGCCGCGTCCCGAGGCGAAGTGGCGGCGCACGCTGCGGGAGATCCTCTCCCGCAGCTCCTCGAACGACGAGCGCACCTGGCTCCACAGGTTCGCCGCCGAGCGCGTCTGCGGCGACCACACGCTGCCGAGCACCGTCTCAGAGCTTGAGCGCGACAAGGGGATCGCCTTCGAGCGCCGCGAGGTCACCCTTGCCGGGTACGGCGGCGAACCCGCTCGCGTCATGGCCTACCGGGTCGCCCCCACGTCGCTTCAGCGGGCGCTCGAGCTCCTGGAGCCGGCGCCGTGAGCGCGCCCAAGATCACGCGTAAACGCCTGCTGCGGCAGAAGGGGCGAGCCGGCGGCGACGCCGAGACGTTTGCGAAGCTGCCCGACGAAGTGCTCCGGAGCGAGGCTTATCGAACACTTCCGCACCCGGCGCGGAGCGTGCTCACGGTGATCGCAGCCCAGTACCGCGGTTACAACAACGCGAGCCTCACCGTGACACGTCGGACGACCCTCGAGTATGGGCTGAGCAATCCCTACACGATTTCAGAATCGCTGCGCGAGCTCGAGGAACGGGGCCTCATCCGTCAAACGCGCTACGGGACAAAGCCGGTGGGCCAACTGTGCGCTCGATCGGCAATGTTCGCCTTGACGTGGTGCCGCATCGATCCACCTGACCCCGAGGATCCTCACGATGAGACGGCGACCATTCATGCGCCGGACACTTGGCGGAGCTGGCAAGCACCCCGTCCTGGCATGAATTGGACGGTGGATCGGCGCGATCGCAGCGTCGAGCGGAACCGCGCCTCGAAGCCCCCGTTCAAGGACAGGGCGGTTGTAAACGCATTTCCGATGCATCCCGGGGATACCGCGGTAGGTATCCCAGGGATACCGGGGAACCGATCAGCGGGTATCCGCGGGATACCGAGCAACGGGTTGCCCGCGGTATCCCAGGGACGCCACTCTGAGATCTCGGGTGTGGGAGGGGCTGCTGTGGGAGGAGATGGTGAAGGTCGAGGAATTTCCCGCGTC
>Ga0187893_10015739_pt1 | contig 10085 bp, 7 predicted proteins | sample MA1701074metaG_FD_139574 | JGI IMG/M metagenome (GOLD analysis project Ga0187893, IMG submission 139574) | White microbial mat communities from a basaltic lava cave in the Kipuka Kanohina Cave System on the Island of Hawaii, USA - MA170107-4 metaG ... | reverse complement strand
TCGCCGGCCACGGCCAGAGCGCCGCACAGGCAAGGGCCGCCGACCCAACCAGAAACCCGCGTCGATCGATTCGCATGTGCTGGTCAGATCCTTGTCTTGTCCGGCCGTCGTACGGGTCTCAACGGTCAGCAGCCTGCACGCCCTTGTTAGCTCTCCTAGGGGGTCACTCGACTTCCACCGTCACCTTCTTCAGTGTGCCGGTGAACGTGAACGGAGGCTTGTAGGTCGGCGACACTGGCGTGCCCCAGTCCTCACCCACGTCGAAAGTGTCGTCGGTCGAGAAATAGAGCGGAACCGTTTTCGGGAACCGGGCTTCGCCCACTTTCTTGCCGTTGATCGACAGCGTGCCTTTGCCGCCCTTGCCCATGCCGCCCCCGTCGTAGGCGAAGTCGAAGCGAACCGTGCTCTTTCCCTTCGGCAGCGGTGCCGAGGAGGTGATCGTGTAGCGCTCCAAGCCGATATAGCTGTAGATGAAGGTCGGCCTACCATTCTGCACCATGAACGCGTAGCCCCCCGTCTCGCCGCCCAGGGTCACGAGCATGCCTTCGGCCTTGCCGTCCGGGTTGTCGACCTCGGCGACGACCGAGAACGACCGGTTCTTGATGTCGAGGATCGCGTCCTCCGGGAGCCGGACGGTGCCCGGGCTGTAGACGGCCTTGTTGCCGGTGGTGATCGTGGGCCGCTCGATGGCCAACTGCTCAAAGATGTTGTCGGACATCGGATAGACGTTGTACGTGCGGGCCTCACGGTCGAACAGCGCCTGCAATGCCTTGAGCTTCTTCGGGTTCTTGGCCGCGAGATCGTTAGCGTGGCCGAAATCGCTCCGCATGTCGTAGAGCTCCCAGACGTCCTTGTCGAAGGGCACGGGTTCTTTGGCAGGGGCGGTCACGCCGTCCATGCCGTGGCGCGTGCCGGCCCACCAGCCCTCGTGATAGATGGCACGGCTGCCGTTCAGCTCGAAATACTGGGTCGTGTGCCGGTCCTTCGCCTTCGCATCGTCGAAGGCGTAGAGCATGCTCGTCCCTTCCATTGGCTTCTGGTCGATGCCGTTGACCCGTTTCGGCTCCGGCACTCCAACGCTTTCCAGGATGGTCGGGGCCACATCGATCAGGTGGGCGAACTGCGGGCGCAGGCCGGCGTGCTTGATGCGCGCGGGCCAGGAGATCACGGCGGAAGTGATGTTGCCTCCGCCCGAAGTCACCAGCTTGCCGTAGGTGAACGGCGTGGACGTGGCGTAGCCCCAGGCGGCGGGATTGCAGCCGTGCGAATGCGGGCCGCCGAATTCGTCGATTTGCTTCGCCACATCCTCGAGCGACTCAGTCATGCCGTTCATGTAGGTCAGCTTGTTCATGATACCGTGCAGGCCGCCCTCGGGCGACGGGCCGTTGTCTCCGGCAATGTAGATGATGAGCGTGTTGTCATAGTCGCCCGTCTGCTCGATGGCGTCGATGATGCGACCGATCTGGTAATCGGTGTGCTCGACCGCGCCGGTGAAGACCTCCATCCAGCGGGCGCCGACCTTCTTGTCCGTGTCGGTGAGCTTTACCCACGGCGGTATGACCGCGGGCATTGGCGCAAGTTTGGTACCGGGCGGGACGATGCCCAGCTCTATCTGCCGCGCCAGGATGCGCTCGCGCAGCTTGTCGTAGCCGTCGTCGAACTTGCCCCGGTATTTCTCGATGAACTTCTTCGGCACGCCGACCGGCGGCTTGTGCCCGTTCGGGGCGTAGTAGGCGATCCACGGCTTCTCGGGATGCATCGACTTCTGTCGCTGAATAAAGGCAATGGTCTTATCGGCCATGTCGGCTTCCAAGTGATAGCCCTGATACGGCGTTTTCGCCGCGCGCAGTGGCGTGGTGTTTTCCCAGAGCGGCGGATACCACTGGCTCACGCCAGGACCGAAGAAGCCGTAGAAGTATTCGGCGCCCATGCCGCGCGGCCACCGGTCGAACGGTCCTGCGGCCGTGATTTCGTGCATGGGGGTAAGGTGGGTCTTGCCAACCCAGGCGGTGCCGTACCCGTTCTGCCGCAGGATTTCGAGCACGGTGGCGGCGCTGCGCGGGATGCTGGCGTGGTATCCCGGGAACGCGAGCGAGCCCTCCGGGGTGCTGCCCATGCCGACGGAATGAGCGTTGCGCCCGGTGAGCAAAGCCGCGCGCGAAGCCGAGCACACGGCCGTGGTGTGGAAGTTGGTGAAGCTGAGCCCTTGCTTCGCCAGTCGGTCGAACACCGGCGTATTGGCCGGTCCGCCGAACGCGCTCATGTGGGCGTAGCCGATGTCATCGCCCATGATGAGTAGCACATTGGGCGCACCCTTCGGCGCCCGCAGCGGCTCAGCATAACCGGCCTTCGAGTCTTTGAGGGCCACAGCTATCGTGCCCCGGAACGACGGATCGGGGGGAGGCAGCACGGTCCGGTCGAGTGTGGATGTCGCTTGCTGCGCCTGGCCCGCAACGGTCAGAGCCGAGAGAGCGAGCGCGGTAATGAGGAGTTTGGGTTTCATGGTTCTCCTTAGGATTGGTTTTGTTTTCATAGTCTTAGTCAGCTAACGCTCAGCGTAACCCGCGGGTCGGACGGGCGCGACGCGTGCACAAGCACGTGGCGTGACCGGACGAACCGTCGGGTTCACGCTGCTTCTAGTTGAGCCTTCAGGCGTTCATCTTGGCTTGTCATGGCCACTCCCGACCTCTCGCCTCACTGATCGACAGTGAGGTATCAGCGCGGGCCATGCCCGCGCGCAAAGGCTCCGGCGGTCTCAGTTCTCGCTACGGAGGTAGAAGCGCGGGGCAGGAGTTCCAGGTCCGAGATTGGGCGGTTATGTTTCCTATACCCTGCACATGGCCTATTCCGACTTCGTGCGCCTGGCCAGGCCGTCCTTCGGTGCCCTCACCCGACCGCACGACGGGTAGCTAGCCGTCACGCGCAGTCCCTCGGGCCTCCCATCTTCTGGGGAGGGTGCGGCGTCGCTTTTCGATTGCCGGCGCGGCCGCTGGTGCGGTACATGCAGCTAGTATGTCAGTCAAGCTGCTCGCCGGCGCGCTGCTTGCGATCGCCGTCGTGGGATCCCTGACCGCCTCGAGGGCGGCCGATCCCGCGGTGAAGGCGTGCGTCGCAGGGTGCAAGGAGCCCTTCCGCGTCTGTCGCAGCGAGGCGGCGGCCTCCGCCGCCTCCGGGCGCGCCGCCTGCCCGACCGAGGGCGACGAGAAGAAAGCCTGCCGCCAGCAGGCCAAGCGGATCGCGAAGACCGCGCAGCGGACCTGCAAGGTGTTTCGCAAGGAATGCCGCGTCTGCTGCAAGGGGAGCGGCGAGGGCTGTGCGCGGGCGCCGGAGGTGCCGCGCGTGACGGGCCCATTCCCGGTCCCGGCCCGGGAGGTGCTCGAGACGACCACGGACTTCCCCCCCGCTCCAGACGGCCAGGGGTTTCAGCTGCTCCCGCTCCCCGACGGGCTGCTGGGCTTCGACCCCTTCACGCGCACGCCCGTCACCGCCGCGGCCGAATGCGCGGCGGCCGTGCTCGCCTGCTTCTCGCCGCCGGAGCGCAACTGGGCCGGGTGTTTCGCAGCCGTACCCGCCTGTCCGAACGAGCGGCCTTTCGCCGGCGATGAGCCGCCATGCTGCGCCGTCGCGTGCTTCGACACGTTCCAAGCCTTGCTGCGCGAAGGCCGCGACGCGCCCACGGCGTTCGCGGCGGCGATCTACGAGTCGCCGTCGTGCATGCCCGGGGTCGACGCCGCCGTTGCCCGCGAGGTGCAGCCATGACGCCGCACATCCGCTGGGTCGGGGTCGGTCTGATCGCCTCGGCGATGCTCGCCCTTGCTGGCGCCGCCGCCGCATGGGACGTCATCTGCGAAACGGTCCCCGGCAGCGAGTGCCGCGACCCGTTCGCCCGGGCACGCTCCCTCTGGCGCGAGCACCCGCGCGCGGAGCACCGAGCGCTCCTCGACCGCTCGCTCGAGATCTCGGGCCTGCCGGCTGCGTTCCGGCAGCCGTTCTCGGTCGTCACGTTCACCAGCGACGAGCCGCTCTCGGGCCCCGACGGCACGCCCTACCTCTCGATCCGACCCGTCAAGATCGAGCCCGACCGCCGGCGCATCCGGGATCTGTCGATTCCGGGCTTCGCGAACCTGCCCGACTTCTCGTACACGCTGTGGGACTTCGCCGCGGGCAACGAGGCCTGCCCGCCCGATCCGGCCAACGCCGACCCGCTCGACTGCCACAACTACGAGACGCACATCGGCTGGCTGAACGCGAACCACATGCTCCCGCAAGCTCGCCGCTGGTACGAGCATCTGCACGCGATCGCACTCGAGCTGGCCGCGGAGTGCCGCACGACGGCCGAGGCGATCCCGCCCGGGCTGCGCGAGCGCTATCAAGGGTTCGTCCTCTCCTGTGAGAAGCAGGCGTTGATGGTCGAGGCCGTCGGGCACCACTACCTGCAGGACTCCTGGGCGATGGGTCACATGTGGGAGCGCTGGGGCGGCACGGAGATCGCCGACTTCGGCGGCAACCGCGCGCTCGGCTTCGCGGTGGCCGCCTTCACGGGCCTCATCCACGGCGCGAAGGCGGTGTTCGACGACACGCCGGGCTTCGAGCTGCTCGGCCCCTGGGACGATCCGATGTGCGGGCCACACGAGAACGTCGCGTATCTCGACGCCGGTGAGATGGTGTCCGGGGCCGGCGATCGGTTCATCGCCGAGCTGCGGGGCGAGGGGCCGGCGGCCGCCGGCGATCGCTTCGGGCCGCAACGCCGCTCGCTCTTCGGGTGTGCGGTCGACGGGTTGCGGGCGGTCTACGGCGCCACGGCGCAGGCGCACGGGGCGCTCGCCGATCCGCTGTTCTCGGAGTTCGACCTGTCACGCAGCGTCGCGGATGGCTCGTGCTGGGATCAGCGCGCCACCAACCGTGCCATTGCCGAGGGCTGTGGTGTCCACCGCGGAGCCGCGCCCGGCGCCACCCGCTTCCTCCCCGATGCCGATGCGCTCGCGCAGGACCCGGCGCCGTTCCAACCGCTCATCATGGCGCAGCTCACCGTCGCACCGGCAGTCGCCGGTGCGCCGCTGCTCGATCCCATCACGGCCGCCCGCTTCTCGCTCGACGCGAGCTTCGCGTGCGCCCTCGCGATCGCGAAAGCGAAGGATCCAGCGCAGGCCGACCTGACCGACCTCGCTTCCGGGGGGCTACCGGCGCTCGCGGGCATCCAGCCGAACTCGTTCTACGCGCGTGGCGCTGCTGCGTCTCGGGTGCCGCCGGCCTTTTATGCGGACCCGTTCCCTCCCTGGAACCTCGATGACGTCGACCCCACCGTCGCCGAGCGCAAGGAGGCTCTGCATCTGCTCGTGGCCTTCGCCAACGCGAGGCAGCGGTGCCGTGAGTTCTCGGCCAGCGACCTCGAGGACTACCGGTTCGCCGTCCAGTTCGCGAAGGACACGAATCAGGGCGCGACGGTGGTCGATGCGCGGTGCGGCCAGTGCGTCCAGATGCTCGAGCCGCATCTGCGCCACGGCATCGAGGGCAACCACGACACACGGCGCGAAGCGCTCTGCTCGCTGCTCGAGCCCGGTTCCGCATTCGTCTACACGGGCGAAGACCCGAACGACTTCACCGGCAGCGAGCCCACGGGCTTCCCGTCGCTCGCCACGGCCACGCGCGAGTACTGCGGCTGCGACGACGCGACTACCACCACGACGACGTCGCCGACGACGCCGACGAGCGTTCCGATAACGACCACGGTCACCAGCGTGACCGTCACCACCTTCCCCTGCTTCTGCGAGCCGCCGCTGCAGTGCTGCGCCGGCACGTTCTGCTGCTTCTGAGATGCCGAGCGACACGAGCACGGATGCGCGCGTCCGGCTGATCGCCGCCGCGCGGCGGCTCTTCGCCAAGCACGGCTATCGCGACGCCCCGACGGAGGTGCTGGTGTCCTCGGCGCGCCTCACGCGTGGGGCGCTGTACCACCACTTCCGCGACAAGGCGGCGCTGTTCACGGCCGTCCTGGAGGCCGAACAGGCGGCGATGGGCGAGCGGCTCGCCGCCGCGCTGGCCGACGCGCGCGATCCATGGGAGCTGGCTCGCCGCGGGATTCGCGCGCTGCTGAAGGAATGCTGCGATCCGGCCGTCCGTCGCATCATTCTCACCGACGGTCCGTCGGTCCTCGGATGGGCCCGCTGGCGGGAGATCGACGAGCGACACTCCCTCGGTCTCGTGCGCGCCGCCCTCGAGGCGAACGTCGCCGCCGGCAATCTGCCGCCGCTGCCGCTCGACCTCTTCACGCACCTGATCGTTGGCGCGCTGAACGAAGCCGGGCTCGCTCTCGCGGAGTCGGACGATCCCGAGGCGCTGGCCGAGCGCTATGCGGGTGTGCTCGATGCAGTGCTGGAAGCGCTCAGAGCGCGCGGCTGAGCTTCGACCTCCTGCGGCGCGCGGCCCTCGAAAGACGGCGCCTACCGGGCCGAGAACGCTGGGATCACCTCGCGCGCGAATCGCTTCACCGCGGCCTCGTCCTGGAACTGGAAGACGACCTCGCGGACATCCCACGCCTGGGCGCGCCGCCGCAGCTCGACCGCCATCTCCTCCGGCGTGCCGATCAGCGTCATCGGCGCCCGCGCGACGGCATCGACGGGAATGCCGAGGCCCGTCGCCATCGCGTCGCGCATTCCCCGTGAGGCCTCGGCCGAGTCGGCGAGCATGACGATGAAGGCGAAGTTGCTGATCTCGATCGCACGGGGATCGCGGCCGATGCGGGTCGCCTCGGCGCGCACGAAGTCGATTTTGGCGCGCGTCGCATCGTCGTCGAGCCTGCTCGCGCCCTCCATCGAGATGTAGCCACGGCGTCCGACGTCGGCGATGATGTTCAGCACGTCGGCGTGCCGTGCGGCCACCCGCAGCAGGCCCTTGCCGCCGCCGCCGAGCACGATCCGGGGATGCGGCTTCTGCACCGGCTTGGGCGCCAGGTCGGCCTCGTGGAAGTGGTAGAACTCGCCGTCGTGCGTGAAGGGACGGTCGCCCCAGAGCCCGCGAATGCAGGTGAGCGACTCGTCGAGCATGCGAAGCCGCTCGCCGATGGGCGGGAATGGAATGCCGGTCATCCGGAACTCGGTCTCCGTCCAGCCGGAGCCCAGGCCGACGAGCGCGCGTCCGCCGGAGACGTGATCGAGGGTGGCGAGGCTCTGCGCGGTCACCGCCGGGTGGCGGAAGAGGTTGCACAGGACCAGATGCCCGACGCGGACCTTCCATGTGGCCTGCGCGGCGAGCGAGGTCGCCGAGGCCGAAGCCGAGCTGGATGCCGAATCGCGTGCGCCCGGCGTATCACGCGCGCCGCGCCGTCGTAACCCCGGCGCCCGACTCGCGTCAGTCGACGTCGATCAGCCGCTCGACCACGTCCTCGGGGAACCCGCGCTGCACCAGCAGCCGCCAGGCACGCGCGGGCGCGCCCGTGACGCGTGCGCCCTCGATCACTGCCTTGGCGCAGTCGTGCTCGCTGCGGCCCTCGCGCGACGCCTCGATCGCGGCGTCGATCAGCGGGGGCGGCAGCCTCGCTACGGAGGTAGAAGCGCGGGGCAGGAGTTCCAGGTCCGAGATTGGGCGGTTATGTTTCCTACACTCCGGGCTCCCTTCGACCCAAGACGAAGTCTGGGTAGATCTCCTAGCTAGGCGGACACGTAGAGACAGGTATCGCCTCGGTGGCGGCGGTGGCGTAAGCGCGGCCACATGCGAGGGTCCACGTCGCTCCACGCCCGCATGCTCGCCGGCGGTACGGCATCGCTCGCCGACGACGAGCTGCTCGCCGCGCTGCTTGGTACCGACGTGCTGGCGGCCCAGGGCCTGCTCGAGCAGACCGGCGGCGTGGCGCATCTGGCCGCGGCCGACCCGGCCGTGCTCGGACGGCACGGCGCCCGGCGCGCCGTGGTGGTGCGCGCCGCGCTCGAGCTCGGGCGGCGCGCCGCCGCGTCGCCGGTGGCGCTGGGCGATCCCATCCGCGACGCGCGCACCGTACACGCGCACTTTCTCGGGCGGCTCCCGCAGCTCGAGCGCGAGGTGTTCCACGCGCTGCTGCTCGACGGACGCAACCGGCTGCGCGCCGAGGTGCGGGTGTCGGAGGGCACGCTCACCACGGCGCTGGTGCATCCCCGCGAAGTCTTCGCCCCGGCCATCCGTCTCGGGGCCGCCGCACTGGTGCTGGCGCACAACCACCCGAGCGGCGATCCAACCCCGTCCAGCGAGGACGTGGCGCTCACCGAGCGGCTCCGGCAGGCGGGCGAGCTGATCGGCATCCGTGTCCTCGACCACGTGGTGATCGGGCAAGCGGGGTACGTCAGTCTGGCGGAGCAGGAAGGGTGGTGACGCGGCGGGCGGTCAGAACGGGATGTCGTCGTCCTCGCCGAGCGGGGCGGGCGGCGGTTCGCTTGAACCCGCACTCGGCGCGGCGCCGCGCTGCCCGCCGCCGTCGCCGCGGCTGCCGAGGAACTGCACGCGCTGCGCGATCACCTCGGTGATGTAGCGCTTGTTGCCTTCCTTGTCGTCGTACTGGCGCGAGCGGATGGACCCCTCGAGGAAGACCTGCCGGCCCTTCGACAGGTACTGGCCGCACGTCTCGGCCTGCTTGCCCCAGACCACGACGTTGTGCCACTCGGTGCGCTCCTGGCGCTGGCCCTCCTGGTCCTGCCACACCTCGCTCGTGGCGATCGGGAAGCGCGCCACCGCGCGCCCGCCGGGGGTGAAGCGCACCTCCGGATCTTTGCCGAGGTTTCCGATGAGCAGCACCCTGTTGAGCGACATTGTGATGGCCTCCGGACCGAACGATAGTCGCGGCGAGGGCCGCGAGTCAACGTAGCGGCGCGGAATACTCGCGCCCCGGCGTCGGCGCGCGGTGCCGCGTTGACCGCCGCGAAACCTGTCGATAGAGGAGGCGGCCTGTGAGCGGTTTGCGCGTCGTGCCGCTCGGCGGCCTCGGGGAGATCGGGCTCAACCTGATGGTGCTCGAGACGCCCGATGCGGCGCTCGCCGTCGACTGCGGCGTCATGTTCCCGGACGAGCAGATGCTCGGCGTGGACGTGGTCATCCCGGACGTCACCTATCTCCGCAGCATCCGTGAGAAGTTCCAGGGCGTCTTCCTCACGCACGGGCACGAGGACCACATCGGCGCGCTCCCGTACGTGCTCGCCGAGTTCGACGTCCCCGTGTACGGGACGCCCCTCACCCTGGGCTTCGTGCGCGAGCGGCTCCGCGAGCACGGCCTGTCTCGCGACCTGCGGCTGCTCGGACCCGGGCAGCGCCAGGTGGTGGGCGCGCTCGGCGTCGAGCCCTTCGCCATGACGCATTCCATTCCGGATGCGGTCGGGCTCGCCATCGCCACGCCCTTCGGGACCGTCATCCACACCGGCGACTTCAAGCTCGACCAGACCCCGCTCGACGGCCGCCTGCCCGATCTCGCCCGGCTGGCGGCCTTCGGCAACGAAGGCGTGCTGCTGCTCCTCTCCGACTCGACCAACGTGGAGCACGCCGGCGTGACGCCGTCGGAGCGCAGCGTGGGCGCGCACCTGGACGCCATCTTCGCGGAGGCGAAGGGGCGCATCGTGCTCACGACGTTCTCGTCGCACATCCACCGCATGCAGCAGGCGATCGACCTCGCCGTACGGTACGGACGGAAAGTCGCGTTCGTGGGGCGAAGCCTCCAGAGCCACACGGCCGTTGCGCGCGAGCTGGGCCTGCTCCACGTGCTCGACGAGCACGTCGTCGAGCTCGGCGCCGTGCGCGCCATGCGCCCGCACGAGATCGTGGTCATCTCCGCCGGCAGCCAGGCCGAGGCCGCTTCCGCGCTCATGCGCATCGCCATGGACGCGCACAAGCAGGTCCGCCTCGAGCCCGGCGACACGGTCATCCTCTCCTCCCGCGTGATCCCCGGCAACGAGCGCGCGATCGCCAACCTGGTGAACCACCTCTATCGGCGCGGTGCGATCGTACACTACGGGCACGCGGCGCCGATTCACGTCTCCGGGCACGCTTCGCAGGAAGAGCTGAAGCTCGTGCTGAACCTGGTGCGCCCGCGCCACTTCGTCCCCGTCCACGGCGAGTACCGCCACCTGGTC
>Ga0187893_10015738_pt1 | contig 10086 bp, 10 predicted proteins | sample MA1701074metaG_FD_139574 | JGI IMG/M metagenome (GOLD analysis project Ga0187893, IMG submission 139574) | White microbial mat communities from a basaltic lava cave in the Kipuka Kanohina Cave System on the Island of Hawaii, USA - MA170107-4 metaG ... | reverse complement strand
GCGCTGCAACCCCAACGCCGCGCGCAACTCGGGGCACAGGTGCAACCACATTTCCATGCGCCGCCAGTGGACGTTGAGATAGTGCTTGAGCAACACGCAGGCAGCCAGTTGCGCCAGCCGATAACGTTGCGGCGCAAACTTGTGCGCATAGAGCGGCAAACGCCGCTGGGCCAGACGGTGCGCCAAACGGGCGAACCGCAACAGATGCGCCCCCTCGGACATACCCCACCTCCCTTGTGGAGGGTGGGGTCTCCATCCCGCAATTAACCCATGTCAAAGAGCTTTGCAACAATCCAGCTTGAACTCCAAACTTTTGAATGAACATCCAATCCACATCGGGGATCGTTCTCAAGCTGACGAAACTCACGGACACGAGTCTCATCGTCACGTGGTTCACTCGCGATTCGGGAAAATTGAAGACCGTCGCCAAAGGCGCGCGGCGCCCGAAAAGCCCGTTTCTGGGAAAGCTCGACCTGTTCTACCTCGACGACCTGACGTTCATCCACAGTCGGCGCTCGGAGTTGCACATTTTGAAGGAATGCGGCGTCACTGAGGCGTTCCCGAATCTGCGCGAGGATTTTTCCACGATGGCGCGCGCGTCGTATCTGTGCGAACTGGCGGACGCGACGACCGAGGCGGAACATCCCGTGGCGAAGGTTTTCGAGGCGCTTGCGGAAGGGTTGCGGCAACTGGCAACATCCGAGGAAGGAGCGGCGGGAGAGATTGCGGTCAGGCAATTCGAACTGGCGTTGTTCGAGGCGCTGGGACATTCGCCGCGATTGACGAAATGCGCGAAGTGCAGCAACGCGCTGGCAGGGGAAGTCTTCTTCGCGGCGCGCGCGGGGGGGGGATATTGCGCGGAATGTGCGCGGGGCGTTTCGCCGAAATTCAAGGCGGATGCCGAGTCTCTGCGCCTGCTGCGCGTCCTTTCGAGAGGCGAGAAAAACAGCGCGCCAACGTCGGCGCAGGTGCGGCAATGGGAGCAGGTTTCGGCGGCGATGCTGAAAGAGGTTTTCGATGTGTGGCCCAAATCGCGGCAGTTTCTTGGCGGGGCGAAATGAGCCGTCTATTGACCGCGCCCGCCCATTGGACCGTAGAGTTTCTCGATGAGCTTGCGCGCCGTTTCCTCGTCCATCACGCGCGGTTGCGGCGCGGCTTTCTCCGCCTGCGGGGCTTGTTTGCTGAGTTCGGCGGGTTGCGGGGTCGGCACAGTCTTGTTTGCGAGCGGATTTTCCTTCGCGCCGAGTGGCGATTCCTTTTGGGGCAACTCCTTCGCGCCGAAATCGTGGTTGCCATTTTGCCAGTCACCCCCGTGGAATGATTTTTCGGGGAGAACCGATTCCTTCGGGATAAAACTTTTCGATTCTGCGGACGCCGACTTGCCTCCGCGAAATGTTTGTTCGGGAAACGATTTCGATTTCACCGTCTTTTCAGCTGGAAACGATTTGATGGTGAATTCCTTGTCGGCGTCGAAGGATTTTCCCGAAAAGCTTTTGCCTGGGTCGAACTCGCGTTTGTAGTTCGGCTTGAGGATGTCGCTCCAGTCCGCGCCGAGACTCAACGCGGGGAACGCGAACAGCGCGAACAGCAACGAGGCTGAAATGTTAGCGGGAGAAAACAGGCTCATGGGGTTGGGTCGCGCGGATTGTAGCAGTTGGCGCGGCGGAGTCAAAGGTTGCCGCTGGGAAACAGACATTCCCCATTTTGATTCAGAAGCTTGACGCAGAGCGAGTTGGAGGGTCACGCTCCGTCGTGACCGCATTGGCGAATCGGACGCGACAGAGCGCGTCCCTCCAATTGGGGGAAGTTCTGGCTGGGAAAGTTTCGCGCGGCACCGCGCCTGAATCTGGCGCAGGCGCGTCGTCCTTTTCCTGAGGGACAGGGGTGTTGCCGCGCAGGAAATTCCACCAACCCACGATGCGTGGCGCGACGGTCTTGCGCTCCTTGATGAAGTCCGCCACCGCCTGCCGCGTTTGAAAATTGTATTCCACGAGTTTGCTTTCGGGACGGTCGGCTATTTCGCGCAGCTTGGGAAAACGCGTCCCGCCGCTTGAAAGGTCAAAGCTGTTTGCGGCGACTTTGATCTTCGCGTCGGGCGGGAACGGTTTGCCGTCGCGGTCAGCGATGGAAACGATCCGCAGCGGTCTGGCGCGATCGTCGGTCATTTGATAGGTGACGCGCACCCCCCAATACCCGCGAAAACTGCCGCGCTCGAAATGCGACGCATTCTCCTCGATCAATTCCTTGAGCGTGTCGGGCGAGACCTCGAAAACGCCGATCGTGTTTTCGTAAGGCACAACCGTCCACACGTCAGACACGGTGACGTCGCCTTTCTTGAGGATGCCTTTGTTGTTGAGAACGCCGTGGATGATGACATCGGCGCGGGTGTTGTTTTTCTGGAGCGCGGCGTCAATGGCGTCGCAAATGAGATTGTGGATGTGCGTCTCGCGTTTGGGTTCACCGCGCGTGATGAAATCTCCTTCAGCGGTGCCGATGACCGTTTTAAGTTCCTTTTCCGCCGCCGCGAGCGGTTCCTTGCTCAAGTCGAGGACGGCTGGGTCTTGTGGAACGGAATTGTCCATGAGAATGGTGCGCGCCTTTTTCTCGACAATTTTCTTCTTGTCCGTGTCGAACTTGATGTCCACGCGCCCCAGATAAGTGCCCCAGTAATTCGCCTGCGTGTAAAGGATGTTGCTGGGACGAATGAGGAACTCGCTCCACTCTTGATGCGAATGTCCGCCGATGATGATGTCGAGTTCGGGATAGTTCGCCGCGATAGAGTGAATCTGGTTGGCGTGATCGTCGGGGGAACGTTTGTAACCTTGATGCGTGACGAGGACGAGGATTTGCGCGCCTTGACGCTGCACTTCGGGGACGATGCGACGCAGCGCCCTGACGGACTCGATGAATTCAAGCGGTTCGATCAAGCGCGGGCGGCTCCAGTTGGGGATGCCTGGCGTGGTCAGCCCGATGATGCCGACCTTGACGCCTTGGACTTCCTTGATGACGTAGGGTTTGACCTTTTTGAACGCGGCGACTTCGGGCGGGAACGGTTCGCCGTCGCGTTCCGTCGGCAACTTGATGTTCGCGCCGAGAACTGGGACTTCGGCGTCGGTGACGCATTGCGCGATTTTTTTCAGTCCCCAATCGAACTCGTGGTTGCCCAGCGTCCACGCGTCGTATTTGAGGTGATTGAACAGTTTGACGATGAGCCGACCTTCGGTGTTGAAACTGACGGTGGTGCCCTGAATCGTGTCGCCCGCGTCCACGAGCAGCGTGTTGGGATTTTCGCGGCGGATGTCGGCGATTTTGGTCGCGAGCCGCGCGATGCCGCCGCGGTCGGGGTTGCCCTGATAATCGGTGGTGGGCAGGATGTTGCCGTGCAAATCCGTCGTGTGAAGGATGGTGATGGTGACCTCGGCGGCGCGCCCGACAAATGGCGCGCAACAAATCGCGCTGGCGAAGAGGACCGCTGTGAGTCGGGAGAAAAACTTGAGGACTGTCGGCGTGTTTTTCATGGGAGCAGGGTGTGTTGGAGAATACCTGAGGCGAGGTCGGGTGTGAAGAACTTCCGCCTCACTTGCCATACCAGATAAACTTGGTTTGTCCCGACGACCAGCCGTCCGCAGGGTTATTTGGGGTCACCATTTTATCGCTGCGCAGTTCCACGTGCCCATCAACAAAGAGAATATTCGCCTTCATTCGATGGCGCGGCGCGACATGAGGCTCCCATCCGTGAAAATTTCTGTGTGAAAAGCTGTCAGATGGACGCACGTCAAATGCCCTGCCGTCGAACAAAAGCACTGCGTTGGAAGGGGTCGGCACATCGGTCGTGCGGATGGTATCGGAAGGGATTGAGGGGACTGTCCCTGATGAAATCGCGAGCTTGCTGTTCATCTTGATCGTGCATGCGGTGGCTTGCCCCGAGATTGTGTTCCAAATCGGGTCCTGCTTGACGAGGTGCAGGTTGCGGGCGCCAGCAGCGCTCGGCGGCAACAGGCGCAACAAATACGGGTCAATCGCGTGATACCAACACTGCTTCTGACCTGCCGCAGTTTCCGTTGGATAAGGCAGGTATTCGCGATTGTCGGAGGCATACATGATGAGCGCCTGTCCCAATTGCCGCAGGTGATTGGTGCAAAGCGTGGTGCGCGCGTTTGCCCGCACCGTTCCCAGCACAGGCAACAACAACGCCATCAGAATCGCAATGATTGCCACCACGACCAGCAGTTCGATGAGCGTGAACGCCCACGTCCTCCTCGACTTTGTGCGTTGATTCATGTCCCTCGCGCGATGTTCTCGCCCTCGTTCAACTGGTATCCCAAGACCCACCTTTGGTCAAGCCGCCCGTTGCTACAAGGTCGCGACGGGGCGCATCTTGACACTGTCGCCGGTGGCAGTTGATGAAACGGCGTTCAACGGGGTTGTAGGGCGCGAATGCCCCGCTGCGGGGTTTCGCGCCGCCGTCTGCCATCGGGGCGCCGTCAAGGCAAAAGGACACGGCGCGAAACCGCAGCCCTCCGCAGACTGCGGGCTGAGCATTCGCGCCCTTGTATCTTGGATTTCTTGTATTCTCTGTCTGTCGCTGCTCCGCCAGGAGCAGCGAAAGGTGAGCCGCTGGGCTGTCCGTGTTCCATCCAAACGGCGCGCCCAGTCCCGCAAAGCGGGACACCCTACCGTTCCTTCCCGTGAACGTCCGCGCCCCCGCTCTGCGGGGACAACAACAGTTCGGCGATTTCTTTGTGTCCGTAGTAAGCCGCCCAGCGCAGCGGCGTCCCGCCTGTGCTGTTTATTGGAGAACAGGCGGGACGCCTGTTCCACCCTCGGATTCATGAGATGGCTCGTAGGGACGTGGAAATCGAATCCGTCTCCTCACGTCGGCGGCTACAATTTTCTGAGAATCCGAATCGCCTTCTCCGCGTCCTCGCGTCGGTCGAGCGTGATGAAGGCGACGCCGCGCCGTCCGACTCGCGCGGCGGAGAACCCGCGAATGTTGATGCCCGCGTCGCCGAGCGCCGTCGCGACTTGTGCCGCCAGCCCGCGAGTGCCTGCTGCTTCCACGCGCACCATGCGGTCTTTTTTCACCTTGCGAAACCCAGCCAGTGTCGCGGCGCGCAACTCGGCGGTCTTGCGCAACGGCGTGAGGAACACCACGCCGCGCCCTGGCATTTCTGGCGCAAGCCGCGTAATGACAAATTCCAAGTCCGCGCCCGCCTCGGACAGCGCCGCGAGTTCCTTCGCCAAATCGCCTGGGCGGTTGCTGATCGTCGCCGCCCACACTTCGGCGTGGGTGACGCGGAGTTTCAGTTTGGTTTTGCGCGTTTTCACTAAGAGCCTCTCCTAAAACCCAATCCTAACAATCGGTGGCACGGGCGTCCCTGCCCGTGTCAGCCACAGGCACGGAGGCCTGTGCCACCAGGTTTTAGGAGAGGTTCTAAGTCGTTGCAACTGCGCTTCTGTGAAGCGCAGATTGAATTCCTCCCGCACAACGGCGCTTCGTCCCGCAGGCGCGGGACGCCGCTACACTCTTTCATTGCATATCATAAATCACCAGACCCGACGGGAGTTTCGGAAAGAAGTCGGTGCTCTTTTGCGGCATCCGTGAACCTGCATCGGCGACGGCTTGGACCTGCTCTACTTTCGTCGGATTGAGGAACAGACCAAGCGAGCCTTTGCCTTGCTGCAAGCCTTCGATGACCTCACGCGGGTCGCGGTGATAGCTCAACGATTCTTCGGCGCTAAATTCCGATCCGACTCCGAGCGGTTCGAGGATGAGCGCGTGCGCGATGGACACGTCGAGCGTGTCCCAAAGCGGCGGGTGCGATTGGAACATCGGCTTCAAGTCAATTTCACTTCTCAACCTCAACACATGAAACGCGCCGTCGGGAAACGCCAAGCCGAAGCAATGTTCCGCGCCGCGCTGCGTTTCCATGCGCGCCAGCATTTCGTCGAGCGAGCGGACGCTTTCCATTTGAAAGAGCTTCGAGAGATTCGCGCGCAATGTCGCGGCGTCGAACGGATGCGATTTGCGCACGAGCCGATGCGTGGGCAGGATGAGCAAGCCAGGATCGTCGAGGAACACGACGGCGGCGGCGCAGAGTTCAAACGGCGCGTCGGCGCCTTCGCGCGCGCGTCGCAGACGGCGTTCGTTGCGGTAGGCGATGGCGGTTTCGTAACGGTGGTGCCCGTCGGCAACGTAGAGCGGTTTGCACTGGAAGCGTTCCTCGATGTCGCGCGAGGACGTGGGCAGGGATATTTCCCACAGCCGATGCGCGACGCCGAGATCGTCGGTGAATTCGGCGTAGGGCGTTTTGCGCGGCTGGCGTTCGATGTGTTCCATGAGGTTGATGCGGAAATCGCCGAGGAGGAAGATTTGTTCCCAATGCGCCTCGGTCGCCTGCATCAACGCGAGACGGTCCGCCTTCGGTCCCTCGTGCGTGCGTTCGTGCGGACGGATGACACCGTCCTCGAAAGGCGTGAGTCGGACGCGCCCGATGAGCGCGAGGCGCCGATGGCGGCGACGGTCGCGGGTGAATTCCTGCTCCAGCACGTAATAACCCGCGAACGGCATCCGTTGCAGGACGTCTTCCTCCAGCCAGTCGCGGTAGAAACGATTCGCGCGCGAGTAGCGGTTGTTGAACGGCGAGTCGCGCGTCGTTTCCTTGCCCAACACGACGCGCACCGCGTTGTAGGGCGAGCGCGAGAGATATTTTTCCTGCATCGCGGGCGTGATTTTGTCGTAAGGCTCAGTGATCACGTCCTTCCACGAAATCTTCTGTGGATTGTAAAGCGTCGCTCGAAACGGTTGAAAATCTGCCATGTGCTCGGTCACTCCTTTTTCTTGCCGAAATATTGCAGCAACGACACGAGGGCGAGAATCATCGCGCTTTGCAGCAGCACGATGATGGAGACCCGGATGTTCGCCCACAGCAACACCACCGCGCCCAGCCCCAGCGCGAACGTGATAAGATAGATGCATACCACCGCCCACGGGCGCGGCAGACCGAGCCGCACGAATCGGTGGGAAATGTGGTTCACGTCGCCTTGATACACGGGAAGCCCCCGCCGCATCCGAATCCAGCAGACCGACGCGAGGTCGAATAGGGGAACACTCAAGACGATAAGGGGAATCAATACAGGCAGAAATGTCTGGCTCGCAATCTGTCCCTTGCCGTCGGGTTTCGCGTAGAACGTCGTGAGGATTGGTATCACCGCGAGCATGAACCCGACGACGTGGCTTCCCGCATCGCCAAGAAAGATTTTCGCGGGATGAAAGTTGAACCAAAGAAATCCAATCAGCGCGCCCGCGAACGTCGCGGCGAACACCGTGACGAACCATTGCCCCTGCACGCCGCTGATGAACGCAAACAGCAAACAACAGATCGCGCCGATGCCCGCGCACAGCCCGTCCATGTTATCGAGGAAGTTCATCGCGTTCGTCACCACAAGAATCCACAACACCGTGATTGCGCCGCCGATGATGGGCGAGGGGATGAACAGCGAAAGACGAATTCCAGCGATGACTACGAACACCGCGACGGCGATTTGGCAAAGAAATTTCGACCAGGCGCGCATCTCGATCTTGTCGTCCACCATCCCCAGCACGAGCATCGCCGCCGCGCCGACCAATACCGCGATGAATTTGTCGGCTGCGCCGTGCAGCCCCACCCAAAACTGCGACCAGACTTCAGGAGTGAAAAATAGCGACTTGAAGTCCTGCCCTGCCATTCGTGCCGCGAAATAGTGTGTGAGTAGCACACCTGCGAAGGCGACAAACACCGCCACGCCGCCGAGCAGCCCTTTCGCTTCTGCGTGGATTTTCCGCGAGCGGTCTGGCTCATCCACGAATCCGAATTTGAACGAGAGCTTTTTGCAAAGCGGCGTCAACGCAGTCGCCACGGCGCTGGTTAGCACCAGAAAGTAAAGGTCAATCAAAAGCCAGTTCATTTGCGCCGTTCATTCCACAACCGCTGATACAACTCGTCAATCCGCCGCACCATCGTTTCGACGGAAAAATTGTCGCACACCAATTCGCGTCCCGCTGCGCCCATCCTGCCAGCAAGCTCGCGGTCGCGCAACAAACGAACAACACTCTGCGTCAACGCGCCGACGTCCTCCGCCTTGATGAGAGAACCAGTTTTGCCGTCGAGACAAACTTCGCCCGAACCGTCGAGGTCGAACGCAACGACGGGTTTCCCGCACGCCAACGCTTGCGGCAATGTGCGGGGCAATCCTTCACGCAACGAGAGATGCGTCACCACATCCATGACGCTGATGTAGCGCGGCACTTCGTGCGGCGGAATGAGTCCTGTGAAAATCACGCGGTCGGCAACACCAAGCCGCCGTGCTTCTGCCTTGTAGTGTTCGGAAAGCAGCCCGTCGCCGACGAGGACGAATTTCACGTTGGGAACGTGCCGTGCGATTTCAGGCGCGGCTTCGAGAAGAAAATTGTGTCCCTTCAACTCAAAAAGCCGCGCGATTTTGCCGACCACGAGTTCGTCGGGTTTGATGCCGAGTTGCTCGCGCAGTTTTTCGTCGCGTTGCTGATTCAGAAACGCGCCAATCTCCATCCCACTGTAAATCGTCGTGTATTGCCCAGGTTTCCCGATGCCCGCCGCGAGATATTGCCGCGACATCGCGTCGGCAACAGAAATGAAATGCGTGGTCATTTTTCCCGCGTATCGCTCCGCCAGTTTGTAGAAAAAATTCTTCGCTCCGCTCTGATACGGAAAAAACGAGGGACCGTGAATCGTGTGAATAACGACAGGCACGCCGACGTTTCTCGCCGCCATCCGACCGAGAATTCCGCCCTTCGCGCTGTGCGTGTGGACGATGTCGTAACGACCTTCGCGCAAAATCCGTTTCAGTTTCCGCAACGCAACGAGATCGGTCATCGGGCGAATCGCCCGAATGAGTTCGGGCACGCGAATCAAATCAACTCCCGACTCCACCGCCTTTTTCTCAATCGAGCCTTCAGGTCCCGTCGTCGGTCCCGTCACGAGGTCAACCGCCTCGTAATGCGGCACTTTCCGCAATCCGAGCACGGAGTAGAGCGTGTTTTCCTGCGCACCGCCTACGATGAGCCGCGTGATGATGTGACAAACTCGCATTGCTTGGTGCGGCATTCTACGGAGAGGCGCGGCAACCGCAACGCGAAAGGGTAGGACAAGCTTCCAGCTTGTCCCTTGTGCGTGAGAAAGAGTGGACAAGCTGGAAGCTTGTCCTACCTTTTGGACAGATAAACCGTCCGGTCGCTCACGCTCGCTTCGCGGAATGCCCGTTTTCTCTCCGCGCATTTGTTGCAGCGACCACAGTGCAAACGTCCGCGCGGCGCGAAGCAGGAAAACGTCAGGTGCAACGGCAGATATTTTCCGCGTTGAATCACCTGAGATTTACTGAGGCGGCGAAAGGGAACGATAATCTTCAGCGAATGACCGAGCGCGTGAGTGGCGAGCGATTGGAATTGTCGGAAGAATTGCGGCGACGCGTCGGCGAATGGATTGTGGTTGAGCGGCGCGAGCGCGATGGTCGGGATGTTGCGGAGCGCGCAAAACACGGCAGTTTTTGAAAGCAGCAGCAGGTTGCGTCCTGGTAAATACACGGCGGCGTCAGGCGTTTGGGCGTGCGGCACCCTCTTACCCGTCTGACTCCAATGATTTTCCAGCACGTCATCCATCGGCAGGGAAATGACGTGAAGCGGCTCAATGGCAGGGGAGTCGAGTCGTTTCAGAAATTTACGAAGCCAAAACATTTCTGTGGTTTCCCATTTGAATCCCTTGCGCACGAAGACGGGGAACACCTTGCGCTGCGTTCGCGCCATTTCCGCGAGCAGCACGCAACTGTCCAGCCCGCCGCTGACGAGGACGCAGATGGATGGTCTCGATTTCATCTCGTGGCTGCGAGCGTAAGCGAGTGGAGTTGGTGAGGCGACGAAATTTTCCACTCGTTTCCGCTCGTAGCTACCAGACATTCCCCATTTTGATTCAGAAGATTGACGCAGAGCGAGTTGGAGGGTCACGCTCCGTCGTGACCGTCCCGCGAAGCGGGAGACGCGACAGAGCGCGTCCCTCCAATTGGGGGAATTTC
>Ga0187893_10015737_pt1 | contig 10086 bp, 15 predicted proteins | sample MA1701074metaG_FD_139574 | JGI IMG/M metagenome (GOLD analysis project Ga0187893, IMG submission 139574) | White microbial mat communities from a basaltic lava cave in the Kipuka Kanohina Cave System on the Island of Hawaii, USA - MA170107-4 metaG ... | reverse complement strand
GGATGGGGTGGGAGCAAAACAAAGATAATTTTATCGCATAAATCTATTTAATATTTTAAATAAAATAGGATAATCAAGATTTTTCTGTGCAAACGGGGGATTCTATTTTTAGTCTTTGTCGATAAAAAGGCAATCCCCCCCGCCGACGAAGGAAAGTATGACGGGAAATCACGTTATATCGCACGTTATTATTTGTTGGATAAGGTTTATTGATCAAAAAACCATCCTAAATATGTGAAGTTTGTTCTTGGAACAATACTTGGATTTCTCCTAACAGGTTTTAGTATAGGATTTTCTGATGAATTTATTGCTTGGTCAGAAGATCGTAAGCTAACATGGGATGATTTTTCTGGAATGCCTGGAGTATTTCCAGAAAATTATGACGGTGGAGATTCCAGAACGAAGGCGTTTACTTGGGGTGAATCAAAGCTTTTAGCATATGATTTTGAAAGGGCGCCCTCCATAATATGCCAGTATCAGATTACCAAAATAGAATTGCAGGGTATGTTTAACAGAAATCAATCGTGGGTAAAAAAGGAGATTCGAAATGATCCCAGTGTTTTAAATCATGAGCAAGGCCATTTTGATATTTTAGAGGTTATTGTGAGAAAAACAGAGAGTGCTTTACTACTTAAAATGTTTGAATGCCCTAACGGAATTTACGATGAACCATTAATCCACAATGATCTTCGAAAAATAGTTTCTGATTATACTATAGAAAATCAAAAAATGCATCAACAATATGATGAAGATACTAGCACTGGCAACAAACTATCTCCACAAGAGCAATGGGATGGAAAAATTAAACTTGAGCTATGGAGATATGATAAACCAACTACAGATTATTCTAAACCTGAAAAAGCTAGGCCTGAAATTACATATGGACTAGGAAGGGAATCTGTTACTTGTGAAATTGGTTTTGTTCCAATAGAAAAACTTGCAACTGGTAAGTTATTTTGTGTAACACCTGCTACATCATTTGAATTAGAAGAACGTGGGTGGGGTAAATTTGTCAATACTGGGCGAGAATATCTTGACCCTTAAGCATCACAAAAATCATTACAACGTAAAACTTCTCTCAGGCTATGGGTTATCTGTTAAACTAAAAAATAATCACCTCGTTCTAACTGATGGCTACAATCCATTTACAGATGAGCAGCAAAAGGAAGAGTGGTTTATCACACAGATCCCATATGAAAAGATTGTAATTTCTGGCAAAGGGTATCTTAGCACAGAAGCCATCTCACTTTTATGTGAAAATAACAAAAACATTGTTCTAACTGACTCGTCAGGTCATCCAGTATCTTTGATTAATGGTTGCATGGATTCCATGACTGCAACTAGATACAGAATGGGCCAGTATGATACGTTTCGAAATCATGACAAGCGAAAGTATCTCTGCCAACAAATAGTCAAAGCAAAATTAGAATCGCAAATTAGATTTATCAAGTCATTAAAGAGAGATGATTCTTCTGACGTGCTTTCCAAGTTGCAAGGAAATATCAAGAAAGTAGATTCTGATGATGCTGAAAAGGTAGAGGCAACATCTGCTAATGTATATTTTAGATACTATACAACTTTGTTTGATCCTAAATTCAAGTTTGATTCTAGGAATCAACCTGCAATTGGAAATAAGAAAAGAAGAGCAAGTGACCCAATCAATGCACTGCTGAATTATGGATATTCTGTTTTAGCTGGCCAGATCAGCAAGTATGTTACTGGAATTGGTCTTGATCCTTACTTTGGCTTTATGCATAAACAGCATACTGGATATCAACCACTTGTGTATGATATCATGGAACCGTTTAGATGGCTAGTTGAATCTGCGATTTATCATGTAACAAATACTAACGATTTTCGTCATTGCATTAGGATGAAGGATTTTGCGTGGACTAGGGATGGTTCAGTTGTGTTATCAAATGAGATTAAAAGAAAGTTTTTAGAAAAATTAGAACGGAATTTTCAGCAAGATAGACAATTTCACTTCAAGCATGGGCGTAAAAATACTCATGATATGTCGATGTGTAAAGAAATTACTATCACAAAAATAGTGATTCAGAATTTAGCAGAATATTGTGTAGAAAAAATAAATCATAATGATATCGGACTAAGTGCTTGCTTGTAAAAAGCATCCACTATAAAAATTACTAAAATTACCATTGAAATAATTCCTGCTAAAAAGAAATAGTGGCTATATGTTAAAAATATTGTTTTTGCAGAGTTTGATTTAGTGTTATTATTCAAACATTCAAGATAATTTGCAATTAAATTTTGTAAAAATTGTTTTTCGTTTAATTTTCCAATTTTACTTATCCAGATTCTATCTGCGTTTCCATCTTTAATTCTCGTACTTTCATCATATGGATAAGAATAATTTCGTAATAAATGAGCAAGTATTGTAAAAACGATAGTGATTACAAATGCAATTATACTTGATATAAAAAACATTGCAACGTAGTTTGTATTGACATAATTAAGATCTAGTTTATCAAAAAGTAAAACTCCAAAACCTCCAAGCAGAGTAGCCATGGTTCCTGCTATTCCCATCATACTATTTGTTTTATTGTCAAGTTTTTCTTTAACTTCCATGATTCTTGAAAACTGTAATCTTAATTCATTCAAAATTGTTTCATGTTCCATGTTTGAATAATTTTATAACCTTAAATTAAAGAATTGATGTAATTAATTATGAGCACAGAACCTTCTGACGATGATGTGGCAATTCCAAAAAAAGTGATTAAAGAATCAGCTGCATACGGTTCTGCGGATAGTTCAGAATCAAGCTCAGCCGAAGTTTCCCAATCAGATTCAGGCGATAATGCAGAAGAAAGTTCTCAATCTGATTCTGATGAAACCTCATAAAAGAATATCAATCCTTTTTTTATGATTTAGATACAATCCTTGCTGTTCTATTTTGTAATTTTTTGACTTTTCTATCAGTTAATTCTTTTTTTCGTTTTAATTTCTCCGTTTTTCGATTTATCCTGGCAGTTTCCCTCTTAATTGCCTTATTTTTTAATCTTCTAGCGATGATTTCTTTTTCCAATTCTTTCGTTTTTTTATTTAAAGCCATAGCATTTTTTTCCAGTTCAATAGCTTTTTTTTCTAATTCTACGGTTTTCTTAGCTGCAAAACTGTCAAATATATTCAAAATTCCACTTACTTCATTCATAAGTTGGTTTAGTTGTTCTAAATTATAATGGATAGATGAGTCGTATGCGTTTTTAATAGTCACACCATTCTTTGTTATGGCATATTTAATGTGAGAAGTTGCATTTCTAAACCTAACAAAAAAACTATCATAGATCAATTTTCTTTGTGAATCCTCAAACTTTAGATAATCACAAAGTAATTTGAGTAAATAACCATAAGTTACAGTTTCATTAAAAATTATTTTTTCTCTATCTATTAAGACACTTAAGCATTTTTTTATATATTCCAGATTTGAGGTGATAAAATTAACCATTATTGTGATAACAAAAATAGATAAAGCTTCATCCGATACACGAATAATTTTTTTTATTTCGTCAGAGTGTTCTAATATTTTATGAAAAGTGTCAGCAAAAATTGGACTTTGTTTACTGTAACTTTTAGTAAATCGATTATTCCATGATTCTGAATTAAATTTGATTAGCTGCTGCTGATCTAATATATCAAGAAAATTACTTACTGTATCCTTTATTTTTTCAAAAGACATGATAATCATTGTTTAAAACAACGAATTAAAAATTTAGTTTGTCATAAAAAACCTAATTGAATGATTTGAAGAAAAAATCCAACAATTATGGAAAAAAATGAAAACAATTTCATTATATGCCAATACCACGCAAATCCCTTGGGAACATACCATTCTCCATATGGGGAAGGCTTACCCTTATCTCTATAATCTCTCCAATAATTAAAATCACGCTTTATTCTATTTTGATATGATTTTGGATATAGAACTACAATGATTTTAATCCAATTTTCAAGATGCCTTTCATAGGGATGACTCCAATATCTTAGCATAAAAATAAAACCTGCAAATGATAATAGGATTCCAAAGTAACCTAACACGGGATAAGTATGAATATGTGATTGATTTTCTAAGTTTTCAATTCTTTCAATCATTTTTTCGTATTTTTCATCACTTTCCTGAGAATCGTTAAATGATGATTCCTGAGCAAAAACAGGCAATATGGAAAAACTAAGTAGAACAAAATATACTTTTTTCAAATCAGGTTTTTAAAAAATAAAAGAAATTAATGGTTTTGGATTCATTAATAGTGAAAGAATTCCAATTACAATAGCAAAGATAGCAGAAGCAAGTAAGGCTTTTCTATAATCAACTCGTTTTGCAATCCATCTGTCAACTTTTTCACTAAAGAAATAATTTATTTCTAAAACAATGCCTCCTAGTCCTGCAAATACTGTGGCAATGTAATTCCAGAATTGAGCATTTTCAGGAGGATTTCCTTCATAGAATCCAATCATGGTATGGGCAAAGAATGCAATGAATTCTACAGTAAAAATACCAATTGAAATTAAAAGTAGCCAGTGAATGAACCAAGCTTTTCCTTTCTGCTTTAATTTGTCACGTTCTAAAAATGCGATATATCCTACGTTTGCTAAAACTAATGCTAACAAGAAATTAAAAATTAAATTTGAAGATTGCCATGGCATATGGATAGTAGGAAATATCACACTTGGCAAATATATATAAAATAAAATTCTAAATGGTTGTAATTGAGCATATTTCAGGTGGGTGATTAAATTTTTAAGTGTTGATTCTTTCTTTTGAAATAATTCTAATGGTGTCAAATATAATCTTAATATTAAAATGTTAAACTTAAATCTTTATCAGCTTTTTTCCTGCCACCAATCTTTATCATGAACTTCATTTAGAATTTCTTGTTCATCAGTTTCAAATCCTTTTACGACTAACTGTCTAATCTCATCAGTCTCAGTTTTACTTTTTTGAAACATTTTGTCAAGTCGTTTTTTCATATTTGCAACTTCGTTTTTTCGTTGTTTCATTTTTGGATTATTATGATAAACCTCAGAAAACCACTTTATGCTGTGTTCTAAAAGTGAATTCAAAATATAGAATCGTCCTAACCTTCTGGCTTTCTCGTATAGATCATACTGATTGAATTTTTTTTCAAATATTTTTAGTTGACCGCTATAGACCTGAACCTTTGTTTCAAGATTATTCATTACGTCCGATTCGATGTCAGGGAAGTTAATTATAGGATGATACCAAACTTTTCCCAGCCTACTTTTTTTATCTTTTTCACGATAGAGTAATTTCTCATCCAACATGATTTTCAAAGTTTTTTCAAAGGTTTTATTGGAAAACCCGTCTTTTTTCTTCCTAAATTCTTGCTGAATATGGCGCCACAGGTCATTATGGGTTAGTTTATTGTGCATTCTCAGCGTCGAATAGATCAGATTTTTTCGCTCTTCTAGGTTCAAACTACTGTAATCACTATACACTAGTGTAGAATGACTACATTATAACTATTGCCATAATGGATATTATGGTATGCCTAAACAAAAATATCAAAACAAAAATCTTGACTTGGGTTCAAGAAAGGTAAGTACCATGAATTTTTCCAAAGTGGTTACTTTACCAAAGACATTCACTGAGAACTATCTTGGTGAAAACATGGAAGTAAATGTTTCCATGACACAAGATGGGAGATTGATTCTCACTCCCATCAAAGCGAGGAGATTGCAATGAGTGATCTCTATCCACGATTTTTACAATGGGGAAAATTCACTTCAAGAGATGAAAAAAATCCTGATGTAATTCAATGCAAGGTACATGATGAAGATACATTTGAAACAGAATACGGAATCTGTATCAATGTAAAAATCCAAAACGAGATTAAAGCAATAAACTTGTACAGTTTTGGCTCTGCAAACAGATCACTTCTAACACAATGGAATGATGCAAAACAACAAGGAAAAATCAAACAGGGACGAGATTTCAAAATTCTAACTTGGATGGGAATTTCTACAAGAAATAAAGACCGAGAAATTAGAAGATTCAAGCTAGTCTTCTAACTTTTTCTTTTTTACGGTGATGATATGGGTCTAGAAGAACAACGAAATAAACTTTTGAAAAGATTAGATGCTCTAAAGTTATTTCCAAACAATAATGAAATTCGAATACTACGCTCAAGAACACAAACAGCTTTAGAGAGAATTGAAAAACAAATCCAATCTGCAAAAACAATTCCACAAGAAAAAGAAATTAGTAAATCTCCAAAACGTTCTAGTAAGCTGTCAAAATATTGGCATTTCATAAGATTAATTCATGATAATTTTCCAACCATAAAAATTTCTGAAATCCGAAAACAATTTACACAAAGACGAAATGGCAAGCAAGTTTCAATTCCTGATGCAATATGGGACAATCCATCCCCATAACAGATTATAAAAATCTTCGAGCTCTTAGAACAAAAGTTCATCAAGATAACCGCTTGGCAAATTCTAGTCTTAGAAGAATTTATGGTCTAGATACGGAAACCCATGGTGGCGATATTTTTCTAATTGCCGATTCGGATGGTCAATTTTTGGACGAAATTACGCCTGATTTATGCCTAGATTTCTTATTTTCAAGGCGCTTTCAGGGTACTTGGAACTTTTTCTATTATCTTACTCATGATGCCGAGGTTATCCTCAAACTGCTTGGCGAGGAGCTTAATTCGTACAAAAAAACAGGTTCGTTGCGTTTCTCGTATGAAAAATATGTTCTTGATTATATTCCAGGACGGCGACTTGCAATCAGAAAAGGTAACAAAAGTGCGGTATTTTTTGACATTGCACAATTCTATCATACCTCATTAGTTGATGCTTACACCAAAAACATTGGAAGATTACCAGAAGATTATCTTTTGATGAAAAAAATTCGCTCAGAATTTTCACCAAGATTTTATATTCGTAACAAAACAAAGGTACGAAATTATTGTATTGCAGACTGCATTTATACAAAACAACTTGCCAAACACTGGATAGAATTATTTTATAATATTACGCTATTTTATCCAGCAAGATGGATTAGTTCTGGGTATTTAGCTGGGAAGGTTTTAAAAAATAATGATATTGATGTTCCAAAATTTGACTCTGTTCCATATAGCGTCCAAGAGTTAGCATACAGAAGTTATTTTGGTGGAAGATTTGAGATACTAAAGCGTGGATTTATCGGAACCGTATTTTTATATGATATCAATTCTGCATATCCATATGCATTAACCAAGATTCCTGATATCACAAAAGGAACATGGATCTCATCAAAGAAAATTCAAAACGATGCGGTACTAGGTTTTTTTAAGGTTCTGATTGATGTTCTTGATACACAATACATTCCTCCCTTAGCATTTCGTGCAAATCATAATATCATATTTCCATCAGGAAAATTCGTAACATATTGTACATTAGCTGATCTATTAGCATGTAAAAATGTCAAATACAAGATTTTGGAATCATTTCAGTTTATTCCAGATGTTCTAGTATTTCCATTCAAAGATTTTATCGAAAAAATGTATACAAAACGAGTACAATTACAACAAAATGATGATCCTCGACAGCTTCCACTTAAAATTTTGCTTAATTCAATTTACGGAAAAACTGGAGAAAAAGTTAACGGAAGAATTGGAAATTTATTTAATCCGGTTTTGTTTGCAACAATTCCAGGAATCACGCGAGCCCAACTTTATGAATTTGTATGCACAAATGGGCTTGAAAAGGAGGTTGTGAGTTTTGCAACAGATAGTATCTGCTTGACGAGGGATTTAGGCATAGATTCGAAAGAACTTGGTCAATATTCATTAAAAGCAAAAGCCACGGATGGGTTTTTCTTACAAAATGGATTCTATCGATTAAATGGCAAGTGGAAGCAACGAGGACTAGGACACCTAGGTGCTAAAGATATCGAACATCTAGTAACTTACGAAAAAAATGAGAAATTATTTTATAAATTCAAAATGACGCGAAGTGGCAGACTACGTTCTTCAATCTTACAAAATTCCATTTCAGAGATTGGTAAATTCAAAACAATAGAACGGGAAGTAAATCTTAATGCCGATAGGAAAAGGTTCTGGCTTGGAACTATCAGATCAATTGATGATAAAATAATGAATGAATCAATGCCATTATCGTTGAATTATTTTAGCAAAGAATTGATATGATAATAATTATATCAAAAGTATTAACGAGTTTGGTTTAATATTGAAAAAAGAGTCTCTCAGTGTAATTATTACGATTATACTAATTAGTTCAATAACTGTTCTACTCTCAACTAATCTGATTAGGTTTTCAGATATCTCTTCTGCAGTAGCGTATGTTTTAGTTGCGGGTATAATTGGCGTTTTAGTCTGGGGGTTTAAAGAAAAAATTGATTCCCAAATCAAATCATCAAAAAATGGAGAAATTGTCAAACATAAAAAAGAATCAAAATCAGATGATGAAAAAAACCAAGAAAAAATAGTTCGTAAAACAGTTAAGCTTCATTTAGAAGAGTATGAAGAGATAAAATTAAACTTAAGGCGCGATGATCAAATTAAGGGAGAAATTTCATCAGATGGTTTTTTTAATTTTTTGTTCTAACCGAATCAAGTTTTAAAAGTTTTAAAAATGATCATAATTTTCAGGCTTTAGATGGCGGTGAGAACTTATCTCACTTTGAACTTGATTGTCCGATTTCTCGTCGTGGGGTTTATTTTCTTGTTATAGAAAATGCAGACGCAAAAAACATTGTAGTTAATCTTAATTTATTCTTAGAAACTTCGTAATTACTTTTTCTTAATTCCTTGAATTATCATTGCAGTTAAAGCAATTCCACCAACAAAACTACTTGCAAGGGCTGACGATGGTTCCATTCCCATGGTTGTTAATGTAAAATATAAGATGATGCCAGTAACAATTCCTACCCAAAAAACTCTTAGTATTGGGAATTTTTGCCATATGCTTTCTTTTTGTATTTCAAGTTTTTCACTAGTAGTGGGTTCAGGTAATGATTGGATTCTTTTTTTAAACGACTCAATAAAATTTTGGTCTATTTCATTATCGTAAAGTTGTGTGGCTACATTCATGAACTCGTTAGCAAGTGAAGAGATTGCAGGATAATTTTTTTCTTTTATAATAGAAATTGCTTTTCTCCTTAGGTCATTAGGAATAGATTTATGAATTTCAGAAATCGATCTTGGAGCTTTATCAGTATACCACCCAGAAAATAACAGCGCTATATCATGAATACTATTTCTTGCGTTTTTCATATCTTCACTAGTTTTTCTTTCAGCAAATCTTTCAAGCATTTTATATGCCTTGCAAAAAATTAAAAAATTTCTTTCTGTTCGCTTTAGTCTAATCGCAGATGCTCTTTTCCAAAAAACAATACCAATCCCAAATAAGACTATGCCTATTGCTAATAGATTATAATCAGATTCTGCAAGTGTTCCCGTATCCTCATAAACACCATAAGTTTGTGCTAAAAATGCGAATCCTAAAATTGTTAAAATTGTAGCCAATAATGTAAATAAATCATTTTTCGTTTTTTGATGATTTAGATCTCTATATTTATCATCATAATTAGGCATTATTATTCAACAATGTATGCGCGTAAAAATCTGACTATTAGCTAAGGTTAAGATTTATTTTGATCCTGTATTCTCATTGCCCTTATTAGTTCCTTTAACGTTTTAGGAGTTTTATTTTCTCGAGTATTGCTTTTCTCTAACGGAACAATCTTCTCTAAAATGGTCTTTTTGATAAATGTTGCAGGAGTACACCCTTCTTTGTTGCATATATCTAAGAGTTTAGAATGTTCTTCTTCTGTTAACTTGGTAGCTACCACTCTGTAAACCATGGTAAACTAAAGGTTAACTTGATCAATAAAGTTTACTAAAATAATTTTGCGTCGTATTTTCCTTCGTCGGCGGGGGGGATTGCCTTTTTAGTCTTTGTCGATGAACTCGTCAGCAGTTGGAGGATCTGGGCTAAGGCCTTTTCTTTTTCTAATTTCAGATATCATTTCAGATATTTTGGATTTTGGAAGTTCTCCCCATGCCTTAAAGTGGGAATTCCACATTGCCTTTCCTGCTG
>Ga0187893_10015736_pt1 | contig 10086 bp, 6 predicted proteins | sample MA1701074metaG_FD_139574 | JGI IMG/M metagenome (GOLD analysis project Ga0187893, IMG submission 139574) | White microbial mat communities from a basaltic lava cave in the Kipuka Kanohina Cave System on the Island of Hawaii, USA - MA170107-4 metaG ... | reverse complement strand
GGTGCGGCTTACAGCCCACAAGGTGCTCGCATCCAGCGGGTTGGGAGAATTTTCGCTGACTGCGGAGCAGCAGAGTGTCAAAGCGATCTTCGTTCCTCTGGTCCGATTGCAAAAGGAACTCAATCGGACCGGACAGGTGAACACTGTTCTTGTTGCCGACGCGTCTTCCGGGACAGACGGTTCGTCAGACATGGCAGTTGAAGCAAGCTTGGCACAGCTTGAGGGTATTGTGCGAAGCGCGGCGACGCTCGAAGATATGGGGATAAGCCTGCGGCGGCTCCGCATTCCAGGCGAAGCACCGGACAACACAGCCTCTGAGTGGTTGTCTCTGGAGAAGGCAAGCACACTTCTCGACGAGTCTCTCGTAGCCAAAGCCCAAAGTGCTGCGGCAGCCACTGGGATGGCATCGATGCCAGTCCTGACCTATCTGGCCAATCGCATCCGGATCGGCGGTCACGAAACCCCTTACTCTTTGGTAGCGGCACTCGATTCCGATATCTTCAGGCGCTTCACATTCCACTCATCGAACAAAGACACGATGCCTCCGATTTGGCTGAACCAATGGGCCGCCGAGGATCTGAAGGCAAGAATCGGTGACCCGGTGATGCTGGAATATTACCTTTGGACGGACGAAGGCCAGCTGGCAACGGAAACTTCAGAGTTCCAGTTGGCAGGCATCCTCCCAATTCGTGGCATAGCGGCGGATCGAAACCTGGCGCCGGAGTACCCAGGCATCAGCGATTCGGACACACTAACGGACTGGGATCCTCCGTTTCCCATGGATCTCGGGCTCATCCGACCGAAAGATGAAGCTTACTGGAAAGAATATCGGGCCACGCCCAAGGCATTCATTACTCTGGCAGATGGTCAGCGACTCTGGCGGTCCCGCTTCGGGGTGCTGACTTCAATGCGTTTCACGCCGGCGCCGAGCGCAATCTCAGCCGCCGAGTTCTCCCCAAGCGCGGCAGAATTCCGGGAGCGCCTGCAGACTTCCCTGTCACCGTTTGAGACCGGGTTCGCGATGGTCCCGGTGAAAGCGCAAGGGCTTGCTGCTTCGCAGGGTGCAACGGATTTCGGAGAGTACTTTACCTACTTCAGCTTTTTCCTGGTTGTCTCGGCGCTCTTGCTGGCATCGTTGTTCTTCCGGCTCGGGTTAGAACAACGACTGAGAGAGGTGGGACTTCTGAGAGCGTTGGGATTCGCTCCGCATCAGGTCCGCAATCTGTTTCTTCAGGAAGGATTGGTGCTGGCCGTGCTGGGCAGCCTGGTCGGAGCGTGTGGCGCGGTGGCTTATGGTTACTTGATGATGCTGTTCCTGCGCACGTGGTGGATAGGTGCCGTGGGAACGACCGCACTGGCGTTGTACGTGTCGCCCGGTTCGTTGCTGGCTGGAGTGACCGGCGGCATACTGAGCGCCGCTGGATGCGTGGCAGTGACACTTCGCAGCCTGATGCGGGCTTCGCCGCGCGGATTGTTAACCGGAGGCGGGGTGTCCGCCACTATTCCTGTAGCCAAGTCGGGTTCCTGGAAACTGCGCCGGGCCACCGCGTTTGCTTTTCTTCTCTTGGGTGGAATGCTACTGGCGGCGACCGGGACGGCGCTCATCAGCGAAGCAGGCGGGTTTTTTGGCGCCGGGATCTCGTTTTTGGTTTCTCTGCTCTGTCTTCAATCGATTCTGCTGCAGCGAACTCCTCCGCAAGTCCTGACAGCTGCCGGAATTTCGACCGTCTGGAAGCTGGGATTTCGTCAAGCATCAGACAGGCCGGGTCGCAGCATTCTGTGCATCGCACTCATTGCCTCCGCAACGTTTATCATCGCGGCCGTGGAGGCGTTCCGCCGTGACAGTATTGTGCCTCTGCAACCATCGTTCAACCAACAACCAGCCTCACCATCTGGAACAGGCCGTTATGCCTTGATGGGCCAATCATTACTGCCGATCTTTGTTAACTGGAACACTCCTGAAGGCAGGCAGGCTTTGGGTTTTTCGGAGCAGAACTCAAAGTTGTGGAACCAGTCCACGGTTGTCCGGTTTCGCGTCCGGCCGGGAGAGGACACAAGTTGCCTTAATCTGTTTCAACCTAAAAAGCCGCGCCTCTTGGCGCCAGAGCGCGGGCATTCGTTGGAAGGACGCTTCGCTTTCAAGGAAACCATTGCTGCCAATGAGCCGGAAAAACGAAATCCGTGGCGCCTATTGGACCGGGCCTTTCAGGATGGAGCAGTGCCTGTAATAGGAGATGCGAACTCGCTGGCGTATGTGATGCACTTGAAGGTGGGCGATGATTGGGCTCTGCAGCGGAACGGGCGCGAGGAGGTGAAGCTGCGAGTCGTGGCAGCATTGGATGACAGCTTGTTCCAGCGCGAGTTCCTGATTTCGGAGGAGAATTTCAAGCGTTTGTTTCCGGAACTACAAGGATATTCTTTTTTTCTGTTCGATGTTCCAATGGCTCAGGCTGCCGAGTGGTCGCAGTTGCTGGAAAATCGCTTGGCGGACGAGGGATTGGATGTTTCTCGAACCGATGAGCGACTGGCCAGCTTTCACCGAGTGGAGAATACCTATCTTTCCACTTTTCAGTTTCTCGGCGGCCTAGGATTGCTTTTGGGCACACTGGGCCTGGCTGTGGTGCTGCTCCGAAATGTATTGGAGCGCCGCAGAGAACTCGCGGTGCTGAGGGCAGTTGGCTACAAACCAAGACAATTGGCAACGATCGTTCTGGCCGAGAACGGATTTCTCCTGTTCCGTGGCGCCGCGACAGGCATTGTTTGCGCCATGCTGGCGATTCTGCCAGCGATTGCCTCCCGAGGCTGGAAGCTTACACCCGGGTCACTGGGATGGTTGCTATTGGCCGTCGTACTTGCAGGCTTGGCTGCATCGTTGCTAGCCACTCGGGCCGCTTTAAGGAGTCCGCTGTTGGCAGCGCTTCGTTCGGAATAGGTTGAAGTAAAGCCCTTCTTTCTTGCGGAGCCCTTAGCAGACTTGCGGCGCAGGTACTCCGCCTTCCTCCAACCTTCTACCGTCCATAATTTGTGTTGAAAGATTCTCATTTGAGCTGGTAGCATTTGCGCTCTTTTCAACTTGGCGTCGAGCTCTTCAGGATTGAGCTAAAGCAGCCAGACTATTCGTCGATAAACATTGTCCGTACTTGGCTTAGGCTTGGCTTTCTTGCTGTATTGATGAGTATTCAACTCACCATCCATCAGAAGGGCTTGGCGCTGATCTCGATTCCTCTCATCTTTCTCCTGATTTTTCTGTTTTTGGCAATCCGCATCCAACGACAAAGCGAACAGGCTGCGCTGGAAACGCTTCGATTGTCCCACGTCATCACCCAGGCAGAGCAGCTGCAACGGCTCCTGGTGGATGCGGAGAGTGGCATGCGGGGGCTCATCGTCACCGGCAACGGGTCGTTTCTGCAGTCTTACAATCAAGCCGTATCGGTACTCCCGGAAAGCACCCAGCAGTTACACGATATGGTGCACGATCCGTTACAGCGAAAGAGGATGGGTGAGATTGAGGAAAAGGCCCGCCTCAAGCTTCAACACATGGCTGTTCAGCAGGCGCTCATGTCGGAGGGCAAGCAGGAAGAGGCTCGCGCGTATATCAGCACGGGTGTTGGCAGACAGTTGATGGATGCCTTTCGGAGTTCCGTAAAGGATTTTCTTGTTCGGCAGCGTCGATTGGAATTCGAGGAGAGATCTGCTCTCAACAAATCCTGGGTTCTTTTTAGCCGGGTTGCCATGATCGGAGGCGCTATCGGGCTGCTTCTGACCTTCGGGCTCGCCACGGTGTTTTATCGCAAAATCGGCCAGAGGCTGGATGAGCTGCGAAGCAATGTGCGTCGGTTGGCTCAAGGTAGCCAGTTGGGATCTCCGATAGCCGGTCAAGACGAGTTCGCTCAGCTTGATCGAGATTTCAGGCAGATGGCAGCTCAACTGGACGAGGCCAGGCGTCGTGAGCGCTTAGTTTTGAACCAATCGCTCGATGTCATTTGCTCCATCGACTCATTGGGCAATTTTGCCAGTGTAAGTCCTGCAAGCCAGAGACTTTGGGGGTATGAACCAAGTGAGATCATCGGAAAGCCATATATGGATATGGTCTTCCCTGAAGACGCGGAAAAAACGCGTCTTGCTGCAGAGCAGATCATGGGCGGGACACCGTTGCTGAGTTTTGAAAACCGGTATGTTCGCAAAGACGGGGGAGTGGTAGATATTCAGTGGACTGCACACTGGTCGGACGCCGACCAACTCATGTTTGGAGTGGCGCGTGACGTAACGGAGAGAAAAATTGCCGAAAGAGAGCTTCGGCGGTCGGCCCAAGCGCTAGAAGCCGCTAACAAAGAGCTGGAAAGTTTCAGTTACTCTGTTTCTCATGATTTGCGTGCACCGCTCCGGAGCTTGAACGGATTTAGCCAGGCATTGTTGGAGGATCTGCAAGGGCAACTCGATGAGGCATCTCAGGATTACCTGCGTCGCATTTGCGCGGGCGCCAAACGGATGGGAATTTTGATTGATGACCTGCTGAATCTGTCTCGGGTGACACGCAGTCAAATGCAGCGTGAAATCGTAGACCTCAGCGACTTGGCCTGGAGGGTCGTTGGAGATCTTCAGGCTCAAACTACGGAGCGATCGGTGGCTGTCTCTATCGCGCCGGGACTTGAGGTAGAAGCGGACCCCAGGCTCATTCAGATTGTGCTCGAGAATTTGATCGGTAATGCCTGGAAGTTCAGTGCGAGAAATCCATCAGCCCGCATCGAGATCGGGGCCGGCACGGCCAACGGTCAGAAGACGTTTTTTGTAAAGGATAATGGTGCGGGCTTCGATATGAACTATGCACAGAAGCTCTTTGGCGCATTTCAGCGTCTTCACGGAGTCAATGAGTTCGAAGGAACAGGCATAGGGCTGGCCACAGTCCAGCGCATTATTCACCGCCACGGCGGACGAGTCTGGGCGGAAGGCAAAGTCGGTGAAGGTGCGACGTTCTATTTCAGGGATTGAGGCCACATATGTCCAAAAAGTCCATTCTGCTAGTGGAAGACAACCCAGACGACGAAGCGTTGACGCGGCGAGCATTGCAGAGAAATCGGATTGGCAACGAACTGATTGTCGTTCGCGACGGCGCGGAGGCACTCGACTATTTGTTTGGCACGGGAAGCTATCAGGGGCGGGACCTATCCGAAATGCCGCAGGTTGTGCTGCTGGACCTCAAACTGCCCAAAATCGATGGCTTGGAAGTGCTACGCAGGCTGCGGGCGCACCCGCCGACGCGAGTGCTCCCGGTGGTCATTTTGACTTCCTCCGATGAGGAGCAGGATATCTTGAGAGGGTACGAACTTGGCGCCAACAGCTACGTGCGCAAACCGGTTGAGTTTGCAGAGTTCGTCGAGGCCGTCGGCAAGCTGGGGCTGTACTGGCTGGTGCTGAATGAGGGCCCGGGAACAAGGCAGGCGGCGCGCTCGTAGTGGCGGGAACGTTGGATGTTCGTGGCTGAATATAGCCATACCAATACGTAGAACGGATTGAGAGGGAGATGAAGACGCCTGGGTGCATTCGTTTGCTGATTGTGGAGGACTCGGAAGATGACTGCGTTCTCCTGACCCAGCAACTGCGCCGGAGCGGCTTGGAGTTGGATTTTCTGAGAGTAGAGACTGCAGCAGAATTGAGCGATGCCTTGGCCAGTAAGAACTGGGATCTCATCGTTTCAGACTACACCTTGCCAAGTTTTAGCGCTCCGGCAGCGCTGGAGGTGCTTCAGCAAGCGCAGTACGACATTCCCTTCCTGGTGGTTTCCGGTTCCGTGGGTGAAGACATTGCTGTCCGCATGATGAAGGCTGGAGCCAGCGACTACATCATGAAAGGCCATCTGAACCGATTGGTGCCGGCTATCGAGAGGGAAATTCGAGAAGCGGAGAGACGACGGGAAAAACGACGGGTTGAACAGGAACTCACCGAGAGCCAGCAGTGGCTCTCAACAGTAATCGGGGCATCGCGTGATGGCATTGCTGTATTCGACGGCGGCAAATTCCTTTTTGCCAATCCGGCCTTTGCGCGGCTCTATGGTGTTGAGCCTGTAGAACTCGTGGGCCGAGAAATCGCCGGCGTGATGGGAGCCGAGGCACGACAGCAATTTGAAATTTGGGAACGACAGCGGCAGCGCGGCTCGGGCTTTGTGACACTGAGCGAATTCAGGTCGCTGGGGAAAGACGGACATTGGCTGGAGCTGGAAGCTTCGGTGTCATTTACCACGATCGGGGACAGGAGCTTCCTGGTTGTGGTGGTTCGCGATATCCGCGACCGGCGTCGGCTCGAGGAACAGCTGCGACAGTCGCAGAAGATGGACGCGATCGGCAAGCTGGCCAGCGGCGTGGCCCACGACTTCAACAACCTGCTGACGGCCATTACCGGATACAGCCAGCTCGCGCTTCAGAACCTAAAACCGGATCATCCTTTGAGGGCCGAGCTGGGAGAAATTCAAAAGGCGGCCGACAAAGCTGCATCATTGACGCATCAGTTGCTGGCTTTCAGCCGCAAGCAACCGGTGGCTCACCGGATCGTCGACCTCAATGCCGTTGTGCTCGACATGCAGCGCATGCTGGCGCGTATCATCGATTCAGACATCGATCTCCGTACTTTCCTGGCGGAGTCGCTCGGTAAAGTTAGGGCGGATCCCGATCAGATTGGGCAGGTGATTCTCAACCTGATTGTGAATGGGCGTGATGCTATGCCGGACGGAGGCAAACTCACCATCGAAACCGCCAACGTGGACTTCGATGAAGAGGCCGCCCTCCACCATGGCCGGTTGCAACCCGGTTCCTGGGTGCTGCTTGCCGTAAGCGACTCCGGCTGCGGGATGGATCCGGAGACGCAATCACATATTTTTGAACCGTTCTTTACCACCAAGGCACCGGGCAAGGGAACCGGACTTGGTCTGTCGACGGTTTATGCCATCGTCGAGCAGAGCGGCGGCGGCCTGTGGGTGTACAGCGAGCCGAACGTCGGCACGACATTCAAGATTTATTTACCAAGGGTCGATGAAGCCGCGGACGACCACCCATCAGGTACACCTCTCGATCCCGTCCAGGAGGCCTTTGAGACGGTGCTTCTCGTTGAAGACGATGAAATGGTTCGTCATCTGATGCGGCAGGTTTTGGCAAGGCGGGGTTACACCGTGCTCGAGGCCCGCCAGAGCGACGAAGCTCTCGAAATCTGCAGAGCACACGACGGCCCGATTCATTTGCTGGTGACCGATATGGTGATGCCTGGGCTCAATGGATGGGAATTGGCGCAACGTATCGCTGAAACTCGCCCGGAGATTACAACGCTATTCGTTTCGGGTTATGCCGAGGCGGCGCTGATCCATCAAGGAATCGGGGATCACACTGTGAAGTTCCTCCAGAAGCCGTTCTCTCCCGGCTCGTTTGCCTCTAAAGTCCGTGCCACGCTGGACCGTCAGGGAGAGTTTCTTTTGTAGGAATTCCTCTGAGGCGGTCCCAGACTTGTCCTTCAGCCCAAGACTTCTGTACATTCTGGATGATCTCAGCATTCGCTTTCCGATCGGGCAGAGCTGCCCTTCCTCGAAGAAGGGCCCGATTTTGCTATACTGTTCTACATTGTTATACCAATTCAATAAGGAGACTATCCATGCTTAAGGTGATGATAGTGGCAGTCGTCCTGATGTGCGCCGCAGGCGGGCTTTCCGCATACGCGGCAGATTTGAACCCGGGCGATGTCGCACCGGACTTCACTTTGCCGGGTTCGGACGGTAAAACATACAGCCTGGCGAACTTGAAGGGCAAACAGGTGGTAGTTCTGGCTTGGTATCCCAAGGCCTTTACCGGTGGCTGAACGGCTGAATGCAAGTCATTCCGTGAGAATGGCAAAGCCTTCAGAGACGCCAATGTCGCATATTTTACCGCTAGCACAGACACCCCGGAAGAGAACAAGCGATTCGCTGAATCGCTCGACGTCGACTACCCTATCCTCAGCGACCCCGGTAAGAAAGTAGCGGAAGCGTACGGTGTGGTGCACGAAGGTCGAGCAGTCCCGGAGCGCTGGACGTTTTACATTGGCAAGGATGGCAAGATTCTTTATGTGGACCGCCAGGTAAAAGCAGCAACTGCAGGCCAGGACGCGGTGGCGCGATTGAAGGAGTTGAAGGTTCTCTAAAGGACAAGAGCCACTGAATTCCAAAGCGGGCGAGACCCCACGATCGTTGTCCGACTCCGTGATCGTGGGTCCGCTCTAAAACCCCGCTACTGACAGGTTCGGGTACCCAGGCACATTGGAGCGGGGTGCCATCCCAATGGACGACACCCTCTTCTCTTGAGATTTCCTCACTGATGTTCTTTTCCTCCATCGCCGAGTCTCCCCAAAAACTAAATCGACTGTATCGAACTCGCGACGCAATGCAGCAGCGCGGTGAGGTTGTCCTGGATCTGATTTCGGGCAACGTCAACAGGTCGGGGATCCTGTTTCCTGAGTCGCTCTTGACAGATGCCCTTCACGAAGCGATGCCGGCCGCGCGAATCTATCAGCCCGATTCGTTTGGGCAACCAGTCGCCCGGCGGGCAATTTCTGAGTACTACCAGCAAGCCGGGCTCGCTTTGCCGCCAGAGCAGATCTTGATATCTCCAGGCACGAGCATTTCGTACTTTTATTGCTTCAAGCTGTTGGCTGAAGCTGGCGAGGAGATTCTTTGCCCCAGCCCTTCTTATCCTTTGTTCGACGCGATTGCGCAACTCTGCAATGTGCGGTTAACCTCCTATCGCCTCCGAGAGTCGCAGAATTGGGAGATCGATCTCGATTATCTTGAGTCTCAGTTGACCACTCGAACCCGGGCCATTGTGATTATCTCACCCCATAACCCGACTGGCGCAGTGGCGGACTGGTCCCAACTGCGAAGCCTTGCTGAGATTGCGGAACGACATCAGCTGGCGCTAATTGCCGACGAGGTCTTCAGTGAATTCTTGTTTGGACTCGACGAGCTTCCCAGGCCTGCCAGAACTCAGGCTCCGCTCGTGTTTACTTTGAATGGATTCTCCAAAATGCTGGCGCTGCCCGGCATCAAGTTGGGATGGATTGGTGTGAGTGGCGAAGAGGCCTTGGTGGCCAAATCGATGCGGACGCTTGAAATGATATCGGACACGTTTCTGCCAGTGAATGAACTAGTGCAGTTTGCGGTTCCGAGGCTTCTGCGGGGATCAGTTGCCTTCCAGGATGCCTATCGCAGCCAGGTGGCGGCTTGCCTGAAAGTCGCCATCAATACGTTGTCGCAATCCCGGAATTTGTCTTTGGTCCCTCCATCGGGCGGGTTTTATGCATCGGTCGGATGGACCGGCCCCGAGCGCGACGAGGAGCAGTTGCTGATCGAAGTACTGGAAAAGTGCAGGATTCTTGCGCACCCGGGATACTTTTATGAGATGGCTGGAACGCATCTCGTGATGACCTTCGTGGACCAGTTGGAAGTGCTGGAAGCGGCCCTGGGCAAGCTTGTTGAGTTCGCAGATGCCTGAAAGCGAGGGCTGTGAAACTTTTGGAAACATGCTCTCGCGTCCAGGCCATCCATGGAGAATGGCGCAGACATCCCAGGTTTTGGAGATGTCTGCAGGTCTCTTCACTCACACGGAAAACCACGCCACCTGCGGGCTACCCGAAAATATCAAACTAACCAAGTAATACCACCACTTGGCTGAAAGAGGGACCAGAAGGAGTCTCAAGAGGCTGATGTCCAGGTTTCGACTGAGAATGGAGATTCACAGCCACACGGACTACGATCCTCAAGACTGGGTTGAACACTCGGCTGAGGAATTGATCGATGAAGTGGCGCGTCAGGGGATCAATGTTTTGGCGATCACCTGCCATCGCGCATTGCAGTGGTCTTCTCGTCTAAAAGCCTATGCGGAGGAGGCAGGGGTGCTGCTCATCCCGGCCGTAGAGGCGAGCATCGAAGGCAAGGATGTGTTGATTTACGGGTTGGAATATTTTGATCATCCGATGAGCTTCGCCCAGCTGCGGGAACTGCGCCTGCAAAATCCGGAGATTCTGACGATAGCCCCGCATCCCTTCTATCCGAGCAGCACGTGTCTGGGGCACCGC
>Ga0187893_10015735_pt1 | contig 10086 bp, 12 predicted proteins | sample MA1701074metaG_FD_139574 | JGI IMG/M metagenome (GOLD analysis project Ga0187893, IMG submission 139574) | White microbial mat communities from a basaltic lava cave in the Kipuka Kanohina Cave System on the Island of Hawaii, USA - MA170107-4 metaG ... | reverse complement strand
TTCGAGCTGATCGCCGGCGGCCACTCGAACCTGACCTACAAGGTGACGGCGTCGGACGGCGAGCTGTTCGTGCTGCGCCGGCCGCCGCTCGGCGCCGTGCTCGCGACCGCGCACGACATGGGGCGCGAGCACAAGATCATCGCCGCGGTCGGCGCCAAGTCCGACGTGCCCGTCGCGCCCGCGCTCGGCCTGTGCGACGACCCGGGCGTGAACGACGCGCCGTTCTACGTGATGAAGTTCGTGCCGGGCCACGTGATCACGGACGCGGCCACGGTCTCGAAGGTCTTCACGCCCGAGCAGCGGCGCGAGATCGGCGAGTCGCTGGTGCGCGTGCTGGCGCGCCTGCACCTGATCGACCCCGACGCGATCGGGCTCGGCGACCTGGGCCGCAAGGAGGCCTACCTGCCGCGCCAGTTGAACCGCTGGCGCACGCAGTGGGAGAAGTCGAAGACGCGCGAGCTGCCCGCGATGGACGAGGTGCACGAGGCGCTGGTCGCGCTGATGCCGGAGCAGAAGTACACCGGCATCGTGCACGGCGACTACCGGCTCGGGAACTGCATCACGGGCGACGACGCGCGCATCGCCGCGGTGCTCGACTGGGAGCTGTGCACGCTCGGCGACGCGCTCGCCGACCTCGGCTACCTGATGAACAACTGGGCCGAGCCCGGCGAGGTCGGCGGCAGCGCGGCCGCCGCGGCCTCGCCCTCCGCCGCCGGCGGCTTCCAGACGCGCGCCGAGGTGCTCGCGCTCTACTCGAGCCTCACCGGCCGCGCGATCACCAACGTCGACTACTACCGGGCGTTCCAGTATTGGCGGCTCGCGGCGATCGTCGAGGGCGTGATGGCGCGCTACCTGAAGGGCGTGATGGGCGGCAAGGCCGACACCAACGCGTTTCGCGCCCAGATCGACGGGCTGGCGAACTCGGCCGTCACGCTGGTGCGCTCGCTGCAGGACGCCTGAGTGCAGACAAGCGAGCGGCCGGATCCCGAGCAGATGCGCGTCGTCGCTCGGCTCACGCCCGAGGCCAAGCTCTCGGTCGCCAGCCGCCTGCTCGACGACGCGCTAGCGCTGAAGGAAGCCTGGCTGCGCCGGCTTCACCCCGGCGAAGACGATGCGACCCTCCGCCGCCGGCTGCGCGCGTGGCGACTCCATGGCAGTGCCGAGCTGGATTGAGCTGTTCGTCTCGAGGCTCGAGCCGTTGGGCATCGCGTACATGATCACAGGATCGGTGGCGTCGATGGTCTATGGCGAGCCGCGCATGACCCTCGACATCGACCTGGTCGTGGCGATCGATCGAGACGTCGCCGCTCGCTTCCTCGACGCGTTCCCCGAAACGGAGTTCTACCGCCCCCCGCTCGAGGTCGTGCGGCTGGAGTGCGCGCGCGAGTCGCGCGGTCACTTCAATCTGATTCACCACGCCACCGGCATGAAGGCCGATGTGTACGTCGCTGCCGGCGACGCGCTGCACCGCTGGGGACTCGAGCGCGTCCGGAGGATTCGCGTGGACGATCGCGAGCTGCCGCTCGCGCCGCCCGAGTACGTGATCATCCGCAAGCTGGAGTTCTGGCGCGAGGCGGGGTCCGCGAAGCACATCCGCGACGTGCGCGCGATGCTCGCCGCCAGCATCGAGCTCGATCGAGCGTTCCTCGAAGACGAGCTTCGAGGCCGCGGGCTGGAAGAGGCGTGGCGAGAGGCCGAGCGCGCCGGCTAGGCGTCGGGCTCCGCCAGCGCGTCGTAGCCGCGGCCGGTGAACTGGATCAGGCACACGCCGTGGCCGAACGGGTCCGCGAGCGTCGCCATGCGGCCGAAGGCGTGCGACTCGATCGCGCCTTCGAGCCGAGCGCCGGCGGCGAGCGCGCGCGCGACCGCGGCCTCGACGTCCGCGACGGCGAAGTCGAGGTGCACCGGCGTCCAGTGCCGGCGGTAGTCGCGGGCCGCGCGTGCACTCGCGCTGGCCGGGCTGCCCGCGGGCTTGGCGAGCAGGTAGATCGGCGCCTCGGCGCCGACGAGCTCGGCCACCTCGGGACCGAGCCGGCGGGCGAGCCGCAGCGCGAACGCGCGCGTGTCGAACTCGATCGCGGGCTCGAGCTCGGGGACGTCGACGTTGACCAGCAGCTGGCTCATCGCGGTAGCATGACGCCATGACCACCCGAAAGACCATCAACGACGCATTCGGCGGCCAGCTCACCACGCTCGAGGAGCAGCGCCGCATCTGGGCCGACGCGCTGCACGAGGACGCGATCTGGGAGGGGCCGATGTTCGAGCGCCCGATCGTGGTGATCGGCCGCGAAGCCACCAGCCGCTTCTTCGAGCTCCTGCTCTCGGTCGTGCCGCGCTTCTCGACCCAGGTCGTCGGCTTCTATCCGACCTCGGACAAGGACACGATCATCATCGAGTCGACCGGCGGCGGCCCGACCACGGACGGCGGCCGCTACACGCAGCGCTACTTCTCGATCGTCACCTCACGCGAAGGCCAGGCCTTCCGCATGCGCGAGTACTGCAACCCCTTCCAGACCTACAAGGCCTTCGGCCGCGAGCGCTGGGAGCGCGCGACGGGCGAGATCATGGCGAAGTACAACAAGCCCTGGCCGAGCTCTCAGGCGCCCGATCCGATCGCGCTCCCGCCGACGGTCTAGGGCCGCGCTTCGCGGAGGGCATCCGCGGTCTCCTCGATCAGCTCGCGCATGACGAGCTTCGCGCACCACGCTTCCGGGATCGCTGCTTCGCCGTAGAACGCGCCGGCGAGCTGGCCGCAGATGGAGGCGGTGGTGTCGGCGTCGTCTCCCAGGTTCGCGGCGCGCAGCACGGCGTCGCGGTAGCTCGCGGTGTGCGCGAAGCACCAGAGCGCGGCCTCGAGCGACTCGACGACGTAGCCGCTGCCGCGGATCGCGCTCTCGGGCTTGGCGCGATACTCGCCGCGCGCGAGCGCGGCGAGCTTCGGCGCGAGCGGGGCCGTGGCGTCGTCGAGCTCCTTCCCCGCGGCCAGGATCTCGTCGCGGCTCGCGCCGGCGAGCGCCCGAGCGAGCAGCGCGCCGAACAGGCGGCAGGCGTCGAGGCACTCTACACTTCCGTGCGTCGTGCGCGAGCTCTCGGCCGAGAAGTGGATCGCGCGCGCGGCATCCGGCGCGAAGAACATCGGCACGGGCGCGAGCCGCATGAGCGAGCCGTTGCCCGAGGTGTTCGCGCGGGTCGAGCCGCTGATCGGCTCGCCGGTCTCGCGATAGCGCTCGAGCGCGGCGCGCACGGTGTTGCCGATGTCGAAGCAGCGGCCGTTGCTCGACAGGTAGCCGTGCTCTTCCCAGCGCAGGTAGCGGTCCATCTGGTCGCGCGCGTCGAAGCGGCCGGTCTCGACCAGGCTGCGCGCCAGGCAGAGCGCCATCGAGGTGTCGTCGGTCCACTCGCCCGGGCGCAAGCCGAACGGGCCGCGGCCGACCATGTCGGCGATCGGCGTGAACGTGCCGCGCTGCTTGAACTCGAGCGTCGTGCCGACCGCGTCGCCGCAGGCCAGGCCGATGAGCGCCCCGCGGAAGCGCCCGCGCTCGTCGCTCACCGCGCGTCCCCGCCGCACAGCACGAGCCGGGCGGGCTGGCCGAGCGCGCCGGCGACGATCGCCTCCTGGTCGAATTCCCGCGCGATGCGCGCGGCCTCGGATTCGGCGATGCCGAGCACGAGCAGGCTGCGCTCGGCCGGCCACGCGCCGTCGTCGGCCATGCTCTCGCCCTCGCAGCAGTGCCACGGCTCGAGCGCGCGCGCGAGCTTCGCGTGGCGCGCGGCGTTCTCGGCGTCCGCGAGCTGCACGGCGTGCGGGTTCGCGGCGGTCACGTAGGCCCAGGTCGAAAGGCCGCGCGCACGCAGCTCGGCGTCGAGCACAGCGCAGACCTCGCCGATGCGCAGCTCGACCCGCGCGCCCGAGCCGAGCATCGCGCGGTAGCTCGTGCGGCGATACGCGTCGTGGACTGCGCGCCGGTCGCGGCTCACGACACCGGCAGCTGCATCGCCTTCGGCTCGAGGTACTCCTCGAGGCCGTACTTGCCGAGCTCGCGGCCGTTGCCGGACTGCTTCACGCCGCCGAACGGCGCGAAGGGATTGAATGGCGCGCCGTTGATGTCGAGCTGCGCGGTGCGGATGCGGCGCGCCACGCGCGTGGCGCGCGCGAGGTCCTGCGACCAGACCGCGCCGCCCAGCCCGTAGATCGTGTCGTTCGCGATCCGCACGGCGTCGTCCTCGCTGCCGTAGGGGATGATCGTGCAGACCGGCCCGAAGATCTCCTCCTGCGCGATCTTCATCTCGCTGCGGACGTTCGCGAACAGCGTCGGGCGCACGTAGTAGCCGCGCTCGAGCCCGGCCGGCGGCTCCACGCCGCCCGCCACGAGCGTCGCGCCCTGCTCGACGCCCGAGCGGATGTACTCGCGGACGCGCTCCCGCTGCCGGTCCGACACGAGCGGGCCGAGCCGCAGCTTGCCCTCGTACGGGTCGCCCACGCCGTTCGACTTCTCGAGCTCGTCCTTCGCGATGCGCACGGCTTCGTCGTGGCGCGAGTCGGGCACGAGCATGCGCGTCCAGGACGCGCAGGTCTGGCCGCAGTTGATGAAGGCGTGGTTCAGGCTCGCGCGCACCGCCTTCTCGAAGTCCGCGTCGTCGAGGATCACGCTCGCCGACTTGCCGCCGAGCTCGAGCGAGACCTTCTTCACCGACTTCGCCGCGAGCTCCGCGACGCGCCGGCCGGCCGCGGTCGAGCCGGTGAACGAGACCATGTCGACGTCGGGGTGCACCACCATCGCCTCGCCGACCACGGCGCCCGCGCCCGAGATGAAGTTGAACACGCCCTTGGGGATCGAGGTCGCATTCACGATCTCGGCGAACATGAAGCAGGAGAGCGGCACGACCTCCGACGGCTTCAGCACCACCGTGCAGCCGGCCGCGAGTGCAGGCCCGACCTTCGCGACGATCTGGTGCAGCGGGTAGTTCCAAGGCGTGATCGCCGCGACCACGCCGACCGGCTCCTTCACCACCAGCGAGTTGCCGATCCGCTCCTCGAACGCGTGCCCGGCCAGCAGGTCCGCGTAGAACTGGATGGTGTTGGCCGGGAAGTCGACCATGAACTGCTCGGTCATCGGGCGCGGCGCGCCGAGCTCGCCGATGATCACGTGCGCGAGCTCCGCCTTGCGCTTGCGGATGCCCTCGGCGATCTCGCGCAGCACCTGCGCGCGCCGCGCCGGCTCGGAGAGCGCCCAGCCCTCGCGTGCGCGCTTCGCGGCGGCGACCGCGCGGTCGACGTCGGCGGGGCTGCCGTCCGGGATACGGCCCATGACCTCGCCGGTCGAGGCGTTGTGGACGTCGAAGTGGCCGCGGCCGGCGGGGGCGACCCACTCCCCGTCGATCAGGAACTTGTCGAACACGATCACGGCGCCGCTCCTCACCTGCTGTCCGATCGCGCGATAATACCCGCACAGGAGGACGAACATGAAGATCCGTCGCGTGGTCACCGGTCACGACCGCTCGGGCAAGGCCGTGTTCGCGTCCGACACGCAGGTCGACGCGCTCACGCCCGCCCTGCTTCCCGGTTCGGAGTTCCACCGCTTGTGGGGCGGCAACCGCGCGCCGTCGTTTCCGGACGACGGCTCGCCGCCGGACCAGGATCCGTACTTCCCGCCCGTGGGCGGCTTCCGCTTCGGCATGTTCACGCTGCCGCCCGATTCGAGCGCGCGCCCGCGGCCGGCGGTCGCGGACCTGCCGGCGGCGGTGACCGAGCTCGAGGCCGCGCTGCCGGGACTCGCGAGCTTCATGGAGGCCGACGCGCCGGGCATGCACACCACGGCGACGATCGATTTCGAGGTCGTGCTCGAGGGCGAGGTCTGGCTCGAGCTCGACGACGGCGCGGTCGCGCACCTCCGCGCGGGCGATACCGTGGTGCAGAACGGCACGCGCCACGCGTGGCACAATCGCGGCAGCAAGCCCGCGCGGCTCGCCGTGTTCATCGTCGGCGCGCACCACGCGAAGTTCCCGGGCAGCTGAAGGAGTTCCCCGATGCGTTTCAGCGTCTGGCCCGCGCCCACCCAGAGCTTCGCCGACGTGCTCGAGATCGCGCGCCACGCCGAGGCGATCGGCTTCGACGGCCTCTGGTACGCGGACCACTTCATGCCCGACGGCGAGGCCACGCGCGTGCCCTACACCGAGTCGTGGACGACTCTGGCCGGGATCGCGGCGGCGGTGCCGCGCATCCGGATCGGGCCGCTCGTGACCGGCAACACCTACCGCCACCCGGCCGTGCTCGCGAAGATGGCGGCGACCGTCGACCACATCTCGGGCGGGCGTCTGGTTCTCGGGCTCGGCGCGGGCTGGCAGGAGAACGAGCACCGCCAGTACGGCATCCCGTTCTACACCGTGAAGGAGCGGCTCGAGCGGCTGGCCGAGGCGGCCGAGCTGATCAAGGCCCTGTTCGCGAACGAGACCACCACCTGGAAGGGCAAGCACTATGCGCTCGAGAACGCGGTGCTCGAGCCCAAGCCGGTGCAGAAGCCGCTGCCGCTCCTGATCGGCGGCGGCGGCGAGAAGGTGACCCTGCGCATCGCCGCTCGCTTCGCCGACGAGTGGAACGTGTGGGGCGACGTCGCGACCCTGCGCCGCAAGATGGCGATCCTCGACGGCTACTGCGCCGAGCTCGGGCGCGACCCGCGCGCGATCCAGCGCTCGGCCGTCGCCCTCCTGTTCCTGACCGACGACCGCGCGCAGGCCGAGAAGCTGCGCAGCCGCCCGCTCGCGCGCCCGGCGATCATCGGCAACCCCGACGAGGTGCGCGAGATCGTGCGCGCCTACCGCGAAGCGGGCGTGGACGAGCTGGTCGTGCCAGACTTCACGCTCGGCCCGCGCGACCCGAAGCTCGTCACGCTCGAGCGCTTCATTCGGGAGGTGGGCTCGCCCCTTCGTTAGCGGGCGGCTGCGCCTTCGGTGCTCCGCCGCCGCCCTTGCGCTTCTGCCAGCGCTCGCGGCGCTCCTGCTTCATCTGCTCGCACTTCGCAGGGTCCTCGGCGCAGGCCTTCTTGAACTCCGCGCGGCGCTGCTCGCGCTTCGCCCGCTGCTCCTCGCACTTGGCGGGGTTCTCCTGGCAGAACGCTTCGCGCTCTGCGCGCTTCTGCTTCATGCGCGCGCGCTGCTCCTCGCACTTCGCCGGGTTCTCCTTGCAGAACGCCTCGCGCTGCGCGCGCTTCTCCTGACACTTCTCGGGGTTGTCCTTGCAGAACGCGCGCAGCTCGTGGCCCGGGCCTGGGCCCGGCGTGGCGGCGTCCTCGGCGCGCGCGGGTGCGGCGACGAGCAGAAGCGCCGCGAGCGGCGCGAAAAGGAAGGCGATCCGGGTCGGTCTCATGGTGTCTCCTCGGGCTGTCCCGAAGATACAACCGCCCGGCCGCGCCGGCGTTGCGGTGGCCCGAGGGCGGGCCTCAGCCGGGCAGGATCGCCTTCCAGAAGTCGGCCATGGCGAAGTCCGGGCCGTCGGCCTTGGCCACGTCGAAGCGCAGGTAGGAAGGATCCGCGCCGCCGCGCACGCCCATCAGCGGGACGACCGGCGCGCCCGCGAAGGCCGAGGCGTCGAGGTTCAGGACCACCGGCTCGTCGTACATCGAGTCGACCACGGCGGCGCGGAACAGGATCTTCCACTCGCCGCCGCGCCGCTCGAAGCTGTCGAGGTACCGGCAGTTCGACTTGTTGTCGACGAGCGATCCGTTCGGACGCGCGAGCCGGTGCGTGACGTGCACGTACGACTCCGCGCAGGCGCGGTCGCCGTCGACCTCGATCAGCACGTTGCCGAGCTGGTGGGTGGTGGAGAGCGCGTGCTCGAGCACCGGGATCACGTAGTCGACGAACGCGTGCGCGTTGCCCACGAAGAAGCCGTGGTGGTCGCGGGCGTCGGGCCAGTAGCAAGACTCGAGGAGCTCGCGGTCGCAGCGGTCCACCGCGCGGCAGTAGCGGTACATCACGTCGCGGATCTCGTCCTTGTCGACCAGGAGCTGCAGCTTGCGTTCGAGCGCGGGGTTCATGCGGAGGCTCCCTTCACGATGCGGTTGCGCAGCACGCCGATGCCCTCGACCTCGAGCTCGACGACGTCGCCGGGCGAGAGGAAGCGCCCCTGCTCGAGCCCGCAGCCGGTGCCGACCGTGCCGGAGCAGATCAGCTCGCCGGGGTGGAGCGTGGCCGAGCGCGAGACGTGCGCGATGCAGTCCTCGAAGCGGTGGTGCATGGCGCCGGACTGGCCGCGCGACCACTCCTCGCCGTTCACGCGCGCGACCATGGTCAGCGCGTAGGGGTCGAGCGCGTCGGCGGTGACGATGCACGGCCCGAGCACGTTGCCGCCGTCGAAGTCCTTGCCCTTGCCCGGGCCGAGGTTCGCGGCCATCTCCTTCATCTGCGTGTCGCGCGCGGAGAAGTCGTTGAAGATCGTGTAGCCGAACACGTGCTCGAGCGCGCGCTCGCGCGGGATGTCCGACCCGGCGCGTCCGATCACGGCCGCGAACTCGAGCTCGTAGTCCATGAGCTGCGCGTAGTGCGGCCAGACCACGTCGCTGTCCGGCCCGACCACGGCGAGCGCGTTGCAGGTGTAGTAGGCGGGAATCTCGTACCAGACCTTCGGGATCGGCGGCGGCGTGGCCCCGGCCGGCGTCGCGCGCTTCAGGCAGTTCGCGAGGTGCTCCTCGAAGCACATGAAGTCGCGCATCTGCACCGGGCGCGGCAGCGGCGCGAGCAGGCGGACGTCGCGGCGCGCGTGCGAGGGACCGCGTCCCGCCTCGGCGCGCTCCAGCGCGAGCCGCGCGCGCTCGAGACCGCGCTCGCCCAGCTCGATCAGCGCCTGCAACGACGCGAGCGACGGCTCGGCGGCGGACAGGTCGGCGACGCGCGCGTCGCCGGCGAAGAGCGCTCCCGCGCGCGGCTCGCCGGACGCGCGCTCGAACGTGACCAGCCTCATCGCGCCTCCTCCGGTACCCGATCGTACTTTCTGGTACCCTACGCCCGCGATGCCGGAACGGTCAAGCCGACAGCTCGAGCTGCTCGACGCGCTCGAGGCCGTCTACCTGCGCGAGGGCTTCCGCGCGCTCGGCGTGGGCGAGCTGGCCACGCGCCTCGCCTGCTCCCGGCGCACGCTCTACGAGCTCGCCCCGTCCAAGGACGCCCTGTTCCTGCGCGTGCTCGACCGCTTCCTGGCGCGCATCCGCGCGCTCGGCCAGGACCGCGTCGCCAAGACCTCCGATCCGCGCGAGCAGGTCGAGGCGCTGCTCGAGCCCGGCATCCGCGAGACGCGCGGCGCGTCGGCGGCGTTCACGGCCGACGTCGACGCGTTCCCGGCCGCGCGCCGCCTGCTCGACCGCCACCAGCGCGAGCGCATGGCGCTGCTGCGCGAGGTGGTGGAGCGCGGCGTGCGCGAGGGCGTGTTCCGCGGCGTGCACGCGGAGCTGGTGGCCGAGGTCATGCTCGCGGCCGTGCAACGCGTGCGCGATCCCGCGCTGCTGCGCCGCGCGGGCCTGTCGATGGCCGACGCGTTCGAGGAGTGCAGCCGCCTGATCCGGCACGGGCTGCTGCACCCCGACTCCGGGCGACGCTAGGCAGCGTCGACCCGCACGCGATTCTACAAACGCGACGCGATGCGCGCGTGTGAACGCCGCGCAGATGCTCGGGTCCGGGCACGGCGCTTGCTCGACTCGAGGACATGTACGCGTGGGCACTCGCTCTGATTGCGCTGGCACTGGTGGCTGGCGTCTTCGCCTGCTCGGTGATGGCCGCCACGGCCGAGATCGAGTCGCGGACGCTCGCGGTCGGCTTCCTGGTGTTCTTCCTGGCCAGCCTGGTCGGCGAGCGCCGGGCTGCTGCCGATCCCGTCGCTCGACGAGCCGCTCGGCTCTACGCAGAGCGCGTACCTCACCCACACGAACCCGAACCCGACAGGAGAACCCCGATGAAGAACGCAGCGAAGCGCGCGAGCGGAACGGCGAAGGAGCTGGGCGGCAAGCTCGCCCGCAAGGCCGGCCGCGCGATCGGCAGCGAGCGGCTCGAGGCCGAAGGACGCGCCAAGGAGCTCGAGGGCCGCGCGCAGAAGGAACG
>Ga0187893_10015734_pt1 | contig 10086 bp, 4 predicted proteins | sample MA1701074metaG_FD_139574 | JGI IMG/M metagenome (GOLD analysis project Ga0187893, IMG submission 139574) | White microbial mat communities from a basaltic lava cave in the Kipuka Kanohina Cave System on the Island of Hawaii, USA - MA170107-4 metaG ... | reverse complement strand
GAAAGCAGCGCGAAGGATTTTCTTCCGCTGCAAGGAATCGATTACGTCGAGTTCTATGTGGGCAACGCGAAGCAGGCGGCTTATTACTATCGGGCGGCTTTCGGCTTTTCGCTGGTGGCGTATCGGGGGCCGGAGACGGGTACGCGCGACCGCGTGTCCTATGTCTTGCAACAAGGTCGCATCCGGTTCGTCCTGACAACGCCACTGTGGGGCGATGGTGAAGTGGCCGAACACGTGCGGCGACACGGAGACGGTGTGAAGGACATTGCGCTCGAAGTAGAGGAGGCAGACGCGGCATTTCGTGCCACGGCGGCGCGAGGGGCGCGTCCCGTGACGATACCTTTTGCGCAGCGCGATGGGAAGGGCGAAGTGGTAACAGCGTCCATTGCCACTTATGGCGATACGATTCATACATTCGTTGAGCGGCGGAACTATCACGGTGCTTTCCTGCCTGGGTTCGAGGCGGCGCCGTTGCGCGATCCCGTCTCCCGCCCGGTGGGACTGCGGCACATCGACCACATGGTAGGCAACGTGGATCTGGGCGCGATGAGCCAATGGGCGCGGTTCTATGAAGAGGTGATGGGGTTCGAGATCTACCAATCCTTCGACGATAAAGATATCAGCACCGACTATTCGGCGTTGATGTCTAAAGTGCTTTCCAATGGAAACGGACGGGTGAAGTTTCCGATTAACGAACCCGCCCAGGGAAAGAGGAAGTCGCAGATCGAGGAGTATCTACAATTCTATGTCGGTCCGGGGGTGCAGCATATCGCTCTGTCGACCCCAAACATCGTTGGGACTGTAACGAAGCTGCGGGATCAGGGCGTCGAGTTCTTGCAGGTGCCTGCCTCTTATTACGAGGACCTTCTAGGACGAGTGGGACGGATCGATGAGCCGGTGGACCAGTTGGCAGAACTGGGAATCCTGGTGGATCGCGACGAGGAGGGGTACTTACTACAGATCTTCACCAAGCCAGTGGAGGATCGGCCAACTCTGTTTTACGAAATCATCCAGCGCAAGGGCAGCCGGAGCTTCGGGAAGGGGAATTTCAAGGCTCTCTTTGAAGCGATCGAGCGAGAGCAGGCCAGAAGGGGGAATTTGTAGTGCGTGACATCGTCCGGGCGGGATTACTTCAATGCCTCGTTGATCTCATGTCACGCCTCGCGGGCTGACAGGATGCGCGGCTACTGCGGAAGCGCCAAGTCCTTGTACAGCACCGGCCGCCGATCCTTCATATGCTTGTTTTCGGTGACCTGGCTCAAATCGACATCGACCACTAACATCGCCGGGCGATTGGTTTGCAGCTTGGCGACGATCTGGCCTTTGGGGTCGGCGACAAAGGCGACGTTAGGGTGAGCGAAGGCGAGGAAGTTTTCATTTTCGTAAGCGCGGGTGCGCATCCACCATTCGTTGTCAATGTGCCACATGCCGTAGGAAGGAATGAGTGTGAGCCGCGCGCCCTTCAGACGAAGGACGCGTGCGGTCTCGGGCCAGCGGCGATCAGCGCAGATGAGCACCCCTGCTTTGCCCCAGGCGGTATCGAATACGGGTAGATCCTCGCCTGGAGCGAAGCGAAGGTCGTGGGCCTGCAGGTGAGTCTTATAATAACGGCCAACTGTGCGGCCGTTCTTGTCGATCATCAACGCGGAGTTGTAATACTTCCCGTCCTTCTTTTCGGTGAACCCGAACAGGATCGACAGCCGGTGCTTTTCGGCGAGAGCGCGGACCTTGGCGATGTACGGGCTGGTCTTCTCGTCCTGCGAAATTTGGTCGAATTTTTCGGGAGTCCAGTCCTTGGCGGCTGCAGCGTAGCCGTCGAGCCAGCATTCCGGAGTCACGACGATATCGGGCTTCTCACCGGCATGGCGCTCGAGCGTCTGTTCGAAGACGCGCCAGTTGGTTTCGAGCTCCCATTTGACGGGCATCGCTGTAAACAGGCCGACGCGGACTTTATCCTCGCCCCACGCGGCACCGCTCAGGATCCAAAAGACTGCAAGGACTCGCATAGCGACATGATATCTGGTTTAGCGGACGAATAGAATGGATGCATTCTATGCGCGTACACTTGCTACCCCTTCTCACTCTCGCGGCAGCCGCACAGCAGGAGCCTGCCCCCCTTCAGAAGCCGTGGGATGGCGTACCGGAGGCCTACAAGAAACTGCCGATCGGGAAACTCGCCATTCCCAACTCGATAGCCGAATGGCGGAAGCAGCGGCCGCAGGTTCGGGAAATCGTCGTGCGAAGTCTGGGCGAGCTGCCGCCGAGGCCAAAGCCCGATGTCAGGATCGTGAGCGTCGATCGGAAGAGTGGATATCGCATCGAGAAACTCGCTTTCCACAACGGCGTGGACGCGCAGGTGGCCGGCTACATCGCAATTCCCGAAAACTTCTCCGGACGGCGGCCCGCGATCCTCACCATGCATGGTCACGGGTCGAGTAAGGAAAACATGTTCGGCTATCAACCGACGTCGCAGGATGTCGCCGAGCTTCTGACGCGCAAAGGTTATGTCGTCTTGGGGATCGACAACTACTTCAATGGCGAGCGGCGCGGGACGGGGCCCGCTGGTGATATCGAGATGCAAGCGCGCGGATCCGATATGGAGATGTCGCTGTTCAAGCTCAACCTGTGGCTGGGACGAACGCTTTGGGGGATGATGGTGCGCGACGAACAGATGGCACTCGACTATCTCGTGACGCGAGCGGAAGTGGATCCCAAGCGCATCGGGGCCCAAGGCATGAGCATGGGGAGCACCCGGGCGTGGTGGCTTGCCGCGGTGGACGATCGCATACAAGCCCTGGTGGGTGTAGCGTGCTTCACGCGTTATGAGGACCTGATCGCGATCCGGGCCTTGCGGGCCCACGGCATCTATTACTTTGTTCCCGGCATCATGAAGCACTTCGACAGCGAGGGAGTGATGGCGCTCATCGCGCCGCGTCCGTTTCTGGCGCTTACGGGCGACCGCGACGCCGGATCGCCTCCGGAAGGCATGAAGACGCTGGAACAGATTCTGAAGCAGTTCTATAAGATCCATAACAAGCCGGACTCATTCCGCAGCATCATCTATCCTGAGACGGGTCACGTCTACACGGACGAGATGAAACAGAGGATGACGGAATGGTTCGACAAGCATCTCTAGTCGCGGCGGTGGCCGCGGGACTGTGGTGGGCCACTGCGTTCCAGCGCCCGCTGACTTCCGTAGAGCTGCCTCAGGCGACCGCTGTGGTGAAGCTCGAATTCGGTCTCACCCACACGCAGCCGCGGGACTGGCGCGGCACCATCGTTGTGGAAGGCGGCCAGATTCTTTCCACGTGGGGCTGGCATTTCCTCAAACCGGATCGAGTCGTGGGCACGAACGGATTCGAGTTCGCCACGCGACTGTTCAACGATCCCAAAGCAGCGTTCCGTAGCCAGGAGATTATTCCTGCGCCGGTGCTGCCAAATGGCGTGTACGTGGCGGTCAACGCTCCCGAAACCGCGGTCATGGCAGTGAGCACAACTCATGGCGAGTTCTTTTTCAAGTTGTCGGACCTGAAGGGATCCGGCCGGCGCGCCTACATCGCAGGGGACGTGGCCGCTGTCTACACCCCGCCATCGCGCGCGATCACGCGAGGAGAGGCCAGCCATCACGACTTCCCCAGTGCCGCGTCGAGAGACGACGATCTCTTCGTCACCTGGACTACGTTCCAGAACGAGGCCAATGCCGTCTATCTCGGCCACCGGCGCGGCGATTCGTGGCTAGTCCACCGCGCCTCGACTAACTGGGGCGACTACTTCGGGTCAGCCGTGGCCACGCAGGGAGCAGACAACGTCGTCGCCGCATGGAGCGAGTACATGCAGGACCGCTGGCGCCTGGTGTCGCGTGTTTGGAATGTCCGAACGAGCCGCTGGTCTTCGGAAGGCTATGTGGCGCCCCTCGGACGCCGCCAGATGTTTCCGCGCATGGCGACGGATCTTGAGGGACGGGCATGGATCGTGTGGCAGGAGTTTGCCGACAACAATTTCGATATTTTCGCCGCCTCCTATGATGGCGTCGCCTGGTCGGCTCCACTGCGGATCAGCGAATCCGCTGCAAACGACTGGAATCCCGCAGTGGCCACGGCGCGGGACGGGACAATCTACATCGCTTGGGACACCTACGACGCGGGTAACTACGACATACGCCTTCGCGCCATTCGAAACGGGCAGCTCCAGCCGGTGATCAAGGCGACGGAAGCACCCACCTACGACGCGCATCCCAGCATCGCGGTCGATCCGCGGAATCGCGTCTGGATTGCGTGGGAAGAATCCGGCGTCGATTGGGGCAAGGATTTTGGCGTTCTAGGGAGAACCGGCACGCCTCTGCACGCGAGCCGTACCATTCGATTAGCCCGATGGGACGGAGGCCGGCTCCTCGAGCCTGTGCGGTCGCTGGCGGAAAGCTTGCCCGCATGGCTCGGTTCCTTCCACGAGTTTCCACAGGTGACCATCGGTGGCAACGGTGTTCCGTATGTCTTCTTTCGCCGGTATTTGTACCGTCAGCCGATGCCGGAGGACGCACTCGAGATCCGGATGGGCTCCGCTACCTCCGCCGTGAATCCGTGGCACGACACGGTCCGAGCGATCTGGAACATTTGGGCCGCGGGGTTTGACGGCTCACGATGGCTGCCCGTGCGCGAAGTCCCGGACAGTTGGGGCCGCTGCCGGATGGACTCCGGCTCAGCGATGGTGAACGGGAAGTTGGTATATGTCTGGCCCACTGACGGGCGATCGTACATCGACCCGCACGTGCGCACGGCGCAACTGCAGTATGCGGAGTTCGATTTTGCCGATACGGCCACGGCCCGCGAGTCCATGCGGCTATTTACTTCGAGCCCTTCTAAGAAGGACGATTCGGAGAAGGTCACGCTTAATCAAATGCGCGCTGTACGGTGGGCCGATGGACAGGGCAAGCCGCCGCTGCGCCTCTTCCGAGGCGATCTTCACCGGCACACCGACATCTCGGCGGACTCCATGATGGACGGCGACATTCTGGATACGTACCGCTATGCCATGGATGCCGCCGCCTTGGATTTTATCGCCATCACGGACCATTCCGGACACGAGCGAATGAATTACTTTCGCTACGATTGGTGGCGCAACCGCCAGATCGCGACCCTGTTCAACAGTCCAGGAGCGTTCGTAACGTTCTTTGGTTACGAGAGGACGGTAGCCTATCCGGGCGGCCACCGCAATATCATCTCGACACGCCGGGATTTCCAGAACTTTCGCATCTCGGACGAAGAGTTTCACGGCGGCGAGAGCTACACCGAGAGGTTGTTTCCGGACGTGAAGGCCAAGGGAGACATCGCCATTCCACACACCTCGGCGACCGGCGGAGGAACGAGTTGGCAAGGTGCGGACTCGAAGGCCGAGCCGGTTGTGGAGATCTTCCAGGGACTTCGGGGATCGTATGAAGAACGCGGCACTCCGATTCGTGGTGCGGGCACGACCAAGAACGATGGACTCGTATGGTCGGCGTGGAAGCGCGGATACAAGCTGGGGGTGATCGCGAGCTCGGATCATCAGTCGACACATCAGTCGTATGCCTGTGTGTACGCGCGGGAGTTCACGGCGCAGTCGATTCACGACGGACTGAAACAGAGGAGGAGTTACGCGGCCACCGATAACATCGTGGTCAAGCTCGAGGCGGCCGTGGGTGGGCGCGTCTATAAGATGGGGCAGGAAGCTCCGGGGACCAGTGCGGAGCTGCGCGTGGAGGTTGCCGGTACCGCTCCTCTCTCCAAGGTCGAATTGATTGGAGATGAGCGGATACTGTTGACTCGCGCGCCGAACACGGTCGCGGACAAGTTTTCTTATCGCGACGCTGCCGCGCCTGCTTCGGCTTACTATTATGTCCGGGTGACGCAGGCGAACCGCCAGATCGCATGGTCCTCTCCCGTGTGGGTCAGTCGTGTGGGGCAAGCCTCCGGCTTGCCCGCTGGCTTCAAGCCAGCCATCCGCCCAGGAGATTACCGCCTAAAACGATAGCTTCAATCCCAATTGAATAATCCGCTGATTGTCATCCACCACGGCTGTGATCCGTCCCACTTGCGCCGAAGAAGCGTTGCTGTTGGGGAGCCGGAAATTCGGTGTGTTGAAGACATTGAAGAACTCCGCGCGGAATTGCAATCCCATGCGCTCCCTGATCGCCGTATCCTTCAGCAAGCCGAAGTCGGTGTTGAAAAAGTTTGGCCCGCGAATAATGTTGCGGCCGGAATTGCCGAACGTCCCGATCGCATTCGCTGTGAACAACGAAGTGTCAAACCACCGGAAGAGCTTATCGTTCCGCGACCGGTCGGCGCTCAAATTGGGGTTGCCACCGAGGAAGTCCGCCAGGTCGCCGTTGACCCCGCTAAACGAGTTGTCTCGACCACTGCCGACCGAGAACGGGAAGCCGCTTTGCCAGACGAGAATGGAATTCAGTTGCCAGCCGTGCAGGAGCCGGCGCCCGACGCCGGAGTTGACGTTCAGGCGTGGCAGATCCCAGATGTTCGAGAACTTGAAGTTGTGCTCGATGTCCTCCACAGCCAGGCCGCGATAGGCTCGCCGGTTGAATGGATTGATGTTGTTCAGGTCGTCGATGGTACGCGACCAGGTGTAATTGGACAGGATCGAATAGCCGCGCGCGAACCGCTTCTCGACGTTCCATTGGAAGGCGTGATAGCTCGAATTGGCCCCGGCCTCGGTGCGGCTCACAGGCCCAAAGTCCTGGTAGATACGGCGCTGCTGTGTGTTGCCCACCGTTGCTCCGGGACCGAAGCGCGCGGGATTCTCATTCAGCGTCACCTGAAGGAACGTACCCTTGTTGCCGAGATAGGCGAGGCTCACGACCCAGTCGTTCTGGAGTTGCCGCTCCAGCCGGAGATTCCAGGTAATCAACTGAGGGATACGATAGTCACGCGTAAAATAGGCGCGAATATCGTTGATCGGCGCGAAAACGAAATCGGGCCCGGGGACGCGCGGTCCGAAGTTCTGCGGGAACGGATTCGCTAGACCCTTGCTGCCGTATGGGTCCTCGAACGCAACGTCTTGCAGCGTGAAGGTGCCCGCGAAAGGTGCAATGTTCGTGTAAGGGTTGAAGTTGCTGGTCTGAATCGGAGTGTAGTAAAAACCGAACCCGGTCCGCAGGCTTGTCCTTCCATCCTCGGTGAGACGATAGGCGAGACCCACGCGCGGCCCGATATTCCACAAGTTGGCATCGTGACCGGCGGTGGGACATCCGGTATCTCCGCCGTATAACATCCCCACGGGAGCTTTCGGGTACCGCTGGGAGCGCTGGCCCGAAAGCGGTTGGAAACAAACCACCCGTCCTTCGCGATCGTAAGGCGGCGGGTAAGGATCCCAGCGCACGCCCAGATTCAGAGCAAGCCGCTTGCTCACTCTCCAGTTGTCCTGTGCGAAAAATCCCCAGCGAGTCCCTTTGAGATATTTGAACTCGCCGCCGCCCTGCCGGAATTCGGAAGCACGCCCGAACATGAAGTCAGAAAGCCCGTTGCCCGAAAGTTGGCCGTTGAAAGTGAAATTGCCCATCATCTGAAAGCTGTTGGTGATGTGATTAGACACTCGGACTGCTTCACCGCCGAACCGGAGCTCATGCGCTCCGCGAATCTTGGTCACCACTTCGCGAACCGTGAAATCGCCCCGGTCGAAGTCTCCTTTGTGGCTGGTTCCGATGCCGAATCCGTCCGTGATCGAGACGTTCAATGCCGGCGGAAACTTCAACTCAGTATCTTCCGGTCCCAGGATCTTGACGCCTGCGTTCTGGAAACTGAAGGGCGCCCCCGACAGAGACCCGCCGCGCTGCCGGTTGAATCCAAATGTGCTCGTGAACAGCAGCGTTTGCGAGGCGCTGAAGATGTGATTGATCGACACATTCTGGACGCGGACCGCGTTGCCCATCCGGGCAGCCAGGACGTTGTCCTTGGCAATCCCAGCGGGATAGTCGAAGTCGGTGAAATAGTAGCGTCCACCGATCTGATGACGCCCGGAGACGTAATCGATCTTCGGCATGAACTGGTTCTCCGTTTGTTGCACGGGAAACCCGGGGAAGACCGCTTGGCCGTCCGGAGCGTTCGGCAGGGGAACGCGTTCCAGGAAATATTGCGACACCTTGTTGAGCCGGCTAGCGGGAATCATATTGCCGGGAATGGGTTGCCGCGACACAGGGTCAACAAGCGCCCGCGAAACGGCGGAGAAATCCCCCCGCCGCTGCGCAGCCGTCGGCACGAATCGGATCAGCCCGGCCGGTGTGTTGCGCAACCGCGTGCCCTGAAATGTTCCGAAGAAAAACAGTTTGTCCTTGATGATCCGTCCCCCAATCGCGCCTCCGAACTGATTCCGCTTCAGCGAGTCCTGAACCGGTGCGAAGAACTGCCGGGCGTTCATGGCTCCATTCCGGATGAAGTGGAACCACGATCCGTGAAGATCGTTGGTGCCGGAGCGAGTGATAACGTTGACGATTCCGCCCCCCGCGTTGCCGTACTCCGCTGAAAAGTTGCTGGATTGCAGATTGAACTCCTGCACCGAATCCGGGTGGGGGAACGGAAGGCCGGCGTTCAGATACGTGTCATTGTGGCTGGTTCCATCCAGCTGAAAGTTCACTTGGGCCAAGCCGGCTCCGTTCACGCCCGCCGTTTCCTGTCCTGGATAAACTCCGCCGTGGCCGCAGATCCGGCAGGCATTACGCCCCAAGTCGACTGTCCCCGCGGCGAGATAGATAAGCCGCTCGGGGCGGCGGCCCTGGAGCGGCAACTCACGAATGTTCCTTTCGCTGACCAACTGGCCACCGGTTGCGGTTCGCGTCGTGATCAGCTCGGCTTCAGCTTGAACCGTCACCTGCTCGGTCAATTGTCCAACCTGTAAGGTGACGTTCTGGGTCGCCATTTGATCCACTGTGAGACGAATGCCGGACTGTACGTGCGTCGAGAAGCCTGTTCTCTCCACACGTAGCTCATAGGCTCCGACCGGGAGCCGCGAGAACAGGAAAGCCCCCGTAGTGGCGGACTCGGTCGTCTGAGTGAATCCCGTTTCCACGTTCCGCACCGTAACTCTCGCCTCCGGAACTGCGGCGCCGGAGCCATCGGCAATCGTTCCGCCTAAGCTGGCCGTTGTGTATTGGGAAAGCGCGGGAATGCAAAGGACAAAAACGGCCACTAAAGCGCAAGCGGCTGTATTTCGAAAAGAACTCATGACAGTCTCCTTTCTAGCAAAACTCCCGTTGCGACCTTATGTATAGGCCAAGTATACACCCGGCAAAGCTGGAAGCGGCTGATCGGAATGACCGGATTCTGCTGACTTGCGCCTGATCTCGTGGAATTTAGCATGAGCCAGACGTGTCGCGTCGACGGAAATCCAGCGTCCCGAGGAGTCGGGACGCGGCAAACAAGTGACTGCGCCACGTGCGGCTCACAGCAAATTCCTCGTTTCGATCGCACGCAGCGGGGTGCGCGCCACGCCGAACCTTCTAGCGCGCTACCCAAAGTCGGCGAGAATGAATTATCAGGACATCGTGCTGGCCTCGCGGTTACATCTTGATCGACGACTCATGTCAACGCCAACCCTCTTCGACCTATTCCCGCCACAGCCCAACCCGTTCCGCGACGGGCTCGCCGAGCGTCTAGGCGAACTTGCCGCCCGCAACATCTACGTGGGCGGAGTTCGTGGAAGTATCCGGGCTGGATCGGTCAGGTGTATTCGGAAGACCGCTACCGTGTCCGCGGCGAGTTCAGCCGGAAGCGGTTCGAAGAGACATGCCTGGAAGAGTACTTATATCGGGAATGCGGGTTTTTCAAGGCAGTTTTCGGCCGGTGCTGCAGACTAACGACACCGTGCAGCAAACAAGATGGCTGGACGCATCCAGTGGTGCGCCTATCCGGTTGCCGCCCCGCCGGGTTGCCGCCCCGCCGCACAGTTCCTTTTCTTACCTGCTGGGCCACGCTGCTCACCGCGGATAGCTCAAGGAGAGATGGCTTGGATGGGCGATCACGGTCCTGGGTAGCGCAGCTCCAGGAACACCGGGCAGGGTGCCATACTGTAGGGGAGACGGCTATGTCGACGGTCAGCACAAGG
>Ga0187893_10015733_pt1 | contig 10086 bp, 12 predicted proteins | sample MA1701074metaG_FD_139574 | JGI IMG/M metagenome (GOLD analysis project Ga0187893, IMG submission 139574) | White microbial mat communities from a basaltic lava cave in the Kipuka Kanohina Cave System on the Island of Hawaii, USA - MA170107-4 metaG ... | reverse complement strand
TGCGGATTCCGAAGGATGTCGATCAGCGTTCCGAACTGATGCCGATCACGATTCCGAAGTGATGGCGATCAGTGTTCCGAACTGAAGCCGATCAGTTTTACGGTTGTAGTTCGGAATGGGTGATCGGCATGGGATTGGAACGGCGCGCAGGGCAGTCGTGGCGACGGGAGTCCACTTAAAGTAAGGGTTTCCTCCCCCGAAATTCGACTTGAGGTGGGGACCCCGTTTTGCCACAGAAGAGGCTGACCATGCGTAAGTTAAAGGAAGTTCTGCGGCTCGATTCGCTCGGATTGAGCCAGCATCAAATTGCCCGCAGTTGCTCGATTTCCCAGAGCACTGTCCATGAGTATTTATCCGCAGCACAAGCGGCGGGCGTGCAGTGGCCGTTGCTGGAGATCTCGAGTGACCAACAGATCGAGCAAATGTTGTTTCCCCAGCGGCCCGCGCCCGCGGTTTGGCGCAAACATCGGGAGCCGGACTGGGCTGGAATCGACCAGGAATTGCGGACACACAAAGACCTGACCTTGCAGTTAGTCTGGCAGGAGCAACGCGAAGCCAACCCGGATGGGTACGGCTATAGTCGGTTCTGCGATCTGTACCGGCAGTGGCGGAAAAAGCTGGACTTGGTGTTGCGACAGGAGTATCGCGCCGGCGAAAAGACGTTTGTGGATTACGCCGGGGCCAGGATTGCGGTCCATGATGCCCAGAGCGGCCAAGTGCAGGCTGCCGCCGTATTTGTGGCGGTGCTGGGCGCCAGCAGCTACACCTTTGCGGAAGCCACCAGCGGACAGGATTTGCGGAACTGGATCGGTTCCCACACAAGGGCCGTCGAGTTCTTCGGTGGAGTGAGCGAAGTGGTGGTGCCGGATAACTTGAAGTCGGCCGTATCACAGCCCAGTTATTACGAGCCGGATCTGAACCCAACCTATCGTGATTGGGGAGAACACTACGGGGTAGCGATCATTCCGGCCCGACCGTATCGGGCACGGGATAAGGCCAAAGCCGAAGTGGGCGTGCAGGTAGTGCAGCGCTGGATCGTGGCTGCCTTGCGCAAGCGCAAGTTCTTTTCGTTGGCAGAAGTCAACGAGGCGATCGCCGAACTGTTGGTGCGGCTGAACCAGCGGCCTTTCCGCAAACGCCCGGGCAGCCGCGCCACGCTGTTCGAGCAATTGGACCGGCCAGCACTGAGGCCGCTGCCGGCGGCACGCTACCAGTTCGGTGAGTGGAGGAAAGCGCGTGTCAACCTCGACTATCACATCGAAGTGGAGCGGCATTTTTACAGCGTGCCGTACGCTCTGGTGCAGCAGGAAGTGGATGTACACGTGACTGGGGAAACCGTCGAGATCCTGCACCGCGGCGTGCGAGTGGGTTCGCATGTTCGCAGCGGGGAACCTGCCAAAGCATCGACGTTGCCGGAGCATATGCCCAAGGCGCATCAGAAGCATGTGGGGCGCACTCCTTCGCGGCTGATCGAAGAGGCCCAGCAGGTCGGGCCGGTGACCGGTCAGTTGGTGGAAGCGATCCTGGCTGCCAAGCGGCATCCGGAGCAGGGATATCGGTCGTGCCTGGGGATTCTACGGCTGTCGAAAACCTATCCTGTGGAGCGCATGGAAGCGGCCGCCCGGCGCTGCCTGCGGGCGCGCGCCTACAACTTTCAGAGCATGGACTCGATCCTGAAAAACCAGCTCGACCGCCTGCCACTGCCTGGCGAAGCGCCGTCGCGGCCCGTTGTGGACCACGACAACATCCGCGGCGCCGACTATTTTGATTTGCCGCCGGAGGCCGATGCTCCGGTAATTCAGTAAACCACAAGGAGAACGATGCTCAATCAACAAACCATCGAGAAGTTGTACACCCTGCGTCTGCGCGGTATGGCGGATGCGTATACCCAACAACAGGAAGATCCAAACACCACACAACTCAGCTTCGAGGAGCGCTTCGCGCTGCTGGTGGACCGGCAGTGGAACTGGCGGCAGAATCGGGCCCTACAGAGGCGACTGAGAGAAGGCCGGCTACAAGGCCCTGCCTGCGTGGAAGACATCGACTTCCGCGCCGCGCGCGGACTGGACAGGCAAGTGGTGCGCTCACTCATTCACGACTCGGACTGGGTGCGTCGCCATCAACATCTCTTCGTGATCGGTCCGACCGGGATTGGGAAAACATTCCTGGCGCGGGCATTGGGACAGAAGGCCTGCCGCGACGGATACACTGCTTACTTTGCCACTGCGGCACAGTTATTTCGGGAATTGGAGTTGGCACGAGCCGATGGCAGCTACGCCAAGAAGTTACGGGCACTGGGCCAGGTGGATGTGCTGATCGTCGACGATTGGGCGATGGCGCCGCTGGCGGAAATCGAACGGCGTTCGTTTCTGGAAATCTGCGACGAACGCTATCTGACGAAATCCACTCTGTTGACCAGTCAGTTGCCGGTGTCAAAATGGCATGGGCAGATCGGCGATCCCACGGTGGCCGACAGCATCTTGGATCGGCTGGTACACGGCGCTCATCGGCTGGAGCTACAGGGCGAGTCGATGCGCAAGAAGAGAGGCGGGAGGAGCGGGAAAGATGGCGAGTAGGGGGCGGCGGCGGCGATGTTTTTTGGCGCTAACTTCAGTCGCCCTACGGGCTCCTTGCGTTAGCGCCAAAAAACAGAACCTGGCGAATCCGATGGATTCTCCGGGGGGAAATCGAGAAAAGTCTTGACGGATGTCGATCACTGTTTCAAACTGAGAGAGCCTTGCGTTGCTTCGTTCCGAACTGATCGGCATCGGATCGGAATGACTGATCGACATCATTGGAATGCGCACTCCGAGCAACTACAGGATTTACCGCTGTTTTGTACCAGAGAAGAGTGGATGTTTTTCGCTTTACTCGATGCGGGTATCTGCCGTACATTCGATGCTGCTTTGGGCTGAAACTCTGCGCCGGCCGGTCACCACTCGGTTTTTATCGAGGTCGGCCTAAACAGGCGTCAGGTGGCGCAGGGCGACGATGGACACCCTATGACGATCTCGTTTCGACCGGCTGTCTCGGAAGTCGCTCTAGCTGAGGCGCTCGACCGGTTAGAGAGCGGCTCTGGCACTGACGCGAATCTACGCATTGTGGGCACCCGATTGACATCGGTGGTGACAAACGCAGTCTTCAGCGTATTGATCCTGGTCAGCGGTGCCTTCAGTGCGTACTACGGCTACCTCGACACGGTCGATGTAGTAAGCCTCCCTGGCTTCTTCGGCCCCGGCTTCCTGATCGTTGGCCCCATAGCAATTCTGTTTGGGTTAGTCAAGCTCCTTCGAACGGGAGTACGCGCACTCCGCAAGCCGCGGCGTACTACGCCTTACGAGGTCGGTCGAGAGTTCTACGCAGCCCTATTCGATGATGCAGAAATCTTGCGAGATTACGGTCGTGCTCTCCTTGTCACCGCGCCTGCACGACGCCCGTTGTCATTGCAAACACTTCGGCAGCTATGGACTGATGCAGACACCGCCGTGAAGCGTTTGATAATTCACGACAAGATGGCTTGTACCATGTGCCAGCGAGAAGAGCCTGCCGTTTCAGTCCTTAATTTCGTCGATTGGGGGAAATATGCACGGGTCTACGCCCGGCCTACCGATTTAATCATCAAGAATGAGGACATATGGCATGAGTGCGGCCAGTGTCATGCCCCGCTTTGCGGCAGCTGTTTTGCCAGCATTCCAGAAAGAGATTTCTGCAAGCGCTGCAAGATGTTCATGCTCAAAGGTTCGCAGATCGCGTCATTACCACTTATCACCCACCGGCGCCTTGAATTCGCGACCACATCGCTTCGGAGCGTCAAGGCGTTACCCACGTACGATCCGCGCGTTTTCAGAATCGTGGCCTCGGTTACTTTCACTGCGAAACACCGAATCCCAAAGCAAGCTGATAGCTCGACTCGATCCATCAACCTGGGCGACCGCGGAGTCTTGACGTGTGATTTCCACAATTTTGCTGTTCACGCGGAGTCTGGCTGGTACGTCATCGCATGCGAACCTGGCGCGCTTGTCACCAACGATACTGGATCTGTGAACGGCGAGACCTTTGGAGCGGCCTAGCCGCCACATCCGCTAATGACTTATGCCGCCGCTCGACTAGCTTGACAATGTGAAGATGTTTCTATTTGAGGCGTGCATGAATTGGCATACCGAGCATTTAACATTGCGAAATCCGATGACCGTCTAAAGGCAGTTCGAAGTTCGTACAGAAGCCGAGCAGTGTTCTACTTGTCACGGTAGAGGGTGGGTTTCAGCATGGTGGCCGTGGATGGTTTCGCCGCAGGTGCCGCACCGGCGCGGCTCCTCGTATTCGCTCATGTGATCGTCCAACTGCTGGTTGCGCTGGATGTCAACGCCCAATGCTCTGGATCACGCCTTTAGCCGTGTCGTTATACTTGTCTATGATTGACTTCATCAGGTCGAACATCGGCGTGCGCTTGTCTATCATTCGCTTTAGCTTCATGGTTTCGACGTCGATACTCGCGCCAGTCTTTTGGGACGCGGATCATCCGAGGTTCCGCACCGGTTCTAACTGCACCCATAGATCGTTGATGGCAGTCGCCGCATTGAAGTGCTGGTTTCTGGTCGCCTTTTCGATCGCCGCCTGAAGTTCCGCAATGAAGGCGAGTTTGGCCGCAAGCGGTGGGATGCCCGAGAAGAACTCCCGCTGGCGCTGTGCCGAACCCAATTGGGAAGGTGGCCAAGATGGCTCGATTCAAAATCTCCAATCACGCGTCCTGCTGTTTAGTGGATACACAGAACTTCTAGGCGAGCAGGAAAAGAACCTAGCCGATTACGGGTCCGATGGACGGCTTGAAACTCTGCGGATTAATCAACCCATCAAAAACTGCAGGTGCCTCACGATCTGGTGGGCTGGTTTTCAGGAAACGGCTACGCCGTTGTGGACCAGGGAAAACGTGACGTCAACGAGCCGGCCGACGCTGTCGCACATCGGCGAATGTGAGGAGGCGAATTTCATGAACTCCGCCAGATCCTCTTTGCCGCCCGCCTTGATTTGGACCCTGGCGCGGATCTGCTGGTAGCCCGGCGTCACATTGTCGTCGAGATCCGCGAACCCCTGCAGGTCCATGTCGCCCTCCAGGTTGACTCGGAAGGCGTCCAGTGGGATCCCCCGGGCTGCCGAGTGGTACGAAGTCGTCACCGAGACGCAGTTCGCCATCGCATGCAGCAGCGTCTCTGAGGGCGACGGGCCCGCATCGGAGCCCAGCAGCGCGGTCGGCTCGTCGCCGACGTAACTTTTCGGACTCTCTTCCCTGTGGCGGATCAGCGATTCTCCCTCGGCTTGATCAAAACCGGGATGCATGGAGCGGACCTTGGCGCCGCCCTGCCACTCGGTGGAAGTGTAGAACTTGCATTTGGCCAGCACCGGAGTTTCCGTCACCGCCTGTACCGTGGCCGCCAGGTTCGGAAGGTTGACGCCGTGACGGTCCTCACCCGTGTCCGGACCGGCATCGGTGGCCTCGATGTCGAATTCCCACGAAATCTTCACGTTGTTGCGGACCGTGGCGCAGATCGGGGATCGCGTTTGCGCATACTGGAACAGCGCCATGACTTCTTCGGGCGAGTTCGGCGAGTCGATTTGAGCCTTGAGATGGATATGCTTGAACCCGGGCCTCACTTTGCCGTTCATTCCCAGGAAACCCTGCAGATCCAGGCTGCCCTCCGCGTCGACGCGCAGGGCGTCGATCTTCACTCCGCGCGCCGCCCCGTGGTAAGCGGTGGTGACGGTCAAACAGTGACTCATCGCGTGCAGCAGATGCCCCGCCGGGCCCACGTGCGCGCCGGTCCCAAGGAGAGCCACCGGCTCATCGCCAGCCAGATGGTGAGGCTTCGCTCTGGAATCATCCACCCCGTTGCGCTTGTGGCCGGTGAAGGTCGAGTTCACCACAGCGCCGCTCTGCCAATCCGTCGAACTCCGGAACTGGTAGGCCGCCGTTTTCGGATCGGCTTGCATCTCCTGAACCATCTCGCCCAGAGCAGCGAGGTCCACGCCGTTGGTCAAATTCTTCCCCATACATCCGCCTGTTCCAAGATTTTCCGGCAATTTGCCTAGGCACGAGTTCAGACAACGGACTCCGACAACGCCCAATAGAGTATACAACTTTTCTTGATGCGTTTTTCTACTCTGAGACCTTCCGTCGGGCTTGGAGTAAGGGCCTTAACTGCGATCGCGTTCCCCCCCAGCAGTTTACACACGGACCCTCTTGGGTTGCTACGGTCTCCCACCGTTCAATCCGGCACCCCGGAGGCTCCGCTGATCCGAAACCCGGGTTCGAAATCCAGAGGTTGGGAGTGCCAGCGTTCGGCAATTCAGCACAAGATTTGCAACGTTATGCAACGGTTTTGACGATTCCGAATCCATCGATGATCCATAGAATCAGTAGGTTGCACATTTTTTGGTTATTTACCCCATTTCAATCCTTGCTGCGGACTGGTCTTTTTCTGGGTTTCATCTCGATGACCTTCCCTCGCTCCGGGCCGCAGTTCCGTCACCGTCATCACGGATTCAAATAGGTACCTTTGTCGCCCAACCTTATAGATCATTTGGTTCGAAGTGGACGCCAAAGGCTGCGGCTCCGGTGGCAGCGCCATGGTTTGATTCGGTTTCTTCACCTTCATCTTCATCTTCTTGGTCTAACAGTGAGTCCCAGGCACGCCAGCCGAATCCGACCAAAGGGAAGGGCTGGACCACATGGTACTGTGAGATAAACCGAAGTTCGAACAACCGGTAATCCAGCTTCCCTCAAAGAAAGCACTTGCCTGGCGCGACCTTCAGAGCCATGAATGACATTGGACGTGACGGAAAGGAGAGAGAAATCCGCATTAAGCGCATGGTGAAATTCCTGCTTCGCTTTCGAATCTGCGGGAAGGGGTTCGAGACGTGGGCCGAAGGGATGAGCCGCGACGAGCGGGAGAATGCAGTCTGTGCAGCTTGTCTGTGGCACTATCGCTAATTAATTAAGTGAGCTGCCGTAACTCGGCGGGTCGGTCCAGGGGGACGACTTCAGCGATTCCCGTTCGGGAAGGCCACGCCCATCGAAACGCACTCCCTGCCGCTCCCACGCTGCCCGTAGCCAAGCGGGAAACACAGCTTTGCGCGGTCGCTGCCGATTGGGGTGGAGCTTTTCTAAGGCCCGCACTCTCGACGGCAATCGGCTAGGCACCTTCGCTACCCTTCCTTGCCCTGCTGCTCCAGTTTCTCGACCCGCACCTCAAGATCCTCCAGTTCCATCCCCTGCCGCGCGTGGGTCAACACGCACTCGGCCGCTCTCAGGCGAATCGATGGCATCAACTTAGGCGAGTCATCTTTGCCACGCTCTCTTGCCAAAGGACTTGGGGCGTGGAAAGGAAGCACTCGGCTGAAGCATTCAACGGGATTAGGAGCCGGTGAGGAGTTGGGTTCAGGCTACGGTTACCGCCATTTTGTCGGTCTTCTGGATACAAATGCCGGCGGCCAGAGACTCATTGATTGCGCTTGTAAGTTGCATATTTTCCTTGACTTATCGTTCCACCAGAGCCATGAATCGTCATGCAAGGAAACGCAAAATGAAGCGCACCAAAAACAACACAAACCCCAAGACGCCAGGATTCGCAATCCTGCTTACTGAAGAAACCGAACTCGGGACAGCCATGCTAATTGCCGAGGACGACGCCGGAGGCTACCTGCCGATTTCGACCGTCTCGACTATCGGCGAAGCCCGCCAGATTGCCCAAGATGATATGCGCCACCGGATGCGAAAACTGGAGCGCGGCGGAGACCCCTTTTGCCCGGAAGCCTACAGGGTCTGGGCGCGAGGCGAGGACGGGGTCCTCGCGATCGCGGCCGAGTTCGATGCCGTTACCCTCTAACCCAATTCCGAAAGGACGATTCAGATGACCACATTTACAATCAACAGCGATAACAATATCACCGCGCACGCCGGACCCCTCGCGGGCGGCGGGGACGCGCAAACGTTCACCTCCGCGAAGAGCTTTGCCCAGCTCACTGCGGACTGGCCAGCTTCGCGTCTGGTGGAGACCTGGAACAGCTTCGCGGGCGTCGCCCCGTTCGACGATCTGAAGCCGGTCAAGAAGTTCACGGACCGCAAGGCAGCCGTCGCGCGGATCTGGAAGGCGGTGCAACGCCTGGATACCAACGCTGCGCTACAGGGCGCGCCTGACGCGCCGAAGGCCAAGGGGCCGGCCAAGAAGGCCACCGCGTCGAAGAAAGCCGCACGGGCCAAGCAGGGCGCGAAAGAAGCGCGCAACGGCAGCAAGAAGGCCACGGTCCTCGACCTGATGCGCCGATCCAAGGGTGTGAGTCTGGCCGAGATCATGAAGGTAACCGGCTGGCAGGCTCACAGCGTGCGCGGGTTCATCAGTATCCTCGGAAGCCGGGTCGGCGAGAAGATCGAGTCCCTGAAAAACGATTCCGGAGAGCGCACGTACCGCATCGCAAAGTAGAACACTCCTCGAACACCCTTCCAAGCGCCGCTTCCGGTTCCTGCCGGGGGCGGCTTTCTTCGTTATCAGCCCCGCGACAACCAGTTCCGCCTCCGTTCACCGAGCCAACTCCCGGCCCAATGCGGCCGTGTTCACGACGGATAAAGGCCATGTGGGCAATGCCCGCAGGTGCGCGGGCTAAGCAGGCGTCTCCACGATTCCTGGCACATGCTGATCACCGAGTTAGCGGAGAGCGGTGTCGGTGATCAGACCATCGTAGATGTAGCAGGCCACGTGTCTCGACAGATGCTCAAGGACTATAGCTATATTCGCATGCGCTCCCCGCCGTGGATTCCCCAACAACGATTCACGGTTCCAAAGGCCGCCGTCCTACCCGTTAGACGACCGGGGAAAACGAAGAGAGTCCTTACTGTGTATCGCCGCCAACGGACCTCTGAAAAAAATGTTTTTGCTTGACCACATGCCTGCAACCGGTGCCGCAACCAGCCCCCATCCTATTCTTGTTATGAGAACACACGATGTCAGTGATCGCGCATCAATGCCGTGGTCAGCGAGCGAGGGGCTGCAGGAACTCACAATAGTCGGCAATGAACTCGTCAGCGGCCTGTCGGCTGAACAAGGCTTATGAGGCAAACGGGCGACCAGGGATGGGTCGCCCGTGAAGGAATCGAAGAGAGGGAGGATGGAAGAATGGCCGAGCAACACTTCGGTAAAGCCTACGGCGGAAATCCACCAGCAAACTACGAGCGTTTCTTTGTTCCAGCGATCGGGGCACCCTTGGCGACCGATCTCATTCGCCTCGCCGCTCTTGGTCCGGGCGAACGGGTGTTGGACGTTGCTTGTGGCACTGGCGTTGTCGCGCGGCTCGCGTCACAGCAGGTCGGCGGGACCGGTATTGTCACCGGTTTGGACGTCAATCCCGGTATGCTGGCGGCTGCACGCTCGGCAACTCCACCGGGTATGCGCATCCACTGGCAGGAGGCTAGTGCCGAGGCAATGCCATTCCCGGATGCGTCGTTCGACGTTGGGCTGTGCCAGATGGGCCTCCAGTTCATACCGGACAAACACGCGGCACTCCATGAGATGCGTCGGATTCTGGCGCGCGACGGTCGCCTGCTTCTAAATGTGCCTGGACCCACACCGCGAGTCTTCACGATCATGGCAGAGGCTCTCACGCGTCACATCGGCGCTGAGGCGGCGGGGTTCGTGAACCACGTTTTCTCGCTCCACGACGAGGCAGAGATTCAGAACCTCCTTCACGGCGCCGGCTTCCGCGACGTCTCCGTTCAGTCCGATACCAAGCCGCTGCGTCTCCCGGCGCCGAAGGAGTTTCTTTGGCAGTATGTGCATAGCACGCCGCTGGCGGGCGTCTTGGTGCGGGTGGATGACGAGTGTCGCGGCTCGCTGGAGCGCGAGGTTGTCGCAAAGTGGCAGGATTTCGTGGAGGAACGCGCCTTGCTGCTTCACGTGCGTATCGTAGTAGCGACGGCCCGGAAGTGAGAGCTAGCCAAAAATATTTGAAATTTTGATTCCACCGGTCGCCTGGCCGATGATCGAGTTGTCAAGACAAGATCGGAGGTCGGCGACCGATGGAACTCTTCGCAAAGCTGTT
>Ga0187893_10015732_pt1 | contig 10086 bp, 10 predicted proteins | sample MA1701074metaG_FD_139574 | JGI IMG/M metagenome (GOLD analysis project Ga0187893, IMG submission 139574) | White microbial mat communities from a basaltic lava cave in the Kipuka Kanohina Cave System on the Island of Hawaii, USA - MA170107-4 metaG ... | reverse complement strand
TCTCGGAACTTTGCCTCGCCTCCGGTGATCACCCCCACATGCTGCTCACCGGCCGCGATGGCGCGACAGAGATCGCTGAGCAGCGACAGCTGCAGCACGCCCAGATCCGAGAGGATGCTTCGTGCCGATCGGCAACCCAGCGCGTCGGCGATCAGCCTGCCCGGATTGCGGTACTCCCACATGCCCTGCGGGACGGAGATCGACTCGATCTGTGCAAGCAGCGCCTCAGATCCGGCATCCGCGGCCGCCAGGCGCACGGCGTGCACCATGAGCTGCCACGGCTCCGCACACTGCGTGGGATCCTCGGACCTCTCCTGCTCGAAGCCGATGCCGACGATCACGGGAGTGTTCGGGGTGATCTCCTTCATCGGACGTTCCCGCTGCCTACCATACCCTTGGAGCCGCCGTCAGCGGCGTGAGCAGGAATCCCGCTTCTGCGGAGGGTCACGTCCGGATTGCGCGCCGCCAGGGTGGCGAGATAGCGGCGGGCCGTCCGGTCACCACGCAGGACGTCCTCGAAGAACGCGAGGGCGGCCTCCTTGCCGATCTGGAGCTGGCGCGGGCCGCCGACGTGCACCCGGTCGCCCATGCAGTACGCGCTCGGGCAGCCGTCCGAGCCTACATGGTCGGCGGGGCCCCCAAGCGCCTGGAGGAGCGCGGCGATCTGGGCATCGAGGTCCGTCCGATCGGGGAAGAGGGAGCAGACGAAACCGTCGCCCGCCGCGGCACCGACGTCGGCGAAGCCCAAGTGGGTACCTCCGTGCACCACGAGGAGCGCCTTGGGTGGGTGGGCGCGCGCGTAGACGGCGCCGGCGTCGCCGGCGGCGTCGACGAGAAGGTCGCGATCCCCCTGGATGATCAGGAGCGGCACCTGCACGGCATCGAAGTATCCGGGCTGGAGGAAGCATGCGGGCGGCGCGAACGGCACCGCGGCCTTGATCCGCCGCTCGCGCAGGTCGGCGTCGTAGGTGGTGACGAGGGTCGTCAGCGCACCACCGGAGTGCCCGGTGAGCCCGATCCGTTCCGCGTCCACGCCGCCCGCGAAGCGGTTCTGAGCGTCGCCGGCGAAGCCGAGGAAGGAGTCGATGACGAAGGTCACGTCGCCCGTCTGCGCCGGGACATCGGCGACCGTCGCCCCGCCGGGCGCGCCGAGGTTGGAGAGCGGGAACGTGGGGGCCGCCACGATGTAGCCGTGACTCGCCAGGTGCATGGTGAGGAACGTCGACTGGCTGTTGTAGCTGCCGAGGGCGTGCGCGAAGACGACGAGCGGGAACGGCCGGCCGTCGCTCGCGAGCGCCGCCTCCGGGCCGCTCGCGTCGGGTGCCGTCGGGTACCAGACCACCGTCGGCAGGGTGCGCTCGGGCGCGCCGGGGAAGCTGCCGTTCGGCATGGTCGGCCGCGAGGCATCGACGAGCGTCACCGACGTCTCGCCGACGCCGTACGGCCCGGCAAGCTCGAAGCGCGTGCCGGCGCGCCTGTCGCGCACGTTGGTGGTCGGCGGAAGACGGGCATCGTCCGGTCCAACGGCGCCACAGCCTCGATCCGAAGCGCTCGGCGGGCGGGGGCAGACGTCGTCGGCGGGATTCTCGTCCGCGTTGCCGTCGAGGGCGGCGTGGTCGACGGCCGCGCTGAACGTCCAGTCGGGAGTGCGGTCGGGGTTCGCTCCGCACGTGAACTCGAGCTCGTAGCGCAGCGTGCGGTTACGCCCGGGGTGGAGCGTCAGCGGGAAGCGAAGGCGCGCGACCACGGGTGCGATCCCGGGCGGCGCACACGCGATCGGACCCTCGAGGTTGGCAGCGCTCAGCCGGACGGCCGCGGCAAGCATGGCCGCATCGGCGACCACGACCGGAGCGGAGCCGTGGTTCGCGATCCGCACGACGCCGTGGGCGGTCGCTCGCGGGTGCGCGTCGGCGAGCTTCGCGCGCGCGGGTACGCGAAGGCGCAGCACCGCCAGGTCGGACCTGGGGGCAGCGGGGACGGCGGACGTCGCGGCTGCGACGATGAGCAGCGCTAGGCGCGTACCCCTTCGATCACGCACGACATGGCCTGCGTAGGGATGATCCGTGTCAGGGACAAGCCTGCCGCCTCGAACAGGTCACGGAACTCGCCTTCCGAGCGCTGGCGGCCGCCGGTGCAGACCAGCATGTTGACGTCGTTCGCGGCGGCGCCTCGGCTGGCGGCGGAGTGGTCGATCCGTGGCGGGTACACTCCCTCGACGATCAGCAGCCTACCTTGAGGCCGCATGACCCGGTGGCAGTTCCTGAGAATCCGGACGGCGCGGGTGTCGTCCCAATCGTGAATCACGTGCTTCAGGACGTAGGCGTCGCCGCCGCCGGGCACCGCCTCGAAGAAGTCTCCTGCGACGAATTCGCAGCGATCGCCGAGCCCCGCCCCCGCGATCTGCTTCCTCGCGCCCGGTGCCAGACGGGGCAGATCGAAGACGACGCCACGCAGGGCGGGGTTGGCGCGCAGAATGCCGACGAGGAGCGCTCCCTCCCCACCCCCGACGTCCACGAGCGTGCCGAAGGGGGAGAAGTCGTAGGCGGCGGCCACGGCGATGGCCACCGTCGCCGTGAAGGCCCCCATCGCCTCGTCGAAGATCGCGCCCTCCTCCGGGTGCTGCGCGAAATACTCGAAGCCGTCCGTCCCGAAGACGTGATGCCACGCCGTCTCGCCCGTCCGTACCGTGTGCAGGAGGTCACCCCAGGAGGACCAGACCCCAGGGCTGGCGAACAGCAGCGCCACGGCTCGGAACGAGCCGGGCACGCCGCTCCGCAGGCATGCTCCCAGCGGTGTCAGCTCGAAGCTCCCGTCGCCACGCTCCGCGAAGACGCCCACGCTCGCGAGCAAGCGCAGCACCCGCCCGAGCGACGGGGCATGCGTGCCGGTCGCGTTCGCGAGCTCGTCACGATTCCTCGGTCCGGCGCCGAGCAGGTCGGCGATCCCGAGCTTGGCAGCGACGTAGATGGCCTGGGAGACGTAGTGGCCGGTCGCCAGGTCGTAGAGGACGGCGGGTGGAGGTCGGTCAGCGGCTGTTGCGCTGCTCATCATCGCGTTTCTCCATCGTGCGTGAGAGGTACCGATCGCCCACGGCCTCTCGACCGCGTCCTCCTAGCCGGCGACTCTCACACGGCCAGGCGGACACGGCTTGGTCGCGGGCACGAAGTTCTTGCTCACGTGCCAGGTGTGCTCCACCGGCGCGGCATACACGGCGAAGGGTGGGGCGCCGCCATGCCGACCCCCGCGGTGATGGAGGTGGTGCGTCTGCGCCAACAGGCGAAAACCGCTCATGCGCCTGACGAACATCGGAACCCAGAAGCGGCCGTGCGCCACGCCGTCGTGCGCCAGGATGTAGGCGGCGACGTAGCCGACGATGCCGACACCGATCCCGGCGAGCCCGGGGCCGCCGAGGCTGATGAGCGCCGCCGAGCCGAGAAGCGGCCAGAGCCAGAGCAGATCGTTGCGAACGATCCTGCGAGCCGTGGGGTGCTCGTGATGCGACTCGTGCCAGCACCACAATGGCCCGTTGAACACGAACCGATGAACGAGCGCCATCACGGGCTCGAGCGCCACCAGCGTGACGAGCGCCACCCCCGACCCCGTGAGCATCGTGAGGATCGTAGGAGAAGAATCCGGCTCGAGTCAACGCGGCGTCGGCGACCTTCCTGCCGTCTCTTACCGTCCGACGCCTATGCCCGGAGCGCCACCAGGACTCCCATTCCGGCCATGCACACGATCTGAATGAAGAAGAAGGTGAAGCGGACGCTGACCGCAGCGTCGGTCTGCTCGACCGCCACGTGTGTCACCGTCTGCAGCACGCGGGCGGCGAGCAGCACGATGGCGAGCGTATCGAGCGTGGGGCTCCGCACCCCGCTCATCACGATCGCGACCACGATCGCGGCGTAGAGCGGCAGGTTCTCGACGCAGTTCGCATGCGCCCGCATCGCCCGCCGGTACCATGCGCTGCCCTGCGGCTCGTCGGCGCGGAACTCGCTCAGCGCCGCCCGCCCGGTGAGGATGCGACTCCAGCGATAGACCCCGACGGTGGTCAGCAGGGTCGCGAGCGTCCAGCCGGCGAAAAGGAGGAGCACCCAGACCGGAATCGTCATCGTACGTCTCCCTTCGGCCGTAGCGCATCGCAAGCGGCGCGCCAGGCGGCTCCGGGGTGGGCGGCGCCGCGCACGCTCGACTTTTGGCGCCCGCCCGGCCGGCGAGGTTGCGCAATTCGCGCGAGATCTCGCGTCCGGCGACGCGAGATCTCGCCACGACGGTGCGGACCTTGCCCGCGGTCGCGCCCGATCTCAGGGCGCCTGCTCGGTCAGGGGAGGCGGCGGGGCGGCGGCGCTGCACGCGACCCGTTCCGCCTTGCACACCGCCTCGGCGTGCTCGAACAGGATGCGGCGCACCTCCTCGATGGCGGCCGGGTTGCTCTGCGCGGAGTGGCTCTGGTGGGGCACCACCAGCTCGGAGTCGACCCCGTCGATGTGAGCGCTGTCGTACTTGACCACGCCGTCGCCCTGACCCTCGGGGGGCAGATCGCCCGTTACCGGGATGATGGAGTGCGCGCCGACGCCCGGCACGATGGGCGTGGCCTCGAGCGCCTCGATGAAGCTGCTGCCGGGCGTCATGTCGTAGACCGCGCCGAACGCGGACCGTGTCGGATCGAAGAGCAGGGCGTCCGAGTTGCCCTCGATGAGCTCCGTGGTCACTCCGGCGAGCCGACGCGGCAGCTTCGCGAAGCCCGACACCCAGTGGCTGAGGCCCCAACCGGCCACGTAGCTGCCGCGGTGAGGGGTCGAGATGAAGATGACCACGCGAACGAACGGGAGCGGCGTGACGAAACGGGTCCGTCGCAGCAGGTCCCTGGTCTCCGGCTTCACCCGCAGCTCCTCGAGCGGCCGACGGCTGAGGGCGTCCCACAGCCGCGTGCCCGAGTCGATCACGGCCAGCTTGGTGAGCAGCCCGCCCTGGCTGTGTCCGATCACCACCATCTGCTGCAGCGCCGGGTCCTGCCCCTGCGGATCGAGCGACTCGACGACCCCGGTGAGCGTCTCCCGAAGCTTCATCGCCGAGTACGGGATCGGATTCGCCGTCTCGTAGAAGAAGAACCAGTACTGATAGCGGTCCCGGAGCGTGCGGGTATTGCTGAGGACGTTCAGCATGTCTGCCCACCGGGCGGGACTCGACGCGGTGCCGTGGACGAAGACCACGGGGATGCGGCCGGCTCGGTACGGTTCGACGAACGCGATCGGCTCCTCGATCTTCTCCTGGCCGAACAGGTCGCCCACAAGAAAGCCCCGCAGCTCCCACTCCCAGACCTTGGAGCGGCTGAGGGAGTAGGCCAGCGCCGCGCTCGGCTCCACCTCCAGTGGCACCTGCCGGCCGTCGATGACGACCGACCGGGTCTCGTAAGCGTTGAAGATCTGGAGCGAGGCGTCGATGATCGACTCGCCGAGCTGCGCGCGCGCGTCGTCGATGCGCAAGAGGGCCGTCACGGGTGCCTTGGCGGAGGGACCCAGACGGTCCGTGGCCTTCGGGTCGATCGGCTTCATCTCCGCGGCCAGGGGTGCGCCGATGCCCGCGCGCCGATAGCGCGCTCCCATGCCGCTCACCTCGAGCTCGGCGACCGGCACGAAATGAACGAGCCGGCGATTGGCCCACTCGAGGTCGGCCGGGTCCAGGCGTACGGCGACCTGCTGGCCGAAGGGCAGCGGGTAGAGCCCCGAGCGGAGCTCGACGTGAGCGCGGTCAGGGGAGGCGAACGCCTCGGTCAGCCCCCGGTTGTAGAGGTCGGCTGCGATGCGGGCTCGCGGGTCGAGCTTGTCGAGGGGCTCGTCCTCGGTGCCGGGGAAAAGGAAGGCGTAGGCGTAGACTGCCGCCGCCAGGTAGTAGTCCTGCCTGCCGGCTCTGTCGGCGTGCTTGAAGCAGAGCTCGGCGAGCGCGAACGCGGCGGATCTGCTGGTAGGGTCGGCGAGGCTCCTCTGGCGCAGGGCCGCCAGGGCGTCCTCGGGATCCTCCTCGTACTGCCGGGCGAGATTCCAGCGATAGAGCACGTTCTCGGTGAAGAGGCTCGGCCGGTCGGAGTTGAGCGCGCTGCGCGCCAGCTCGGCAGTTACCTTCTGTGGGCTCACCCGGCGGACGTTGATGGGCGGCCCGCATGCGACGGCGAGCGCGAGAGCGCCGAGGGCAAGCAGGCGCACGGTCCGTGGCCCTCCCCGAACGATCTCACCCGCGGCGGACCGCGGAGCTCGCCTGCGTGACGAGACCGGGCTGCACGCGAGTCGTATATGGTGATGGGCGACACCATCGCAATCGGAGCAGCGCCGACCCAAACACCGTCTCCGCATCAGGGATACAGGTCAGGGCACGGGAGACGATGCCTGACTCGCCTCTCCGGTAGCGACCGCCAACACTGGTGAACTCGTGCGTTGCGCCGTCATCGCGACTCCGATACGCTGCGTCCGAGCCCGTTTAGTGCCCCGCAGCGCGACCTGTGCAGGGGCCCCGCTCCCTACCCACGTGTGCTCGGCCGGACTCCGGAAGGAGAATCGTGCCATGACCACGGACGACGCCGATGACCTGGTAGTGTTCCAGGACGTCAGGGTCATCAGGTCGACGGCCCCAGCCCTGTTCTGCCGGATCGGGGAGAAGAGCGTCTGGCTTCCGCGCGGACACGTCAGCGGCAAGCTCTGGTGCGCCGGCGATCGCGGCAAGCTCTTCATCCGGCGCTGGGTCGCTCGCGAACGGCATCTGATCGACCTGCATGGAGCGGCCATCGGATCGATGACCTCATCACTCGCGCGGCGGCGCCTGCCGCGTCAGCTGTACCTCGTGCGAGGAGGCCAGGGTACGCATCGTGCCAAGTAAGGGCAGTGCATGCCGCGCCGAGGGCAACCAGACGCTCCGGACCGTCTGCGCCAGCTGTGGCCGGTCCATCCCGACGGAGATCGGCCACGCGCATCCGCTCGACGAGGACATCCGGCGTGAGACCTGGGGGCTCGTCGGTTACCAGGCCAAGCAAAAGACGGTGTTCGCAACGTGTGCGGCCTGCCACGACGCCGGATGGCGGCCTCCCGGCTTCGCGTCGGTGAACTAGGATGCAGAGCCGTCTGCGTGAGGCGCTCGGACGCCTTTGGACGTTGTTGCGGGCGCGACACGGTCGCAACGCCGCGAAGACGGAGTACCAGGAGGAGGGCGGCGGTCGGCGTGAGGCCCGTGCCCGCTTTTGGACCGAGTTCCGCGCGGGACAGCGTGAGGCCGAAGCACGCAGCTCGAGGCCGCGATGATCCGCCTCCCGTCGGAGTTCTCGCGCCGCGCCGACGCGCGCCTCGCCGAGCCGCACAAGCGGTTGATGGCGGCCGTACTGCGGGCCGTCGTGGAGGACTGTCGAGGTGGCTCCGACTACCGGCGATCGGCGGGCAACGGAGCGATCATGAGGATCGAGAAGAGCTCCCCCGCCTTGTCGCCGTCCCCGAGGGCGGCCAAGGCCATCACCGACCACATCGCCGCATGGGAGTATTGCCCGCCGTTCTCCCGCACGCCCGGCGGGTAGCCCTTGATGTAGCCGGGATCGAGCGGCGCGCGGTCGAACGGCGGGATGAAGAGCAAAACGAGCTCCTGATCGCGGCGAACGAGATATTCCTCGACCGCGGCCATCGCGCGCGCGGCGCGGGCGGGGTCGGCGGCCCCCGAAAGCACCGCCCACGACTGCGCGATCGATTCGATGCGGCATTCGGTGTTCCCGGCGGAGCCGAGCGGCGTCCCGTCGTCGCGAGCGAGCTCCCACAGGGTCGTGTGCAGGAACCACCCGAGCCACATGCTCTCTCCGCGCCCTTCGTGACCGACGCGATTCATTCCGTCGTTCCAGTCCCCGGTGCCGATCAGGGGAAGCCCGTGGACTCCGACCTTCAGGCTGCGATCGAGTGCGCGAGCGCAATGCTCGAAGAGCGTGCCTCGCTCATCCGAGACGCTCGGCTGGAAGTAGGACTCGATCTGGTCCGCCTCTAGGCTCTCGGCGTGCTCCTCGAGGCGCTCGACGTTCAAGAGCTCGCCGCGGATCGGCGGCTCCAGCTCAAGGTCTGGCTTGGCCGCGCGGGTCCGCAGCATGCGCTTCCCCAGCTCAGCGATTGAAGATCAACTGCATGCCGCAATGGATGCAGAACACGGCCTGCCGCCGTCGGGCTGCGGCGTGGTCCACCTCGTCGCATCGCTGCACGCGAATGTTGTCGTTCACACTGCCGCCACACTGCGGACAATGGGCGACAGGCGCGTTCGCGCGTCGATGGTTCATGTTCTCACACGGATTCGGCTGCTTGAATCGTCCCGCCATACACCTGCCCTAACCCTGCAACGCCCGACGCAAGTGGCCGACATCCGGGCGGCGCGAGTCGCTAAGGTTCTACCAGCACCACCCCCCTCTGCGACAGGCGCCGTCCCGGGGAGGGGTGAGATGGCGAGAGCGCCGCGAGAGGCAGGATCGGATCCGGCTTCGGGCCCTGACAATCGTAGGAGGCTTCACGCGGATCCTCGTCGCGCTGCCATGTCGGCCTCAGGCTGTCCCGCGCCTGGGTCGACTGTCGGCCTCATCCGGCGTTCTTCTTCGCGGCGATGGCCCCGGGCACCGCGCTTCCCGTGCCTCCTCGTCGCCATGACATCCCCAGTGCATGCCAGCGCTTTGGCGCTGTCCTGGACACGCCACAAGAAGGGCATTGGCGTCGTCCGTGGCCATGGCACAGTTCTTCTTCCGAAGTCCGCGCCAGGCACACGTGGGTAGGGGCGGGGCCCCCCGCACAGATCGCGCTGCGGGGCTCTAAACGGGCTCAGAACGGAGTGTATGGGATTCGTGATGACGGCGCAAACACGGTGAGTCTGCCTCGGCGGGGTCGAGTGCCAGCTCGCGCGCCGCCGCGAGAAAGTTGGCGCGCGCCGCCGGACACGCCAGATGATAGGCGAGGCGCATTCGAGGAGGAAGCGTGGGATGCTCCCTAGATCCAGCCGAGCACGCCGCCGAAGACCCCGAGCGCCGCCGCGTCCACCGCGAACAGCGCCAGGACGACGGCGACCTTCTGCCGGATCGTCGGCAGGTCGTGTACCCAGAAGGAGATCGCGAAGAACCAGAGGTAGCCGACGACGAAGATCAGCCAGGGCGTGCGGGCATTCCACCACCAGTTGTCCCAGGTGAGCGCGCCGATGCGATTGAGCCACAGCTCGATGAGGACGCAGAACGTCGACGCCGCCACCGCCATGAACCAGCGGTTCGGGACCCCGAGGATGCGTGTGCCCGGGTCCCTCGGCAGGGTCTTCGCCACGACGACGCCCATGACGGCGAACATGAGGCTGATCTCGACGTTCAGACCGATGAGGAGCAGGTAGCTGGTCCCGCCCGGTGCCGCCCACGCGGGCGCATACCCCGTGGCGTGGAACAGGACCGCGTTCCAGATCTCGTTGAACCAGTCCGCGCCCCAGAGCGCGAGGCCGGCGAACACGACGTTCCAGCTGCGCCGCTCGACCTCGTTGGCGTAGACGTAGAGCACGAGGAGCAGCAGCGGGATGACGTGCCAGCCGAAGTGGCTGCCGTCACGAAGGATGCTCGTCGCTCGGCTGGCGGCGTCGGTCGGCATCGTGGTCCTCCTCGGCGAGCGCGGCGGGAGTCAGGCATCCCGCTCGTGCACCAGCGACCGGTCGTCGTACACGTTCGCTGGGTGATGGGCCAGGCCGGCCGCCCCATGGGCGGCGGCGGATGAGCGCCGCTTCACCCACTTCTCCACCTCGACCGCCCAGAAGACGATGGACGCGGTACCGATGGCGACCGCCAGCTCGATCACGCCGTGATCTCCTCCGGCGTCTCCTTCATGCGCGTACCACCCTTCTGCCTCGAAGGCGGGTTGCTGTCCACGGAGCGAGGACAGCGGGCGGCGGTCCGTTCGGATGAACTCCCGTCTCGTGGTTGAAACAGTTCGGTTTCGCAGGGTAGGAAGGTTCCTGGGGGCCGTCATGGTCAGGAGGGGAGATAGGCCGTCAGAGGAGGGTGTCCTATGAGCACAGCCGATCTCCGGTCGCCGACTGAAGAGGAATCCCGCCAGATCG
>Ga0187893_10015731_pt1 | contig 10086 bp, 5 predicted proteins | sample MA1701074metaG_FD_139574 | JGI IMG/M metagenome (GOLD analysis project Ga0187893, IMG submission 139574) | White microbial mat communities from a basaltic lava cave in the Kipuka Kanohina Cave System on the Island of Hawaii, USA - MA170107-4 metaG ... | reverse complement strand
GGGTCGCTGCCCGACCCGGGCGACATTCACGCCCCCACGTCCCGTGCGGGGCGTGCCAACAGGGAGTCGGCCTCGCGGGAGACCCCCAGGTCTCGCGGCTGACACGAACCGCGAGGTGCCCCATGCGCGTTCGCCCGCGCCTGCTGGTGCTGGTGCTGTCCTTCGCACTTGCGAACGACTTCGCCGCCATGGTCTCGGCCCAGGAGCCGGATCACCCGCCCGGTGAGGTTCTGCGCAGCGGGCAGACGGTGCGGAGCCTGCTTTCCGCGCGCGCGTCGCGGCTCGGCACCTCCGCGGGCCCCGACCCGGACACCGTGTACGTGGGCAAGTCGTTCACGAACCACACCGCGCCGGACAACTACTGGAACATCTACACGGGCACGTACCGGCCGGGCACGAACGACCCGAACAACGCGCTCTGGGACTGGGAGAACCCGGTCGGCATCCAGGCGCCGGACTCGCTGCATGGCTGGTGGCCCTACCAGCGCGAGTACCTGGGAACCGGAGGGCTGACGCTCCCCGACGACCAGCGACCGTGGTGGTGCATCGACGAGGGCAACGTCGGCAACTACGTGATCCCTCAAGGGGCCGCCGCGAAGCGCACGTTCGGCGTGGTGGGCTATTGGCACGACGATCCGGGGCGGAACGCCGGCGGCGGCGTGATGTGGTCGCCGCTCGCGGGGAACCGTTCGGCCTGGTGCGGGATGCGCCAGCACGGCGATCTTGCGGTACAGGACCCGGCCACGGGCAATTACTACGCCGGTGAGGCGGTCGCCATGTACGGCGAGTCGAGCGGGGGGGGTACGGGGTTGCTCAAGCGCCTACCCGGCTATCTCAATCAAATGGACCAAATGCTCTACCGGGACATCGCGGTGACACCCGGGCAGTCGCTGTCGGTTTCGTTCCTGTATCGCACCCGGATGTCCATCAGCATCAACACGGTCGCCTCCACCCGCGCGGGCTGGTTCCACGGCGACCCGCTCGCGGTCGTCGCCGGCAACTTCATCTCCAGCACCGCGGCGGGTGCCTCCGCGCCACAGGACTCGTTCCTGGTGTACGTGGGTGCACCGGTGGACGACGCCGCCTGTGTCCACTCGGACGGCGTCACCCGCCCCGTGTACGACCCGCAGCGCCGCTGGTTCTCTGAAGTCCTCAAGGTGTTCGGCCCCGGGGCGAGCTACGTGCAGACCTTCGGCGTGGCGGGCAACCAGCCGGCCGACACGCTGTCCGCGACCCCGCTCGCGAGCTTCACCGTGCCCGCGGCGACCGTCTCGAGCATCCTGGCGGCCTCGCCCGACGGCACCGTGCGGCTGGTGTTCCGGGTCAAGACCAACCGCACGCACTCCGACGCCGACGCGGCCTCTAGCGGCTATTCCTCGCTTGGGCGCGGCGCGGCGCAGGTGGACGACGTCACGATCGACCGTGGCGCGGGCCCGGAGCTGATCGGGGACTTCGAGACGCTCCAGCAGGGCGGCGTGAATGCCATCGACAACCGCTTCCCGCTCCCGCCGGGGCTGGACGCGACCCAAGTCTGGCGCAGCACGGGCAAGCCGGCGCCGACGTACGTGCACCTGGAGCCGCTCTCCAACCTGGTGTACGAGGACCTGTGCGGACCGCCCGGCTCGCCGGCACGCCAGTGCAACCTCAGCGGGCTCGTGCTCGTGACGGGGAACCACGATCTCGGCGAGACGATGGCCGACTCGAGGTTCCCGGCGTTCCGGGAGACGAGGACGTACATCATGTCGCCGACCATCAATCTTGTGGGCGGGCCGGGCGGCACGCCGAACTCCATGGGCATCACGTCGAGCATCGCGCACGCAAGCCTCGACCACTTCATCGCCTACGACTTCTACTGGGGCTTCGAATCGTTCTTGTTCAGCGGGATGACCTGGGGCTTCGGCTACCAGTCCTATCCGACCGTCCAGGTCGGCAACGGCGGCAAGTCGTGGAGCGACCGAAAGTACTTCTACAACGCCCTGTTCGCCGCCGGCCCCGAGTGCTTCACGGATTACGAGGGATTCATCACCTCCGGCTTTCCCCTAGTCACATCGAACCCGAGCGGGATCCCGGACTCGCTGCGGATCCTTCTTGGTGTGGAGACTCAGTGCTTCCGCTTCAACATCACGCTGGGCTGCCATTCGACCGCCGGCGCCTACTTCGACAACGTCTCGCTGGCGTTCGTGGACCAGCCCGGCGTGCCAGGCCACGCGAGCGCGGGCTCGGCGGTCTCGCTGGGCACGGTGTCCAGCGACATCTGGCGGTTCGTGAACGACACGTTCCCGGCGAACGAGACCGCGGGGCTGCCGGGGACCCCGGCGTTCGACACGACAACGGCGCTCATCCGGAGCGGCATGAACATCGCCCAGGCGACCGGAAACCTGTTGCGGTTCGACATCCCCGGCGACTCGAGCATCGCGTTCGCCGGCAATGCGACCGTGAGCGCTCCGGACGACCCGACGCTGGCGACGGTTCGCGTGGACCTCGTGTTCCGCGTGCTGCCGGGTCCCGGCAACTACCAGCTCCCGCCACCCATCGGGCCGGCGGCGGTGGCGCCGCACATGGTACCCGGCGGCACGCCGGTCGGCACGCTGCTGCAGACTCCCACCAATCAGCTCGCTCCCGCGGTCTCGGGGGACGGGTCGTACTGGGGTCAGTACATGGCCGATCCGGGTCTCGTCTCGGGCGGCGTGCACGGGCCCGGCAACACCTGGAACCCGCTGGTGTGGAACTCCTGCCGCATGGACACGGTGCAGAACAACATGTTCCCGGTCGGCGGCGTGGTGCCCACGGGCACGGGGCTCTCGCAGGGGCAGTACATGACCTGCATCCACGAGGGCGATCCCAAGTTCGCCACACTCGGCGTGGCGAAGAACCGCTGCTTCGTGGTGGACACGACGAAGGCGGCGACCTCCTCGCCGACGCTGGCGAACGTGGTCTGCGACGGCACGGTGCCGGCGTGGCTCACGACCGTGCCTCAGAGCCGCACGGGTTGGGACGGCTCGCCGACCACGAAGGAGTTCACGAAGATCCTCCCCGACGGTCTGCTGACGCCGGGCTCGCACGTGCAGTACTTCTACCGCAAGTCGCACTCGATCGACCCGTTCCTGAACTTCGTCATGTGCCCCGACACCAACTTCATCACGCCGCAGGCGCGTGAGAGCTCGACCGACCAGCACCGCTGGCAGCAGTTCGGGGTGCTGCCGGACCGCTGGAAGTCGGTCACGTACGGCGGGCAGGGCGCCGCCTGCCTGCTCTACGTGGACCTTAACGATCGGCGCGGCAACGAGGGACGGTTCGTCGCCATCATGGACTCGATCGGGGCGACGTCCGCGGCCAAGTTCGGAGCGCACAACGGCTGGCACGCGCCGGGCACGAAGAACCTCACGAACCTGGACGTGCGCACGGACCTGTCGGTGGCCGTGAGCGATCGGAACGCCCAGCCCGGCACGTCGTGGGACATGTACGGCGTGAAAAGTGTGGAGTCGCTCACGACGAGCGCGGGAAACCTGGGCAGCCGACTCGCGAACCGCACGAACATGGGCTTCGCCGCGGGCCGCGAGTCCCGCCAGGGCCCGACGCCGGAGATGCTGCGCACGCACTACCGCATGGTCGCACTCCTTTCAGGCGACCTCATCGGCGGCCTGCTCGGGCCGTTCGTGAACCGCAGCCAGGACGACATCTCGCTCCTCGACGACTTCCTGACTGCGGTGGGCGGCACGCCGCAGCCACGCGGCATCTTCGTCCAAGGCGACGGGTTCGTTCAGGGCGAGACGGCCGCCGGCACGATAAATCCGACGCACGCGCAATTCCTGGCCGATCGGCTCGGGGTGCAGCTCCGCGCGCGCTCGTACGTGAACCTGTCCGGGAATGCGAACCCCTGCGCGGACTTGCTGACCACCGCGGCCCTGACGCCCGCTGCCGACGTCTACGGCGTGCTCAGCGGACCCTGTCTCTGGTCCAACGACGTCTTCACACCCAACAGCGCGATCCCCGAGGCCGCCGCGGCCGCCTTCTACGAGAACTCCGGCTCGAACGGTCCGTACGTCTCGGAGGTGCTGAAGACCGCCGTGCCGGTGCGCAATTGGGTCGCGCTCACGAGCGGCTACGACCTCGAGCACCTGCTGGGCCGCTTCTGCGACCACACGTGGGGCTCGTGGATGTACTACTACAACGCGTTCAACACCGTGTTCGGCTCCCTCTGCCAGCTCACCGGCGCGTGCACACCGTGCCTCGACACGCCGCAGGGCGGACGCGGCGGACCGCTCGTGAACTTCATGAAGATCGGCGACGCGCTCATGCGGCGCGGCACGTCCACGGTGCGACTCGGCATCGCCCAGGCGGGCCGGGTGCAGGTGAACGTCTACGACGTGGCGGGCCGCAAGGTGCGCACGCTCGCCGACCGGGTGCTCCCCGCCGGCGAGCAGGCGTTCGTGTGGGACGGCACCGACGACGGCGGCCGGAAGCTGGGCCGCGGCGTCTATTTCGTACGCAGCAGCACGCAGCAGGACGCGGGAAGGATCGTGGTGCTGGAGCGCTGACCCTCCGCGCGTGCCCGGAGGCGCCGCCGCCGTCTCAAGTCGCTGCGACCACAGGACGATAACGCTCCCAGGGGCCCCGGACGGCCCCTCCAGAGGAGAGCGCTCCTGCATGGACGAACGCACCGGGGCAGGCGCACGCCTGCCCGATGACGGCGGCCCCGAGCGCGCCGCCGGCTCCCCCGCGGCCGGGGACGAGCCCGCGCGCGAACGCGCCACCATGGATCCGGCGGTCAAGGCCGCCGGCCTGTGGCTGCACATGTTCGCGCGCACGCTCAAGACCTGCCGGCTCTACGACGCGGGCAACCCGACCGTGGTCCGGTTCCGGGACGAGCTGGTCGAGGCCGTCGGTCGCCTGCTCGCCGAGCACGGCTCCGTGACCTATCGCTTCACCGCCGATGACGTCACGTGCGAGGGGCAGTCGCTCTACCCGGCCCGCTCGCGCGAGGACAACCTGGCGTTCGCGTTCCATCGGGACGGCGTGCGAGGCCTCACGCTCCAGCCCGGCGTGGAGCCCGCGGAGTGTCTCGCGCTCGTGGACGCGGTCCTGGGTGTGACCGGCCAGAATCTGGACGGCGACGATCTCGTCACGCTCCTTTGGGAAGCGAACCTGCGGCACGTGGACGTGGACTACATCCCGGCCGAGGGCGAGGTGGGCGCGGGCGAAGCGGCCGGCGAGACCCCGGACGACGGCGCCGGCGCGCTGTTGCCGTGGCCGACGGCCGAGGGCGACGGCTCCGCCGCAGCCGACGCGGAGGCCGGGGCGGACGCCGAAGGCGCGCGCGGCCCGGGCGGCGAGCGGTCCGAGGATTGGTCGCTCGGCGTGCTCACCGCCGAGTCGGAGGCCACGTTCGCCGAGCTGGATTTCATGTCGCAGCAGGAGCTGCCGCGCTTCCTCCAGGAGTTCGAGGCCGAGCGCCGGATCCCGCCCGTCACCGCGGCGCTCGCGGTGACGCACGCCTGCCTGAACGCCGGCGTGGACGACGAGGGCCGGCGCGAGCTGGCGCGCTTCCTGCCGCGCGTGCTCCGCGCCGCGCTCGCCGGCGGCGAATGGGCCGCCGCGCGCGAGGCGCTGCGCCTGCTGCATGTGACGCAGAGCCCCGAGTGGTCCATGGAGACGTTCGCGCAGGAGGTGCTGCAGCCGGTGAGCATCGCGAGCTGCGTCGAGCGGCTCGACCAACAGGGTCCCGCGGCGGTCTCCGAGTTCATCGCGCTCGCGCACGAACTCGGCGAGCCGGCCGTGGACTGGCTCACGCTCACCCTGTCCGAGTCGCAGGCGCGCATGACCCGGCAGCTCGTGGCGGAGGCGATCGCGGTGCGCGTGCAGGAGGACCCGGCGCGGCTCGCCCCGTGGCTCGACGATCCGCGCTGGTTCGTGGTCCGGAACGTCGTCCACATCCTCGGCTGGGTGGGAGGCCAGGGTGTGGTGCCGATGCTCCTCAAGGCGGTTCGCTACCCGGACCTGCGCGTGCTCTCCGAGGTCGTGACGGCGCTCCAGGGTGTGGAGCTGCGGCTGGCGCGCCCGGTGCTGATCAAGGCGCTGGAACACGCCGACAGCCGGCTCTTCTGCCAGGTGCTGCAGCAGCTCTCGGGCGCCCGCGACCCCGCGGTGGCGCGCTACGTCTGCGCGTTCCTGTCGCAGGAGCGCTTCCTCCAGCGTCCGGTCGCGGAGCGCCGCGCGATCTACGCCGCGATCGCGTCCACGGCGAGCGACGAGGTGGTGCCCGAGCTCGAGCAGGCGCTGAACGGCGGCAACTGGTTCGACCGCGACCAGGAAGTGCACCGGCACGCGGTCGCCCGCTGCCTCGCGCGCATCGGCACGCCGCGCGCCCTGGCCGCGCTCGAGGCCGGCGCCCGCTCGCGCCGCGCGCCCGTGCGCCAGGCCTGCGCCGCGGCGCTCCAGTCGAGGCTGGCGGCATGAGCGGCGCCACGGCGCACGACGACGCGGACTCGGGCCGCCTGCTCGCGGAGCTGGGCGGCCCGCTCATCCAGCGTATCGTCGCGCTCATGCGCACGGCGCGCACCTACGACGTCTCGAACATGGCGTTCCAACGCCAGCTCCAGGAGTTCATGGTGCTGCTCCGCCGATTGCTCGACGAGGAGGACGAGGTCACGCTGGTCGCCGTCGCGGACTACCTCTACCTCAACGGCGTGCGGGTGAAGGTGAACACCGCGCTCATGGGGCCGGTGCAGGCGCTGCTCGTCGACTTCGAGCGCCGGCAGACCGGCGGGCTGCGATTCCTCGGCGGCGTGCGCGAGGCCGAGGTGGAGCGCTTCTTCCAGCTCTTCCTCGCCGCGGAGGACCCCGCGCTCGCCCCGAAGCTGCCCGAGACCTTGGACGCGGCCTCCATCGAGAACATCGTGCCTCTGCCGGCGGCGCAGCTCGACGCTGAGGACCTGGCCCGCGAGCTGGAGGACCTTCCGAAGCCGCAGCGCGAGCGCGCCCGCGCCCGGCAGGTGTACTGGCGCGCCATGGTCGGCACGCGCAAGGTCGTGCTGCGCGCACGCGCCACCGGTCGGCCCGACCTGCGCCACGCCAAGCGCGTCGTCCAACCGATCGTGGACAGCGTCATGAAGAGCGAGTTCTCGCTGGTCGGGCTCACCGCGCTCAAGGACCATGACGAATACACCTACGCGCACTGCGTGAACGTCTCGGTGCTGTCCGTGGGCATGGGCCAGGCGCTCGGGCTCCCGCGCCAGACGCTGGCCGACCTGGGCGTGGCGGGGCTCCTGCACGACCTCGGCAAGATGCACGTGGAGGGGCGCGTGCTGCGCAAGCCCGGCGCGCTCTCCGCCGACGAGTGGGCCCAGATGCGGCGTCACCCGCTCGAGGGCGCGGTCATGGTCTCGCGCATGCCGGGGCTCACGCAGGTGCTGGTGGACGCGATGCGAGGCTGCCTCGAGCACCACATGAACTACAACGGCACCGGCTACCCCGAGACCGCCGTGCCGTGGGGCCAGGCGACGCTGTCGCGCATCGTGGCCATGGCGGACTGCTTCGACGCCATCACCGCGCACCGGGCCTACTACACCCGCCCGCACACCGCGTTCGATGGACTGCAGATCGTGCTCGGCCCGAATCGCGTGAACTTCGACCCGGCGGTGCTGTGGGCGCTCATCCGGACGGTGGGTCTCTACCCGGCCGGGACCGTGATGCAGACCTCGTCCGGGCACGTCGTGCTGGCCACGAGTCCGAACCCCTCCGACGTCATGCGACCCCACTGCCGGGTGCTGGTCCGACCGGGCGGCGAGGCCGCCACCGGCGAGGCGGAGACGTGGGACCCCATGCCGGCCACGGAGAGCGTCGTGCGCGTGCTGCGGCCCGAGGAGCACCAGGCGGACACGGAGAAGCTGCTCGCGGCCTGAGCCGCCGGCGAGCGCGCGAGCACCCGGCCGAACGGAGACGGGCGGCACCGTGAGGCGCCGCCCGTTCCTCTATCAGTGGATCCGCCGTGCGAGCCTGGACGCTCCCCGTTTGTTCCAGCCCCACCGCCGCGGACCCACTCCCTTCGGGTTCGACCCGGTCCCGGGTCGCGACCCCGTGCCTTCGCGTTCCTCCGCCGCGCGTCAGTCGTCGCGCCAGCGGTGATCCCGGTCGAGGTCCTCGAAGCGATGCCAGCCGCCGTCCCGGTACCGCAGCGTCCGGATGTGGCGCCCGCTGCGCACCTCGATGACCTGCACGATGCGCGGGTGGCGCCGGTAGCCGATGAACTCGCCCTCGTCGAGCGAATCGAACCACTCGTCCTCGTACGGGTCGTAGTAGCGGTACACGACCACCGGACGACGATGGATACGCTCGTTCACCACGACCGGGTGCGCGTTCGACGTGATCGCGGCGCCGAGGATGAAGCCGCCGATGAGACCCGCGAGGACCGGCGCCGCGTCGCCCGAACGTTCGTGGACGACCACGCGCTGCACGCGCGACGGATGGGACACGCCCTTGTAGCGGCGGCCGTGGCCGGCGAGCGCGGGGGAGGCGAGCGTGAGCGCCGTGGCGGCGAGCACGCCCGCTGTGAGCCAGCGGGTGAGGTTCGTGCGCGTGTCCATGGTTCCTCCGGGGTGCGGACCGACTGCGACGCCGGAGCAGGATTGCAGGGGCCATGCCAGCGCCCGGCCGGGCCCGGCGAGGCTTGCACGCGAACGGGTTAGCACTGGTGCGCGCGATGCGCGGGGGCGGGAGGGGGTGGCCCTCGCTGTGGCGCGCGCGCCACACGGCGAGACCGCGCCGCGGCACCGGCCGGCACGTCGGTCGCCAGAGGCCGCCGGGCGGTGCTACCGCGTGACGGTGTGGTTCGTGAGCCCGCTCACGTTCACCCAGCGCACGTTGCCGCCGGTGCGGATCGTGACGCTCGCCGGCGAGTACGCGTTGCCGCCCGAGCCCACCTGGACGAGCGCCGAGTCGTTGGTCGAGCTGGCGCTCACGTTCACGGTGCCGTTCATCCCGGCGTGAGAGGTGCAGCCATAGTTCCAGGACCCCTCCTCGGTGAAGACGCGCGTGTGGGACGTGCCGGTCATCGCGAATGCGAAATTGAACATCGGCCCCAGCACCACCTGCGGCGAGGAGGAGTCCTTGTTGGAACATGCGGTGGGGAGCGAGAGCGCGAGGATCAGCGCGGCGGGAGCGGCCAGGAGCCGGGTGCGCAGAGCGGACATGGGGCCTCCTTGGTGGGCGGGATGGGCGGGCGGCCACGCCCCCGGCATGGTGCGCCCCGGCGGCCGGTCGGGTCCAGGGCCCGGGCCCTGGGGACCGGGTCCCCTGAGCGGCCGGGACCCCGGGAGCGGGTCGGTCGGGCCGGACCAGCCGGCACCGGGGGGGCGAGCCGGCCGGCCCACCATGCCGCCCGGTCTGGCCGGACAGCAGGCCAGGATTCTCACTGGCCAATCGCGACGCCAGGTGCCATTCTAGCGGGTGGCAGTTGGCGGAGCGTCCGGCCGGACGCTCCGGGTCGCTGCACGACTCACAGCGGAGCGAAGCGTCACGCACGCGGGCCTTGGTCTCAACGGGACCGAGGCCCGTGGCATCGGCGGCGAGGCGCGCTCGACGCCGAGTGAGCGCGCACCTCGCGCGACGCCCTCCGCTTGCGCCCTCCGGAGAACCCGCCCACACTTGGGTGTATGCCTCGCCGGCCCACGGGGCCGGCGGGGCGTTCGCACGCCGGCGGCCGCGGACCCGCCTCGAGCCACCCGGAGACCCGACGTTGAAGCGCTTCGCCCTCGCGCTCCTGCTGCTGCTGCCCGCACTCGACGCCCGCGCGGCCGGGATGGCCCTCCGCTGGAACTCCTGCCTCGGCGCCGCCAACCGCAACTTCGCCTGCGACCGGAGCACCGGCTCCGAGCTGCTCGTGGGCTCGTTCTCGGCGCCCGCGGCCATCAACCTGTCCGGCGTCGAGGCCTACGTCCGCATCACCGCCGGCGACAACGAGCCCTCCAACTGGTGGCAGATGTTCTCGTCGGGGAGCTGCCGGCAGAGTTCGTTGAGCACCGCGTTCGACGTGAGCGGCGAGACCGAGTGCGACGATCCGTGGCTCGGCCAGGCGGCCGGCGGCATCGG
>Ga0187893_10015730_pt1 | contig 10086 bp, 6 predicted proteins | sample MA1701074metaG_FD_139574 | JGI IMG/M metagenome (GOLD analysis project Ga0187893, IMG submission 139574) | White microbial mat communities from a basaltic lava cave in the Kipuka Kanohina Cave System on the Island of Hawaii, USA - MA170107-4 metaG ... | reverse complement strand
ACGGAGGCCGGGGCTACGGGGGCTACGCCCATCGCCGCGGGCGCGGCGGAGTGGAGCTAGTGGACGGCCGCTCCCGGCTCGGCCGACAGGACCGGCGGAGGTTGAGGGGCGCGCAGCAGCGAGACCAACTCGGCGATGACCGCTTGGACGCTCGCCGGGTCGGTCCCCTTCGCCGGACGGAAGTCGACCCCGACCTGCGAGCGATTCGCGCGGGCGCCGAGCGTGAAACACACGTCGACTCCGACTCCGCCCGGCCCGCGTACCGGGATCTCCGCCGCGGTCTCGCTCGGCCAGCGCAGCGGCTCGAGGTGCCAGCCGGGCACCGCGAAGTGGTTCTGCAGCCGGGTGGTGAACAGGGCGACGCGCTGGCGTCCCCGCATCAGCGCCGACTGGCGCATGGCGCGCTCGATGGCGTCGGTCGCGAGCACCGGAGCCGGCGATCCATGCAGTCCCGCCGCCAAGCGCCCGCGCAGCCATTCGAGCAACTCGGTGAGCGCCTCGACCGGAACGGCGAGGTCGGCGTCGGCATCCACATCGTAGGCGGCGCTGTGGAGCACCGGCGCCTGGCCGCGGCCCGGCGGCATGAAACGCAATCGAACCGGCGCATTGCCCTGGTGCGCGAGCACGATCTCCACCCGACGGCTGCGATCCTCGGTGACTTCGTGGCGCAGACGCCACTGGCCGGGCAGATCGACGGCGGCGATCGCGGCGCGCAGCGGAGCGAGCAGCGGCTCGACCAAGAGCACGAAGTTCCGGCGCTGTGGGTCGAGCGCGGCGAGCGCCTCGCGACTCACCGGTTTGAACTCGTCGCCGCCGTGCAGCTCGAGATAGACGCGGAAGATGCCGGTGCAGCGCGCTCGGAAGACGCAGTCGGCGCATCCCGGCAGGTAGGTGCGCAGCGACGTCTGCCATTCGTACTTGTTCATCGAGTCCTCGAGGCCGGTGGCGTCCGAGGACTTGGTCACCGTTTCCTGTCCACCGTGGTGAATGCGCGCGCCCCATTCGGGCAGGATGCAGTAGGGGAGATTGCCGACGTTCACGTCGAAGTCCGGGTTCCAGCGCTCGAACCCCGCGAGCATCTCGGCATAGTACGGGGCCATGTCGGAGTAGCGCGGCATGATCTCGCGCAGGTAAGCCTCGTCGCGCTCGCCGGTGCTCTCCGGCCGCACGATGTCGACGTGCAGCTGATTGACGCCGTAGCGGGCGAGCAGCTCCGGGTAGTGCGGCAGCGAGCGATAGCTGCGCTCGTTCACGCACATGTTGGTGGTCACGAGCTGGCCGCGGCGCTGCAGCTCGCCGAGGCCGTGCACGATGCGCTTGAAGGATTCGGGTCGCCCGGTCGCGGCGACGTGCGCCTCGTCGGTGGCGCCCTGGATCGAGATGCGCCATTCGAAGTTGCCCAGCGCCGTCACCGAGTCGATGAAGCCCGGATGCGGAAACATGACGCCGTTGGTGAAGATCACGATGTGCTCGAACCCGAGCTCCACCGCCTTGGCGAGGGCTTCGAGAAAGCGCTTGTGGATGGTCGGCTCACCGCCGAGGAAGGTGAGATGCGTTGCCCCGGCGGCCCGCGCGTCGACCAGCGCCTGGATGATCGGCTCGAGCGGCACCGGGCGGGCGATCTTCATCGCCGTCAGCTGGCCGCTCGAGCAGAACACGCAGCGGTTGTTGCAGAGATGGCCGAGCTGGATCTCGAACCGGTGCCCGGATCCGGAGGTGGTGACCACGGTCGCCGCCCGCCGGTCCTCGTCGCTGATATGGACCCCCATTGGCGACCGCGATGGTAGACCAGGGCGCCTCGGGATCGCAAGACAATTACAGCAATAACGGCTTTTTGGCGGCCATCCGGATTGATCCGGTCGCCGCGAAGCTGGTAGCTGACCGCGCGGGTGACGGGGTGAGGCACGCTTCCGAGCTGAGTCACGGCCTGACGGCGACCCTGCGCGCCGTCATCGCGCGCATCCTGCCGGCCTTCCCCACGCTCGATGCGGCGGACCGCGATCGCGTCGAGCGCGACGTGACCCGGTACGTGGCGGCGCAGATCCGGGCCATGCCCAGCTTCCTCCGCCTGCCCTACCAGTTGGCGCTGCACGGCTTCGGCTGGCTGCCGATACTGCGCTACGGCCGACCATTCCGCGCCTTGCCGCCGGCGCAACAAGCGTCTTACCTGGCGTTGTGGAGCGAGGCGCCGATTTCGCCAATGCGTGATGTCATCAAGCTGATTCGCAGCTCGGCCCTGCTGGTCTACTTCGACCATGTCGACGTCCGCCGGCACCTCGAGGCGCAACGATCGGGCGCTCCCTCCATGGTCGAGACCAACCCTGCCGCCAATGAGTAACCGCGGGTCGGAACGCCTCGTGCCGGTCGGGGACACGGCCGCGTCGACTCCGCTGCGCACGCAGGTGCTGGTGATCGGCTCCGGCGCCGGCGGGGCGGCGACGGCGGCGACGCTGGCGCAGCGCGGGTACGAGGTGGTCGTGCTCGAGGAGGGCCCGCACCTCGACACCAGCGCGATCGCCACCAACTCGCCCGAGGCCATCGCCCGCCTGTACCGCAACGGCGGGCTGACCCCGATCCTCGGCAACTCGAGCATTGCCTACGTCGAAGGGTGCTGCGTCGGCGGCTCGACGGAGGTCAACAGCGCCTTCTGGCACCGGTTGCCGGAGGACTGCTACCCGCGCTGGCGCGCCGACGCGCTGCTCGCCGACTTCTCGGCCGACGGCATGCGACCGTACTTCGAGCGGCTCGAGCGCGAGCTGTCGGTCTCGTACCTCGACCCGGCGCACCACCCGCGCAGCTCCGAGCTCTTTCGCCGCGGCATCGAGCGCATGGGCTGGCAGGGCATCGAAGTGCCGCGCTGTCAGCGCACCAGCGACGGCAGCAGTCCGTTCGCGCCGGGCAACAAGCAGTCGATGCAGCGGACGCTGATCCCGAATGCCGTGGCGGCCGGGGCGCGCCTGCTGCCCGATTGCCGGGCGCTGCGGCTGGTGCACGACGGCGGGCGGGTGGCCGGGGTGCTGGCGCAGCGCGCCCGCGCGGGCTGGGCGGATCCGGTCGAGATCCGCGCCGACGTCGTGTTCGTCTGCTGCGGCGCGATCCACACTGCCGCGCTGCTCCGCCGCAGCGGAATCACCCGCAACGTCGGCAACAATCTCTGTCTGCACCCCATGATCAAGGCCGCGGCCGCGTTCGACGAGGACGTCAACGCCCACGAGGGGGTCCTGCCCTCGTACCAGGTCACGGAGTTCTGGCCGAACATCGCCATCGGGGGAGCGGTGTTCACGCCGGGGTTCCTGGCGATGCTGTTGTCGGACAACTGGCGGACCGCCCAGCATGCGATGCGCGATTGGCGGCGCATGGCGCTGTACTACGCGGCCACGCGCGGGATGAACCGCGGGACCATCCGCACGTTGCCGGGCGTCGCCGACGGCGTCCTCGTTCGCTATCGCATCAGCGAAGCCGATCAGAAGAACCTCAGTGCCGGTCTCGCCCACCTCGGCGAGATCCTCTTTGCCGCGGGCGCGACGGCCGTCTACCCGGCACTGCGCGCGCAGCCGGTGCTGACCTCGGCCGAGCAGTGCCGCGCCTTGCTGAAGACGCCCGCGCCGATCGACACCATGAGCCTGTCCACCGTTCACGCCTTCAGCAGTTGTCCGATGGGCGAGAATCCCGACCTCTGCGCCACCGACTCGTTCGGGAAGGTGACCGGCTTTCGCAACCTCTACATCAACGATGCGAGTCTCCTCCCCGATTCACCGGGAGTGAACCCACAGGGCACGATCATGGCGATCGCGCTGCGCAATGCGGAGCACTTCGACGCTGCGCGCCGCCCCCGGCGTACGCCCGCACGCCGGGCCGAGCCGCCCTCGATCCTGATCACCGGCGCCCCGGGTTGGCTCGGTAGCCGTCTGATCGAAGTACTGGCGCAGGAGACGCCTGGGATGCCGCCGCTGGACGGGTTGGATCCGACGCGCGGCGTGCGCTGTCTCGTTCACCCGTCGGTGGACCCCGACCCGCTCATCGAGGTCGCACCGGATCTCGAGCTGGTGGCGGGCGACGTCGCGGATCCGTCCGCGGTGCGCGCGCTCTGCGCCGGTGCACGGGGCGCCGTCCTGTTTCACATCGCCGGGGTGGTCCATCCAACGCGCGGCACGTGGGAGTTCGAACAGGTCAACGTCGAGGGCACGCGCCAGGTGCTGCGAGCCGCGGCCGATGCCGGCGTGCGCCGAGTGGTCGCGGTCTCCTCCAACTCTCCGTTTGGCTTCAATGCATCCGCCGGCCAGCGCTTCGACGAGCGTGCGCCTTACGCGCCCTACATGGGATACGGCCGCTCCAAGCGCGCGATGGAGGCGGTGGTCCAGCAGGCGCAGGCGTCGGGTCAGATCGAGACGGTGATCATCCGCCCGCCGTGGTTCTACGGCCCCCATCAGCCGCCGCGTCAGACGCGCTTCTTCACGATGATCCGTGCGGGACGCTTCCCGATCCTCGGTGACGGCACGCAGAAGCGCTCGATGGCGTACGTCGACAACATCTGCCAGGGCCTGATGCTGGCGGCGACGGCCGCACACGCCAATGGTCAGGCATACTGGATCGCCGACGAGCGACCGTACGCGATCAACGAGATCGTCGAGACCGTGCGCAGCGTGCTGGAGGAGCTCGGGTTACCCTGTGCCGACCGGCAGCTGCGCGTGCCGGCGTTGCTCGGCGACGTGGCGCGCGTCGCCGACGGGGCGCTGCAAGCGGCCGGGCGCTACAACCAGGCCATTCACGTCCTCGGCGAGATGCGCCACACCATCGCCTGCTCGATCGACAAGGCGAAGGCCGAGCTCGGGTACGCGCCGGCGGTCGAGCTCCGCCAGGGCATGCGCGAATCCATCCGCTGGTGCCTCGCCAACGGCGTGCGGGTGTGACGATGCGGGCGCTGATCACCGGCGGGTCCGGCTACTTCGGCTGCGTGCTGCGCGATCGGCTGCGCGCGGCGGGCGTTGCGGTGCGCGTGTTCGACCGCGTCGATGCCGACGACCGTCCCGCCGACGTCGAGCTGGTCAGCGGCGACATTCAAGACGCCGCCGCGGTACGTGCTGCGTGCGCGGGCACCGACGTCGTCTACCACAACGTCGCGCAGGTGCCGCTGGCGAAGGACCGCCGCCTGTTCTGGTCGGTCAACTGCGGCGGCACGGCCACCCTGCTGCAGGCGGCGCGAGATGCCGGCGTGCGCAAGATCGTGCACACGTCCTCGAGCGCGATCTTCGGCATTCCTGAGCGAAACCCCGTCGACGAGCGGGTGGCGCCGCGGCCGCTCGAAGCCTACGGACGTGCCAAGCTCGAGGCCGAGCACCTGGTCGAACGGGCCGTGCGCGAGCACGGTCTCGACGTCACGATCATCCGGCCGCGCACGATCCTCGGGCACGGCCGCCTCGGCATCTTCCAGATCCTGTTCGACTGGGTCGAGGACGGGCGCCGCATCCCGGTGCTCGGCAGCGGGGAGAACCGCTACCAGTTCGTCCACGCCGACGACCTGGCCGACGCGTGCATCCGCGCGGCGGCGCGCCCCGGCTTCGCGCTGTACAACGTCGGCGCCGAGCACTTCGGCACTATGCGGCAGGCGCTCGAGGCGCTGTGCGCGCATGCGCGCACCGGCAGCACGGTGTACTCGCTGCCGATGGGCCTGGCGGTCGCGGCCATGCGGCTCACCAGCGCCCTGCGGCTGTCCCCGCTCGGGCCCTATCACTCGCTGATGTACGGCCGCAGTCTGTACTTCGACATCAGCCGCGCCCGCGCCGAGCTCGGCTGGCAGCCGCGCTGGTCGAACGAGGAGATGCTCTGCGAGTCGTACGACTGGTACCTGGCGCACAAGGAGCAGGTGCTGCGCTGGGCCGGCGCGTCGGCGCACCGTTCGGCGGTGAAGCAGGGGATCTTGAAGCTGGTGAAGCAGCTGTCTTGATTTGTGCCGCGGCGTGGCCGCGAGCGGAGTCTCTGGAGGGCGCCGCTTCCGCGGCGCCATGGCCGCGCGGAAGCGCGGCCCTCCAGAGTCGTGTCACTGTGTCTGCCGCTGCATGGCCACCGCGAGCTCGAGGTTGATCTGGGCGTCGGGGAGATTGGGGTCGAGTCGCAGCGCCTCGCGGAAGTGTCCGACCGCCTCATCCAGCTCTCCTGTGCCGACCAGCGCGACGCCCAGATCGTTATGCGCCTCGGCATAGTCGGCGCGGAGCGCGAGCGCCCGGCGAAACGCTTCGATCGCGTCAGTGGACTGACCGGCTTTGAGGAGGGCGAGGCCGAGGTTGTAGTGGGCGTTGACGAAGTCGGGTTGAAGCTGCAGCGCCTGCCGATAGTGCTCGATGCCGTCCTGGAGCCGGCCGGCGTCGACGAGGGCGAGGCCGAGGTTGTAGTGGGTGTCCGCGTACGCGGCTCCGAGCCGCAGCGCGTGCTGATAGTGCTCGATCGCCGCCGCGCGCTGGCCGACCGCGGCGAGCGCGTTGCCCAGGTTGTTGTGGGCGTCCAGGTAGTCGGGCTTCAGCTGCACCGCCTGCTGCAGATGTCGGATGGCCTCGTCCGCCCGGCCGGTGGTGGCCAGGATGACGCCGAGGTTGTTGTGCGCAATCCACGCGTCCGGGTTGCGCTCCACCGTATGCCGGTAGAGATCCGCGGGGCTCGCATACAGCCGGCTCTGCCGCCATGTCAGCAGGGTGAGCAGGCCCACCGCGGCGATCGCCGCGGCGATCGGCGCCCAGGCGGCCCGCCCGCGCAGCCTCTGCCGCCAGGTATCCCAACCCGCGGCGACGAGCGTGACGACGCCGATCAGCGCGAGGTGCTGATAGTGATCCGCCACCAGCGAGTGACGCAGGAACCCTACGTCGGCGAAGCCGAGCACCGGAACGAGCGATAGGCAGTAGAATCCCCAGGCGAACAACAGCGGCCGGCCCCAGCCGCGACGGGAGCGCCACAGCAGCGCCGTCACTGCCACGGCGGCCAGCAGCGGAACCCACCACACCAGCCGGTCGGCCCGCACCTGCCAGCGCGGGTAGATGAACGTCAGATCGACGGGGATGAGCGCCTTGGAGAGATAGAACCACACCGCGGCTGCGGCGCCGAGCAGGCGCTGAAGCGGATCGACGGTCGGGAAGTCGGTTTCGACCGTGCGCGATTGAAACCAGACGTTCACCGGCACCAACACGGCCGCGATCAGGAAGAACGGCGCCACCCGCATCAGGTCATGCCTGGTGAGCGGGCGCAGCCAGCACACGATGCCGAGGAGCAGCGCCGGCAGCACCGCGACCGATCCCTTGCTCAGCATCGCCAGCGCGAAGGTGACGAGGCTCAACGCGTACCATGCGCCGCTCAGGGTGTGCAGGTAGCAGAGGATCGAGAGCAGCGAGAACAGCAGCGCCAGCAGGTTCTTGAGCTGGCTGATCCATGCGACCGATTCGACGTTCACCGGATGCACGGCGAACAGCAGCGCCGCCAGGAACGCACCGGGGATCGACAGGCGCAGCAGGATGACCCAGATCAACACGGCCGACACGATGTGGAGGACGAGATTGGTGACCCGGTAGCCGGCGCCGTGCATGCCCCACAGGCGCCACTCCAGCCAGAGCGCGGTGTTGAACACCGGCCAGTAGTCGATCGGCTCGGTGGTGAACCAGAATTTGTAAGGCCCATCGCCAGCCTGGGTGAGGGGGTTGTGGGTGATGTACATGTCATCGTCGAGGATGAACCCGCCGCGCAGCGACGGCGCGTATGCGACCGACGTGACCACGGCGATGAGCGCCACCCCGGCCAGCGCGGTCCCGAGCGATCGGTTCGCCATGCTCGCCGCTACCTTTAGGCAAACGCGCGCGCCGATGGTAAGCCCCTCGCATCATGTACCCGCGCGTCCGTCTCGGCCGCAGTCCGCTCGAGGTCGCCGCGCTCGGTGTCGGCTGCTGGGCGTGGGGCGATCAGCGCTACTGGCGCTACGGCGAGGACCACGGTCCGCGCGACGTCGTCGCCGCCTTCGACGCCTGTCTCGAGGCGGGGCTCGATCTGTTCGACACGGCCGAGGCGTATGGCTGGGGCAAGGGGGAGCAGCTCCTCGGCTCGCTCGTGCGCCGCAGCGGCCGCCCGCTGGTGATCGCCACGAAGTACGCACCGCTGGCCGGCCGCGGTGGTCCGGCGGCGGTTCGCAAAGGTGTGGCCGGGAGCCTCAAACGGCTGGGCGTCCCGCGCATCGATCTCTACCAGCTGCACTGGCCCGACCGGCAGGAGGTTCCCTTTGCCGACACGATGCACTTGCTGGCCGATGCGGTGGAGGCCGGGCAGATCGGTGCCGTCGGGGTGAGCAACTGCAGCGCGGCGGAGATGCGCGAGGCCCATGCGGCGCTGGAGCGACGCGGCGTGCCGCTCGCGGTCAACCAGGTCAAGTACTCGCTGCTCCACCGCGCGCCCGAGGTCGATGGGGTGCTCGACGAGTGTCGCACCCTGGAGACGACCCTGCTGGCCTACAGCCCGCTCGAGCAGGGGCTGCTCGCCGGCCGCTACACGCCGGCGGCGCTCCCGACCGGTGCGCGCGCGGAGGCCACCTGGTTCTCGGCGAGCAACGTCGCCGCGGCCCAGCCGGTGATCGCCGCGCTGCAGGCGATCGGTGACGCGCACGGTGTCGAGCCGGCCGCGGTCGCCCTCGCCTGGTTGCTGGCGAAGCCCGGTGTGGTTCCGCTCGCCGGCGCGAAGACCGGCGAGCAGGCGGCGCGCAACGCGAAGGCCGTCGACGTGGTGCTGAGCGAGGCGGAGCTGGCGGCGCTCGACGCGGCGACCGAGCCCTGGCGCGTCGCCGGCTGACGTCCGCGGATGCGCTTCGCCCCGATCCCGCTGGCCATCGGCGTCGCCCTGGCGACGTTCGTCTGGCTGAGCCACGTCCATCCACACGTGTTCGTCAATGACGACTCGATCCGCGACGAGCTGCTCGCGCGCGACTGCGCCGAGCTCGGCCGCTGTCATCTCATCGGAGCGCCGTCTTCGCTGCGCGGCATCCATCACGGCGGCGTCTGGGTCGATCTGTTGGTGGGAATCCGGCTGTTCGGCGGGAACACCGCGAGCGAGCGCACGGTGTCGCTCGCATTCCTGGCGATCGGCGTGGCGACGCTCTTTGTCGTCCTCTGGCGCTGGACGCGCCCGCCGCTGGCGCTCCCGGCCGCGGTGCTCGTCGCCGGAGTCCTGAGCCTCGACCCGGCGATTCTCGTCAATCACGGGGTCGCCGCATTCCCGGACGTCCTCACCACCGCAGGCCTCTTCTGTTACGGGTTGTCCGGCCGGCGCCGATTCCTCTTCGTGTCCGCCTTCACGCTCGCGCTCGGCATCAGCATCCACACCGCATCGCTGAGCCTGGCGGCGTCGCTGGTGGCGATCGCCGTCCTGGCGGAGCCGCACCCGTCGCGCCCGCTGGCTGCATCCCTGGCCGTCCTCGTCGGCACCTACCTGGCGACGTCGAGCGCGGCGCTGCGCGCCAACGTCCTCGGTTTCGCGGAGTACGGAGGACCGACGCTGGTGCTGGCCGGGGCGCTTGCCGTGATCCTGCCGGGCGCGATCCTCGGCGCGCGCTTCCGGCGCGCATCGTGGGACGCGCGCGCGTGGATCCTCGGGACGATCCTGATCCTGCCGTTCGCGCTCGTCTCGCTGTGGCTGGTGGCGCGGCGGGGGCACCACTTCGGCGTGATCTATCTGCATCCGATCATGGCCCCGGCCGCCGCGCTCGCTGCCGGGCTGCTGTCGCTGCCGTTCGAGCTCGCTGCCCGCTGGCGATGGACCCCGACCGTCGCCGCGGCCGCGGTCATCGCCGTCGCCGCCGTCCGGACGCCGGCGCCAGCGCCGGGTCTGGCGCAGCCGCTTTTGTGGAGTCTCGAGGAGGCGGCGGCGCTCGGCGAGCGGGCTGCCGCACGCGGGTGGAGCTTCGAGGATATGGTCTTTCACGTGCAAGGCCGCGGCTGCCGCGAGCTCCTGGCCGCACTGTCGTTCACCGCCCCGGCGCCGCGTCCCGATGGGAAGGACGATCGCCGCCAGCTGCAGGTGGTGCGGGGTGCGCAGGATGTCCTGGCTCCGCTCGTCCAGCCGGGT
>Ga0187893_10015729_pt1 | contig 10086 bp, 11 predicted proteins | sample MA1701074metaG_FD_139574 | JGI IMG/M metagenome (GOLD analysis project Ga0187893, IMG submission 139574) | White microbial mat communities from a basaltic lava cave in the Kipuka Kanohina Cave System on the Island of Hawaii, USA - MA170107-4 metaG ... | reverse complement strand
CGCAATCCGTGATCACAATGCTCGGAATCACCGATCACGATCCTCGGAAATCGTGATCACAATCCTCGGAAATCGTGATCACAATCGATTGGAATCAGCGATCACAATGGCGCGGAATACACATGATGCTCGTAGACTCAAACATCATGCTGTTGCAGCTATTAGTTACGGCAAGAGTGAGGTGGTCTTTTACTACAATGAAGAGGCTCGACGATTCGATTCGATCACCACTGCCGATTGAGCCGGCCAACGGGGTCAGGTCCTGAGCGAGCAAGGGGGTCAGGCCTTGAGCGAGCCACGGACGCTCAACGGTGAGACCCAGACCCTGGCGCGCAACATTGCCTACGCCCCCTTCGGCCCGATGACCGGACTCACCTTCGGCAACGGGGTGCCCATGAACCGGTACCTGGATCTCGACTACCGGAAGGTTTCAGCTTCGATGCCGCGGACAATATCAGCGATATCGACGATAATCTGGATATGCACCGGAATCAGAGCTTTGGTTATGATGCCCTAGACCGCCTGACCGGCGCCCAGGGCGTCTACGGAAGGCACAGCTACGGCTACGATGCAGTGGGCAACCGCATGAGCCTCATCACCGACACCCAAACCGAAAGCTACAGCTATGCCCCCGACAGCCACAAGCTCCAGAGCATCACCGGCAGCCAACCCCGCAGCTTCGCCTACGATGCCAACGGCAACACCACCGAGGCCGATAGCTTCACCTTAGGCTATGGACAGAACAACCGCCCGAGCGAGGTGCGCCTCTCCGGGGTGGTGCAGGCCCGCTACACCTACAACGGGCGTGGGGAGCGGGTCAAGAAGGAGGCTGGGGGTGAGGGGGTGTACTTCCACTACGATCCCAATGGGGCGCTCTTGGCCGAGACCGACGCCCAAGGCCAAACTCTCAAGGAATACCTCTATCTGGAGGGAATGCCCTTAGCGGTAGCGGCGGTGCAGAGGGCAAAGGCGGACGGATATGCGCTGCAAGACCAAAACCCCAACAGCGGGCAGACTTTCCGCCTAACCCTTGAACCCCAAACCCGCACCTTAAGCCTCGACGGATTAGGGGCTGGGGATGGCACCTACCGCATAGCCCCCGATCGCTGGAGAGAGACCTCCGACACGCTTCTCGCCTCCCACACCACCCCAAGAGGAGTGCGGCTTAAGGTAAAGCTCGTCCTCACCGCCAACCCTAGCCCCACCGGCACTCTCACGCTTACCCACCCCCCGCGCCAGGCGCGCTACACGCTGAACGAGACCACGGGAAGTGGCGTCTACAGCGGCCTCGAGGAGAAGACCGGCAAAACGGTGCGCTTAACGGTCGATGAGGACACCCGCACGCTGATCCTCCTGGAACAAGACCAGCCACCCCGAACGCTCACTGTCGACCCCGAGGACTGGCAGCTCAACCAAACCAAACGAGCCAAGCACCTGCGCTTTGGCGCTGAGGCGGCGGGGCTCACGCTCAAAGGTGCCCTACACCTGGGCCAGGACGGGCGCGCTGGGGGTTACCTCAAGCTTCGCGAGGGTGAGCGCCAGAAGAGCCGCTATGCTCTCACCGCACGCCCTACTCCAAGCGGACCCGCCGGGCTCTTTTACATCCACACCAACCACTTGGGCACCCCGCAGATCTTGACCGATGAGGCCCAGCACGTGGTCTGGGCGGCCGACTATCAACCCTTCGGTGAAGCCGCCCTCGCCAAGGACAGCGTCACCTTCAATCTCCGCTTCCCTGGCCAATACTTCGACTCCGAAACCGGGCTGCATTACAACTACTTCAGGGATTACGATCCCTCACTCGGGCGCTTCATTCAAAGCGATCCGATTGGGCTCGCGGGCGGAATTAACACTTACGCCTATGTTGATAACAACCCTCTAAGCTTCAGCGATCCTTTCGGGGAATCTAAGCTCGTATTTAGTCGACGGTATAAATCTCTTATCGCTTACGACGACACCGGCCACTTCCTATTCTGGTGTCCCGCCGGAAATAACGTCATACGGCGCAGCCGCGGCTCATTCCCGCAGGGCAACTATCCGTTCTCGTACTACAACCCGCACCCAGAAAGCGGTCCAACCGGCCCTTATGGCTCATACGGAATCTTTATCTTTGATGTTCCAGGGCGGACCGGAATGGGGGTTCATTCAGGACGCAGCGGGCCTCAATCGCCAACAAAAGGTTGCATTCGGACGATTGACCCATGTACACAGTTGTTGAACAACTTGCACGAGTTGGACCCTATTCTAGGCATTACGGTGCGATAGCAATGCGTGTGATACCCCTAGTTGCTACGTTACTTCACTGGAGCTGGTGCACAGCTTCTCCAACAGTAGACGACGCAAAATATGTTGCAACGGATATCCGTTGCAAGTTTGAAGAACTACAAAGCCTGCTTGAAGAGAAAAATGTTCACGCGCTCAAGCAGTCATGCAGTGGCGCCGATCACGCCGTACAACTCGCATGTAGCCTACTAATTTATGTCGGAGAGAATAAACAGGATGCCACCTCATTTGTCTCCCACTTGCCGCACAAAAGGGAACAAGCTGAATGGCTTTGGCGTTGGGATGCTATTTTGCTTCGCCACGTCGCCGATAAGACCCAAGGCTTATTCCCCAGCGGCTTTGCCGGACGCTACATTGATGAAATAGCATTATTAGTCAATTCGGGTGAAGCGGCATTAGACGGATTGTTGACATTGGATGGTTATGCCGATGGAGTATACGCGGAATACATCGCGGACAAACTAATCCTCATTCTGAAGGACCAACCAGAGATTGTGTACAATAACTGGCGTAACATTCGTGGCCACGCGACATCCTTACAAGGGGCTTTGGAGCTATACCCGGAGGACATGCCTTTTGTGAAGCGATCTTTTGATCGGCTGTGCGCACAGGATCGGAGGGCGCCGAAGTGTAAGGAGATCCAGAATCTATTTCCAACACAAGGACAATAGATCTCCCAGCCGATACTTCGATACGGAGACGGGCCTGCATTACAACTATTTCCGCGATTACGACCCGAGTCTGGGGAGATACGAGGAAAGCGACCCGATCGGGTTGGGCCTCGAAGACCGGCAGAACAGTGCGGTTAACGGTCGATGAGGACACCCGCACCCTAGGGTGGACCCCTATTGTCAAGACCAGGATCTGGCGAAAATAAGTCAGACTTTATCTTCACCTTGTTGGCCTGTGGTCAAAGTTTGACCAGCCCATGCACTCCCCATGCACCGCCGCTGGGATGCGGTACCCGAGCGACTGGTGCAGCCGCTCTTCGTTGTAGAAGCGGAAATACCGCGCCAAAACCGGCGTCGAGTTCGGTAATTGTGTTCACGTTGGTAGTGTTTTTCCTGTGGTTTCGAGCTGGTATATGGAGCGTGAGCGAGGCCTGTAAACAATTACAACGACTGTGCTGATCAATACGACTACTTCAGAGCTTCAGAGATTACGCCAAATACCGGGAAGGATTTCGTGATCGTTGGAGTATCGTTGGGAAACTACGTGGTGCTTACGGGGCTGAAGGAGAGGAACAACCACACCGAACAACGATAAGCCTATAGGGACACGAGGAACGAACCGCGCCACCGCGCGCGCTCAACCGCGAGAACAAAACGCTGGCCACGAACATCCTCTATGCGCCCTCCTCCCGATGACCGGACTCACCTTTGGCAACGGCGTCCCCCTGACCCGAACAACTGGACCTCGACTACCGGCTTGCGGCTAACATCCACCAATCGGAGTGCAATTACCTCTAGCGAACATACTGGACTCCTTCAGGAGTTAATCAAATTACGCTCCCTTCCGTCATGCTTGCCATGGAGGATAACTCTAGCAAGCAGATCGACGCGTAGGCACGAAACGGGTGACGCCCGATTCCATGACATCCCACCGCAGATAATGAGATAATTGCTTCACTTCAAAAACTTAGCGCCTAGCCGTCGCAGCATCCATGGAACAAAGAAAACTCTTGGTCACCAGCGCCTTGCCTTACGCCAACGGCCCGATACATCTCGGGCATCTGGTCGAATATATCCAGACCGATATCTGGGTGCGGTTTCAAAAGATGCGCGGCCACATCTGCTATTACGTATGCGCCGACGACGCCCACGGTACCCCCATCATGCTGCGCGCGCAACAAGACGGCCTCAGCGCCGAGCAACTTATCGCGCGCATGGGCAAGGAACATAGGGCGGATTTCGCTGACTTCGCCATCGGATTTGATAACTACCACAGCACCCATTCGCCCGAGAACCGGCTGCTTTGCACGACTATTTTCCAGCGGCTGCAAGAGGGCGGCCACATCGACAAGCGGGTGATCGAGCAACTCTATGACCCAGAGCGGGAGATGTTTCTTCCCGATCGCTTTATCCGTGGACGCTGCCCCCGATGTGGCGCCGAAGACCAGTACGGTGACAGTTGCGAGGTGTGCGGGGCCACCTATTCGCCAACCGAGCTCGCCGATGCCGTGTCTGTGGTCAGTGGGGCAAGACCGGTATTGCGTGAGTCCGAGCATTATTTCTTCCGGCTGCAGAATTTCGAGCGCATGCTCAAGGACTGGACCCGAGCCGGGCACTTGCAGAGCGAGGTGGTAAACAAGCTGGATGAATGGTTTAAAACCGGTTTGAAGGAATGGGACATCTCCCGCGATGCCCCATACTTCGGTTTCGAGATCCCGGCTGCGCCGGGAAAGTATTTCTACGTGTGGTTAGACGCCCCCATCGGCTATTTCGCCAGTTTCCAGAACCTGTGCCAGCGGGCAGGTATTGATTTTGATGCCTTTGTCGCCCCTGATAGCGATGCCGAGCTTTACCATTTTATCGGCAAGGACATTATCTATTTTCACGCCCTGTTTTGGCCCGCCATGTTGGCTGGCGCCGGGTTCCGAACCCCGAGCGCGCTGTTTGCGCACGGGTTTCTCACCGTAGATGGGCAGAAAATGTCCAAGTCGCGCGGCACCTTTATCACCGCGCGCGCCTATCTCAATCATTTGGACCCGGAATATCTGCGCTATTACTTTGCCGCTAAGCTGGGGGCCGGCATGGATGACATCGACCTCAATCTGGGGGATTTCCAGCAGCGGGTAAACGCCGATCTGGTCGGTAAGGTAGTCAATATCGCCAGCCGTTGCACCGGCTTCATCGGCAAGCGCTTTGACGGCAGGCTGAGCGAGGCTGTTGCAGACCCCGCGCTGCTGACCGAGTTCCAAGGCGCTGCGGATGTCATTGCGGGGGCTTACGAGGCGAGGGAGTTTTCCAAGGCGATGCGCGAGATCATGGCCTTGGCGGACCGCGCCAACCAGTATATCGATCAGAAAAAACCGTGGCTGATGGCCAAGGAGCCGGCTCGTGCAAGCGAGCTTCAAGCCGTTTGCACCATGGGCTTAGAGTGTTTCCGGCTCTTGATCGTTTATCTTAAGCCGGTGCTGCCGAAGATGGCGGCAAAGGTAGAATCGTTTTTGAACGTTCCGCCGCTGTCGTGGGAAGCGCTAACCCAACCCTTGCTCGGACACACGATCGGGCCATTCAAACCGCTGATGACGCGTGTGGAAAAGCAGGCGCCAGAGGCGATGCTGGACGATAGCAAACCCGATTTAGTTTCCAAGGCAAGAGCAAATCCCTACGAGCCGGTCGGAGCCCAGATAAGCATTGATGATTTCGCCAAGCTCGATCTGCGGGTGGCCAGAGTACGACACGCTTCCGTGGTAGAAGGGGCCGATAAGCTGTTGCGGTTGACTTTGGATCTCGGCGGCGAGGTGCGCACCGTGTTTGCGGGAATACGTTCGGCTTATCGGCCCGAGGATTTGCAGGGCCGCTTAGTGGTCGTGGTCGCCAATTTAGCCCCGCGCACGATGCGCTTTGGCGTCTCGGAAGGGATGGTACTAGCCGCAGGGGAGGGAGAGAACATATTTCTTCTCCATCCGGACGAGGGCGCGGGATCTGGCATGCGGGTACGATGAGGCGCGTTTTCGCGGCCCATCGCTTGACTCACTCAGGAGACTAAGCTAGCTTGCTTAGCTAAGTCAGCATAGGTACATACCATGACCACTGTCAACGTGCATGAAGTCAAAACCCATTTCTCGCGCCTGCTGGAGGCCGCTGCCGCGGGCGAGGAGATCATCATTGCCAAGGCCGGAAAGCCCATCGCCAAGCTGGTCCCGATCGAGAAGCCGAAGCGCGAACCCGGACGCTTGAAAGGGCTTATCCAATGGTCCGACGCCTTCTTCGATCCATTGCCAGACGACGTTCTGGAGGTGATGGAAAATGGCTACAAGCATGATCCGTTGCGCCGCAAGTGAACCTCTTACTGGACACCCACGTCCTGATCTGGTGGCTGGGAAGTCTCCCCATGCTCTCCGCAGATGCCCGCGATGCGCTCGCCGATCCGGAAAACGAGGCCTTCGTCAGCAGCGCGAGCGCCTTTGAGATCGGCACTAAATATCGTCTCGGCCCTGCCCCATGCGCTCGCGGCGGGCCGCTTACCCGGACCGCACAAAGATCCCTTCGACCGCATGCTGATCGCGCAGGCACGGCTTGAAGGCTTCACCGTGGTGACCTCCGATCCCGTCTTTCAACGCTATCGCGTACCTGTGGTGTGGTAGCGGCTGGCGACGACGGATGATCACCCAGCTCAACGCTCGGCGGCGCCCGAGGGATGAGATCGTTCCCGACCCAATCGGCCCAGGGGATCTTCGTCATGCGGATATAGGGCTGTCCACCTGCTGCCGGTCGGGACCAAGCCGCTTGCGCGAGCCAATGCGGCATCGAAGCCGATCGCTTCCTGACACGCGCTCTGCTCATGTGATTTCTCTTGATGTCTGTCGGGCAGAAGGGCGAGCGTTGGCTCTACCCAGGTGGGTTGGACGAGGTACAGTCCGCTTGGAATGAGCGGCTCCGGCGCGTAACCCGTGTAGACAGGATCGAGCGGGTCCAGCGGGCTGTGGCCGCTCAGCGTGCGAGATCCGTCGACGGTCTGACGATCGAACTCGAGCAGCCGATTGTCGACAGCGGGAAGGCGCCAGCCTGCCTCGCGGCCGGTAGCCACGGAAGGAGCGCCCCCCTAGATCGTCGAATCCCAAGTATGATCGAAGCGGGCGGTGAAATAATCAGTGCGGAAATCGACATCCTCCGCGATGCGGGCGATCGCGCCGGTCACGGGATCCTGCACCGGTCCCGGAAGTTGAGAAGGAGGATATTGCCGCCCTCGCTTTCGCTCTGCACACCGTGCAGCGACAGCGCGCTGACATGGTGCTCGTTCCAGCGGTGATCGAGCGTCGCTAGTTTGCGCCAGGTGTCGCTCTCGATCTTCGAGAATCCCGGCTCACCGAAGTAGCGGCGGTAAGGCGCATCCAGCACGCGCCCGTCTATCACGGGAAAGCCCAGCGACGTCGAATGATCGTCGTTGGCATATTCGCTGCGCAACGTGAGCTCCGTATCGCGGCCTGCCTGCCAACGAAAGCTCGGCGCGGCAAAAAGCCGCTCGGTTTCGACGAAATCAATGAAAGAGTCGTTGGTCTGAAAGGCGGCATCGAGCCTCGCGGCGAGGCGCGCGGACTCGGGCGCGCCGTTGGACGTGGACTTCGGTGCGGTAGAAATCGAAGCTGCCGAAATACTGCTGGAAACTCGATTGGGTCTCGAAGGCCGGCGTTCGGGTAACGTAGTTGACCGTGCCGCCCGGCTCGCCCCGCCCGTAGAGCAGCGCGGACGGGCCTTTCAGCACCTCGATGCGCTCGAGGTTTGCCACATCGGTCGGCCCCTCGAACGTAAAGGGCGAAAAGGTAGTGGGCGACTGGCCAGCCGTCCGCGGCGTACCCCGGGTGTAGTTGCATCCGCCAGGCACGCCGGTTGAGCCGTGGCCGGCCAGCGGCGGACATTACGTACGTCACTTCGCCGCTCCTCACTAGAGCTCCGCCCACAAGCGCAAGAGGTTGTGATAACAGGCCACGAGCGGCGCGATCTCGGGGCTGTCCGGCGCACGCTGGCGCAGGCTGCGGACGGCGCCGTCGAGCTGCAGCAGCAAGCTGCGCCGGCCGTCGTCACGCACCAGGCTCTGCACCCAGAACACGGCGACGTTGCGCTCCCCGGCCGTCACCGGTTCCACCCGATGCAGGCTCGTCGAGGGATATAACACCAGATCACCGGCCCGGAGCTTCACCCGCTGGGCGCCGAAGGTGTCTTCGACGATGAGCGCTCCGCCCTCATAGTCCTCAGGTTCGGATAGAAACAGCGTGCCCGAGACATCGGTGCGCAGCGTCGCCGCGCCTAGGCGGATGGCGTTATCGACGTGGACGCCGAAGTCCATGCCCGGAAGGTAGCGGTTGAAGAGCGGTGGATAGACCGTCCGCGGCAGCGCCGCCGAGACGAACAAGGGATTGCGCTGCAGCGCCTCGATCACGAGACGCGCCAAAGCCCGAGTTTCCGCCTCGCCTTCTGGCAATTGCAGGTTGTGCTTGGCCTGGGCGGCAAGTTCACCCGCTGTCACCCGACCATCGCCAAAGCGCGCCGAAGCGGACTTACCCCGGATATGCGCAAGCTCTTCCTCCGAGAGGACCTTATCGATCACGACCAGCATGTGACTCTTTGCCTCTCAGAACTTGACCCTGAATGTCGCCTGGGCCGAGAGCGGCACCCCGGGGAGGGCCGAGCGCGTCTGCCCCGATTCGAAGTATTCGGTGTCGGCAAGGTTAAAGACGTTCAACTGCACGTCGAAGTGCTTCTGGTAATAGGCGAGGACGGCATCCAGTCGCGCGTAGCCTGGCAAGGTTACCTCATTGACGTTGTCGGTGAAGCGCTCGGTAGCGAAGAACACCCCGCCACCCACCTCCCAGTTATCGGAGAGCCGGTAGTTGGTCCAAACCACACCGCTGTGATCCGGCACGTTGGTCGGCACCTTGTCTTTGAACGGCTTCACCAGGCCGCTCACGGTGCCGGTCGCAGTACTGTTCGATTCCACCACCTCGGCATCGAGGTAGGCGTAGGCGAGCGAGATGTTCCAATTCGGCAGGATCTCGCCCGCAAGCTCGAGCTCGAAGCCATCCGTGCGTTGCTCGCCCTTGAGCACATTGCGGGTGGGATCATTGGGATCGGTGGTACGCGCGTTGGTCTTCTCCAACCGGAACAGCGCTGCGTTTGCGCTGAGCCGCCCATCGAGAAAATCGATCTTGGCGCCCATCTCGAAGGTGCGGTTCTCTTCTGGCGGTAGGTCGGCATTGGCAAGGCTCAGCGAAAAAGTCTCCGCCGAAGGGTTGAAAGAGGTACCGTAACTGAAGTAGTACGACTGCCAGTCGGCAGGCTGCCAGATGATCCCGCCGCGCGGACTCCATTCCTTGTCTTTGCGGCTGAAGTCACCGGTCCCAACCCGATCGTCTTGCGTGGCCTCGAACACGTCGTAGCGCGCGCCGCCCAGAAGCTTCCATTCTGGCGTGATCTCGAACTGATCGAGCACGTAGCCGGCCACGGTCTCCGTCTCGGTGATGCGATCCGTGGCCAGGGTCCCGCTGAGATCTTCGGCCCGCCCCGCACCGACCGTAGGCGTGAGCGTCGGGGCGAAGATCGAAATCGGTGTCACACCGCTCGAATCCTTGCTCTGGAACGTGAAGTCCTCCCAACCGACCTCGACCCCGAACATGAGTGTGTTCGTGAACCCGAAAACAGGTTTGGTCAGGACAAAATCGGTCTGGTTGTAATAGTTCTCCTGGGTACTCAGTCGCAGGGCTTGCGAGCGGTTGACCGTAGATCCCAAGCCGAGATCGGTTACATTACTGAAAAGATGAGTCCGATAGAAGCGCTCGTAGTCTCCGTAGCGAAAGCTGTTCTTGACCGAGAAGTCCGGCGTAAAACGGTGGCTGAAGGCCGCGGTCGCCACGTTGACATCGAACTCCTGCAAGCGGTCGTCGGGAAAGCCATAGAATTGCTCGATAGGCACATCGGCCGGCTCGCCACGAAACATCGGCACCCCGTAGTCGAATACACCCTAACGTTGCAAAAAATCCGGTTGTTCGGCGAACTCATGCGGCTTTCAACGCTTCCAGGTAATGCAACAAGTCGTCGCGAACTACTGGGTTAACAGACATACTGAGGGTGAGCTGTCCCT
>Ga0187893_10015727_pt1 | contig 10087 bp, 6 predicted proteins | sample MA1701074metaG_FD_139574 | JGI IMG/M metagenome (GOLD analysis project Ga0187893, IMG submission 139574) | White microbial mat communities from a basaltic lava cave in the Kipuka Kanohina Cave System on the Island of Hawaii, USA - MA170107-4 metaG ... | reverse complement strand
GAGAGATCGCCGAGGCAAAAACCGCACACTCCAAGCGTCGGCAGCGTTGAAAAAACCTCCACGTTGGTCGAGCCTGGTTTGCCGCCACGCTGGTTTTCTTTGGGTTTTTTGAACGAACACGAAACGGCACGGTCGCTGCACTTCGGCCGGCATGCTGATAGATTCCCCGATCAACCGGTTGACAGCCCTGATCATCGAAGCCGCCATCGCCGTCCATCGGGCGCTTGGACCCGGTCTCCTCGAGTCGGCCTATCTCACTTGCTTGATCTTCGAGCTCAAACGCCGGGGTCTAAGAGTGGATGTGCAACGTCCCGTTCCGCTGAATTACTGCGGGCTCCGGCTGAATGTGGATACCGGCTCGACCTGGTGGTTGAGGACCTCGTCGTCGTCGAGGTCAAGACCGTCGAGAGGTTCGCACCCACTCACGAGGCGCAGATGATGACGTACCTGCGCCTTACCGATTGCCCCCTTGGTCTACTCCTTAACTTCAACTCCCCGCTCATGAAACGGGGTGTCAAGCGGATTGCTAACAACCGATCGACAAAGGCGGACTGGGCACAACCAAGCGTCACCTTAGACGTCTTATAATCCGCCGGAACGACGCCAGAAAGCCGGCGGCTCGTCGCGCCCGTGAGGATCGACAAGAATGCCCAAGGCAATAACTCCGTTACGTCTCCGTTTACTCCGTTCCTCCGTTGTTCCTCCGTTCTCTCCGTCCCCTCCGTGTGCCTCCAGGACCGGGCGAGCAAGGCGAATGGCTGCGAGAAGCGTGTTCGTGATGCTCCTGTGCCTGATGACGAGCCCGGTTTTCCCGCAGGTCATCATCGAACCCGCTCCCGGCCAGGTGCCGCCTCCCCCTCCCCCGCCTCCTATCCAGCTCCCAGGCATGCCCGTCCGGGATCACCGCGGGCCGGAAGTCGGCACGGCGCAATTGCGCGGCCGCGTCACTGCAGCGGACGGCGGCGCGCCGCTGCGCAAAGTGCAGGTGCGGCTGAGCGCAGCGGAGCTGCGGATACCCCGGATGGGGACGACCGACGCCGAGGGCCGGTACGAGTTTCGCGACCTCCCGGCCGGGCGGTACACGGTGACGGCGACCAAGCCGGGCTATGTGTCGCTCCAGTACGGACAGCGGCGTCCGCTCGAGCAGGGACGCCCCATCGAGCTGGCGGATAAGCAGGTGGCGGACAAGATCGACCTCAGGCTCCCGCGCGGCGGCGTCCTGACAGGCCGCATCGTGGACGAGTTCAACGACCCCGTCTCGGACGCGTCCGTGGCGGTGATGCAGATGCGGTACATGGGAGGACGTCGACGGCCGGTTCCGGTCAGCCGGCCGTCGCAGACCAACGACCTCGGGCAGTTCCGTGTATGGGGCCTGCCGCCAGGTGAATATCTCGTGAGCGCAACCCTCCGGTCGTTCGGCGTCGATCCGCAGATGATCCTGGGCGCATCGCAGGACGCCACCGGCTATGCTCCGACCTTCTACCCAGGCACCGCCAACGTGGCGGAGGCACAGCGTGTGACGGTGACCCTCGGCGCGGAGGCGAGCGGCGTCGAGTTCGCGCTGCTCCCGGTGCGGACGGCAAGAATCAGCGGCATCGTCGTCGATGCCGAAGGCCGGCCGTTCACCGAAGGCAACGTCATGATGATCCAGAGCATGGGCATGCCGGGTGGGGGGGACGGGATGATGTTCATGGCCGGCCCGGGAGGCGCGGGCCGTCTCGGCGCCGACGGCGGCTTCACGATCTCCAACGTCACTCCAGGGGAGTACACGCTTCAGGCGCGCGTGCGGCGCGGGAAGCCGGGAAGCGGGCCGGCCGATTTCGTCATGCCGGGCGAGGGGGACACCGGCATGGCGAATGTCACGGTCACCGGTGAGGACATCGTCGGCCTGGTGATCGTGGCGTCGAAGGGCGCGAAGATGACCGGCCACGTCACCTTCGACGGTGCCGCCCCCGCAACATCACGCACCGAGAACCTCCGCGTCTTCGCGCAGCCGGTCGGCGGCGACATGATGCCGATGTTCGGCGGGATGCCCGGCCGCATCGGAACGGACGGCAAGTTCGAGCTGACGGGCCTGATGGGCCGGCGCGTCATCCGGGCCATGGGAGCCCAGGGCTGGTTCGTGAAATCGGTCCGCGCGGATGGGCGCGATGTCACCGATTCGGGCATCGACTTCAAGGCAGGCGATGACGTCTCGGGTGTGGAGATCACGCTGACGACGCAGATGGCGGAGATCTCCGGAACGGTGAAGGGCCCGGACGGCAAGCCAGCCAGGGACTACGCCGTGGTCGTGTTTCCGGATGACAAGGACCGGTGGACGCCCGAGTCGCGCTATTTTGGTCAGGCCCGTCCCGATCAGGAGGGACGATTCAAGGTCGTCGGCCTGCCGGAAGAAACCTACCTGGTCGCGGCGCTCGAATACGTGGACGGCAGCGACTGGCGCGATCCGGAGTTCCTCGACCGCCTGCGCGAGAGCGCGACACGCGTGACGGCCGCGAGCGGAGCCTCGAAGCAGCTGGAGTTGAAGATAATCTCTGTACCGTAGGGGCGGTTCGCGAACCGCCACTACTCCTTCGTCAACAAATCGTACGCATCCTCTTCCGGGCTGGTCGGCGCCGGGTGCTTTCGCGCGTACAACCACGACGCGGCGAAGATCACGATGATCAGCCCCAGCGAGAGCCACTTCGGGATCTCGAAGTGGACGTACTCCATCGAGTGTGCCCACTCGACCAGCAGCTTGATGCCGACCCACGCGATGATGATGAACGCCCCGTCGACGAGCGCCGGGTAGCGCTCGACGATCCGCACGAGCTGCCCCGTCACCATCCGCATGGTGGCGATGCCGAGCAGCCCGCCTGTGATGACGACCCAGAGCTTCGGGGACATCGCGACCGCGACCAGGATGGAATCGATCGCGAACACGATGTCGGTCAGCTCGACCTTGACGACGGTCGCCCAGAACGCGGTCATCCCGAGCCAGGGACGCGCGGCGGGGACGCGCCGTTGTTCCGTCGGATCGCCTCCGGCGAAGAAGTGCTTGTACGAGAGATACAGCAGGTACGCCCCGCCGACGAGCTTCACCCATCCAACGGAGATCATGTAGGCCGCGAAGAGCGTCGCGAGGATCCGGAAGACGAACGCGCCGGCGATGCCGTAGCGCAGTGCCTGCTTCTGCTGCCCTTTCGGCAGACCCATGACGAGCAGCGCCAGGACGAGCGCGTTGTCGACACTGAGCAGCCCTTCCAGGAGGACCAGCAGCGCGATTGTGAGGAAATCGGAGGGGTGAACGTCCACGGAGTGGGAAAATTATACCTTCGCAACGTTGACACGGCATGTGTCAAGTTCTATATTCGATTTCGTCAATGGATCGCGACATCTACTTCATCAGCGTGGCGGCGCGGATGCTCGACATGCACCCGCAGACCTTGCGCAAATACGAGCGGCTGGGGCTCGTCCGGCCGTCACGCACGATCGGCAGCATGCGGCTCTACTCACGCAGCGAGCTCGAGCGGCTGAGGTTGATCAAGCGGCTCGTCGATGAGGCGGGGATCAATCTTGCAGGGGTTCAGCGGCTCTTGTCGATCTTCGACGCGTTGCAGCGGATCCGCCCGCTGATGGCCGAAGACACCCTGCACCGCCACGAGTCCAGGCGCCGGCTCGTGCAGGAGATTGAGCGACTGACAGACATGCTCACTGCTGATCTCTGAATGCTGATTACTGAATGGAATTCAAGGACTACTACGCGACGCTCGGAGTGGCGAAGACGGCCACGGACAAGGAGCTGAAGCAGGCGTACCGGAGGCTCGCCCGCAAGTTCCATCCCGACGTGAACCCGGGCGACAAGTCGGCCGAAGCGAAGTTCAAGGAGATCAACGAGGCGTACGAAGTGCTCGGCGATCCGGACAAGCGGAAGAAGTACGACGAGCTGGGATCGAACTGGAAGTACTACGAGCAGGCTCAGGCGGCCGGCCGGGCGGGTGCGTACCCGGGCGGAGGGAGCCCGTTCGGGGGCGCGGACGAGGGTGGAGCCTGGACGATCAACATGGGCGGCGGTCCTGGCGGCTATCGCACGATGTCTGAGGAAGAAATGCGCGAGATCTTCGGCAACGAAGATCCCTTTTCTGATTTCTTCAAGACCTTCTTCGGAGGAGCCGGTGCCGGGGCCGGCACGCGGGATCGAGAGACGCGCCAGCGCGCTCCAAGGTTGCGACGGGGGCGGGATCTCGAGCACGAAATCGAGCTGTCGCTCGAGGAAGCGTTCACGGGCACGACGCGCCGGTTGTCGATCAAGCATGACGGCCACACGCGGAGCGTCGACGTCCGGATTCCGGCTGGCGTCCGCGATGGCTCGCGAGTTCGCGCGGCGGGCGAAGGCGAGGGCGGAACCGCGGGCGGACCGGCCGGCGATCTCTATCTGCGCGTCCGGCTCCGGCCGCATCCGACCTTCGAGGTCAAGGGCCAGGACCTGCAGACGCGGGTGCCGGTGCCGCTGACCACGGCCGTGCTCGGCGGCGAGGCGCAGGTGCCGACGCTCAACGGAAGCGTTCGATTGAGAATCCCGGAGCTCACGCAGCCGGGTCAGGTCTTCCGGCTCCGCGGCCACGGCATGCCGGCGGTCGGCAAGCCGGACGAGCGCGGAGACCTGTACGCGACGGCGGACGTGAAGCTGCCGACCAAATTGACCGACGAACAGAGACGCCAATTCGAGGCGCTCGCGAAGACGGAAACATAGGAATCAGCGTGGCAGGCGCTGGGGGTGTGGCCCCAGCAATCGATCGGAAAGCGGCAAGACGCAGGAATCAGCGCGCCGAGCGAGAGCGAGGCGTGGTAGGCGCTGGGGGTGGGGCCCCAGCGCAAACAAAAACAATGAATATCCAAAAATATACGGAAAAAGCCCAGGAAGCGATCGGCGCCGCGCAGAGGATGGCCGACGAGCGCAACAACCCGCAGATCGAGCCGGAGCACGTGCTGCTCGCGCTGGTCGGCCAGAAGGACGGCGTCGTCCCGGAGATCATCCGGAAGATGAAGGTCGATCCGGCCGCGGTGACGACCGCGCTCAAAGCGGAGGTCGAGAAGTTACCGACGGCCTACGGCGGATCGCAGGCGGGGCTGTCGCCGCGCGTGCGCGCCATAGCAGATGCGGCGGAGAAGGACGCCGAGCGGCTGAAGGACGAGTACGTCAGCACCGAGCATCTGCTCCTTGCGATCGCGGGCGAGAGCGGCCGCGCCCCCGCGGCGCGCGCGCTCCATCAGCTCAAGATCACGAAGGACGCCATCCTCTCGGCGATGACGGCGGTACGCGGCTCGCAGCGCGTCACGGATCAAACCCCGGAGGCGAAGTACCAGGCGCTCGAGCGCTACGGCCGCGAGCTCACCGACCTCGCGCGCGAAGGCAAGCTCGACCCGGTCATCGGCCGGGACGAAGAAATCCGGCGCGTGATCCAGGTCCTGCTGCGCCGCACCAAGAACAACCCGGTTCTCATCGGCGAGCCGGGCGTCGGGAAGACGGCGATCGTCGAAGGGCTCGCCCAGCGCATCGTCCGTGGTGACGTACCCGAGGGGCTGAAGAACAAGAAGATCGTCGCGCTCGACATGGGCGCGCTCGTCGCCGGCGCGAAGTACCGCGGCGAGTTCGAGGAACGGCTGAAGGCCGTCCTCAAGGAGATCACCGACTCGCAGGGCGAGATCATCCTCTTCATCGACGAGCTCCACACCGTCGTCGGCGCGGGCGCGGCCGAGGGGGCGATCGACGCCTCGAACATGCTGAAGCCGATGCTCGCGCGCGGGGAGCTCCACACGATCGGCGCGACGACGCTCGACGAGTACCGCAAGCACATCGAGAAAGACGCCGCGCTCGAGCGGCGCTTCCAACCGGTCCAGGTCGGCGAGCCGACGGTCGAGGGCTCGATCAGCATCCTGCGCGGCCTTCGCGAGCGGTATGAGATCCACCACGGAGTGAAGCTGAAGGACTCCGCGCTCGTCGCCGCGGCGGTGCTGTCGCAGCGCTACATCACCGACCGGTTCCTGCCGGACAAGGCGATCGATCTCGTCGACGAGGCGGCCGCGCGGCTGCGGATGGAGATCGACTCGATGCCGGCCGAGCTCGACGAGATCGAGCGCCGGATCATGCAGCTCGAAATCGAGCGGGAAGCCCTGAGGAAAGAAAAAGACAAGGCGTCGAAGGAGCGGCTCGAGCGGCTGGAGAAAGAGCTCGCGAACCTGAAGGAAGAGCGCGGGCGGCTCGCGACGCACTGGCAGCAGGAGAAGGAAGCGATCCAGACGGCGCGCGCCGTCCGCGAGGACATCGAGCAGCTGCGGCAGGAGATCGAGCGCGCGCAGCGGGCCGGCGATTACACCAAGGCCTCCGAGCTCCAGTACGGAACGCTGCCGGAGCGAGAGCGGCAGCTGCAGCAGTCTGACACCAAGCTGCAGGAACTGCAGCGCAGCCAGCGGATGCTGAAGGAGGAAGTGGACGAGGAAGACATCGCCGAGGTCGTCAGCCGCTGGACCCGGATTCCCGTCAGCCGGCTGATGGAGGGCGAGATCCAGAAGCTGATCCGCATGGAGGAGCGGCTCCACCAGCGTGTCGTCGGCCAGGACGAGGCGATCACCGCGGTCGCGAACGCGATGCGGCGCGCCCGCGCGGGGCTCCAGGATCCGAACCGCCCGCTGGGCAGCTTCCTCTTCCTGGGCCCCACCGGCGTCGGCAAGACGGAGCTCGCGCGGGCGCTGGCCGAGTTCCTGTTCGACGACGAGCATGCGCTCATCCGGATCGACATGTCGGAGTACCAGGAGAAGCACACGGTCTCGCGGCTCATCGGCGCGCCCCCGGGCTACATCGGGTACGACGAGGCCGGTCAGCTCACGGAGGCCGTGCGCCGGCGCCCGTACTCCGTCGTGCTCTTCGACGAGATCGAGAAGGCGCACGCCGACGTGCTCAACGTCCTGCTGCAGCTCCTCGACGATGGGCGGCTGACCGACAGCAAGGGGCGCACGGTCGACTTCAAGAACACCGTGGTCATCATGACGTCGAACATCGGGAGCCAGTTCCTGGTCGACGGCGTCACCGAGGGGACGCGGCGTCAGGTCCAGGACATGCTCCGCCAGACGTTCCGGCCGGAGTTCCTCAACCGAGTCGACGAGATCATCTTCTTCCACCCGCTCGGCCGCGAGCACATCCGCGCGATCATCGACATCCAGCTCGCGCGGCTGATGACGCGGCTCGAGGAGCGGAAGATCCGCGTCGAGCTGACCGACTCGGCGCGCGATCTCCTGATCGAAGAGGGGTATGATCCGGTGTACGGCGCGCGGCCGCTGAAGCGGACGATTCAGCGTCGGGTGCTCGACCCGCTCGCGCTGCGCGTCCTCGAAGGCGAATTCCGCGAGGGGGACGCCATCAGGCTGGACGGCGCGCGGGGTCAGTTGACGTTCGAAAAGAAAGAGCTCGCGGCGAAGCATGGCTGAGCGTTCGTCCCCGCCCAATCTCCGCGGCGGGCGCCGCCGCGGCGATCGACTGCGCGGCACGCCGCCCGCGGGATCCGCGGTGTGGTACGTTCTGGCCTTTCTCGTCCTCGCCGCGATCGCGCAGGGAATCTTCTACTCCTATCAGGCGGGCCGCACGGTCGAGTACAGCGAGTTCAAGTCGCTCGTGCGCGGCGGCAAGGTGCAGGAAGTGGTGCTCTCGCAGGATCGCGTGCGCGGCGCCCTCAAACAGGCGGACGCGGACGGGCGCAAGACGTTCGTCGCGGTCCGCATCGAGGATCCGAAGCTCGTCGAAGAGCTCGAGCAGCACGGCGTGCGCTTCAGCGGTGAAGTGGCGAGCCGCTGGCTGCCCGAGCTGCTCGGCTGGATCCTGCCGCTGCTCTTCCTGATCGCGCTGTGGACGTTCTTCTTCCGCCGCATCGGGGGCGCGGAAGGAGGCGTGATGTCGTTCGCGCGCAGCCGCGCCAAGATCTACGCCGAGGACGACGTGAAGGTCAGCTTCGCCGATGTCGCGGGTGTGGACGAGGCGGAGAACGAGCTGCGCGAGATCGTCGAGTTCCTGAAGACTCCCAAGAAGTACACGAGCATCGGGGGGCGGATCCCGAAAGGGGTGCTGCTCGTCGGTCCGCCCGGCACGGGCAAGACGCTGCTCGCCAAGGCCGTCGCCGGCGAGGCGAAGGTCCCGTTCTTCAGCCTCAGCGGGTCGGAGTTCGTCGAGATGTTCGTCGGCGTCGGCGCGGCGCGCGTGCGCGATCTCTTCGCGCAGGCCGAAGCCAAGGCGCCGTGCATCGTCTTCATCGACGAGCTGGACGCGCTCGGCAAGGTGCGCGTCCAGTCGCCGCTCGGCAGCCACGAGGAGCGCGAGCAGACGCTCAACCAGCTGCTCGCCGAGATGGACGGCTTCGATTCGAAGAAGGGGGTCATCATCATGGGGGCGACCAACCGCCCCGAGGTGCTCGACCCGGCGCTCCTCCGCCCGGGCCGGTTCGACCGGCAGGTGCTCGTGGACAAGCCGGACGTCCGCGGCCGTGAGGAGATCCTCCTGATCCACGTCAGGGACGTGAAGGTCGCGCCGGACGTCGACCTCAAGGTCGTCGCGGCGCGCACGGCCGGCTTCGCGGGCGCCGACCTCGCCAACCTCGTGAACGAGGCGGCGCTGCTCGCGGCGCGGAAGGACAAGTCGGCCGCGGACCGCGCCGACTTCGACGAAGCGATTGACCGCCTGATCGCCGGGCTCGAAAAGAAGCGCGTGATGAGCCAGAAGGAGCGGCGCATCGTCGCGTACCACGAATCGGGCCACGCCATCGTGGCGAGCGTCCTCCCGGGGCTCGACCCCGTGCACAAGATCTCGATCGTCCAGCGCGGCTTCGGCGCGCTCGGCTACACGATGCAGCTCCCGCTGGAGGACCGCTACCTGCTGACGCGCACGGACCTCCTCAACCAGCTGTCCGTGCTGCTCGCCGGCCGCACCGCGGAGGAGATCGCGTTCGGCGAGATCTCGACCGGCGCCCAGAACGATCTGCAGCGCGCCACCGATATCGCGCGCGCGATGGTCACCGAGTTCGGGATGAGCGACTCGCTGGGCGCGATCAACTACAACGGGCACAAGCGCCCGACGTTCCTCGAGCTGCCGCTCGGATCCGAGCGCGGACCGCACTCGGAGGAGACGGCGCAGAAGATCGACGCCGAGGTCAAGCGCATCATGACCGAGGCGCACGACCAGGCGCGCCGGGTCCTCCAGGAGCGCCGGCCGTCGCTCGACGATCTCGCGGGTCGTCTGCTCGAGAAGGAAGTGATCGAGGGGGACGAGCTGCGCGCGATGCTCGGGTGAGCCGCGGATTTCGCGGATCACAATCGGCCACGGATTACGCGGATTTCACGGATACAAGCCGCAGATTCGCGCAGGGCGCGCGCCCGGTCGCGCCGAAGGCGCGACGCTCGGACCGAGAGAGCGCGGGCGTGAAATGCTCTGCGCGGTCCGGCATCTCACGTCCGCGCTCTCTCGGTCCGAGCGGGCGGCTGGCTCCGCCAGCCGCCACCGAGCACGCGCCACGCAGTTCCACGATTCTCGCGGGTCTGCGTCCATCTGCGTTCATCTGCAGCTTAGAACATCCGTGTAATCCGTGGAATCCGTGGTTTTTTCGAACAGGATTAATCCGTGGTGCTACCATCTCTCGCCATGACTCGTCTCGCCACCCTCGTAGTCGCCTTCTTCGTCGCGGTTCCCGTCTCCGCACAATACGCCCGCGACCCGAAGCAGCCGGTCGACGCGGAGTACGCCGCCAAGATGAAGGAGTACACGACCGCGCCACACTTTACGTCCCCGCTGGTCGATTACCTGCCGGCGTCGAAGACCGTGCCGACGCCCAAGGCGGTGCTCGGCGACGTCGCGGGCGCGCCCGGGAAGCTGCCCTATTCGACAGAGGTCTACGCCTACATGCGGATGGTCGAGAAGGCCAGCCCGCGCGTGAAGGTGTATTCGATCGGAAAAACCGAGGAAGGGCGCGAGATGATCGCGGTGGCGGTGTCCTCCGAGGCGAACCTCTCGGCGCTCGAGGCCAACCGCGCCCGGCTCGCGAAGCTCGCCGATCCGCGGACGATCCAG
>Ga0187893_10015726_pt1 | contig 10087 bp, 3 predicted proteins | sample MA1701074metaG_FD_139574 | JGI IMG/M metagenome (GOLD analysis project Ga0187893, IMG submission 139574) | White microbial mat communities from a basaltic lava cave in the Kipuka Kanohina Cave System on the Island of Hawaii, USA - MA170107-4 metaG ... | reverse complement strand
CAACAAGTTTACTGCGCCGGCGATTTTGCAGATCCGCATGGTACGCATTTGGTTTGTTTCAATATAGTGCTTGAATCACTGAGGCGCATCAAAGCTGCCGGTGATGAGTGGATCAATGATTGCTGGCTCTGGTTATACAAAGGCGCATGGCAGGAATGGAATATTGAAGAAATAGAAATGGCCATACCGATGAGCCCCGACCAGGTGATGAAAAAACGATTCGGCATTTTCATTCACCAGTCACAAAAAGATTCTGTGCCTTTCCAGGGCAGCGATTCAAGAGAGTTTTGGCAAAGAGCAGAAGAAAGAAATGCAGCTACTGCCAATATCTATGCTGATCTTGGCTTAACACATTATGCAGCGATGGAAGCGTTTGTGAGGTGGCATTATTGATGGTGAGTGGAGAGGAAACCCCATCTCCTGTTTATACAGTAACATTGTTTTCGTAGAGACAAGGCATGCCTTGTCTCTACGAAAAATAACAAGAACCAAATTCTCCAAAGCCCCTGTTCGTGAGACAAAAACCAAGGCAACAGTGGGGTTTGATCAGCACCGCTCCCACCCACAGACTCTTGTCATTGCGAGGCCCCCGCCAGCAGGTAAATTGTAACTTCAAAAGTTTCGTGGCGGGCCGAAGGAACCTGAAACAGGAACAACCAAAGCCCCGGTATCGTGAGATCCGAACCAAGGCGATAGAAGCAGTTAAGGTCTCTCATCCTTTTATATAACTATAATTTTGGTGTGTGGTTGTTTAAAGTATTAACACTTTTTCATCTAGCTTGTGGAAAAGTTTTTCTATTTATAGTAGAAACCCTTATTTGTTTTTTGAAAATAAAATCTCAATCTTTGCTTCGCCCTTCGAAAACTCACTCATTCTAAATCCCTCCTTTAAAACCGAACTGATTTTTAGCAAACACTTGATGTGAAAAAGAAACGGCCGTGTCTAACCCAGTCACAGTGCCCGTGAGGTTATTATTCTGCTTATATCAATGTAAATGTATCGGTCACATTTTGTAAAAAGTGCGAATGGTAGCTTATTGACAAACCATAACCAACTACCTCTGATGATCTGTAAACGAATCTTTGTCCTTATTGCGGTAATAGCTGTTTGTATGCATGCCGGGGCGCAGGAGCAACAGGGTCTGTTGGAAGATTCGCTTAAGACAAAAATCTCCACCAAATATTTAGAGACAGTAAGTAATAAAGCCGAAGGGCTCGAAAAAAAGATCAATGCAAAATCAGCCAAAACTCTCCGGCAATTTCAGCAGCAGGAATTAAGAATGCATAGAAAGCTCTCGAAACTCGATTCGCTTAAAGCAAAACAAATTTTTGGAGATGCGCAGCAACAATATGCATCATTAGAGAATAAGCTGAAAGATGCAAAGCTCAACCGTTACATTCCATCCCTTGATTCGATAGGCACATCGCTGAAGTTCCTGGAACAAAACCCGCAGTTTCTTTCCTCTGCTAAAGATGCCGGGCAAAAACTAAAGTATGCTATAGATCAGGTAAATGGATTGAAGACTGAACTGCAAAAAGCCGAAGACATAAAAACTTTCATCCGGCAAAGAAAAGATTACCTGCGAAGTCAACTCAAAGACCTGGGTTTTGCAAAAGAATTAAAGAAACTTTCAAAGCAAAGCTACTATGCCGCCGCACAATTGAATGAGTACAGGGAACTGCTTAAAGATCACAAAAAAGCAGAAAGAAAAACGTTGGAGTTGTTGACCAAGACAAAGCTTTTTAAAGATTTTTTCCGGAAAAACAGCATGCTTGCTTCTTTATTCCGTTTGCCCGGAGATGATCCTTCCTCCTTTGGAGGAGCCTCTCTTGCCGGTTTGCAAACGAGGTCGCAGGTCACTGCACTGATTCAAAGCCAAATTTCATCCGGTGGCCCCAATGCACAGCAGCAATTACAGCAAAACATACAGCAGGCTCAGTCGGAGCTCAATAGATTAAAGGACAAGATGAATCAGGCTGGTGGAGGAAGCAGCGATGAAGAACTGCCTGATTTCAAAATTAATAATCAGCGCAAAAAAAATTTCTGGAAAAAATGGGAGCTGGGTGTAAATACACAAAGCAATAAACCCAATAGCTTCTTCCCGGTAACAACAGATATAAGCATGATGGCTGGATTCAGGCCTCATGACAACTATGTAGTGGGAATCGGCATAGGAGGATTGATTGGCTGGGGAAAAGATATAAGGCACATTGATATCAGTTCACAGGGAATGAGCATAAAATCATTTGCGGAAATAAAAATTCGGGGCAGTTTTCATTTTGCAACCGAATATGAAATGGTGTATCGAAACGAGATAAGGAATATTGAACAACTGAAGGATAGAAGTGTGTGGCAGTATTCGGGGCTTGCAGGATTAAGCAAGGTAGTTTCGCTGAAGACAAAATTTTTTAAGAAAACAAAGCTACAGTTGATGTGGGATTTTTTGAGTTATCGGCAGGTGCCGAGAACGCAAGCAATATTATTTAGAGTATCATACAATATCAAGTAATAATTCAATTTTCAGAATAGCATAGTTATGAAATCTGTATTTATCAAAGGGATTTTAATAGTGATAGTTACAATGCTTTTTGCTAATGTAGCGCTTCCACAAACTGAATTGCCAAAACTTGTGAAGCCATCACCCACAGCTTCAGAGTTATTCAAGTACCAGGATTATCCGGTGGATTACTCCACAGGACTAGCACAGATCAGTATTCCACTTTACGAAGTAACCAGCGGTAGCCTTAGTGTGCCTATCAGCCTCAGTTATCATGCAGCAGGCAGAAAAGTATATGATCAGGACGGGCCTATTGCTTTAGGATGGAGTCTAAATGCCGGTGGAATGATTTCGAGAGTTGTACATGGCTTACCTGATTTTGGTACATATCTCTTTCCCAATCCATTTATCACAACCGGTTTAACGAACTATGATAATCTCTCCTATTTACAAAGGATAATGAAATTTCAAAACAGTTGGTGCGGAACGCTTTTTCCTTATTATGATTCCGAGTATGATGTTTTTTCTTATTCTATTGGTGGAAACAGTGGCAAATTTATTTTTAAAGATGTTGCAAATGTTAAAACACCAGTTTTGCTTCCTTATAAGCCGCTTTTTGTTAATCCCATTAACCCGTCTCCTAATGTTATCACTTTTGATATAACTGATGATAAAGGCGTAATCTATAAATTCGGCGCTTACGAATTTACCCAACTGGATGAATACGCAACCACAGGATGGGTGTTGGAGAAAATAATTTCTGCAGATAAAACAGATACGATCTCTTTCACTTATACTGGTGGAGTTGAAACAAGAAAGACAATAAGCCAGGTAATTACCTATAGGGATAACTGGCATATGGGTAGTCCGAGTGCACCGGAGGAACCTAATCCATCAATCAGTGAAAATACTTCACAAGCGAACTACCAGGTATCTCGGATTTCAGAAATAATTTTTAAACAAGGAAAAGTAAAATTTAATCTGGTCAATGGATCACTGAGAGTAGATAATATACAGATATTAAATTTGAATAATGAAATCATTAAAACAATTCAGTTCAAGCGTTCGGCCTGTTATTTTCAAACGGAAATCAACAACCCTACGAACAAACTTGATACAATTGAATTCAGAGATAAATTAAACAGTACAGTAGAAAGGTATTCCTTCGACTATTATCCCATAATCAACTCTGATGTAAATGGTCCTATCAATGTTCGCTATTGTGACTGGTGGGGATATTACAATAATTCTGGCCAACACGATATGCTTCCTCAGTTTACAGTACCATCAATAGGTTTTCAAGCAACAGCTCAAATTGGAAATCCTAATGGGAACCGGCAACCGAGTCTTGAACCATTGAAAAGCGGCGTTCTAAAAAAAATTACCTATCCTACAGGTGGCACTACGGAATTCCTTTATCAGTTGAATAAATGTAAGATCAATGGTGGAAATGGATCTGTTGTCAATGGGCCAGGATTAAGAATACACCAGATAAAATCGGCAGATGCTAATGGAACGTTGCAAACGAGAACTTTCAAATATGGTTCTAATGAGTCAGACTATGGTTTTCTAGAATTGCTTCCTGATGCTACAACAGTAACCAATGAAATTACAACCGTTTATTTTATAGGCCAGAATTGGGTCCCCTTTCTTCCCATAGGAGGACCTGACTATTACCGTGAACGTTATTTCACGTCCAGCATTTATGAAGATTTAAGTGAATTGGCAGATAGGCCTGTTATGTACCAGGAAGTAACTGAATACCAAGGCACGGAGGCCATTAATACAGGTAAGACAGTTTATAAATATGATTATTCGCCCTGGGCACCAGCAGGATTGTTTCCTAAAAAACATATCTACAACTATAATTATTGGAATAGTCCGTCTCTGATATCCCAAATGGATTACAAGAGAAGTAATTCCATATACAAAAAAATAAAATCAACTGGGTCTGCCTATACAACAACGATCAGCGAAAATATAAAAGGGCTTCACGTTCAAAGGAGATATACATTTCCTCAAGATGGATACGCATCAGGTTATCCCCCGGGATCATCAACATTACAACCACTTTGCAATGAACAATTTGCAGCTTATAGTGGCAATCCACCTATGTCACATTTGGATGTTTATACGTTCAGTGATTATCAAATACAGGCAGGGTTTAAAAATTTAACCGCAACAAGTGACACCCTTTTTACCGACGCCGGCAATCTGATTACTACTACATCCTACACTTACAACTCAAAAAATCTTGTAAGCAGTACAACCGCTGCAACCAGCAAAGGTGAAACTGTGCTAAGCAATATTAAATATCCATTTGACTTTACTGGCAACTCAACACTTGACCAGATGGTTAGTTTGAATATGGTCAATTTGCCCGTTGAGCAGATCGAAACAAAAGCTGCGACACCAACAAAAAGTGTAAAAACTAATTATCTTAATTGGGGAACTTCTCCTGCCAGGATTGCGCCACAAACAGTGGATGTAAAAATAGGCTCTGGAAATTATGAAACAAGACTACGTTATTCAGCGTATGATGCCGATGGAAATCCCTTGACGGTTTCAAAAGAAAACGACCAGCTTATTAGTTATGTATGGGGATACAATAATATTTATCCCATAGCCGAAGTAACAAATAGTGCCGCAAAAAATGTTTTTCATACCAGCTTTGAAGATGCTGAAGGCAACAGCCCGCTGAACGATTGCAAAACCGGCCGGCTCAGCAGAACAGGCGGCTATTCAAAATCACTTTCCAATCTTGACAACGGCAATTATATTCTTTCTTACTGGCAAAAATCAGGCTCCGTTTGGGCGCTTCAATACAGCTCTGTATCTGTAACCACAGGCTCTTACAACATTTCTCTTACCGGCCAGGTGGATGAAGTCAGATTTTATCCCAAAGGAACACAAATGAAAACATACACCTATGAGCCTTTGATCGGCACCCTTACCGAGTGTGATGTTTCAGATCATGTCATTTACTATGAGTATGACAACTATGGAAGGCTGAAGCTTATAAAAGACATGAATGGAAATATTCTAAAAACATTTAAATATCAATACCAGGGAACAACAGCAAATTAAAAACCAATAAACTTCTTTTTATGAGAATAAAAATTGCTACTTGTTTGTTGCTTGTCTTTTTCTGTATAAAAGCATATTCGCAAATAAAAATTTCAGGTTCGGAATGTATCGTACCGGGCACAGAATATCAATATGAGTTTTATGGAAAATTCGATGGGCAATCCGAAATAAGTGTATGTGTAGAAGGAGGATTAATTACAGCTAACAATAATAGCTGCTATACTCTTAATGGCACCCATCATGTAAGAGTGATATGGAATGAAGGCCTTACAAAGGGAAAAATCTCAATTACCTCATCTTCCCGTACCAGTTCGCTTAGCATAAAAACAACGAGGGCTTTGCAAGGTGGTAAAATTGATACGCTGGCAAAAATTCAACATGCCTTTTCAGCAGGTATTTCCAAAACGGTTAATTGTTCTGTTCCTAAAGGAGGCAGTTGCAGTCCGCAGTTTTCTTATCAATGGGAACGTTCTGACGACAACCTTCATTGGGCCGGGATCAAGGGAGCTGTTTCGCAAAATTTATCTTTTTCACCCGATTCGGAGAAATCATTTTTTTTAAGAAGAAGAGTTTTTGAATCAACATCGAATTCGATTGCTTATTCAGATGTAGCAGTAATTGTAGTGAACTCACAACCCGGAACTAACTAATAAAGAAGTGTATGTTTCAAAATTATCTTAAAGCGGCAGTTTATAGTATTCTGTTTATACTTATCTCAGCTAAAACATATTCCCAGGTTTCTATAAGTGGCCCTGCTTGTGGTGTAGCAGGAAGCACAGCTTCTTATACTGCTGTAAGATCAGGTGGAAATTTTAATGGTGTTGATAATATGCAGTGGTGCATCTCAGGAGGCATAATTCTGCAGGCATATGGCACAAATGTTACGGGTAACAGTACCTGCAAAACCGGTACAGCGGTTGGTTTGGTCGTCGTGCAATGGAACAATGTCAGCTCCGGTTCATTAACGCTAAATACACCAGTAGGCAATGCGCCTACTTTTATTGTTACAGTTGTAAGTGGATTAAATGGAGGAACGATTAGCAACACATCCCAGACAAAAGGATATTATTCTGTTCCCGATCCGATTAATTGTTCGGCAGCCACCGGTGGTTATTGCGGCACGGCAAACTATCAATACCAATGGCAACAATCACCGGATAATTCAACATGGACGAATATCTCTGGCGCCACATCTCAAAACCTCAGTTTTTCTTCGCCTCTTATACAAACAACTTATTACAGGCGGCAGGTTTTGGAAACTAATACTTCTACCTACGCCTATTCCAATACGGCTACCGTTTTTATCAACCCGCCATTTACTACACTCAATATAACCCCCACAAGCCAGGATCTTTTTTCAGACGGAACCACTTCGCCTCTTTCGTTGACGGCGCCGGCAACGGGAGGAAGCTGCAGCGGCAATTATAATTATTTCTGGCAAACTTCCACTGACGGGGGAAATACTTATACAGATAATGGTACCAATGGTAATGTACCATTTAACCCGCCGGTGGTTACAGGAACAAGGCATTACAGAATGAAAGTGACTTGCGGAACAGAAACGGCATTTTCAAATGCGGCTGTAGTAAATGTGTATGATCATTTGGCCACTCCGGCAATCAGTCCTTCTGTACTTACTATATCATACAATACATCTCCATCATTTTCTGTTGGCGCTGCCACTGGAGGGATGTGTAGCGGATCATACAATTACTTGTGGGAAAAAAGCTATGACAATGCCAACTTTACAACAGTAGGCACTTCCCTGGGTTATATGCCGGGCAATCTTACTACCACCACATATTTTAGAAGAACAGTAACATGCGGCGCCGAATCTGTCAGCTCAACTGTTTTGGTAAATGTAAACTCGGAATTAATACCCGGCATTTTAGCACCGGGCAATATTGTGATCCCGTCTAACACAACACCGGGTTTACTCACGTCCTCTGCAGCAAAAGGAGGCGTTTGCGGCAGCTATACTTATATCTGGCAAAAAAGCACAGACAATAGTACTTACCAGGATATAGCCGGAGCTACATCTCTTGTGTACAATGCGCCATCTCTTACAATCAATACTTATTACAGGGTAAAAGTAACTTGTGGTATAGATGTAGCTTATACCAACCCGATACTCATTTCAATAAAAACAGGTTCCTATGATTATAATTATGTCCAAACAAGATCTATTACCAAGCCATTAATTACTACGGAGGCTTCCGCTACCTCATTAGCAGCCCTAAGAGATGTAAAGCAAACGACACAATACTTTGATGGGCTGGGCCGGCCACTGCAGGGCATCGTAAAACAGGGGTCATTAATTACCGATTCCCTTGATCCGCTTTCTTCTACGGCTGCAGTTGATTTAGTTACCCAATCAGTGTATGATGATTTTGGAAGAGAAACCTACAAATATCTTTCATTCGCTTCAACAGCAACTGACGCCACAAAGAACGACGGTAATTTCAAATTAAATCCTTTCCAGCAGGTAGCCACGTTCTATAATGATACTTACAATAATAATCCTTTGAAAGGGCAAGGAGAAAATTATACTTACAGTCAGACTGATATTGAATATTCTCCTTTGAACCGGCCGGAAAAGGCTATGGCTCCCGGCAATAGCTGGGTGGGTTCTTCAAGAAGCATTGAAACAAAATACTTCGTGAACACCACCACCGATGCAGTCAGGATATGGACAGTTAATATTGGCGCTACAGGCAGCTTCAGCACATACTCCATTCCAGCCACACCAGCCTATGCTGCAGGCACTTTATACAAGAACATAACAATAAATGAGCATGGCAAACAGGTAATTGAGTTTAAAGACAACGAAGGAAAAATAATTTTAAGAAAAGTACAGTTGACTGCTGCCGCTGACGATGGGATCACGGGTAGCGGTCATAGCGGATGGTTATGCACCTATTACATCTACGATATTTTAAACAACCTTCGTCTTGTGGTGCAACCACGCGGTGTGGAATTGATTCAACCCTCATGGGCATTGACAAACGCAACGATTCTTGCCGAGCAATGTTTTCGCTATGAGTACGATTATCGCAACCGCATGATCATGAAAAAAGTACCGGGAGCCAATGAAGTGTACATGGTTTATGATGCAAGAGACAGGGTGGTAATGACACAGGATGCTGTTTTAAGAGCAAGCTCAAAATGGATGGTCACTTTGTATGATGATTTAAATCGCCCTCTGCAAACAGGATTACTACTGAATACCTACACCACTCCAAATCCGGCCAAAACTTTTGTACAGCATCTTAATGATGCAAGCAGTAGCACAGCCTATCCATTTGTGGTGGCGTCACCACCAACTACTACATATTGGGAATACCTGACCAAAACCGGTTATGACGATTATACTACCATACCGGCAGCCAGTACTCTCACATCTGCCATGGATAATACCTATAACAATAGTACCTATGGCATAAACACCAATTACAACGTTTTGCCTGATTATGCTCAGCCGATACCTTCTGCGGCGTCGGCACAAACAAAAGGCATGGTTACCTGGACAGAAACAAAAGTATTGAGTACCACAACTTATCTATATACAGTAACACTGTATGATGAAAAAGGAAGACCTGTACAGGTAAAAAGCAAAAACATTACTGCGGGCAATGATCTTGTAACAACCCAATACAATTGGTCGGGCCAACCATTAGTAATGGTACAGAAACAGGAAAAAGCAGGTGCGCCGGTTCAAACAAGTGTGACCATAACAAAAATGATGTATGATGATTTAGGCAGATTGGTACAAACAGATAAAAAAGTTCAGCATACAAATGTAAACGGTAATGCGCTGCCTGCCAGTTATACTACTCTGAGCAAAAATGAGTATGACGCACTGGGTCAACTTAAAAAGAAAACCATTGGCAGCAAAAAAGATCCTGCCACCGGCACATATTATGCTACCCGTCAGCCATTGCAGCAACTGGATTATGATTACAATATCCGTGGCTGGATGCTGGGTATGAACCGTGATTATTTAGCCACCGAAGGCCAAACCAGCGATGGAAAATATTTTGGATTTGAGTTGGGATATGATAAACTTAACAACAAAACGGGTGAAAGCTTTAATGCCGCCCAGTGGAATGGCAATATCGCCGGCATGATTTGGAAAAGCGATGGCGATGATATAAGAAGAAAATATGATTTTGGGTATGATGAAGTAAACAGGTTGCTGAAAGCTGACTTTGAGCAACAAAACCCGGATGATCATGCCTGGAACAATAGCCTTGTAAACTATACGGTGTTAATGGGTGATGGCGGCACAGCCGCTACTGCTTACGATGCCAATGGAAATATCAAATCCATGACGCAGTATGGACTAAAACTCGGTGCTAATCCGCAAACACCCATTGATCAACTTACATATAATTATATGAACACCGGGCAGAGTAACAAGCTGCTCAATGTAATAGATGCACAAAATGATGCAGCCACAAAGTTGGGTGACTTCCGCACTTCGCTGTTGCATCCCACACAAT
>Ga0187893_10015725_pt1 | contig 10088 bp, 7 predicted proteins | sample MA1701074metaG_FD_139574 | JGI IMG/M metagenome (GOLD analysis project Ga0187893, IMG submission 139574) | White microbial mat communities from a basaltic lava cave in the Kipuka Kanohina Cave System on the Island of Hawaii, USA - MA170107-4 metaG ... | reverse complement strand
TCGAGCTCCGCGCTGAGCCGGGCACGCTCCTCGTCGAGGCGGTCTCGATCCTTCTCCGCCGCCAACTGCCGCAGGCGAAGGCTCTGATGCTCTTCCGCGACCCGCTCTTGCTCGCGCTCGACACCGGCCAGCCGTTCCCGCGCCGTCCCGGCCGTCGCTTCGCACGCGGCATATGCCTCGTCCGCGCTGACGACCAGGCGCTCCAGCGCCCGCAGCTCCCGGCCGCGTGCCAAGAGCGTCTCCTCCAGCGGCGGCTCGCTCCCGCCCGTGATCGCGCCGGACGGATCGACGGCCTCCCCGCTGCGCGTCACGACCGTCACCGGTCGCTCGGCCGCGCGCCAGGTCGCCAGCGCGCCGTCCAGATCCTCGGCCAGCAACACGCAGCCCAGCAGGGACTCGGCCAATGCCCAATGTGCGGGATCGACCTCGATCGCATCCAGCAACCGCCGCCCCGCCGGCACGATCGCGGGCGCGCGACGCTCGGGCTCGCGCGGGAGCGCCGTCGCGCTTCCGCCTTGCGTCTCCGTCAGCCACCGCACCGCTTCGAGCGCGGCGGCCGTGTCCTCGACGACGACGTCGCCCAGGCGCACGCCGAGGGCCACGGCGACGGCTCGCTCCAGCGAGGGCTCGACGCGCAAGACGTCGGCCAGCAGGATCCTGCCCCCCGGCGCCGCGATCAGCAGACTCCCCGCTCCCCGTCGACACCCCTCTGCGCGCCGCTGCAGCTCCCGAAGCGACTCGGCACGCGAGCGCACCTGCGTGGCGTTCGTCTTGGCTTCTTCCACGGCGGCGCTCGCCGTCGCCAGCCCAGCCTCGGCGCTCACGCGGTCGTCCGCGAGGCTTCGCAGCCGTGCCTGCGCCGCCGTCACCTGCGTCGTCAGCTCGTCCTGCAGCGAGCGCAGGGTCTCGCGAGCGCGCCCGTTCGCCTCGAGCTGCGTCCCCAGCAGCCGCTGCTCTTCCTGCAGCTGTCGTTGTTGCCCCTCGAGCTCTTCGCGCCGGCGCTGCAGCGCCTCGTCGAGATTGCGGAGCCGTACCTCCTCGGCGACCGCGGCCACCAGGAGGTCCTTGCTCTGCTCGACGGCACCCTCCAACCGCGGGCCCTCCGCGCTCAGCCCGTGCAAGGCCTCGTCGGCCTCCCCCGCAACGCGGCGCGCGGCCTCGGCTTCGCCCACCACGGCCTCCAGGGCGGCCTCCGCCGAAGCGAGCTCGGCGCGGCACTGCGCTGCCCGCAATAGCAACGCTTCGCGTTCGTGCTCCGCCTGCGTCCGCTGCCGCTCGATGGTAGCCGCGCGCTCGCCCAGGCTACGAAACCGCGCTTGCTCGTCTGCGAGCCGCACGCGCGTCTCCGTCAGCGTCTCGTCCGTCTCGCGCAGGCGCTGTGCCGCCGCCGTACGCCGGGACCGCGCCGCACCCGAGGCGGCGGCGAGCCGCTCCAGCTCCGCCGCCAGCGTGGACTCCTGGCCGCGAAGCTCCGCGATGCGCGCCTCGAGGGCGATCAGCTCGGCGTGCGCCTCCCGCATCTTGGTCGCGAACAATCGCAGGTCGAGCTCGCGCAGCTCACCCTTGATGCGATGATACTCCTCGGCTCGCTTCGCCTGCCGTTGCAACGACGCGATCTGCCGCTGCTGCTCCTGCAGGACGTCCTGGACGCGGCGCAGGTTCTCACGCGTGCGCTCCATCTTGCGCTCGGCCGCGATCCGGCGGCCGCGAAAGCGCGTCGTGCCCGCCGCCTCCTCGATGAAGAGCCGCATCTCCTCGGGCTTGGCGGACACCAACTGCTCGACGCGCCCCTGCTCGATGATCGCGTATGCCTTGGCGCCCACGCCCGTGCCGAGAAAGAGCTCCGTGATGTCGCGCAGCCGGCACGGAGCGCGGTTGATGAAGTACTCCGACTCGCCCGAGCGGAAGTACCGGCGGGTGACCAGGATCTCGGTGGCGTGCGCCAGCTCTGCCGGCAGGCCCCCCATCTCCTGCGCGAGCGCCTCGTCGTCGGTCTCGGCGGCACGGAGCAGGTCCTGCTCCGTGCGCTCCATCAGGAGCGACACCTCGGCCATGCCGAGGGGCCCCTTCTGTCCGTTGCCGGCGAAGATCACGTCCTCCATCGACGCTCCGCGGAGATGCTTCGGGCTCTGCTCGCCGAGCACCCAGCGGATGGCGTCGACGATGTTCGACTTGCCGCAGCCGTTCGGACCCACGACGGCCGTCACTCCCCCCGGGAGCTCGAGCGCCGTCCGTTCCATGAACGACTTGAAGCCCGTCAGCTCGATCTGCTTGATCCGCATCCTCGCCCCCCAACGACGAGACCACCCTCGTCGCCTCCGGCCCGCCCGAGCGAGCTACCCCGCTGCCGCCCCGACGGCTTCCGTCGTCGCATCCGCCACGCTGAGGAACGGCAGCCAGTCCGCATGCCGCCGTTGCCGATAGGTTTCCACCACGAACGGCGTCCACTGGGGCCGATACGGGGGACGGACGAGCCGCATGCCGGCTTCGCCCGGCGTCCGGCTTCCCTTCGTCCGATTGCACCCGACGCACGAGCAGACGACGTTCTCCCAGGCCGAGGTGCCGCCACGCGAGCGCGGAACCACGTGGTCGAGGTTCAGCTCCGAACGCGGAAACCGTCGGCCGCAGTACTGACACTGCCCTCGATCGCGAGCGTAGACGTTGAAGCGGCTGAATCGGACCTCGCGCCGGGGCACTCGATCGAAGCCCCGCAGCAGGATCACGCGTGGCAACCGCATGCTGCGTGAGACCAGCCCCAGCGTCTCCCCCATCGGCTCGAGGTGCATCCACGACTGGAAGTCGAAGGTGCGGTACTCGGTGTCGACGGCGACCGCGATCTCGCAATAGAGCAGCGTAAGGGCGCGCCGGACCGACGTAATGTGGACTGGCAAGTAGGATCGGTTCAGGACCAGGACCTTGCTGTTCAGTAGCTCGCCCACGCCGCTTGGGATCTGCTACACGCTGGCCCCGCGGAAGTCAATTTTCCTTAGCGGGTGCGGGCGGTTGCGCGCCTGGCTTCCAGCGCAGGACCGGTCGCCGGGCCGCCCGTGTCTCGTCGAGCCGCCCCACGCGGGTGGTGTGCGGCGCCGCCCGCACCAGCTCCGGCTGGGTCCGGGCCTCGTCGGCGATCGCCTGCATGGCGGTGATGAACTCCTCGAGGGTCTCCCGCGACTCCGTCTCGGTGGGCTCGATCATGAGCGCGCCCTTCACCACGAGCGGGAAGTAGATCGTGGGCGCGTAGAAACCGTAGTCGAGCAGCCGCTTCGCGATGTCCATCGTCTGCACGCCATTGCCCTGCTGGATGCGATCGCTGAGCACGCACTCGTGCATGGACGGCGTCTCGTAGGCCAGGTGATACGCACCGCGCAGCCGCGCGCGGATGTAGTTGGCGTTGAGCACGGCATAGCGCGTGACGTCGCGCAGCCCCGGCCCGCCGAGCCGCAGCATGTATGCCAGGGCCCGGACCAGGATGCCGAAGTTCCCGTAGAACGAGCGTACCCGTCCGACGCTCTTCGCCGCGGACTCGTCCCAGCGAAAGCCCTGCTTCGTGCGTACCAGCCGTGGCGTGGGCAGATAGTCCGCCAACGTCGCACGGACGGCGACCGGTCCGGCGCCCGGCCCGCCCCCGCCGTGCGGGGTCGAGAACGTCTTGTGCAGGTTGAACTGCATGACGTCGACGCCCATGTCGCCCGGACGTGCGACACCCATGAGCGCGTTCATGTTCGCGCCGTCCATGTACACGAGGCCGCCGCGCTCGTGGACGATGGCAGCCACGCGCTCGATCTCGTCCTCGAAGAGGCCGAGCGTGTTCGGGTTGGTCACCATGAGCGCCGCGACGTCGTCGCTCATGACCGCCGCCACGCGCTCGGCTTCGAGCGTTCCCCGCTCGCCGACCGGAACCTCGGTCACCCCGTAGCCGCAGAGTGCGGAGCTGGCGGGATTGGTCCCGTGTGCGCTTGCAGGAATCAGCACGCGCCGGCGCGGACTCCCACGGTCGACGTGGTAGGCGCGCACGAGCAGCATCCCGAGCAGCTCGCCCTGCGCACCGGCCGCCGGTTGCAGCGCCACCGCATCGAGCCCGCTCACCGCCTTCAACCAATCCTCGAGCTCGGCGAGGAGCGCCATCGCCCCCTGCGCCATCGATTCGGGCACCAACGGGTGGAGGCTCGCGAACCCCGACAGACGCGCCACGTGCTCGTTCACCACGGGGTTGTACTTCATCGTGCACGACCCCAAGGGGTACATGGTGGTGGCGGCGCTGTAGTTCCACTGGGACAGGCGCAGGAAGTGCCGCAGCACCTCGAGCTCGCCGACCTCGGGAAACCCTGCCAGGTCGTCCTCGCGGCGAAGCTCCGGCGGCAGCTCGACCGCGGCGTCGGCACCCCCCGCGACTTCCCAGGCCATGCGGCCCCGCGACCCGCGCTCGAAGATCAGTGGCTCGTCGTGCATCCGCCTCGCCTCCTCAGGCCTTCGCTCGTGCAGCCGGCAGCGCGGCGCGCAGCATCTCGACGAGCCGCGCGATCTGTCGCTCGCCGTGGACCTCGGTCACGCAGAGCAGGAGCACGTCGGCCAGCTCCGGGTACCAGCGCCCGAGCGGCAGGCCGGCGACGATCCCTTCGTCCCGGGCCAGGCGCTCCCAGACGTCGACGGCGTTCGGCACGCGGATGGTGAATTCGTTGAAGAACGGGCTACCGAACACGGGGGCCACGCCGGCATCCGCCAACAGACCCGCCACCCGATGCGCGGAGGCGAAGTTGCGTGCGGCGAGCTGGCGCAGCCCGTGCCGCCCGAGCATCGACAGGTAGACCGTGACCGCGAGCGAGCACAGCCCCTGATTGGTGCAGATGTTCGAGGTCGCCCGCTCGCGACGGATGTGCTGCTCGCGCGTGGCGAGCGTCAGCACGTAGCCGCGACGTCCGTTGGCGTCCACCGTCTCCCCCACCACGCGGCCGGGCATGGACCGCACGAGACGGTCGCGGGTCGCGAACAGCCCGACACCCGGACCGCCGTACGACACGGGCAAGCCGAAGCTCTGTCCCTCACCGGTCGCCACGTCGACGTCGCAGGCGCCGGGGGATCGCACCACGGCGAGGGCGAGCGGCTCCGTCGTAGCCGTCACGAACATGCCCCCGGCCGCATGCGCCACGCGGGCCAGCGTGGGGAGATCCTCGAGCACGCCGAAGACGTTCGGATGACCGGCGACGATGCACAACAGGTTCGAGGCATCGGCGGCGATCGAGCTGGTGTCGGTGCGGCCATCCGGGCCCCACGGCAGCTCGCGGATCTCGACGTCGTCCAGCGCCTGCACGTAGGTGACCACCACCTGCCGGTAGTGCGGATGCAGCGACCGCGCCAGGCACACCACCCGGCGTCCGGGCAGCGCGCGCCGCGCCATCAGGATCGCCTCGGCCGTGGCCGACGCCCCGTCGTACATGCTGGCGTTGGCGACCTCCATGCCCATCAGCAGTGCGACGAAGGTCTGAAACTCGAAGATGGCCTGCAGCGTGCCCTGGCTCACTTCGGGCTGATACGGCGTGTACGCCGTCGCGAACTCCGAACGCTGCATGATGTGGTCGACCACCGCGGGCGACGCGTGTGGATACACCCCCGCCCCCAGGAAGACCGCGCTCGCCTCCGCATCGACGTTGCGGGCCGCCAACGCCCCCAGACGTGCGCGCAAGTCCGGCTCGCTGAGGCCGGCAGGCAGGTCGAGGCGGGCTCGCTCGCGCAGGCGTTCGGGAACCTGGCCGAACAGCGCATCGATCGACGGCACGCCGATGGCAGCCAGCATGCCAGCGATGTCGTCGGCCGTATGCGGGAGGTAGGCGCTCACCCGCGATGCTCGCTCTCGACGTGCGCTTGGTACGTCTGGGCGTCCATGAGCGCTGCGAGCTCGCCCGCCGCGCCGACGCGGAGGCGGATCATCCATCCGTCGCCGTACGGGGCTTGATTCACGAGCTCCGGCTGCTCGACCAGGCGCGTGTTCACCGCGATCACCTCGCCCCCGACGGGGGCAAAGAGGTCCGAGACGCTCTTGTTCGACTCGACGACGCCGAACGTCGCTCCCTGCGCCAGCTTCGTGCCCACCGCGGGTAGCTCCACGAAGACGACGTCACCCAACGAATCCTGCGCGAAGTCCGTGATCCCCACGACTCCCGCATCGCCTTCCACTCGGACCCACTCGTGATCCTTGGTGTATCGCAGCTCCTTCGGAACGTTCATGATCCCTCTTTCGCCCCGCCTCGCCGATAGAACGGCTTCGTCACCACGTGCGCTCGCAGCCGCTTACCCCGCATCTCGACGGCGAGTCCCGTGCCGGGCGCCGCCGACGGTCCACTGACGTAAGCCAGACCGATGAACGAGTCCAGCGTCGGGGACTTCGTGCCGCTGGTCACCTCGCCCGCGCGCTCGCCGTCCCGGAAGACGCTCTGCCCGTGGCGCGGCACCCCGGGCTCGTCCATCTGGAAGGCCACCAGCCGGCGGCCCGGATGGGCCCGCAACGGCTCGAGCGCCGCCCGTCCGATGAAGTCCGCGCCCTTCACCACCCAGCCGAGCCCGGCCTCCCATGGCGTCGTGCGGTCGTCCATGTCGGACCCGCAGAGCAGCATGCCCGCTTCCAGGCGAAGCGTGTCGCGCGCCGCGAGCCCCGTGGGCATCCCGCCGGTGGCACGCGCACGCTCGAGCACGCGACGCCACAACGGCGCGGCCTGGCGCGCGGGTACGAAGATCTCGAAGCCGTCCTCGCCCGTGTACCCGGTGCGCGCGATGCGCACCGTCACGCCGTCGATCGCGTCCTCCCGGATGGCGAAGCCCGGAAGCTCGGCGAGGGGCCGCTGCACGAGCGGCCCCAGCGCCTCGGCGGCCGCCGGACCTTGCAAGGCCATCAAGGCCCACGTGGCACTCTCGTCGCGAAGCTCCGTTCCGCCGGTGAGGTTGGCCTGCATCCACGCCACGTCCCGCTGTGCATTCGCCGCGTTGACGACGATGAAGAAGCGCTGCGCGTCGAGCCGATAGACGATCAGGTCGTCGATGATGCCTCCGCGCTCGTTGCACAGGAGCGCGTACTGCGCGTGTCCGTCGCGCAGCCGTCCGACGTCGTTCGTCGTGAGGCGCGCGACCGCGGCCGCCGCCTGCGGACCGGAGATCGTCACCTCCCCCATGTGGCTCACGTCGAACAGGCCACACCGCGTTCGGACCGCCCGGTGCTCCTCGAGCGCGCCCGCATAGGTGAGCGGCATGTCCCAGCCCCCGAACTCGACGATGCGCGCACCGAGCGCGCGATGCTCGTCGTAGAGCGGTGTACGCAAGGCCATCAGACGCCCGCCTGCCGCGCGGCGCGCTCGGCCGCCGCCGCCGTATTCGCGAGCAGCATCGCCACGGTCATGGGCCCGACTCCTCCCGGCACGGGTGTGACGTACGCGGCACGCTCCCGCGCCGCCTCGAACTCCACGTCGCCGCAGAGCTTGCCGTCGGCGCCGCGGTTGATGCCCACGTCGATCACCACGGCGCCCGGACGAATCCAGGCACCCGGTACCAGCGCGGGCTGTCCGACGGCCGCGACCACGACGTCCGCGGCCGCGACCTCCGCCGCGAGGTCGCGCGTGCGCGAGTGGCACATCACCACGGTCGCATGGCGCTCGAGCAGCAACAGCGCGACGGGTTTGCCCACCAGCAGGCTGCGACCCACCACGACCGCCCGCGCCCCGCGCAATGCGGTGCCGGTCTCGTCGAGGAGGCGCATGACGCCGAGGGGCGTACACGGCCGCGGCGCATCCACGCCCGCGAGCAGCCGACCTTGGTTCATGGGGTGTAACCCGTCGACGTCCTTCTCCGGCGGGATGGCGGTGATGATCTCGTCGGCGTCGAGCCCGGTCGGCAGCGGGAGCTGCACGAGAATGCCGTGCACGCGGGCATCCCTCCCCAGGGTTTCGACCAGCTGGCGCAGCTCGCCTTGCGACGTGGCGGCCGCGAGGCGGTGGCCAAAGGAGTGCATGCCGACCTCTTCGCACGCCTTCTCCTTGTTCCGCACGTAGACCTGCGAGGCCGCATCGTCTCCAACGAGGACGGTGGCCAATCCGGGCTGTACCCCGTGCGCCGCCAGCGCCCGCACGCGCGCCCGCACCTCGTCGCGAACGCGCGCCGCGACCGCCTTGCCGTCGATGATCGCTCCCATCACTCGACGACCTTGAGGCCCAGGTCTCGCAGCTGCAGGGGGTCGACCGGTGTCGGGGCGTCCGTCAGCGGGCAGGCAGCACGCTGCGTCTTCGGGAACGCGATCACGTCGCGGATCGACTCGGCACCGGCGAGCAGCATGACCAGCCGATCGAGACCGAGCGCGATGCCGCCGTGTGGCGGGGCTCCGTACGACAGCGCGTCCAACAGGAAGCCGAAGCGGTCGTGGGCTTCGCTTTCGGACATCCCGAGGAGCGCCAGCACCCGCAGTTGCACCTCGGGACGATGGATGCGGATGCTTCCGCCGCCCAGCTCGGTACCGTTCAGCACCAGGTCGTAGGCCGCCGAGCGGACGGCCAGCGGCTCGCGCTCCAGACGGTCGAGGTCGGCCTCGACCGGGGCGGTGAAGGGATGATGCACGGCCACGTAGCGCCCGGCTTCCGGATCGGCGTCCAGCAGCGGAAAATCCACCACCCACGCGAAGCGCTGCTCGTCCCGCGCGAACCGGCCGAGCCGCTCGCCCATGCGGAGCCGCAGCTGCGCCAAAATGGGATTCGCCGTGGCCGGCGGCTCGGCGAGCAGGAACAGCACGTCCCCGGTTCCGAACCCCGCGGCGACCAGTCGCTCCTTCTCGGCGTCCCCGAGAAACTTGACGGCCGGCGACTGCCACCCTTCGGCCGTCGAGCGGATCCACGTGAGCCCGCCCGCCCCTTGCGAGACCGCGAACGCCACCAGATCGTCGAGCTCCTTGCGCGACAGGACGGCGGCCGCCGCCGGAGCCACGAGCCCGCGCACCCGACGGCCGTTCGCGATGGCCTCCGCGAAGACCCGGAACTTCGTCCCCTCGAAGCAGGTCGTGAAATCGGCCAGCTCCAAGTCGACGCGCAGGTCGGGACGATCGATGCCGTAGCGTCGCATGACGTCGTCGTAGCGAAGGATCGGAAACGGCGTGACGGCCGGCGGACGGTCGACCAGCGTCGTGAAGAGGCGCACGATCAGCGGCTCGATGGTCCCCATGACGTCGGCGGGCGTCGCGAACGAGAGCTCGAGGTCGATCTGCGTGAACTCCGGTTGGCGATCCGCGCGCAGGTCCTCGTCCCGAAAGCAGCGGACGATCTGGTAGTAGCGATCCAGTCCGGCCACCATCAGGATCTGCTTGAAGAGCTGCGGGGACTGCGGCAGCGCGTAGAAGCTGCCGCGCTGCACGCGGCTCGGCACCAGGTAGTCCCGCGCACCCTCCGGCGTCGAACGCGTGAGGACCGGCGTCTCGACCTCGATGAAGCCGAGCCCATGCAAGTGCTCGCGTACCGCCGCCGTCACGCGGTGACGGAGCAGCAAGCGCGACTGGACGTGGGGCCGCCGGAGATCGAGGTAGCGGTAGCGCAGGCGATTCGCCTCGGTGATCTCCTCGTGGTCGTCGATCGGAAACGGCGTCGGACGGGCGGTGTTCAGCACCCGCACCTCGCTCGCGGCCACTTCGATGGCCCCGGTGGCGAGGTCCGGATTGACGGTCTCCGCCGGCCGGTTTCGCACGCGTCCTCGCACGGCCACCACGAACTCGAGGCGAATGTCGCCGGCCCGCGCGTGCGCCGTCGGACTGTCCTCTGGGTCGCAGACGACCTGGATCAACCCTTCGCGGTCGCGCACGTCGAGGAAACACACGCCGCCGTGGTCGCGCCGGGCGTGGACCCAGCCGCACACCACGACCTCGCGGCCGACGTCGCCAGGCCGCAGCGCGCCCGCCATGTCGCTGCGCTGCCAGTCCCCCAACGACTCCACGGCCTGACTCATCCCTGTCCCCCCGTCTGCCGCATATCCTGCACCAACTGCACCAACGCCGCACCGTCGAGCGCGAGCGGCACCGCCTGTGGATGATCGCGGCCGTGCGTGAGATCGCGCACGGTTCCACGGCCGCT
>Ga0187893_10015724_pt1 | contig 10088 bp, 10 predicted proteins | sample MA1701074metaG_FD_139574 | JGI IMG/M metagenome (GOLD analysis project Ga0187893, IMG submission 139574) | White microbial mat communities from a basaltic lava cave in the Kipuka Kanohina Cave System on the Island of Hawaii, USA - MA170107-4 metaG ... | reverse complement strand
TTTTCTCCTGACCGCCTCCACCGGAGGGGTATATTCTCTTGGCGGGTCACGGGAGAAGAAACATGGTGGTGAAGCTCACGCGGACACTCTGCATCTCGGCCCTGGTCGCGGCGGTGTTGTTCACCGCACCGACCGCGTCCGTGGACGCGTTCACGGCGAGCGCGGGCGGCTATGTCTGCATCGACAGCGAGGAGACGGCCGGCGCCCCGCCGCCCTACTCGTGGGAGACGGTCTCGACCGCAGGACCCGTGGGTGACGATACGGGTTCGACCGTCACGCTTCCGTTCACCTTCAACCTCTTCGGTACGGCCTACACGAGCGTATGGATCTGCACGAACGGTTTCCTGCTGTTCGGCGGGACCACCTATGTCGACTGGGTGAACAGCACGCTGCCGTACTGGTCCGTCAGCACCACGCCCAACTCCGCGATTTGCGTGCGTTGGGACGACTGGGTCCCGGCCGCCGGCGCCATCACCTACGGCACGCTCGGCACGGCTCCGAACCAGCGCTTCGTGGTCACATGGACCGCCGTCCCGCACTTCAGCGACGGCACCGTCGCGACCTTCCAGGTCATCCTCTATGAAGGGGGCACCGCGGACACGATCAAGTGCCAGTATGGGGCGAGCACCGGCACCGGATCCTCTGGCACGAGCTGCACGGTCGGTATCGAGTCGCCCACGGGCGCCTTCAACCAGTACCTGTTTAACGGCACCCCCTCGACGAACACGCTCTACTCCGGCTTGGCTGTCGCCTTCTACCCGGTGACCAGCGGGCCGCCCTGGTCCGGCGGTGGCGGTGGTGGCGGCGGCGGCGGCAGCGGCACGGGCTCCGGCTTCGGCCCCGGCGGCGCCTCGCGCGACAACGATAACGGCGACCAGGGCCTCAACGACCTCTTCTGCTCCTCGAGCGCCGGTACCGCGGGGAGCGTCCTCTGGCTCGCGGCGCTGGTACTCGCGGCGGCGGCCGCCGCGCTTCGCCGGTAGAGCGTCGTTTTCCATCGACGCGAGTGCATCCTCCTTGCGCTCGCTCGCGTACCCGGTATGATAGCCGCGGTACGGGCGGGCACTTCCTGGTGGAGAACGAAATGGTGGCGAAGATCTCGCGCTCTATCTTCATCTCGGCCCTGGTGGTGGCGGTGGTGTGCGTCGCACCCTCGGCGCCTGTAGCGGCCTTCACGACGACGGGAGCCGGCTACACCTGCATCGATAGCGAGGAACCCGGCGGACCGCCGTTCGCCTGGGATCCTCCGACCGCGGCCACGACCCTGATCGGAGCCGGCGTTGACGACAGCACGGTGGGCACGACGATTCCGTTCCCGTTCACGTACATGGGTACGGCCGGCACGACCCTGAGCGTCTCGTCGAACGGGTTCATCAGCTTCTCGACGACCACGGCGGCCCCGTTCACGAACGCGACGATCCCGACGGCCGGCGTACCTGACAACGCGCTCATGGTTTTCTGGGATGATCTTCACACCGGGTCAGCAACCGGCTCGACAGCCACGGGGCTCGTCCAAACGGAGACCTTCGGGACCACCCCCAACCGGCGCTTCGTGATCACGTGGAACAACGTCACGTTCTTCCCCGCGGGCACGAATCCCCACACGATGACGTTCCAGGCGACGCTCTTCGAGGGCAGCGGCGGCAATGCCATACGCTGCCAGTACTTCTCGATGAACGACAACGGCGGCACGCCGCGCGTCGGGGGCCAGTCGGCGACCAACGGCATCGAGAACGCCGCCGGATCGGCGGGCATCCTGTACAACTTCAGCGACGGGGTGCTGACGCCCACGCCCGCGGGCAACAACATCTATAGCGGCCTCGCGATCGGGTACTTCCCGACGGGCGCGACTCCGCCGTGGGGCGGCGGCGGCGGCGGTGGCGGCGGCGGCGGCGGCAACCCCGGCGGCGCCTCCCGCGATAACGACAACGGCGACCAGGGGATCAACGATCTCTTCTGCAGCGGCGGCGCCGGCGCCGCGGGCAGCCTCCTCTGGCTCGCCCTCGCGATGGGCGTCGCCCTCGCCGGCGTCCGGCGGTAATCGACGAATCACCACGAACCCCGCGTCCGCAGGACGCGGGGTTTCTTATCTGGCCCGGACCACCAGCAGCCGCACCGATCCGCCCTCGACCAGCCCGAGCTTGAAGAGCGCCGCTTTCCCCGCCGGCAGCGTCACCGTGCTGCGCATCGACGCCGTCCACGTCGACGTCGTCGCGCCGACGAAATTCTGCGCGTCGCATCGCAGCGCCGCCTGCGTGCCCGCCGCCGTCGTCTCCGCCCGCACGTCGAAGGTCGACTTCGCCTCCGCCGGCGCGCGACGGCGCTGCCACGTCAGCCCGATCCGCACGCCGCCCAGCCCCTGCAGCTGCACGCGCTCCGCCTCCGTCGCGGCCGCCACGAGCTTCGCCGCCGCCGCCTCGTCGACGAGATACTCCGAGCCCGCCTCCTCGTACGCGCGCGCGGGCACCGTCACGATCTCCGCCCGGACCACCGCCGGACGCCCCTCCCGCTTGCGCACTTCCGCCAGGTGCGCCTTCGCCTCCGCCAGCACCTCGGGCGCGTGACGCAGGATCGCCAGCCCGTTCGACGTGTGCCGCGCGACCGACGAGAGCGAGTCCTCCCACCGCTCGCGCTGCACGTTCTCCCGCAGCGACGCCACCACGTCGTCCGGCTCCCACGACGCCGCATCCGTCCGCTCGCCCGAGTCCGCCGGCTTGAGCGCGAGGTCGCGGACCGACGCGATGTAGAGCTCCGTGTACGGCCGCGGCAGGCCCGCGCCGCCCACGAAGATCGCCTCGTCCCACTCCGCCCACGGGCCGCCGGAGCCGGGGACCATCGCCAGCCTGAGCACGACTTCAGGCCGGAGCTGCGACACCTTGAGCGTGACCGCGCGATCCGCGAGCGCCGGGTCGAGCACGAAGTTGAGCCCGGTCCGCTGCCGGATGTAGTCCACCAGCTTCGCCCACGGCGCGTCCTTCACGTCGACGTCGATCGGCGCCGCGTCGCGGAACTTCTTCGCCAGCTCCCCCGGACCGTCGGCCGTCCCCCGCACCTCCGCCTCCGTCGCGCCGCCGCCGACCGTCGAGACGCGCACGATGAGCGCCGCCGTCCGCTGGTCGCTGCCCGGGCGCGGGAGCAGGAAGACGGCCGCTCCCTTGTTCGGAATCACCGTCGTCGTCCGGAAGCGCATCTCCGACGAGGCCGCGACCGCGCGGTCCTTGAACGCGCCCTCGAGCGAGAGATCGACCTTCACCCCGTTGCCGGGCACGAGCACCGGCCGCGCCTCGAACGCGAGCGTCCGCCCCGGCGGGTTGTTCGCGCCCATGTACGTGAGCTGGCCCTCCGTGCACGTGAACGTGAACGCCTCGATCGCGCGCGACGCCCGCACGCCCTTCAGCGCGTCGAGCGTCTTCTTCGCCGCCGCCTCCTCGAGCGTCGCCGACGCGAGCGACTCGAGCGCGCGCTCCGCGTCCGCGTCCGTCTCGAAGAGCTCCGCCTCGACCGTCACCATCGCGGGCGCGAGCGACTTGAGCGCCGCGAGGAGGCGCTCGACCTCCGCGATCACGCGCGCGTGGTGCCGCACCGTGATCCGCCCCGGCTGCGCCACCTTCGCGCTGAACGGGTCGCTCCACGTGCCGGGCGCGATCACCGCGCGGATGATCTCGACCAGCTCGTCGTCCGGCGACGCGGGAGCCGGGCTCTCGTACGGGCGCACGAACTCCGGCTGCCCCTCGCGCGGCGTCAGGATCGCCGGCGCCGGGCTGTCCTGCGGGCGCGCGATGAGGCCCGCGACGTCGAACGTCCGCGACTTCACGCCCGCCTCGAGCTGGCCGGGCGCGCCGAGCACCACCGCGCCGTCCTGCGTCGCCCAGTCGAGCCCGTAGAGCCGGCTGATCCACGCGACGATGCTCCGCGCCTTCACGTCCTTGAGCGTGAGCGCCACCGGACGCGCCAGGTCGATGCGGTCGCCCGCCCGCGGGTCGACGACGATGTTCACCTTCGCGGAGGCGCGCACGAAGTCGAGCAGGTCGTCGAGCTTCGCCGCCATGTCGACGGAGACGCGCGCGTCGAGCTTCCTCTCGACGTCGGGATCCTGGCAGAGCGCGAGCAGGAGCAACAGCATGGCTACCTCCGGTTCACCCACCATGAAGTCCAGTCGGCGCGGCTCGCCGGGAGCGGCACGCCCGTCACGCGCGTGAGCGCCTCGTGCGCCGCGTCCGCGTCGCGCGTGTCGAGGAGCGCGATGAGCCGCGGCACCGCCGCGACGTGCCGGCGCGCGAGCACGCGCAGCGCCTCCGCGCGCGCGCCCGCCCGGCCGAGCGCCTCCACGACCAGCGCGTCCGCGGCCGCCGACTTCAGCTCCGCGAGCCGGCGGACGACGCGCGGGTCGTCGAGCACCGGCCACGCCGCGTCGCGCAGGAGCCGCTCGGCGACGCGGTCGAGCGCGTCGTGGCGGTCGCGCGCGACGAGGAGCGCGCGGACGCCGCGCGGGACTTCCAGACGGGCGAGCGCGCCCGCGATTTCCGCCTGACCGACCGGGGCCGTGCGGAACGCGACGACGATGTCGTCCACGAGGTCGACCGCCTTGATCCCGGCGGCCGCCCTGGCGCCCGAGGCGGCGCCGAGATCGCTCGCCAGCGCGCGGCGGATCGCGGCCGCGAGCGCTTCGCGCGGCGCGCGCTGAAGCCGCGGCAGGACCGCGTGCGAGAGGCCGTCGGCGCCCGCGGCCATCACGAGCAGGTCCGCGTCCGCCGCGTCGAGGACCGCGTCGCGCCGCTTCGGATCGTAATCGAGGTCGCCGACCGCGATGACGAGCGCCGCCTCGCGCGCCAGCGGGTGGCGCATGCGGGCGAGCGCCGCCGCCTCCGCGGGGTCGGCGCGCAGCGCGAAGAGGTCGAGCGCGGAGCGGAGGTCCGGCTCCGTCATGCGGGCGAACGCGCGCGCGGCCACCTCGGCCATGGCGGGGTCTTCGATCGAGTCGAGGAGCGGCCGGATGACGTCGGGGTGGCCGCTCTCGGCGAGCACCGGCAGGAACGCCGTGGCGCCGCCGCGGACGCGCCGCAGGAGCTCGGGCACCGCGGCGGTCGATCCCATCGACGCGAGCGCGGAGGCGATGTGCGTGTCGAGCGCCGGCCGTTTCCCGAACGCGTCCGCGAGGTACCGCTCGGCGACGGGCCCGCCCGCGTCGCGCAGCGATTCGATCGCCGCGAGCGCCTCGGCGTCCGGCGCGGTGACGGCGATCCGCGCGAGCGCGTGCATGCCGGGCAGCGTGCGCGGGTTGGGTGCCTTCGCCACGGGCTCCTCGGGCGGCCCGGGGCGCGAGAAGAGGAACGCGAGCGCGATCACCGCGGCCGCGGCGACCCAGCGAATGAGCGTGCGGCGGACCCGCGTGAAGCGCAGGCGCGCAAACGTGACGGTCGTGTCGCGCGGAAGCGCGTCAAGCATGGCGACGGCGGCGCGGCGCTGCTGATAGCGCGCCTGGCAGACCGCGCAGTGCGCCGGAGACGCGGCCTCGCCGAGCGCGGCCAGCGAGATCGCCTCGTCGTGCGCGGCGCACGCGGCGGGGAAGCCCGCTTGCGTGTCACGCGGGAGCGTGTCGAGCCGCGTGACGACCGCGCGGTAGTCGTCGAGACGCTTGCGGCAGCGCGCGCAGGCGGCGAGGTGCGCGTCGGGCGCGGGCGCGTCGCCGAAGGCGGCCGCGACCAGGGCGACGTCATCGCATCCGCTCGTCGACTCGACGGCAAGTTTCGCCGAGAGGTCCGCGAACGTGGAGCGAGGCTGGAGGAGCGCGCGGCACTCGGGGCATGAGCCCAAGTGCTCGACGTTGCCGGTCCGGCGCGCCTCGTCGCAGGTCATAGAAGCGCCCTCGCCTCGAGCAGGTCGCGCAGCTTCGCGACCGCGTGGTGGAGGTTCGATTTCACGGTTCCGACGGCGATGCCCTGGAGCTCCGCGACCTCCTCGAGCGAGAGCCGCCGCAGGTGCTTGAGCGTGAGCGCGAGCCGCTGCTGCAGCGGCAGCTCCTCGATCGCCGCCATGAGCGCCGCGACCGCCTCCTCGCGCTCGAGTTCGGGCGGCGGCGTCTCGGCCTCGTCGCGCGGCGGGGGCGGCGGCCGCTTCACGAAGCGCGTCTTCCAGTTGAGCGCGGTGCGCACGGCGATCGAGTAGATCCAGGTGGAGAAGCGCGCGTCGCCGCGCCAGTCGGCGAGCGAGCGGAACGCCCGGAGGAAGGACTCCTGGACCACCTCGTCCGCGTCGGCCGCGTTCCCGCAGATCGACAGACCCACCGCGAAGACCATCCCCTTGTGCTCGTTGAAGAGCATCTCCTGGGCCGCGAGCTCGCCGCCCGCGGCTCGACGGACCCAATCCCGCTCCACCTCGGGAGAAAGGGTCATCGCTTCACCCGGTGTGACACGACCGCCAGTGTACAGGTTGCATTGAATTGGACGGCGCCGGCGCGTATGGTGCGGCGAATGAGCAGAATCACGCCCGTCGATCCTGCGACCGCAGACCCGTCGTGCAAGCCGCTGTTCGACGACTTCCTCCGCGAGCGCGGCGCCGTTCCGAACATGTTCCGCACGCTCGGTCACGCTCCCGACGTGCTGAAGACGTTCTTCGCGCACTTCCGCGCCGTGCTCGCGGAGGGGGCGGCCCCGACGCGCCTTAAGGAGATGATCGCCGTCCGCGTCTCGTCGATGAACGATTCGCGCTACTGACTCGGCTCGCACACGGGGCTCGCGCGCCGGTTCGGCGCGACGGAACAGCAGGTGGCGGCGCTCCAGGGGAAGGGCCCGGCGGACTTCACCCCCGCCGAGCGCGCGGCCATCGCGTTCGCGGAGGAGATGACGCGCGACGACGGCGTGAGCGAGGCGACCTTCGCCGAATTGCGCAAGCACTTCGACGAGCGCGCGATCGTCGAGATCGCCGCCGTGACGGCCTGCTTCAACTACACCAACCGCTTCAACACGGCGCTCGACATGGAGCTGACGGTCTATCCGAAACCGCTCTCGTAATCGAATCGTAACGCCCTGATGAAGGGCTCATCGGCGCGCGCGGCCGCCACGCGCGCTTTGCGCCGCGCAATCGACTGCTCGCGAACGGCTTGACGCGCGCGACGGCGTGGCCGCGCTTTTGCATGGCGTCTGTCGTTGTAGCTCTCCGGTGGCGACGGAAGCTCGCCCCCGTCGCCGCCGGGAGCTGTTATTGCGAATCGATGTACGAAGTCCGGGCGGGCGCGCGTTGGGTGCATGGGGCGAGCGTTCCTGGTCTGAGGGTTGGCCATGCGGATGACGCTCGCCTTGCTGTTCGCGTTCGTCGCGACGACCTCCGTCGCTTCCGCCGACGACGCGATCCAGTCGACGACCACCGTCAACGTGCGCAGCGGCCCGGGCACGGGCTACGGCATCATCGGGCAGGTGCCGACGGGGCACGTCTACGTCGCGTTCGCGTCGAGCGGCGCGTGGCGGAAGATTTACTACGACGGCGGCACGGGGTGGACGCACGGCGACTATTACGCAACGCTCTCGGGAACGACGGGCGTGCGCGTGACGACCGACGTGCTCAACGTGCGCAGCGGCCCGGGGACCGGCTACGGCATCATCGGCCAGGTCTACATGAACCAGGTGTACTTCTGGACGCAGTACGCGGGCCTCGACGGCTGGTACAAGATCTACTTCGACGGCGGCATCGGCTACTCGTACGGCGGCTACCTCACGCAGGTGGCCCTCGGCGGCGGTTCCGCGCCTCCTCCCCCGTCGGGCACGACCGACCTCCCGATGACGCACTACTACCAGCAGACGAGCTACACGTGCGGGCCGACCACCGCGCAGATGGTCGTGAAGTACGTGAGCGGCACCCTCGTCGCGCAGTCGACGATCGCCGCGTACTGCGGCACGACGCCGTCCGCGGGCACGAGCAACTACATGGTGAAGCAGGCGATCAACTACTACGGCGGCGCCGCGTACGTGACCGCGAGCTACAACGGCCAGCGCATCCGCGACAACATCAGCGCGAACCGGCCGTCGAACTGCAACATGAAGTGCTCGTACCTCGCGTACTGGGGCTACGCGTACGCGCTGCACCACTCGCCCGCGAAGGGATTCACGAGCGGCGGCTTCTACATCCACGACTCGTGGAAGGGGCCGCAGAAGTGGGCGTCGAGCACCGAGCTCTACAACGCGGTCGTGTACCACTACAACCTCACGGCCGTCCGCTATTGAATCCGGCAGACGGTATCCGGCGGACGCGGCAGTAACGGATGTACGAGCGCGGAGTCCGTCCGCGTTGCGTCGTCCGGAGGGATTGGACATGGGTAGATTGCTTGCGGGCGTTGTCGTCCTGGGCCTCGCGTCCGCGGCCGCGCACGCGGACCAGGCCATCCGCGCGAACGGCACCGTGAACGTGCGCAGCGGCCCGGGCACGGGCTACGGGATCATCGGCCAGGTGCCGTCGAATCACGTGTACGTCGCGTTCGCCTCCAGCGGCGCGTGGCGGAAGATCTGGTTCGACGGCGGCACGGGGTGGACGCACGGCGGCTACTACTCGGCGCTCTCGGGCGCCTCGGCCGCGCGGGTGACGACGGACACGCTCAACGTCCGCACCGGCCCCGGCACCGGCTATGCGATCAAGGGCCAGGCGCACCTCAACCAGAAGTACTACCGCTACGCGCAGTCGGGCGGCTGGTCGCACATCTACTTCGACGGCGCGAGCGGCTGGTGCTCGAACGCGTACCTCGCGCAGGTGTCGCTCTCGGGCGGCTCGTCGTCGCCTCCGCCCGCGCCGTCCGGCACGACGAACCTGTCGATGCAGCACTACTACCAGTCGACCAACTACTGGTGCGGGCCGACGACCGCGCAGATGATCATCAAGGAGATCTCCGGCAACTACGTCGGGCAGGGGACGCTCGCGTCCTATTGCGGCACGACCTCGTCGTCCGGCACGAGCAACTACATGGTGAAGCAGGCGGTCAACCACTACGCGCCGTCGTCGTACCAGCAGCTCTCGTACAGCGGGTCGCGCCTGCGGAGCAACATCTCGGCCGGCAAGCCGTGCAACGTGAACATGAAGGGGATGTACCTCGCGTACTGGAACTACGCGAACGTGCGGCACCACTCGCCCGCGAAAGGGTTCACGAGCGGCGGCTTCTACATCCACGATTCGTACAAGGGCCCGAACAAGTGGGCCTCGAACACGCAGCTCCACAACGCGGTCGTGTACCACTACAACCTGACCGCCTGCCGCTACGAGTAGATGAAGAAGACGTGGCCGGTCCTGCTCGCGATCGTCGTCGGCGTCTCCGTCGTCGCCGGCGCGCGCGCGGTCGCCCGGCCGGCCGCCGCCGCCCCGGCGCGGACCGCGACGTCGCACGGCGCGCCTGCCGTCGCACCGGCGGCCGCGACGCCGCCGGCCGTCGAAGCACGGACGGCGATCGACCTTCCCGCGACGATGGCGAACTGGGACTCGGAGGACATCGAACGGCTCGAGGAGGAGTTGGAGGCGCGTCTGAGGGAGGACCGGCGGTTCGGCGAGGTGCTCTTCGACGCGTTCCTCCTCGAGACGGACCCGATGAAGATGTCGTTCCTCCTCTCGGTGCTCGCGAGCGATCCGCGCCTCCGCAACGACCCGGCGTGGCAGGACCGCGTCATGAAGGTCGCGGAGGGCGACGCGTCCCTCGAGCGGCGCAAGACGTCGCTCCTCTTCGTGCAGGAGGCCGAGGCGATCGCGACCGTGCGCGACCGCATCTTCGCGCTCGCGGAGTCGGGCGAGGTGCGCGAGCACGCGCTCGTCGCCCTCAAGGGCCTGCCCGGCCGGCGGCTCGACGACCCGCGGCTCCGCGCCCTCGCGGCGCGGATCCTCGAGACGGAGCGCGACCCCGAGATGCGCGGCCTGGCGATACGCATCGAGGGGAATCCGGAGCGCGCGGCGCGCCTCCTGGCCGACCCCGAGCGCGAGGTGCGCGCGCAGGCGGCGATCGTCGCGACGTCGCGGGAGGCGCTCGCGAAGGCGCTGGCGCGGGAGACGGATGAGGAAGTGCGGGCGGTCATGGAACGGCGACTCGGCGAGTTGCCCTGATCTACTATTCCTGAGTTTCT
>Ga0187893_10015722_pt1 | contig 10093 bp, 7 predicted proteins | sample MA1701074metaG_FD_139574 | JGI IMG/M metagenome (GOLD analysis project Ga0187893, IMG submission 139574) | White microbial mat communities from a basaltic lava cave in the Kipuka Kanohina Cave System on the Island of Hawaii, USA - MA170107-4 metaG ... | reverse complement strand
CTGCTTTTTGTTGAATGGCATTTCCTTCCTGGCGGTGATCTACTCACTGTCTTCTTTCAAGAGGCGTTTTGTCCCGCGTGAAAGCCAGGGCAGATTGATCGACGAATTGCGCATCGGCCTTTCGTTTGTGCGCGGTCAACCGGTTCTTCGATTACTGAGTTTCCTGGCGTTCTGCAGTACCTTCTTCGGGGTGCCCCTGATCACTATGCTGCCGGTATTCGCGAAGGATGTCTTTCATCTGGGGGCGAAGGGATACAGTGGCCTGCTCGCGTGCACCGGTGTCGGCGCGGTAATTGGAGCATTGGTCGTCGCGGCATTGGGAAACTTTCCGAACAAAGGAAAAGTAGCGCTCTGGCTGCAGCTTCTGTTCGGTGCCATGGTCATTTTTTTCTCGTTTGCTCCAGAGTTCTGGCTTAGTTTAACAGCCCTTCTGCTCGCAGGAATTGCACTGGTTGCGGTCTTTGCATTGTTGAGCTCGTTGGTGCAGCTTCAAGCGCCCGAAACGATGCGCGGACGCGTCGTGAGTATCTATATGGTTGCGTTCCGCGGCGGCACTCCGCTGGGGAGTCTGGCCACGGGATTTCTAGCCAGCCGGCTGTCGGCGTCGTGGGTCCTGGCGGGAAACGGTCTCATGATGTGTTTGGTGGGAGGAACTTGTCTGTTACTGCGGCGAAGAGTCCAGCTAGATTGATCTAGGGAATCAACAACAGCTTGCCTGCCGTGCGTCGTGATTCCAATACCCGATGAGCTTCGGCTGCCTCTGACAGTGCAAAAGCCTTGTAAACCCGGAGCGCTAATTCACCATCGGCTATCCAGCTAAGGACATCGCCAGCCCGAGAAAGTAGTTCCTCGCGAGTTGCGCTATAGTGGCCCAAAGACGGTCGTGTCAAGTAAAGCGAACCCTTGGCGGCCAGGATCCCGGGATCCAAGGGAGGCACCGAGCCGCTCGATTGGCCGAAAAGAACCATCATGCCGCGCGGCCTCAAACAGTTCAGGCTTTTCTCGTACGTTGTTTTGCCAACCGAATCGTACACGACAGGCAAACCCTTGCCGTTTGTCAGTTTTCTTACTTCAGCTTCGAAGTCGGTCTGCGTGTAGAGTATGACTTCGTCGGCGCCCGCACTGCGTGCCAGAGCGGCTTTCTCTTCAGTAGAGACGGTGCCAATCACACGAGCGCCTCTACGCTTTGCCATCTGCGTGATGAGCAACCCGGCCCCACCGGCCGCAGCATGGATCAAGATCGTGTCCCCTCGTTGAATTGAATAGGTGCTGTGGGTCAAGTAATGAGCGGTCATTCCCTGCAACATTGCGGCTGCAGCGCTTGAGAAGTCCAGACTGTCGGGGAGTTTAACGAGTTGCCAGGAAGCAACGACAGCACACTCCGCATAAGCGCCCGCCGACATCGCGTAAGCGACCCGATCACCCGGTTGTACTTCAGCAACGTCTGGTCCAATCGATTCCACCACTCCGGCACCTTCCATCCCGGGAGTAAACGGCAGAGGCAACTTGTAAAGCCCAGTTCGGTGGTAAACATCGATAAAATTGACTCCGATGGCATGCAGCTTCACCAGAGCTTGCCCGGGGCCGGGTAATAGCTCAGGTACTTCCTCGAACTTTAAAACTTCCTGCCCACCATGTGATCGAACTCGAATGGCTTTCATGAGTTGGACTCCTTATGTTTTTCAGAGGCTACTGGTTCTCCCTGCCTTGGGTCAACTCCAACCTCAAAGATGCGGACTGTTGGCCACGATCACCAAACGTCAAATAGGCAAAAACGACAAATTATCTTTCCTTTGACATCATGAGTTCACCCAGTTCCAGTTTTCTTGCATTCTAAGCGGAGATTCAGCTAAAAGTAGTTCTCTGCCAGTCATGACACGCGAACAATTTCAACAGCAACAGCAGCGGATCAAAGACTCACGAACGCGCGCGAGCCGCGGTCGAGGGGTCTTGTTAGGAATTACGACGCTCCTTGAAGGCGTCGTCCACGAAATCTTCGCCGACGCAATCAAAGTTCTGCCGCAGAGCGCTCCACAGATCTCGGTTTTAGCTACTGGCAGCTTTGGCAGGAAAGAGTTGCAGCCCCACTCTGACGTGGACATCATTCTCCTTTTTCAAGAGCAATTTCCCTTGGATGAAGAATTCCTGAAGGCGTTCCTTCATCCTCTATGGGATTTAGGCTTGACTGTGGGGCATCATGTGCTGCAAGCGAACCAATATAGCTTCGATTCTCGAAATCTTGAATTGGCCACCGCACTTTTGGACATCCGTCTGGTCGAAGGCAGTCGAGAGTTGGCGGATCGATTCAAGGCAGAGGAACTGCCCCGGATTCTTTCGCAATGCAAGAAGGAGCTACTACGGGTCTTGGTGGCGAGGCACGGAGAACGTCACAAGCTGTTTAACGACACGGTTTACCAGCTTGAACCCGACATCAAGGAAGCGCCCGGTGGACTCCGAGACTTCCACACAGCTCGCTGGATCGGGCGCATTCTATTCGGGCATGAGTCCCTTACGGAGTTTGCTGATCAGGGCCTTGTGGCGGAGGGCGAGTTGGAGCAGATTCTTGATGCCCAGGATTTCTTGCTGGCTTTGCGAAACGACTTGCATTTCCTCGCGGGGCGAAACCGAAATGTCTTGTCGCATGAACATCAGGCCGAGATTGCAGCGGCTTTGGAGTACACGGGCGACACCAGCCAGGCTGTAGAAACGCTCATGAAGGACTATTTCCTGCGCGCCAAACGAATTCATGGCTTTTGTGAGTCGATGATTCGTCATGCTTTTCCCCCAACCCGCCGAATCGGCAAGTCTTTGTCAACCACCTGGACGACGGCTGTGGTGCACCGCGGTGCACTGGCGTTCCCAGATATTAAGTCGATCACCCAGCATCCAGCCAACGTTCTAAAGCTGTTCTATCGCTCAGCCAAGTATCAGATCCCCATCAGCGAGAAGGCCCTGAGCCAGGTCAAACAGCATTTACACCTGATTGACGACAGCGTTCGTGAGGCAGCCGAAGTGCGCGATCTGTTTCTTAAGTTGCTCCGACAGCAAAACGGCGTCTACGAAGCGTTGTTTCTCATGCACGACATCGGACTGCTGGGGCAGATAATTCCCGAGTTTGACAAGATTCGTTGTCATGTCATCCAGGATTTTTTTCACAAGTACACTGTTGACGAGCATTCTCTCCTGACAATCAAGAACCTGGAAGATCTCTATCATGCCAAGAAGCCGCGAGAACATCGTTTTGCCAGCTTACTCAAGTCTCTGGCCAGGCCGGAACTTGTCCTGTTCTCCATGCTCTTGCACGACGTGGGCAAGGCTGAGCCGGGAAACCATTGCCAAAACAGCCTCAGGGACTTCGGAGCCATCGCTGCGCGCATGCGGTTGGCCGAAGAGGATGTCGAGAGGATAAGGTTTCTCATTCAGCACCACGTTGAGATGTCGAATACGTTCCAGCGCCGCGACGTCACAGACGAAGCTGTAGTGAAGCGATTTGCTGATTTCGTCGGAACCCAGGAGAACTTGAGGATGCTCTGTCTGGTGACGTACGCAGACATCAAGGCAGTGAGTCCGGAAGCTCTAACGCCTTGGAAGGAGGATGTGCTGTGGCAGCTCTATGTGGAGACTGAGGCGGAACTCACCCGGGTCTTTGCAGACGAGCGCTGGGATACGCACGGAGACAGTCAACTGGCCCGCGACGTGGCTGGTCTGCTAGGCACTACGGATGATTCGACGCTCGGACGCGTTGAGTTGTTTCTTGACGGGTTTCCTCGCCGTTACTTGAAATACACGCCGAAGTCGAAAATCGTGGAGCACTTCAAGCTCGCCGAGAAGATTCGCTGCGCTGATGACCTGACCTTCAGGCTCAATCGTCGTCGGTCCACCTATGAATTGACTTTCATGGCATTTGATCGCCCATTGCTTTTCGCCAAACTCACGGGCGTTCTTTCTTATTTCGGGATGAATATCCTCCGTGGGCAGGCATTTGCAAACCGGCAGGGTCTAATTCTTGACATTATTCAGTTCGAAGACCGGCTGCAAACTTTTAAACTGAACAAGAGCGAGATCGAAAATTTTCGTGAAACTCTCCAGAAGGTTTTCGCGGAAGAACTGAATTTAACCGAGTTGCTGAGGCGTCGGGAAAGTAGTATCCTTTTCCACCGTAAAGTAAAAGGGTCTGTTTCGACTTACGTCGCTTTCGACGATCAGTCTTCAGAGAAGTACAGCATCATGGAGATTGTTACTCGTGACCGATTCGGGCTTTTGTCCACGATTGCCAAAGTCATTGCCCAGAGTCGATGCAACATTGATGTGGCTTTGATCTCGACCGAGGGGCAACGTGCCATCGACGTTTTTTATCTGACTCAAAACGGAAAGCGGCTTCGTCCGGGTGTTCAGGAGGAGCTTGCATCAGCCATGAAACAAACCTTGGATCCAATTGCGGCTTGAGGCTGCTCCGGAGTTGCCGGCTTGTTAGCACCTCGATCCGAAGCGAAGGGATTTCATGAAATTGGTCAAGTGCATTATTAGGCCGAACCGGTTGGAAGAGGTTCGTGAGGCGCTCAGCAAGCTAAATGTTTCGGGAATGACCGTTTCAGAGGTGCGAGGCCACGGACGCCAGAAGGGTCATAAGGCCATCTATCGTGGAAGAGAATACAGTGTCACGTTACTTCCGAAAATGATGATTGAGTTGGTGCTATCTGACGATCTGGTTGAAGAGGTCCTGAAGGTAATTACCGAAACTGCCCGGACCGGCGAGATCGGCGATGGCAGGATTTTTGTTTTGCCGGTTGAGCAAGGTTACAACATTCGGACGGGTGAGAAAGATGTCACATAGTCGTACGTCGGTACTTGCTTGGCGATGAGTTATAACAAGTAAGATAAAGTAAGTTCATTTTTGACCAGAATTTCCAAGCTGACTGTGGGTTGATAGGGTTTGAAAACGGAATGCGGCACACTAATTTACATTACACTCGAGGAGGAAAAATGTCTCTCAAGCTGCGAAAACCCCTGGCGATCCTGCTGACCGTCATGTTTGCATGGTTGGCTCTTCCAGGCCGATGTTTGTTGGGTGACGAGCATGTCGTCAGTCCTGCTGATCTCCATCAGACACTAGTGGACTCGGCGAAGGCCCGCCAGGCGGATGTCGAAACTGTCCAGAAATTCTTTTCGTCAAAAGTGGTTAAGCAAACCCTCAGCCGCCGCATGATGAACTTCTCCAAAGTCGAAAAAGCCATTCCCTTCCTTAGCGACGAAGAACTCAGCCGGCTGGCTTCGGAATGCCGCCAAGTGGACAGAGACATTTCTGCCGGGGCTCTGAGCAATCAGGAAATCACCTATATCTTGATAGCGTTGGCCACGGCGGTCATCATTCTCGTTATTGTCGCCGCTTGAGGCCGATTCCTACCGCCTCTTAATCCCGGGTTGAATGCATCTTCTCCTCGCACGAAAGAGAACCCACTTGGAGTTTTGGCATCTTGCTAGACTCCTCGACCAGTCCGCGCAGTACAGTGAGCTGTTGTTCGTAGCTTTCGCTGGGTTGCTGGGGACGTTCGTGGCCCGATGCCTTTCCCGGTTCAGGGGACGGTACGCCTCCAGTCGACTTTCCCGTATCGTAAGACGATGCTTTTTGGCCTGCTCCCTAACTCCGACAGTGGGAGTTTTGTTTGGTGCGGATTCTGACGCACGGCCTGAAGTATGGCTCGACGTTCCCTTCGTTCGTGGGGACAAGAATCTCTGCGGTGCCGCTGCCGTTTCGATGGTGCTGCAGTATTGGCAGAAGGTCACCCCTGACACGTCCCTCCCGGTTCCTTCCTTTTCCCGTATCTTCCAGGCGCTTCAGTCGTCGGAGACAGAGGGTGTCCTTGGCAGCCAAATGAAAGCCTATCTAGCCTCGCTTGGGTATGAGGTGTTCGTGTTCAAGGGAGAATGGGAGGACATTGAAAACCACATTTCGAAGGGACGGCCCTTGATCGCAGCCTTGGGAACCCGGGGTGCTCTCGATCACTATGTCGTTGTGACAGGATTGAATCATCCCGAGAAGGTGGTGTTGATCAACGATCCGGCCAGGCGGAAGCTGCTCAAACTGAATCGTAAGGATTTTCAGAAAGCTTGGCAGCAAACGTCCTTCTGGACGCTACTGACTCTTCCCCCCCACCCGTCGTCGAAGCCGGCTTCCGATGCCCGGTGATGCCCTGCGCTTGTTGGCGTTGCTTTTTCTGAGCCTCCATTCTGGTCTTGCACAAGGCCTGCCCAGCCCTTCTTCACGCGATCAACAGCTTGCGGACCTCAAGACGTTACTGGATGCGTCCGACTGGGAAGGGATCCTGCGCCTGGTGCCTCCGGCGGGGGGAACGGCGGACCAGTATTTCTACCGCGGTTTGGCCTTAAGCCGCTTGCAGCGATGGGAGTTGGCACTTGAGGCGTTTGAAGCCGGCCGGGAATTGAATCCGGGAGACCCGCGTTTTCCCAGGGAGCTTGCGGGAGTCTTGTTGCAGCTGAAGAGACCTCAGGACGCTAAAGACTGGCTGCGAAAGGCGCTGGATCTCAACCCCAGTGATAGGTACGTGCAAAACTTTCTGGCTACTCTGTACTTCATGGAGGAAAATCTCGAGGCAGCGCTTAAATATTGGAATCCATCCCAGAAGCCGGTAGTAGATCAAATCGTCAGCACCCCCCAGCCACGGCTCCAGGCAGTGATTCTTGATCGAGCATTTGCCGTAGCACCTGCCAGCCAGTTGTTGCTGCAAGATTTTCGAAACACCCAGGCATGGCTGGATCACCTGGAAATCTTCCCGAGCTACAGCCTCGAGCTTAAACCAAAGCCGAGGGAGCAATTTGATTTGTTGTTCTATCCGATCGAGAAAAATGGGTGGGGAAAGAAATCGGACAAAATCTTCTCGGTTTTGCGCGGCATTCCTTCCTTAACCGCACGTATCGACTTGTTCAATCTCAAAGGCCGGGCGATTAATTTTGAGTCGTGGGCGAGGTTTGATGCGCAGAAGCGTCGCGCCTTCAGCGAGATTTCGGCTCCCCTTGGAGGGTGGCCTTCATGGAGAGGCCGCTTCTATGTTGACGCTAGAAGGGAGAACTGGGGTCTGTTCCGCAGCTATCAGAGAGGTACACCGCTGCCAGGCGACTTGCGTCTGGAGCGGCTCGCCGCCGGCTTAGAATTGAACAACCGAGTGAACTGGAACTGGGAATGGAAAGGAGGGTTTGAGCTTTCGTACCGGGACTTCCTCAATCTCCCTTTCGTTTCTCCCGAGTCAGCGGGACTGTTTACTCCGGGTGTGGCGATAAAATACATGGCCAGCGTCGAGAAAAAACTTTGGCGCGTTCCTGAAAACCGTTTCACCCTTCAGTCGTCGGCGGGTCTGGAGGCCGGCAAGTTGTTTCGCGGCCCCTCCCGAAGATTCGTAAAACTTCAAGGAAGCCTCGAAGCGGAGTGGTTCCCTCAAGCTAAAGGGGATGACTACCGGTTCACTTCTCGCTTTCGCGCCGGAGCAGCAGAGGGTCACCTGCCTTTCGATGAGCTGTTCATTTTTGGACTGGAACGTGACAATGATCTTTGGCTCAGAGGGCATATCGCTACCGAGAACCGCAAGCGAGGAAGCGGCTTCCTCGGCCGCGACTATCTACTATGGAACTGGGAGATCGACAAGCGAATCTACCAGAATTCGTTTGTCGATCTTAGCTTGGGGCCGGCCGTGGACACTGGCAGGATCTACGACAGCAACGGCAATTTCGGCTCAAACGCCTGGCTCACTGATCTCAGCATACTTCTCAAAGCGCGATTCCGAAAAAGCGTCACCATCATCTTTTCCTACGGTAAAGACTTGCAAACAGGGCGCAATGCCTTTTATGCGACGAGTTCACGGTGATGTCGACTATCCTCCGACTTTAGACCCTGCTTTCCAGCAAGCCCCCCTCTCTACGATCTGCGCGGCGCAACGCCAGGGCCAGGCCCAAACCGATGAATCCCAGTGACGCGAACATTAACATGCTGGCTGTATAGGTCTCGGTGGCAACGCGCAACCGGCCGTTGAGCCAGGGAAAAACCATCAGCCCTACATTCTGGATCATCGTCAGCAATCCGAAAGCGGTTCCGACACGGTTCTGGTCCACGATCAGCGGCACTGACGGCCATAGCGCGGCCGGCACAATAACGAATGCGGCTCCCAGCACGATCATTGAAATCGCCGGAGGCAGCGTCGTCAGCCCCAGCATCAAATACGATGGAATCATCAGGAGAGAGACTAGCACCATCAGCAGGGTTCGCTTTCCCACTCGATCCACGACATTCCCTGCAAACGGTGCGAAGATCATGGAAGCAAACATCACGATCGATGTGGTTCCTGGGGCAGTGGAAAACATGTGAATGAAGTTGAAGAATACAGCCTGGAAGAACCCCAGCCCCTCTCCAGAAGCGTTCGGGAGTCCCCACTTTTGAGCGAAGAAGTCGGTTGAAAGTGCCGTGAATGGGAAGATGGCTGAGTAGAAGACAAGGCAGAGAAAAGTGACATACCAGAAGGTGGCTGGAAAGAGGCGGATATCGGAAAAGACAATACGGTCTACAGTGCTTCCATTTCCCAGTTTCAAGATTCTTGCTCCATAGCGATCCAGCGCGATATAGATGAAGTTCGCAAGAAGGCTCAGTCCGCAAAACAAAGCTGCGGCCCACAGAGCTCCAAAAGGGCCATAGCGGCTCGCGATGAGTGCCTCAGTATTAAAACTGAAGAGCGTGCCGACCCGGCTGATGGCCAAGGTGACGCCAAAAGCCAGCGCAAGTTCCTTGCCTCTGAACCAGCGGGCTAGCATTACGTTCTGGGCTGTTATGAGCGATTCTGAGCCTGCCCCGAAAAGAAAGCGACCCACGTAGGCCATCTGGATGCTGGGCGCCCAGGCCACGATGCAGGCGCCCGTTGTCACTGCCAGAGAGAAGGTGAGGCTTGATTTCCTGGTCCCGAAACGATCTATGAGAATACCGCCGAACAGGAGCGTGACGATCGCTGCCAGGCTATACAGGGAGTACAATGCGCCAATGGCGGCCTGATCGACATCCCACAGCTTCATTAGTTGGTCGGGAATCGCTCCAATGCTGTCGTAAGCGAAATAACTGCCGTAGGTCAGAAGGCTGACGAAAAACAAGACAACGAACCGGTAGGGCCGCCCTGATGGGTGAAATCCTCTGGGTTCCAGGCTTGCAGGGTTCACCAACGTCATAAGGTTTTTCTAGAATTCCCTTCGATGACACCCTGATGGTGAATGGGACTTTTTCATTCCCGGGAAAGCCACAATGTTACTGTTGTAGCTTTTTTCTCATAACGGACCTGCCGCTCAGAGGGCGCCCGCGACAATTTCTCACAGCTCGCTTCGTAAACGGTCACCCGGGGCACCGACTCTGCCCTGGCATTGGACGATTCTTATGACATCAGCTATGCTCAGCGGCCGCTGTATGTAGCATTTTCGTTTCAAGGAACCATGGATCCATTGCTCTTTGTCCGCCTGGCCCTCAATTTCTTCGGCAAACTCATTCGCCACCGAGGCCTGATCAAGCGCATGGTCTTGCGGGATCTCAGAAGCCGCTACGTGGGATCGGCGATGGGCCTCTTCTGGTCGGTCATCCACCCACTCGTTCTTCTGGCGAGCTACACGTTCGTGTTTTCAGTGGTGTTGAAGCAGCCGCTGGGAGAATCTACAGGAACGGGCAGCTTTGCGATCCACCTGTTTTGCGGCATCCTTCCCTGGTTGGTTTTTCAGGAGACGCTGAGCCGGTCGAGCACGGTGCTGATCGAAAACTCAAATCTGATTACCAAAACGCTCTTTCCTTCCGAGATCTTGCCCGTATCGGTTCTGATCGCCAATCTGGTCAATCATCTTATTGGGCTTGGCATCTTTCTGGTGGTCGCCCTCCTCTACCTACAAAAACTGAGCTGGCTGCTCCTGCTCGTCCCGGTCTACCTGCTCGCATTGTCTCTCTTTGCTCTCGGGTTGAGCTGGCTTGTGTCGAGCGTTCAGGTGTTTCTTCGGGATACCGCTCAAGTATTGACCGTGGTGCTCACGTTCTGGTTCTGGTTCACACCGATCTTCTTCGACG
>Ga0187893_10015721_pt1 | contig 10093 bp, 1 predicted proteins | sample MA1701074metaG_FD_139574 | JGI IMG/M metagenome (GOLD analysis project Ga0187893, IMG submission 139574) | White microbial mat communities from a basaltic lava cave in the Kipuka Kanohina Cave System on the Island of Hawaii, USA - MA170107-4 metaG ... | reverse complement strand
GATCAAACCATCTTCCCCCACAACGAACATTCCTACTCGCCAATCTGTCCCTTACGCCTATATTTTTACAGTGAGCGGCCCGCAGAGACGGGGGGCGAGACCCCCCTGGGCGATGGACGGAGCATCACCCGTGCGCTTGACCAGGACATCCGTGAGCGTTTCATCCGCAACAAGATATTGTACGTGCGCAACTACGGTTTTGGGTTCGGTCTGCCCTGGCGGACGGTGTTTCAGACCACTGACAGGGACGAAGTTGAGCGCTACTGCCAAAGCGTTGGGATCGAAGTCGAGTGGAAGCGCGGTGACCGGCTTTGCACCCGCCAGATCGGTCCGGCGGTGGTCAACCACCCGCGTACGGGCGAGGCGGTCTGGTTCAACCACGCCACGTTCTTCCATATCACGACATTGCCTCAAGCCATCAGCAACGCCCTGCTCGCCGAGTTCGACGAGGCTGACCTGCCGCAAAACACCTACTACGGCGACGGCTCGCCCATCGAGCCAATCACCCTCGAGCACCTGCGCGCGGTCTATAGGAGGGCCTTAACGGCTTTTCCTTGGCAGCGCAGCGATGTGCTTCTTGTGGACAATGTCCTGGCGGTGCATGGGCGCCAGCCGTTCACTGGACAACGCCGGGTATTGGTCGCGATGGCCGAGGCATTTCGCAGCCTGGATTTGGACATTGAGAAGGGTATGTAGGCATGGTGCCGGCGGAGCAGTTCGAGGGTTATCGCCTTTCTGCGCAACAAGAGCGGTTGTGGCGACTGCAGCAGGACAGCGCAACCACACCGTTTCGCGTGCAAGGTCTCATAGAGATCGAGGGGCCGCTCGATAGGGAGCGATTACAGGAAGCCCTCGACTGGGTTGTGCAGCAACACGAGATCCTGCGCACAGGCTTCGGCGTGTTCCCGGGGATGACCGTGCCCGTCCAGGTCATTTACGAGGTCACCGCAGGGCTCAATGATATCCAGGATCTCGGTCCATTAGCCGCAGACGAGCGAACCACACGGCTTGAGGCTTTGTGGCGGGAGTTGAGCGTTCAGCCCATCGACTGCACAAGACCATTCTCTATCCATACAGTCCTGGCGCGCCTTGCTGCTGACCAGCATGAGCTATTCATCAGTCTACCGGCTTTATGTGCGGATGATCGGACATTACAGCAGCTGGTCGGTGAACTCGCCCAGGCTTATAAGGTGGGCAATGCTCATCCTGCATCTACCCCGCAGAACGTGCCCGTGCAATACGCCGATTTCGCGGAATGGCAGCATGAACTGCTCGCAGCCGACAGCACAGGCAGGCGCTTTTGGTACAATCGACTGTCCCCTGATCTGTTCCAAGGCCGGCTGCCGTTTGAAGAGGGCGGCGAGGATCCGCGTTTCATCCCCGCTGTCTTGTCTCGTAAGGTGGGCTTTGCCCACCGTCCCCAGACGCCAGCCAAGGTAGTTTTGCTCGCCTGTTGGACAGCCTTGCTGGCGCGCCATAGCGGGAGCCGCGAGGGCATGATCGGCCTTCTCCTGGATGGGCGCAACGAGGAGGTGCAAGGGGCCTGCGGCGCCTATGCCAAGATCGTACCGCTTTGTTATCACCTCGATGCCATGATCCCCTTTGGGGAATGGGTGAGCCAGATGCACCAAACCGTGCTTGAGGCAGAGCGGTGGCAAGACTATTTCGTCTGGAAAGACGAGGCCGCTGGCCTTGATGCCAGCCTGCTCCACTGTCCAGCCAGCTTCGCTTATGTGCCGGCTTCCGAAGTCCAGCACGCCGGCCCAGTCAGCTTTATCCTCACGAAGCGATCGGCCTGTATCGACCGATTTAAATTCAACCTCGTTGTACTCGAAAGAGGCGATGCCCTCACCCTCGAATTGCACTATGATCCGACCCGCTTCTCGACCCAGGCGATCGCTTGTCTGCTCGGGCAACTCCAGGCGCTTATCGAGCACGCGATGCGAGCTCCGAACACGGTGCTAGCCGATCTCAAGCTCTCAAGCGACGCCGAGCGTCGGCGGCTGGTAGGGTGCGCTCCGCGCACCATACGCTGGGCACAGCGCACCCTACATCAACCGTTCGAGGCGCAGGCGGCAAAGATACCCGCTGCCCCTGCCGTGAGCTGTGACGGATATACCATAAGCTACGGCGATTTGAACGCGCAGGCCAATCAACTCGCCCGCTACCTGCAAGGGCGCAGCATTGGTCCAGAGGATCGGGTCGGGCTCTACCTTGGACGCTCCCTCGACATGGTGATCGGGATTTTGGGTGTGCTCAAGGCCGGGGCCGCCTATGTGCCGCTCGATCCAAGTTATCCTCGCGAGCGTCTGGCGTATATGCTTGAGGATGCGAGCATTGCGCTGGTTCTGACGCAAGAGATGCTGGTGCCAAACCTGCCGCCGAGCACAGCGCCGGTCGTCTGTCTGGATCGCCACTGTACTTTGTTTACATCGCTTAGCACTGAGGCTCCTGAGGTCAAAACAACGGCTGACAACCTCGCCTATGTCATTTACACCTCGGGCTCGACCGGCCAGCCCAAGGGGGTTGCCGTCAGCCACCGCAACGCCCTGCACTCGACTGAAGCCCGGCTTGACTATTACCGCGACCCGGTAGGCGCTTTCTTGCTCGTGTCCTCGTTTGCCTTCGACAGTTCAGTCGCGGGTGTCTTCTGGACGCTGAGCCAGGGCGGCTGCCTGTGTCTGGTGCCGGAGGCGCTGCTGCAAGACCTGCCGGCGCTCGCTGATCTAATTGAACAGCAACAGATCTCGCACATGCTCGGGCTGCCGTCATTTTATAGCCTGCTGTTGGAGCACATACCCGCTGCACGGTTGGGTTCCCTGCGAACTATGATCGTGGCGGGGGAGGCTTGTCCACGGGAGGTGGTGAAGCACCATCATGCCTTGCTCTCTGCGGTGCAATTATTCAACGAATACGGTCCGACCGAGGGCACGGTTTGGTGCAGCGTTTATCAGTGCTTAAGGGACGGGCGAGCACCGTCGGTCTCAATCGGCCAGCCTATCTCGGAGATGCAGGCTTATATATTGGATGAACAGCTTGAACCGGCCCCGATCGGCATCACTGGCGAGCTTCACATCGGCGGCGAGGGGCTCGCGCGCGGGTACCTTGATCAGCCCGCACTCACCGCAGAGCGCTTTATCCCCAATCCTTTTGGTGGTCTGGGGAGCCGCCTGTACCGAACCGGCGATCTGGCCCGTTGCTGGCCAGACGATAACATTGAATTCCTGGGTCGAGCTGACCAACAGGTCAAGATCCGGGGATTTCGCATCGAATTAGGCGAGATCGAGGCTGCCCTTCTTGCCTGCCCCAGGATCGATGAGGCTGTGGTCATGGCGCAGGAGGGCGGGGCAGGGGAGAAGCGTTTGATCGCCTACGTTGCCAACACCCGGAGCAACGCTAGCTCACCCCAGGCGTTACGTGAAGCATTGCTTGTACGGCTGCCTGACACCATGATCCCGGCGCAATTCGTAGTCCTCGACAAGCTGCCGCGCTTGCCAAACGGCAAGGTAGACCGCAAGTCACTGCCGGCACCAGAGAATATTAAGGCGTTATCCAGCTGTTATGCGCCGCCGCGAAACGCCATCGAGCAACTGCTTGCGCGCCTTTGGGCGGAGTTGTTACGAATCGAACGCGTCGGGATCCATGATAACTTCTTTGAGCTCGGGGGCGACTCGATTCTCAGCATTCAGCTTGTCAGTCGGGCGCGCAAGACGGGATTGAAGTTCACAGCGAGGCAGCTGTTTGAACACCAGACGATCGCCGCGCTCGCGCCGATGGTGGAATGTCTCGAGGAGGTGCGGGCGCCTGAGCCCGCCCTATCTCCGGTAGGGGGCGAGGTGCCCTTGACACCGATCCAGCGCTGGTTCTTCGAGCAAAACTTCCCAAGCCCTGAGCACTGGACCCATGCGCTTTTGTTGCGGCTAACTGAGACCATCGCCATCGACAGCGCGGCGCTCGAGGCCGCGGTCGCACAGCTGATCATGCACCACGACGCCCTGCGGATGCAGTTCATCAAGGGAGATGACGGCTGGCGGCAGATCACTTCATCTAAGATCCCCTCCCCCTCGATGGGGGAGGGTGGGGGAGGGGGTCTCTCAGCGTACCAGCGGATCGACCTTACGAACGTTTCAGAACACGAACAGCCCGCGGTCATCGAGCAAACCGCGAAAGCCAAGACAGCAGTCGACATAAGCAGCGGGCTGATGTTCCGGGTGATCTGGTTCGATCGGGGACTGAACTGTCCCGGTTATCTTCTGATCGTGACCCACCATCTGGTCGCCGATGGTCTCTCCTGGCGCATTTTGCTTGAAGACCTGCAGATGGCCTACCAGCAGCTTTGTGAAGAAAAGGCAATCGTATTGCCCCCAAAGACCGCTTCGTTCCAGCAATGGGCGACCCAGTTACAGGCTCACGCAAGCTCGGAGCTGGTTCGGCAAGAGGCTTCATATTGGCTGGATCCACAGCGTGAACGAATCGAGCCGTTACCTGTGGAAAATCCGGACGGCGATAACACGGAGGCAGCGACAGAGGTGCTGCGGCTGGCGCTTGGCACGGCCGACACCCAGGCGCTGCTCCAGGAAGTCCCGCCGGTGTATCGGACCCATATCGACGATGTTTTATTGACCGCGCTGGCCTTGACCCTTTGCCGGTGGAGCAGGAATTCAGTGGTGCTTGTCGATCTGGATCGGCATGGTCGTGAGGCCCCATTCGACGGCGTCGATGTATCGCGGACTGTGGGATGGTTTACCAGCGTATTTCCGATGCTTCTAAGGGTCGATCCAGACGCGGACCTGGGTGCGACGCTGAAATGGGTCAAGGAACAAATACGAGGGGTTCCGAACGATGGCTTGTCCTATGGCTTGCTGCGCTATCTCGCTCGCAATGACGAGACCGACAGGCTAGGACAATTCCCTGGCGCGCAGATCCTCTTCAACTACCTCGGTCAACTGGATCAGACCTTCGCCGAGGCACCACTATTTACGCTCGCCGATGAGTACGTGCGTACAGGCCGTGTTCCGCAGTGGGTGCGGCCTTACGAGCTTGCCATTAACGTGGACGTCTATGCGAGTGAGCTCAGGGTTGAGTGGAACTACAGCGGCGAGCGGTATCGCCGCGAGACGATGCAGCGGCTTGCCGAAGACTACCTTGAGACCTTGAGGGCTCTGATCGGGCATTGCCTGAGCGCCGGCGCCGGCGGCTATACGCCCTCGGACTTTCCATTGGCGGGCTTTGCCCAAACTGAGCTGGATAACCTGTTTGGTGGACAGCGGGGGGTCGAGGATGTGTACCCGGTGACAGCGGTGCAGACAGGGATGCTCTTCCACAGCCGCTATGCCCCGAAAGCGGGACTATACGTGCAGCAGATAAGCTGTATCCTCGATGGTCAGCTCGACAGGGACGCCTTTGTGCGGGCGTGGCAGACGGTTATAGACAAGTACCCGGTGTTGCGCACGGCATTTATGGAAGAGGGGCTTGAGCGCCCCTGGCAAGTGGTATACCGACAGATCGAGGTGCCGCTTGTGGAGGAGGATTGGCGGGGCGTATCGCCGGAGCGGCAGGCGGAGCGCTGGCGGGAACTATTGGAAGCGGACCGAAGGCAGGGGTTTAATTTTTCGCACGTTCCCTTGATGCGCCTGATCCTCATCCGCTGCGGCACACGTGAGGAGGGGGGAAGGAGCGAGGAGGGGCGCTATCGGTTTCTCTGGAGCCACCATCACGCATTGCTCGATGGATGGTGTCCGGGGCCGATCTTTAAAGACGTGCTGCAGGCATATGGGGCTTTGCGCAAGGGTGAATCGGCGGCCCTGGTTTCAACCCGCCCCTACCGCGATTACGTCGCATGGTTAGAACAGCAAGATGGAGAGGTGGCGGCTGCCTACTGGCGACGGACCCTGGTGGGGATCAGCGCCCCGACCCGCCTGGGGATCGACAGAACGGTCAGCACCGAGAGGAGTAACTATGCTGAGCAGTGTCTCCGCCTCTGTGCGGAGTTCACCCGCGCCCTAACCGAGTTTGCCAGACACCACCAGGTCACCGTAAATACGCTCGTACAGGGGGCATGGGCACTGTTACTGTGCCGCTATGGCGGCGAGCGGGAAGTGATCTTCGGAGTGACCGTGGCGGGCCGGCCGGCGGAGCTTGTGGGGATAGAATCCATGGTGGGGCTCTTTATCAACACCCTGCCCTTGCGGGTAACGCTGCCACCCGAGGCCCACGTCGTCGACTGGCTCCAAGGGCTCATGCGACAGAATGCAGAGCTGCGCCAATATGAATACAGCTCGCTAGTGGATGTGCAGGGATGCAGCCAGATACCGCGAACACAACCGCTCTTTGAAAGCATCGTCGTGTTTGAGAACTATCCCGTTGAGCGCGCCCTGCAAGGGCTGGGTGAGAGTTTCGAAATCCAGGAGGTGGTATTTAACGAGCAGACGCATTATCCGCTGACGCTTGTGGGAATCCCGGGCGAAGTACTTGAATTGCGCCTCGCCTATGACCAACGCCGCTTCGATGAGGGTGCTATACGGCGACTTCTCGGGCATCTAAAGCAGTTGCTCACGGGCCTGGTCAACCAACCCACGGCATGCCTTGCAGAGCTGTCCATCCTCACTGAGCAGGAGCAGCAACAGCTCGCCCTCTGGCAGCAGCCTGCCGCACCGCTCACCCCGGTGGTCGATACCTTGACGACCCGGTTCGAGGCTGTGGTTGGGCGACAAGCTAAGGCTGTCGCATTAGTGTGCGAAAATGAGCTACTAAGCTATGGGGACCTGAACGCCCGTGCCAGCCAACTGGCCCAGCTCCTGATCGCTCGGGGTGTGGGCTCTGAAGACCGGGTTGGTCTGTGTATGCAGCGCGGTCTGAACCTGGTGGTTGGGATCGTGGGGATACTCAAGACCGGGGCCGCCTATGTACCGCTTGACCCAGAGTACCCCCCAGCGCGTCTGCAACATATGATCGAGGATGCTGGGGTTGCGCTTGTCGTTACCAACAATGCCTTGACTGCGGGACTGATTAACTGCCATACCGTGCTTCTCGACCGCGATGGCCAGCTCATCGCTGAGCAGAGTAGGGGGAACCTAAGGCCCGCCGCAACCCCCGATATGGTCGCCTATGTGATCTACACCTCGGGCTCTACCGGTCGTCCGAAGGGTGTGGTCGTCACCCATCGAAATGTATTGCGGCTTTTCGATGCGACGGCGGCTGAGTTTGGTTTCAATGGTAGCGATGTATGGACCTTATTCCACTCCTACGCCTTCGACTTCTCGGTCTGGGAGATCTGGGGCACGTTGCTCTATGGTGGGCGGCTCGTGGTGGTTCCTCAATGCGTTTCCCGTGCCCCCGAGGACCTCCACCGGCTAATAAGAGAACAGGGGGTTACCGTCCTCAATCAGACCCCCTCGAGTTTCTATCAGCTCGATGGCCTGGATGCCGAACAGAGGGCCAAGCTCTCGTCGCTGCGCCTTGTGATCTTCGGCGGCGAAGCTCTCGACCCACGGCGCCTGCGCGGCTGGTTCGATCGTTATGGCGATCAGAGGCCGAAACTCGTCAACATGTACGGCATCACCGAGACCACCGTGCACGTGACCCTAGGCCAACTGACCAAAGCGTACGCCGCGGGACAAAATGGCAGCGTGATCGGGCGGCCACTTTCGGACCTGCAGGCGGTGAGTTTAGACCGCTATGGTCACCCAGTGTCGGTAGGGGTCCCGGGCGAGCTTTACGTCGGCGGTGCGGGGCTCGCGCGCGGCTACCTGGGACAACCCGGTTTAACGGCTGAGCGTTTCGTTCCCAATCCTTTTAGCCTCGTGCCGGGGGCACGCCTGTATCGAACCGGAGATCTCGTGCGCTACCTGGATGATGGGACCATTGAGTACCTCGGCCGCATCGACGAGCAGGTCAAGATCCGTGGATATCGCATCGAGCTTGGGGAGATCGAGGCACACCTGCTTGCGCATCCCCAGGTAAAGGATGCCTGTGTCATAGCGCGGGAGGAGCAGCCGGGCGGGCGGCGGCTGATTGCCTACGTCGTGAGTCGGGACCCCTCTATAAGCAGCGAGGAGTTACGCGCCTATCTCAACGGGATATTACCCGAGTACATGGTGCCTTCGGCATACGTGTTTATGGAAGCCCTGCCCCTTACCACCAACGGCAAGCTGGATCGAAAGGCCTTACCCGCACCTGAACTGGATTTACAGACTCCGTACGTAGCGCCGCGGAATCCTTTTGAACAGCGGCTCGTGGTTATCTTAGCAGAAGTTTTGGGCGTGGAGCGGGTCGGTATCCACGACAACTTTTTTGAGCTAGGCGGACATTCTCTCATGGCTACCCAAGTGATGGGGCGGATCAATAAGGCTGTCCCGGTCAACCTGCCGCTCCAAAGCCTCTTTGAAAGGCCGTCGGCGGCAGAGTTGGCTCAACTGCTCGAGCTGGCTTTAATTGAGCACATCGATGCGCTTCCGGAGGAGGAGGTGCAGAGTTTATTAGCAGAGACGCAGGCACTAGAAACACAGCATGTCCAGCATTCATGAGAATTTGAGCCGCCGGAAGAGCCTTTCGGCGGCAAAGCGCGCCCTGCTCGACAAATACCTCCAAGGCGAGGTCACCCCGAGCACTCACGCGCAAACCATCCCGTGCCGCCCTAAGGGTCCGGTCCCGCTCTCCTTTGCCCAGGAGCGGTTGTGGTTTTTGGATCAGTTGGAGCCTGGGGGTGCGGCGTACAACATACCTGGGGCGTTACGGCTAGTGGGTTGCCTAGACCGGGGTGCCTTTGAGAGTGCCGTTAATGAGATTGTACGGCGGCATCAGGTGTTGCGCACTACCTTTGCGACGGTAGAGGAGCGGCCGGTGCAGGTGATAGCGCCGGAGCTGCGGCTGTCGATCCCGGTGACAGAGTTAGGTCATCTGGATGAGGCGGCACGGGAAGCGGAGGCGAGGCGGCTTGCGGCTCAGGAGGCGGGGCGGCCATTTGATTTGAGCACTGGACCGTTGCTGCGAGTAGGTCTATTGGATCTCGGCGAGCGGCAGCGGGAGGCCGAGTGGGTGCTGCTCTTCGTCTGCCACCACATCATCTTCGACGGCTGGTCGGCGGCCGTCCTGACACGGGAGCTGATGACGCTCTACACGGCCTACCGCGACGGCCAACCCTCGCCCTTGACTCCCCCGCCTATCCAGTATGCCGACTATGCCCATTGGCAGCGGCAGTGGCTGCAAGGGGAGCAGCTCGAGGCGCAACTTAGGTACTGGCGGAGGCAGCTTGAAGGAGCGCCGCCAGTGCTGGATCTGCCGACCGACCGTCCGAGGCCTGCGGTGCAGAGTTATCGGGGGGTTAACTACCGTTTTACCCTACCGCCCGAGGTATCCCAGCGGCTCAAGAGGCTGGCGTGTGCGCTCGGGGTGACGCTCTTTATGCTGCTCCTGGCGGCCTTCAAGGTCTTGCTCGCGCGCTACAGCGGGGGGCGGGATCTCTGTGTGGGGACGCCGATCGCCAGCCGCACGCTCCTCGAGACCGAGGAGTTGATCGGCTGTTTTGTCAATACACTGGTGCTGCGCACAAGCCTCTCGGGTAACCCTTCTTTTATGGAGTACCTCGCGCAGGTCAAGAAAGTGTGCCTTGAGGTCCAGGCCCACCAGGAGCTGCCCTTCGAGCGGTTGGTCGATGAGCTGCAACCGGTGCGGGATCTAAGCCATAGCCCGCTTTTCCAAGTGCTGTTCACGCTGCAGAACATGTCGGCGCAGGCGGCGCAGTTTCCGGGGTTGGAGATCAGTCCGCTGGAGGTCGAGAACCGAAGCGCCAAGTTCGATTTGTCGCTAGACCTCATGGAGGAAGAAGCGGGTTTAGGTGCGGTTCTTGAGTACAGCACAGATCTCTTTGACCGCGACACCATCGTTCGCATGGCTGGGCATTATCGGCGGCTGTTAGCGGGGATTGTCGCCAGCCCCGAGGCACGGCTCAGTGAGTTACCGTTGCTCACCGAGGTGGAGCGCCGGCAGTTACTGACCGACTGGAATGCCACGGATGCGGTCTATCCGCAGGATAAGTGCGTTCATCAATTATTCGAAGCCCAGGTCGAGCGCACGCCCGAGGCCTGCGCGGTGG
>Ga0187893_10015720_pt1 | contig 10093 bp, 11 predicted proteins | sample MA1701074metaG_FD_139574 | JGI IMG/M metagenome (GOLD analysis project Ga0187893, IMG submission 139574) | White microbial mat communities from a basaltic lava cave in the Kipuka Kanohina Cave System on the Island of Hawaii, USA - MA170107-4 metaG ... | reverse complement strand
CTCCATCCGGATGACGTCGATGACCCGCCAGCGAACCTGCTCTATACCAGCCTCACCTACGCGGACCCGTTCGTGCTCTCGTTCGATCCGCCGCGCGTGTTCGGCGGACCCCGGGCGACGGAGGCCGAGCGCACCCTGACGTACTGCGCGCTCTACGACAACGGCTTCAGCAATCCGGACACGGTCAAGCGCCAGTCACGGCTGCCCAGCAACAGCCCGTCCTGCCAACCGACGCACTGCGCCGAAGGCGCGGTGGGCGAGCGCTGCCGGCGCCACAGCGATTGCGACAGCGGGGATGCGGACGGTCTCTGCGACGCCTGCACGGTGGGCTTCGGGGTGACGACCGACGACGAGATGTTCGTGCTGATCGGCGCGTACCTGTCCGAGTGAGCGGCTCACTCACGCGCGGCGCGCTGCCCCTCGCCTGAGACGCAGTCGGAAGATCCCTGCGCCGGCCAGCACGATGGCGCATGCGATCAAGCCGGCGATGCCGATGACCGGGGCTGGGCGAACGCATGCCGCGGGAGACACGGTAAGCGTGAAGTTGCACATATCGCCGGTATTCGCCGTGCACGTCACCGTCGTGTCTCCAAGTGGAAACTGCGAGCCGGAAGGTGGAGTGCAGACCACCGGATCACAATCCGAACCTTCTGCATTCGGACCCGGGTACACGACGACCGTCGGCGACGATCCACACGCCGTAAAATCTTCACACGTGAGCGTGCAGTCCTGCGCCTGGACGGGGCGCGTTGCGAACCAGGGCAGCAATACCAGCACCACCTGTACCGCCACCACCGAACCCGATCTCGCCATGTGCCCTCCTCCGCGAGCGCGCAACCGCCAGCGCCGGATGATTCGCCCAGATCAATTTGGCTGTCAAACCTCCGCCCGTTAGCGTGAGCCCGGTCACGAGTGCCAGCCCGGCGGCGTCGCAGCACAGACCGGGATCCAGACGTGACCGCACTGCGGTGAACGGTCCACTTCGGCGGCGCTTTGTGGCACTCTGCGCAGCGTGGAGACCACCGCCGCTGATCTGACCCTGGCACTTCAGCAACTCGACGCCACGGCGCTGGCCATCGGCGCGGTAGCCGGGCTGCTGCTCGGGTTGCTGCTCGGCTGGTTGGCGGCCCGGGCGCGCAGCGCGCAACCGCTGGCGGACGCCGCCGCGCGAACCAGCGAGCTCGACACCCGCCTGGAAGAGCGCTCACGGCGCGTCGAACAGCTCGCGGCGGATCTGCAGGCCGCCCGCCAGGAGCAGGCGAGCGCCCAGGCCGAGATCGCCCGCTTGCGCGAGGCGCAGGCGAGCCTGTCGGCCCGGGCCGAGGCCGAACGCGCCGCCGCGCTCGACAAGCTCGGCCTGCTCGAATCCGCCGAGCGCAAGCTGCGCGATGCCTTCGCCGCCCTGGCCGCCGAAGCCCTGCAGCACAACAGCCAGTCGTTCCTGGATCTCGCCCGCACCTCGATGGGCGAGTTCCAGAAAGGGGCCAGCGCCGAGCTGGAGAGCCGCCAGAAGGCCATCGCCGATCTGGTGGAGCCGATCCGGACCTCGCTGCAGCACGTCGGCGCCAAGCTCGAGGAAGTGGAAAAGCAGCGCATCGGCCACTATGCCACCCTCGGGGAACAGGTGAAGGCGCTGGCCCAGACGCAGATGCAGCTGCACGTCGAGACCGGCAACCTGGTGAAGGCGCTGCGCGCCCCGTCGGTGCGCGGGCGCTGGGGCGAGATCCAGCTGCGCCGCGTGGTCGAGATGGCCGGCTTGCTGCCCTATTGCGACTTCGACGAGCAGCGCGTCACCGCCACGCAGGACGGTCTCTTTCGACCGGACGTGGTCGTTCGGTTGCCGGGCGACAAGCAGGTCGTGATCGACGCCAAGGTTCCGCTCGGCGCCTATCTCGAGTCGATCGACGCCGCCAGCGACGCCGACCGCGAGGAGCGCCTGCGCGATCACTCGCGCCAGGTCCGCGACCACATCGCCAAGCTCAGCGCCAAGGCGTACTGGGCGCAGTTCCCGGCGACGCCCGAGTTCGTGGTCATGTTCCTGCCCGGCGAGACCTTCTTCAGCGCCGCACTGCAGTACGATCCGGCGCTGATCGAGTTCGGCGTCGAGCAGAAGGTCATCCCGGCCAGCCCGACCACGCTGATCGCGCTGCTGCGCGCCGTCGCCCACGGCTGGCGCCAGGAGCAGCTGGCGGAGAACGCGCAGCGCATCAGCCGCCTCGGGCGCGAGCTCTACGACCGCATCGGCACGCTCGCCGAGCACTTCGAAACCATGCGCAAGGGGCTCGACACCGCGCTGCAGGCCTACAACCGCGCCGTCGGCTCGCTCGAGACCCGCGTGCTGGTGACCGCCCGCCGCTTCCGCGATCTCGGTGCCGGCACCGACGACGAGGTGCGCGTCCTCGAGCCGATCGAGCACACACCCCGCCAGATCGCCGTGGAGAGCGCGCGCCCGCCCGAAGACGACGCCGACGAAGTGCCGGACAAGGCGGCGGCGGAAAGACTCGGACGACGGACCGGGTAGCGCCCTGCGTCTGGTTCACAGCACCACCAGCACGGCGATCACCAGCAACTGCACCGCCTCACCGGTGGCCAGCACCGCGGTCTCGTTCACGCCATCGATCCAACGGTGAAGGAACACCCGCGCGCCGATGGTGCACGCTGCGGTCGTCAATACCAGCAGCAGACCGAGGAACTCGGTGCTGAGAAACACCAGGGCGAAGGTGGCGGCGCTGGCCGCACCGAACTCGCGGAATCCGACCGCAGGCGCGAACTTGAGCCGGCGCCCGTCCTGCCGCGCGGCGCGCGAGCCGACGGCGAGCACCACCATCGCGCAGCAGCCGAGCACGGGGGCAAAGGCGACGCCCACCAGGCGAAAGCGGTCGAGCGCGCAGAGCAGCGCGATCTCCGCCGCTCCCACCAGCGCGACTGCCAACGGCCGACCGGTACCGGGATCGAGCCGCGCGAGGCGCTCCTCGCGCCGGCCCGGCAGCGCGACCAAGACGCGGGCCAACGCGCGGAGCGGACGCGCCCGCGTCACCGCCGCCATGACCAATACCAGCGCGACACTGGCGCCGACGCGGCCAACCAGCGCGCCGACCAGACCGTCGACGGCCACCCAGAGCGCGCCCAACACACCACCGACCAGCGGCAGATACACGGCCCACGCGCCGACCGGAATCCCGCCGTGGCTGATGAAGCGGAAGGCATCCGCAATACCCGCCGGACCCGGGAACGGAGGCGGTGACGGGCGATTGTCTGGATCCGCCGGGTGCTGCGGCATCGTTTCCACCTACCGGCGCGCCGTTGCAGCGGCAAGGATGGACTCTGATCAATCTGATTCGGGCACGGGCACAGGCACGGGCACGGGTGGAGCTTGATCAGTTTGATTTTCCTGAGCGCCGGAAGATCCGATTGTTCAGACTCGACCCGTGCCCGTGCCCGTGCCCGAATGAAATTGATCAGACTCGACTCAACGCCCTTTACACCCCCCGCCTCCCCGAGCGACTAAGCGAGGCGAGGGGGGCACACCATGACCGAGTCACGCCAGCGTTTCATCGACCGCGTCGCGATCGTTACCGGGGCCGCGAGCGGCATCGGGCGCGCGACGGCTCTGCTGCTCGCGCGCGAGGGCGCGCGGGTGGCGGCGCTCGATCGCAATGCGGCGGGCGCGGAGGAAACCGCGGCGGCGATCCGTGCAGCCGGCGGCGAGGGCATGGCCTGCACCTGCAACGTCGCCGACAGTGGCGAGGTACGGACCGCAGCCGCGCACGTCGAGCAGCGCTTCGGCCGTGTCGACGTCCTCGCCAACGTCGCCGGCGTCGGCGACACCGCCGGCATCGAGGGCCTCGAGACCATCGACGACGCGCGCTGGAGCCTGACGCTGGCGGTGAACCTGAGCGGGCCGTTCTATCTCTGTCGCGCGCTGCTCCCCGGCATGGCGGCGCGCGGCACCGGCGCCGTGGTCAATGTCTCTTCGCTCGCCGGGCGCTCCAAGAGCGCCAACGGCGGGCCGGCCTACTCGGCGAGCAAGGCGGGGCTGCTCGGGTTGACCCGCCACCTCGCCTTCGATTACGGCCCGCGCGGTATTCGCGTGAACGCGATCTGTCCGGGCGGGGTGGATACGCCGATGATCCGCGCCGGCGGCGTGCGTCAGGCGCGCTCCGAGGCGGAAGCCGCCGCCCGCACACGCCGCATCGGCGCCTACGAGTACTTCATGCCGATCAAACGCCTTTCTCGCCCGGAGGAGCAAGCCGCCGCGATCGCCTTCCTCGCTTCGGACGACGCGTCCTACATCAACGGCGTCGCGCTCGACGTGAACGGCGGCCTGTACATGGCATGAGGGCGACGCATGCGTCGCCCCTACGTCCGCGACTAGCGCCACAACGCGCGGAATCCGCCGCGCATCGCGAGGCGGGCGAGCAGCGCGAGGTGATCGCGCCCCGGGTGGCGGACGATCTGCCAGAGCACGTGGGTGGCGTAGCGGCGCAGCGAGCGCCGGTGCCAGGCACGGGCGATGGGATCACCGTCGAAGCGCGGTACGGGCTCGTGGTCGTAGTACCCGTAGGTATCGACGCCGCGCACCAGCGTCGCGCTGCCGCGCGGCCCCCCCTGCCGCACGTCGGGGGAAACGAAGCGCACCGCCAGCCCGGCGCGCAAGCGAGGAGAGGGATTGGCCGGCGAGCTGTGCAACAGGCGGCCGTGGTGCACAGACAGCTGCCCGGCGCGCAGCTCGAGATCAACCACCCGCTCCGGTGGCGGATGGATGTCGACCAGCTGGCCGCGCACGAGGCGGTTGTACTGATCGCGCCCGAGGCGATGATCGAGCAGGGGCCCGTGATGCGAGCCGGCCACGACACGTACGCACCCGTTCTCCGGTGTGCTGTCGGTGAGGGCCAGCCAGACCGTGATCGAGCGGTCGCTGCTCAGCTCCCAGTACGCCAGGTCCTGATGCCAGGCGATGGTGCCGTGGTCGTGCGGCACCTTCACGAAGAGCGCCGTGCGCAAGACCAGCAGATTGGGACCGAGGAGATCGGCCATGGGTTCGACCACGCGCGGGTCGCGCATCAGATCATTCATCCAGCGCAACAACAGATGCGGGTTGTTGCGCATGCGCACGTCGGCATGCCCGCCGGTCGCCGCCAGGGCGGCGACCAGCCGCCGCTCGCATTCGGCGCCTTCCACGGCGCTGAGCGCCTCGACGGGCGAGATGAACCCGTGCGTGGCGAACTGTGCCAATTGCGCGGGCGTCAACCGCGCCGGGGCGGCGGTCATGCGAGCGCCTCATGGCCGTCGAGCCCGGCGAGGACGCGCAACCGCTCGAGCGCGCACACCACGGCGGCACCGTGTGCGGCACTGCTCTTCGGCGGCGCGCCGCCGGCCAGGTTGCCGAGAAACGCCTGCAGCTCGCGGCGCAGCGGGAGCTCGGTCGAGATCGCCTGCCGCTCGGCCGGCGCACCCGGGCGGATGACCTGCACATGATCGCTGTAGGCATCGGCCAGGACGGCGATGCCGTCGCGCGCGCTCAACCGGATCTCACGATGCACCGCGGGTGCCGTCACCGACACGTCGACCACCACCCACGGATCGTCGCCGAGCATGCCGAGCAGTCCGACGGCCGCCCCGTTGAGCCGCTCCCCGCGCGCGCCGCGCGGTGCCGGCAGCTCGCCGAGAATCTCGAGCGCGATCGACAGATCGTGCGGCGCCAGGATCCACACGGGATCGACATCGGTATGGGGATTCGCCCAGCCGGAGCGCACCGTGCGCAGTCCGCGCACCGGGCCGAGCGCGCCCGAGCGAGCAAGGTCGCGCAGGTGTTCGACCCCAGGGTGATAACGCCACTTGTCCATGACGAACAGACGCCCGTCGCCCTGCGCTGCCAGGCGGGTGGCGCTGGCGGAATCGGCCGTGAGCGGCTTCTCACAGAAGATCGGAACCCCGCGCGGCAGCAACGCCTCGAGCACCGGCGCGTGCGTCCGCGTCGGCGTCGCGACCACGATGCCGTCGACGTCCGGTAGCGCCGCGGCGTCCTCCAGCACGGCCGTCGCCCCCGCAGCCCGCGCATGCTCGCGCGCGGCCCCGTCCGGATCGGCGACCACCACCGCGGCCCCGAGCTCGGCCAGGTCGCGCAAGATGTACCGGCCCCAGCGGCCGCAGCCGACCAGCGCGACACGCTGCCGCTGGCGCGGCGCGGCGCTCATCGCCGGCACCTCACACGTCCGGGTAGCGGCGGTTCATGTGGCCGTTCCCCACCGCCGCCTGTTTGCGGCGCACGGCGGTGGGGCGCGGGGACAAGCCCCGCGGCTACACGGAGGTGGGAATGACGCGGATGATCCTGCACGTGCAGCTGCTCTAGCGGACGCTCCAGCCCGGAACCTGCTCGACGAGCTCGCGCAGTGACGGCAGCGCGGCATCGCGCGCCGAGAGCTGCGCGCTGGTGGTCGGCCAGGTCAGGCCGAGGTCGGGATCGAGCCATTGGCAGCCCAGCTCATCGGCCACGTCGTAGTGATGGGTGGTGGCCACCGCGTACGTCGACGGGGTCAGAAACAGGAAGCCATGTGCGACGCCGTGGGGGATGACGATCGCCGCCGGCGCCTCGCCGCACAGCTCGAGCATCGCCGCGCGATGGGCGGTCGGTGATCCCGCCCGAAGGTCGTGCAAGCCGAACATGAGGCGGCCGTCGAGCAGCACGAAGTAGTCTTCGTGTCGGGGATGGGCGTGGACGCCGCGCATGACGCCGGCGCGCGAGACCGTCACCGTCCATTGCGCGGGCACGATGGCGGTCGGCCAATCAGAGCGGAAGATCTCGACGATAGACCCGCGCTGGTCGGCATGGACGGGCAGCGCTCGCACCGTGACGCCGTCCGGCAGCCCGATCGGCTCAGATGCCGCGCTCTTCGGAGAGCGGCTGTCCGCTTTTGTCGTGCCCGGCTGCATGCGCAGTGAAGCGTTCATACCAGAAACGCACAAACTTTGGACCCGAACGTAGGGCAAAACGGCAGAAATCCGCCCATTGGCGCCGGCGCACCGCGAGGCCCCGCGGGCCGGGCGCCGCGGCGGTGCGCAACCGCTCGCACCAGGCAGGATCGGCCACGCACGGCAGGTAGCGCTGCTGGGGCGGCGCGGCGAGCCCAGCGTAGCGCGCGTCCCAGTGCAGCGCGTAGAAGCGCAAGACGGTGATGCAGTTCACATAGGCGCTCGGCACGACAGCGCTGGTGCGAACCAGGAAGTCGCGGTCACCGAAGCGGACCAGATGCTCGTTCCAGTACCCGGCCCGCTCGAACACCGCGCGCCGATGCACCGCGGTGAGGGCCCCGAGGAACCAGCGACGCAGGAAATCGGCGAATGGTCGCGCCCGCCAGTCGAAGGCGAAGAAGTGCGGGTCGAGCACGTCTGGCGCGAGCACGTGGGCGGAGCGGAAGGCGACGAGGTCGAGGTCGCGGCCCTGCAGCTCGGCGAGCCCGCGTTCGAGGTGATCGGGGAGCCACAGGTCGTCATCGCTCGCATAGGCGATGAAGGGAGCCGTGGTGGCGCGCAGGACCCGATTGCGGTTGGCGTAGCCGTAGCCGCGCGCCTTGGCGAAGGGGTGAAACCGGACACGCGGGTCGCCGCTGGCGCGCGCGGCGGCCGCGGTGGCGTCGTCGCAACCGTCGCCGACGACGTGCAGGGTGAGCTCGCGGTGGGTCTGGCGCAGCACCGCGTCGATCGCATACGCGATCGTGTGCGGGCGCCGGTGGGTGGGAAGGATCACGTCGACCGAGGCGCCGTCCATGCGGTTCACGCGAAGCGGGTCAGGTAGCGGCGAGCGAAGTGCACCAGGACGCCGGGGTCGAGCGAATGGAGATAGTTCTGCTCCACCAGACACGTCGAGTAGCAGGCCACGCACTGGTGGTCGTGCAGCCCGCGCCACGCCGCGGCGACCCCGTCTCTTGCCGCGTTGCCGCCGACGATGCGCTTCATCGTCACCACACACGGGTACACCGTGCCGTCGGCGTCGATGCTCATGTACGCCCGGCCCGCCTGGCAGCGCGGTCCGTCGCGCCGGCGCGGGTCGTCGCCGGCCAACTCGTGCGCCTCGAAGCGATCGCGTCCATAGTCGCCCCAGCCGGCCGCGTAGCGGTACGACCGCGGCGAGAACAAGAGCCGCCGGTTGGTGCGCGCCAGCTCCGCCAGCCGCACGTAGAGGCGGCGGATGGCGTCGTCGTCGTCCTTGATGGTCGCGGCATCCTTCCACAGGTCGGGGGCGCCGCTGCGCACGGGGTTGATGGTGAGACACAAATCGTGCCGCTCGACGAAGGCGAGCAGGTCATCGAGGTAGGGCGCGGTGGGCGCCGACATGACGGCGTTGAGCTTCACCCGCAGCCCGGCGCCGCGCGCGGCGGCGATGGCGGCCTCGACGGCGGCGAAGACGCCCTCGCCGCGCACCGTATCGTTGGCCGGACCGGGCGCGTCGAGGCTGAGGACCAGTGTATCGAGGTCGCGAAGCGCCCCGATGCGGCGCGGCACGAGCAGGCCGTTCGAGGTCAGCGTGGTGTTCAGACCGCGCGCGTGCGCGTGCCCGATCAGCTCGGCGAGATCGGCGCGCAGCAGCGGCTCGCCCCCCAGGAAGGTCAGGCGCCGGCAGCCGAGCTCGACGAGCTGGTCGATGATGCTGCACCACTGGGCGCCGGTGAGCTCGGGCGTGCGCCGCAGCGGCGAGCTGCAGTAGGTACAGCGCAGGTTGCAGCGCTGGGTGAGGTACAGCGTCGCACCCACCAGCGCCGGGCGGCCGCGCAGGCGACCGCCGAGAACCTGGAAGCCAGCGCGCAGCGCGTTCTGCATGGTCTCGTCGCCGGGCGGGACCGCGGTTCAGCCGCGCCGCACCATGTCCAGCAGCGCCGACGGCCGTAAGGCGAACACCGCCTTGCGCTCGTTCAGGTAGGCGCCGAAGCAGTCGCGACAGTCGTGGCGCTGTACGTGCGTCAGCGCCACCTCGAGGCCGTCGCGGACGATGTTCTTCGGCGTGAACGCGGCGCCGTGCTGCACGCACGGATGCACGTCGCCGTTGGGCTCGATGTGGATGTAGAAGCGGCCGGCCATGCACTGCCGCCCCTCCTCCCCGCGCCGGGACAGCACGCCGTAGTCGGGCCAGTTCAACACATTCTCATAGGTCGCCGCGCCGAACATCAGCGGCCGCCCCTGGCGCCTCCACGCGGCCAACCGCCGGTGCATGGTACGGACCTGCTCGTTGCTCATCGCGAACGGGCGCGCCGCATCATCGTAGTACTTCAGCCCGAAGACGACCGGCTGGGCGTTCAAGCCGAGGCCGCGCGCCTCGCAGAAGTCGAGCATGGGCTCGATCTCGTCGACGGTCCGATTGGTCACCACCATGTTGATGAAGAGCCGCAACGGTCGCTGCCGGGCGAGCTCGATGGCCTCGACGACGCGCGCATGCACGCCGGCGCCGCGCACCCGGTCGGTGTGCTCCGGGGTGGCCGAATCGAGGCTGAAGACGACCTCGTCCAGATAGTCGAACAGACTGGGATTCTCGGCGAACTGCAATCCGTTGGTCACTACCGCCGTCAGGATGCCCGCCTGCTGAGAGGCGGCGCTGAGGGTGCGAAAGTCGTGGCGCAGGGTCGGCTCGCCGCCCTGAAACTTGATGCGCATGGTGCCGAGCGCAGCGAGCCCGCGGATGGTTTCGGTCCACGCCTCGGTGCCCATCAGGTCGATCTTCACATCCGGACAGCAGCAGTAAGCGCAGCGCAGGTTGCACGCGTTGAGGATCGCCGCCTGGACTTCGAACGGGTGCAGAGCGCTCAGCCGGTGCCTGGCGAAGCGTCCCGCCATGCGCAGATGACGCGCGGTGAGCATGCTCACTCTCCTTGGACGAGCTTCGGTGCCTCGGCACGCGGCAGCGCAAGCAGCGAGAGCCAGGTGAGCCCGGCGAGACGCCCGGCCGCTACGCCGAGGTGCCACCACGGCCGGCGATCGGCGCCGAGCGTGGTCGAGGCGAAGAGCGCGACCAGCGCCGGCACGGCGAAGGCCGCCGCGGCCGCGATCACCCAGTGCCAGTACGGGGTCCAACAGAGCGCCAGCGCGGCGGCGAGGGCGCCCG
>Ga0187893_10015718_pt1 | contig 10094 bp, 11 predicted proteins | sample MA1701074metaG_FD_139574 | JGI IMG/M metagenome (GOLD analysis project Ga0187893, IMG submission 139574) | White microbial mat communities from a basaltic lava cave in the Kipuka Kanohina Cave System on the Island of Hawaii, USA - MA170107-4 metaG ... | reverse complement strand
GCGCTCTACTATTTCACCGGCAGCAAGGCGCACAACATCGCGGTGCGCGCGATCGCCGTGAGGAAGAAGCTCAAGGTGAACGAATACGGCGTGTACCGGGACGAGAAGCGCATCGCCGGCGATACCGAGGAGTCGGTCTTCGCCGCCGCCGCGGATCTTCCCTACATCCCGCCCGAGCTGCGCGAGGATCGGGGCGAGATCGATGCGGCGCGCGAGGGCCGGCTGCCGAAGCTCGTCGAGGAGCGCGACATCCGGGGCGATCTCCATTGCCGCAGCGATGCCAGCGACGGAACCGACACGCTCGAGGCCCTGGTGGCGGCAGCGAAGCAGCGCAATCTCGCCTATATCGCGATCGCCGATCCGTGCCGGCGCATCGCCTCGGCCAATCGCCTCGATCTCGACAAGCTCGCGCGCCAGGGCGAGGCGATCGACCGCATCAACGCCGCGCAGAAGGACGTGCTCGTGCTGAAGGGCGTCGAGGTCGCGATCCGCGAGGACGGCAGCCTCGATCTACCCGACGAGGCTCTGGCCGGGCTCGATCTCGTCATGGGCGCCGTCACCGAGCAGCTCACCTTGCCGGCGGAGAAGCAGACGGCGCGGCTGCTGCGCGCGATGGAGGCGAAGCATTTCAGCATCCTCGCGCATCCGCTGAACCGCTTCTTCCCGCAGCGCCCGGCGATGAACGTGAACATCGAGCGCGTGATCGCGGCGGCGAAGGCGCGCGGCTGCTTCCTCGAGCTCAACGCGCGGCCGGAGCGGCTCGATCTGCCCGACACGTTCTGCCACGCCGCGAAACAGGCGGGCCTGCGCGTGGCGCTCGGCTCCGATGCGCGGAGCGGCACCGAATTCGGCAGTATCCGCTGGGGCGTGCTGACCGCGCGCCGCGGCTGGCTCGAAAAGGCAGACCTGCTCAACACGCTCGGCCCTGCCGAGGTAAAAACCGCGCTCGAGAAGACGATGGGATGAGGCCCCTACGAGCGGATTGGCTCCTCACACCTCGGTGAGCGCGCGGCAGACGCCGGCATGCCGGGCATACTTAAGTAGAGCTCGGGGAATGGAGGCGTCCATGATCCGATCCATCCGCATTCTGCCGCTCGCCGCGCTGGCGCCGCTCGCCGCCTTCGCCGCCGCTCCGGCCCAGGCTTTCGTCGGCTACGGCGTCGAGGCCGGCACGCCGATGTATGAGGCTCTCCAGCACGGCTACCGCCCCCCGCTCGACGGCCAGCTCTACTACTATGCGCCGCCGCCGCAGCGCATGCGCCGCATGCCGCGGCGCTATCGCTAACCCGGCACGTAATCGGGCGGCGCGCGCTGCACGAGCGTGATCTTCTGCCAGATCTTGTTCGAGAGATTGGTCGTGATCTGACCGATGTCGCTGACGGCGGCGGTCACGACCGGGTCCTTGCTGCTCTGGCCGTAGATCACGGCCACTTTCGCCGCGAGCGAAAGCATCTCGGCGCAATAGTCGAGATAGCGGCCGAGCTCGTAGCGGCTCATCTTGCGCTCGGGGGACGACTCGGTCGCGACGGCGCCCTCGGCCATCGCGGTCGGGTCCTTGGTCAGCTGGTGCATGTCGATCACATGCACCAGCGAGCGCAGCTCGTGCAGGCCGGCGAGCGCCGCGCGGCGCTTCCAGCGCACCTCCAGCGTCACCAGGAAGAAAATCGCCGCACCCATCAGCACGACGATGTTGAAGCCCGATTCGATGCCCTGGAGGATGCCGTAGAGGTTGGTGCCTTCGCGCTTCACCTCGAGCTGCGTGCCGGCGACGCCGAGCATCACGAAGCCGCCAATAATCACCGCGGCGGTAATGGCGCGCAGCACATAGTTCGGCGCCGCGATCCGCGCGGCGCGGTCGCCGCTCTCGCGCGCCAGGGCCACGAGCTCGGCGCACACCTTGCGCAGGTCGGACTCGGGAAAGCGCTCGGCGATTCGGCGGGCCAGCGTCTCCACCGTCGCCACGATGCGCCCGGCCTCGAGTGTTCGATACATGCCCCGGCGCCTTTTTCCCCGTTTCCCGCGAACGTAGCGCGGCCCGCGACGGCGCGGAAGCGCGCGCGGTTCCCGTCCCGGCCTTCACGTGTCGGTGAAGGGGCGGGCCGGTGCTGCCGCTCGGCCGTTCTTTTGGCTGCAGGACCTCGACGAATCGAAGGAGACGGCAATGACGAAATTTTCCGCGGCCCTCGCCGCCGCTCTCGCGCTCGCCGGCGGATTCGCCGGCGCGGCCAAGGCCGATAGCGTGACATATTACTACGACGATGACGCGCCTTCGCTGACCTACACCCCGCGCACCTACTATTACAGCGAGCCCGTGATCGTGGCGCCGGCGCCGCGCACCTACTATTACACGGCGCCGACCTACACCTACCGCTCGAACACCACCTACTACTACGCTCCCTCCAACCACGACCACTATTCGCAGTCGTCGCCGGGTTATGTGACGACGCCGATGCCCTACGGATACGTTCCGCCGGGCCTCTCGGTCACTTCGCCGCTCGGAACCTACGCGCCGCTCGGCGGCGGCTGGAATTCCTACAGCAACGAAAACGTCGGCGGCTACGACGGCTACCGCACGACGACGGATCGCTAAGATCGGCCACGCCTATTCCGAGAAAAAGGGCGGTCCCCGCAGGGGGCCGCCCTTTCTTGTTGTGTCGAAGCGAGACGGAGGTCGCGCCGTGATGGGATCGCGCGATGGGCAAGCTCGCGGCCGCACGGCACGCGCCGTGCTGGCGCGCGCCAGCGAAGTCATCGACCGGTTCCGCTCAGCCCGCCGGACGGGCGGCCGTCTCGCGCTCGGCCGCGAGCCGCTCGTAATGCGCCGCAAGATCGAGCTGCCACCGCCGCTGCTCGGCCGATCCCAAGGCCGCGAACTCGCGAAACCACTCGGCCATGGCCCGCAAGCGGGCCGGGGTGAGGGTCGCGCCGCTGTCGTCGTCGCTCATGCTCGTCACCGGGACTGTTGAGCGCAGGCGAAACGATCTTCGGCGAAAGAAAGCGCGGCGCGGCAGGTGACGCCGGCGCGCAGCGTCACTGTGCCTCAGGGATCGCGGCTTGGCCGAGTCGCCTAGTCCGTTCGGCTGCGACACTTGAAAAGAGGCGCGGCGAGGCAACAGGAGCTACGCGTGTTCCGTAATACGCCGAGTAACCGAGCCGGACCGGAGGCGAGTCGATGAGCGGCGGGCAAGAGGATCACGAACAGGCGGCGAGCGCGCTGGCCACGCTGGTCGGAATCGCGCTCGGCCTGCTGGCCGTCAAGGGCTTGCTCGACCGCGAGGAGCTTTCCGCCATCTTCAGCCTCGCCGAAGCGCAGACGCCCGAGGGCAAGGCCGCGGCGAACATTCTCGACGCGGCCCGGGCGGCTGCGGACAACGTTCAATCGGACATGATCCAGCGCTGAGCCCTCCTCCGCCAAAGTCTTCGGAGGGCGTCCTGCTTCGATTCTACGGAATGCAAAGATCCTGCGAAGCGCGCATGCGCGAAGCAGGATGGTGGAGCTGAGGGGGATCGAACAGTAGCCCCACGCCCTTGGGCTTCTCCAGCAGCCGGTTGTTGATCGCGCGCTCGGTCGGGCCGTTCGGCTTCGCGTAGCCGTCTATTTTGAGCCCATTTTGTTCCCGGAATTTCTTGAGAGCGTTGATCATCGGCTCGGTTGCGTATGCCTGCGGCTCGCCGGCGTATTCGGGCGGTGGCGTGTAGGCGTCGATGCGGCGCAATCCATTATCAAGTGCAGCAATATCGGCAGGGTCGTTGATTTGGCCCGTTCCCGCGGGAGCGTTGAGAGTGAGCAGATCGAGTTCGTCGAGCATGCGAATAGCCTTGGGCGGTCAGGTTTGACCAGTTAGAGGGGCAGGATAGGTCAATGTGTAATAAATCCTATTTCTCTAGCTGTCAAGAACAAAACATATACATAGGCGCCGAAAAGCGATGGCGGCCTTGCCGTCGAAATTCCACGAACGCCAACCAATCTTTGGGGTCCGCTTGGGAGTCTTGCTCATGCGCCGTCGACTCGTGCCGCAACCGAGCCGCGTCCTGCTGTCCGCGGTACTATTGCTAGTGCCCGCGACGGTTGCGCGCGCGCAAGACGCCGATGCCGCCTGGCGCGCGCTCGCCGGCGACGGCGCGCGCGATGAGCCCGTCGAGGCGGCGCCCGACGTCGCGTTTCCAACCCGGCATGGCCGCGATGTAGGCCCGCACGGGGGTGTCGCCGTCGCCCTTCGCGATCTGCGGGTTGCCGCCCGAGAGGAGGGCCGGCTTTGCAGCGGCCCGCTTGGCGGCGGCCTTCCTTGCGACCTTCGCCGATTGCTTGGGCGTCTTGCCGGCCATCGTTCACTCCAACCTTCTCTGCGGAAATGCCACTCCAGGCGCGCGGCTCCGCCGCGACCGGGCAGTCGCCCTCTCGATGCTCGTGTCGCCGCTGGTTCATCCGACGTTGGTCCGGTGCCGGCACATGCCGTCACAGCACCGGTGCGGGGTAGCGGAAAAACGCTTCTGCAATCCGTAGCATCGACTCTTGCCACCGGCACAAGCCCGGCTGTTGTTGATTGGTCTAGCGATGACGCCGAGGCAAGCAAGCGCCTCGACGGAATGCTGCTTGCCGGCGATGACATATTCATGATCGACAACATCGAGGCGGTGCTGGAGTCGGCGCCCCTGTGCCAGATTCTGACCCAGCCAGTGCGCCGCATCCGCCCCCTTGGTCGTTCGGCGATGTTTAGCATGAACTGCAACCGAATCATCTTCCTGAACGGCAACAATCTCATCCTGCGCGGCGATATCGTACGGCGTGCACTCGTGTGCCATCTGGATGCCATGGTGGAACGGCCGGAGCTACGAAACTTCGATCAAGATATCCTCGAAGAATGTCATCGCCGACGCGGCGAGCTCGTCGCGGATGCGCAGACCATCGTTGCCGCCTTTCTCGCGGCAGGATGCCCCGGTCAGAACGTGAAACGACTTGGTAGCTTCGAAGCGTGGAGCGATACCGTCCGCGAAGCTCTCATTTGGGCAGGAGCAGCAGATCCCTGCGCGAGCATGGAACGGAGCACGAGACCCTCTCACCACGCGCGTTGCTGGCGGCGCAGCCAGTTGCCGAGACGATGGGCATCGAGCCTCTTCTTGTTTTTGATCGGGGGGCCGGCCAGGGGGCGTCGAATCTCTGCAGGAATCAAACCGGGACCGACGCGGTAATCGAATTTTGTTGCGTTTGAAATTGGGGCGAGGGGGTATCGAATCTGCTCCCGTCGTCCTGCTTGTCGCAAAGGGCGAAGGTGCGCTTGCCCAGCTCCCGATAGGGCTGCGCCATGCCCGGGTGTTGCCCTCACTGCCGGCATCGGCCGTACAAATGCCAAGTGCCTCAGGCTTTCGCCGCGCATCGAAACAACGCGTTATCGTAGACCTCACGCCCGCTCTGGGCACCGTTGGCACCAGAGTGGGCCTGCGTGGTCGCGCGCTCGATTGGTGTTCCAGAGTGTTCCAGAACGTCAGTTATGCGCTGCGCTGTGCGCAACTAGTTATCTGATCTCACCCCATTTTCCACGCGCCCGTCCTTGATATTGATAACTCGATCGGCAGTGGCTGATAGGTCTTTGGCGTGGGTAACGACAATGACCGTGCGATCCTGCGCGATTTCCTTCAGGAGTCGAAAAATCATCTGCCCGGTCGCGGAATCCAGGTTTCCGGTCGGCTCATCCGCTAGGACCAACCGTGGATCGTTGGCGATGGCCCGAGCGATTGCCACTCGCTGCTGCTCCCCACCAGAGAGCTCGTTTGGTCGATGCGACGCGCGCTCTGGTAGGCCAACACGCGACAGGAGACGATGAGCACGCTCCCGCCGCTGTTCAGCCCCGAGGCCAGCGAACTCCAGCGGCAGCATCACGTTTTCAAGGGCCGAGAGATTGGGCACGAGGTTGAAGCTCTGGAACACGAATCCGATTGTGCTCCGCCGGAATGGTGTTAGGGCGGCCTCCGGCAAGCTGTTGAGGTTTTGCCCAGCAACCGAAACCGTCCCCGCGCTCGGCCGATCCATCGCACCCATGATGTGCAGGAGGGACGACTTGCCACTCCCACTCGGCCCGACGATCGCGGTCATGCCCCGCTCGGGCAGGGCCAGATCGATGCCATCGAGCGCCGCAACCCGAGATTTTCCGCGTTCGTAGACCTTGGTAACGCCCTTGAGCGTGATCAGGGGGACGGCGCTATTCATGGCGCATGGCCTCCAATGGTGAGAGTCGAATGATGCGCAGGATGCCCACTGCGCTGCCAACCAACGCGACGACGGTACCAGCGATGACCAACGTCGCAATCGCCGCCGGATTCAATTGCGAAGCGAAGCTGAGCGTCGGCGCGAGCGTGTCCCGATATTGAGGATCCAGGAATGGCGTAACTCCGATGGCGAATACCTGCTCCGCAACGGGCGCGCCAACGGCGATGAACAACAGCGCGCCAGCGATTGCCCCGGCAAGGCTGAGGAGAACGGCTTCTGTGAAGAAGGCGGTTATGACGTAGCGGTTACCGGAGCCTATCGCTTTGAGCGTTCCGATCTCACGGGTCCGCTGGCGCACAACCAGGAGCATCACGAAAAAAGTGACGATCGCGGCAAGCGCTGCTGCCAGCACAGCGCCCAAAGTCGAAAGCATCGACACGGCACCGGTCGTTTCGCGAGCAAACTCGGCGGCTGCCGTCGGCGCGATGACATCCGCCGTTTCGCCGAACAGGTTGCGCAGATTTCGTTCGAGCTCAGCCACCTTGTCCGACGATGTGGCGCGAACGAAAAGCCACGAAATCCCCTCCTTCACGCCGTAGATGTCGCGGAACGTGTCGAGCGGCATGAACAGTTGCGTGTCGCCGAACACGTAGCCGCTCGCATAGATCCCGACAATTCGAATGGTGCGCTTCGGCCGGTCGAGAGCGAAGATGACCGGATGTGTTCTCGTGAGGTCGATCGTCAGCGTGGCGCGATCGAGGTTCTCGGCGGTGATCCCCACAATCGCGGCGTAGCGCTGGCCGATAACACCAACGTCCTTGCCGGAGTCTGCGGCGGTAAGCCCGCGGCCAGCAATGATCCGAGGGCTACCGGCCTCTCCATGGGACTCAAGTCGAAATGTGTCGCCGGGTACGACGCCGACATGCATCGCGAAGTTGTGTCCCGTCGTCGGACTCATGCCGAGAAGATAGGGTTCGACCCTCGCGACGTTCGGAAGTGCGCGTACCTTGTCGAGCAAAGCCTGCGGAAGGATGAAATCGTTCCCGACCATGTTGACGTGGCCCATGGAGCCACGCGCACGCACCTGCAGCGAATTGTCCACCGTCTGCTTGAGTTGCGTCGTGTACCCCTCCACGGCCCCACGAATGGCTTGCGTCACCAGCAGGAGGAAGAAGGCGATTCCCAATAGCGCAACTACGGTCGCGAACCGTCCGCGGCCTCGGGTCAGGTTTCGTAGCCCAAAGTAGACGGGGTTCATTCCGCACTCCGCATGGCTTCGACCGGGCTGAGACGCCGGGCTTTGACGATGGGATAAATGCTGGCAATGCCGGCGAAGACGAGCGCGCCTGCTGCGAGCGAGAGCAACAGAGGCGCCTCGAAGCCGAGCAAAAGGCCGGAGACGCTTCGCACGAGCCATATGCCCACCGCGGCCAAACCGGTCGCGCCAACACTCCCCAGGATGCAGACGGTGACCGCCTCTGAGAGGAACTGCCCAACCAGCTCGCGATTGGAGGCGCCGATCGCCTTGAGCATGCCGATTTCGCGTACGCGCTCGCGCACGCTAAGCACCATGACGAACACGACAAGGACGACACCTATCGCGAACAGCAGTGCGATCGAATAAACGCTGGCCGCGGCAAGGCTGCCCAGGCTCGTGCGCGCGGTCGACACGGCCTCGGGCGTATTCACGACATCGGCCTCGCGTAAAGTCTTCAGATCGGCGACGACTCGATCCACATTGGCTACCGCATCGACGGTAATGAAAATCTTCGAAAGCTTGTTGCCCGGCTTGTAAGCGGCGCGAAAGGCCTCAATGGGCACGAACACGTGATTGTCGCCGAAGTCGTTCGCAGTCGAGTAGATGCCGACGATTTCGAAAACGGTGCCGCCGAGCGTCACCGTTCGTACGTGCAGCGCCGCATCGGAGGCAGTGTTGATGCCGACACGTTGGCGGGCATAGAGCCGGCCCACTACGGCCACAGGCTTGCTCTCGTCGCCGGTGCCGATTGAGCGTCCGGCAATGATCCGCGCATTCTCGTAATCGATCTCCCCGATGGCGCGCAGAGCGCTCCCAGGGCGGAGGCCGATCACCATGGCATAGGCGTTGGCCTTGGTAGGATCGATCTCCGGGGCATAAACGTACTCATCGATGCGCGAGATGTGCTTCGCGCTTGGAATGCGCTTCACCGCCTCAAGCGTCTTGGTCGTAAAATGCTCCTCGCCCTCGGGCTTGTCGCGGCCGAAACCGCCCGTTCCGAACGCGCCAGCCTCGCGCAGTTCGATGAGCGTGCGGACTCGTGCTTCGAGTTCTCGGATCTGCTGCCGACTGGACACTGCCAACTGCACGAGGACCGCCAGTGCGCCGATGATGACGGACAACAGCGCGATCACGGCCGCGGCCCGCAGGCGCGCCCGGAAGGCGTTACGGACTCCGCGTCGAATGCTGCCCGATAGATTTGCCATTGCGGTTACTCGGCCGGCCGCGCCGATGCCGGGACACCTCGGCCGACGCTCATGATGGCTTGGAAGAACAAGCCGGGTCGCCCCCACAGTGAGTTGAAGAAGATCGTGGTGACGCTCACCGCCATCGCCGCCATGGCCCAGACCGGATAGACCAGCCCGGTAGCCGCCAGCGGCACGCCGACGCCGTTGAAGAGGAAGGCGAGCGAGACGTTCTGCACCATTTTGCGGTAGGACCGGCGACTGATCTCGCGCGCCACAGCCACGGCCTCAACGCGATTGTTGAGAATAATGATGTCCGCCGACTCGATAGCAATGTCGGTGCCGCCGCCCATCGCGATCCCCACATCTGCCTGCATGAGTGCCGGCGCGTCGTTGATCCCGTCGCCAACCATGGCAACCCGGCTTCCGAGAGCCTGGAGGCGCCGGATCAGTTCGACCTTTTCGGCCGGCAGTTTGGCGGCGTGCACCTCGTCGATGCCTATTTGCGCCGCCACTTGGCGGGCCGCGCGCTCGTTATCGCCTGTGACAAGTGCCACGCGAACACCCGCTGCGCGCAGCGCCTCGATCGTCGCCGCCGCGTCGGGACGTATCGTATCGCCGAATGCGAGAATGCCGAGAAGGCGGCCGCCTTTGGCGACGGCGATAACCGTTCGGCCGGCTTCCTCGAGGGCCGCGGTTCGATCGGCGCTTCGCGCAAGGGAGATGCCATTGTCAGTCAGGAAGCGGGGGCTTCCGGCGAGCACGCGTTCTCCGCTGATTTCCGCTTGAACTCCTTTCCCCGGAACTGCCTGGAATGTGCTTACTGCGGGCGGCGTAATCTTGCGCGCAAAGGCTGCATCCAGTGTGGCCGTAGCGAGCGGATGTTCAGAAGCTGCTTCCGCTGCCGCAGCAATGGCGATGAGGTTGGACTCATCGACGTCCATACTTTCGGCCTCGCGCAGCACCGGGCGGCCCTCGGTCAGTGTGCCGGTTTTGTCGAACACGATGTGGCGGGCCAGACGATAGCCTTGGAACGCCTCGCCGGTGCGCATCAGGATGCCGCGCTCGGCCGCCTCGCCGGCGCCGCGGACAATCGAGAGAGGCGCCGAGATGCCGACAGCGCACGGATAGCCCATCACGAGCACGCTCAAGCCAGCAAAGGCCGCGCGTTCGAGGTCTAGGTCAAGTCCGAGGGCTAGCGGACCGATGATCCAAGCGATAACCGCAAGCAGCGCGATCGTCAGAACAGAGGGCGTGTAGACCCGCAATACTCGATCAACAAGGTGAAGCAAACCGGGTTTGAGAGCCCGCGCATCCTCCACCTGCTGCACGATGCGCTGCAGAAAACTTTCTTCACCGATCGCATTGACCCGAACTAGCAGGGTGCCCACCCCATTAATCGACCCGCCAATCACTGAATCGCCCACGGTCCGTTCGACGGGCGTCG
>Ga0187893_10015715_pt1 | contig 10094 bp, 4 predicted proteins | sample MA1701074metaG_FD_139574 | JGI IMG/M metagenome (GOLD analysis project Ga0187893, IMG submission 139574) | White microbial mat communities from a basaltic lava cave in the Kipuka Kanohina Cave System on the Island of Hawaii, USA - MA170107-4 metaG ... | reverse complement strand
TACGCCGAGTGGGCGCTCCCGGCAACGCTGCTCCCCCGGACGCGCTACCTCGTGACCGTCGACAGCGGGCTGACCGACGTCTTCGGCCAACGCCTGACCGCGCGCTTCACGAAGAGCTTCGGGACGACGTCCTATACGCCGCAGGTCCGGTATCCCTATGGACGCATGGTCGTGGAACGCCAGGGTCCCCGCACCCTGGCCGTGGAGCACGTGAACGTCGACACGCTCACCGTCACCATCGTGGGCGTCCCGGATTCGTTGGAGCCCCGCATCCTCGGCAGCGAAGGCGGCTGGGGCGACGTGTGGGAGAAACTGAAAGGACAGGCGACCACGGCCGCCGTTCCGGTGCGGGGCGGGGTGAACGTGCCGAAAGTCTCCGCCGTCCGCATCCCCGCGGTGAACGCGGCGCGCCCCGGTGCCGCGACGCTGCAGATGATCCGCATCTCGAGTCCCGCTGTAGATACGAGCCGCGGTCGTTTCATTCCGACCGCGGTGGTCCAGGTCACGGATCTCGCCGTGCACGCGCGCATCGGCGCGGAAGCGGGCGTCGTGTGGGTGACGGGGGTGGGTGACGGACTGCCGCGCCGCGGCGCCCGCGTCACTCTCTACGACAACAACGGGAAGGCGAGAGCGACAGCCACCACCGATGCGGACGGCGTCGCCCGGCTCACCGCGTACGCGCGCGACACCGCCCAGGCCGAGGGCGACGCAGCCGACGCATGCGAGTACTGCGATTACTCCGGCTTCGAAGGCTCGGTCGCCGCGGTGCTCGGCACCGACCGGGCGGTCGCCAGCGTCAGCCGCTACGATCCGGATCTCTCCCCCTGGCAGTTCAACGTGTACGCGGCCTGGGGAGCGGACCGGCTGGAGCGGGCCGCCGCCGTATTCACCGAGCGCGGCATCTACCGTCCCGGCGAGCCCGTCTACGCCAAGGCAATCGTGCGCGACGGCATGCTCGGCGCCCTGCGCAACCCGCGCGCCGATTCGCTGCGCTGGGTCTTCACCGACCGCGAGAACAGCGCCGTCAAGGACACGACCATGCCGCTGTCGCCGTTCGGCACGGCGGACCAGACCTACACCATTCCTCCCGACGCGCCGCTCGGCTACTACACGGTCCGCGTCGATCGACGGCTCGAAGGCAGGTGGCGCTCCGTGGCCACGGCCAGCTACCGGGTCGCCGAGTATCGTCCCCCGGAGTTCCTCGTGAGCGTCACCACCGGCGAGCGCACTCCGCGCTTCGCCGGCGACTCGGTCAGCGCGACGGTCGAGGCGCGCTACCTGTTCGGCGCGCCGATGGGCCGCGCCGCCATCTCCTGGTTCGCCCGCCAACGCACCGCGAGCACTTGGGAGTTCGAGATTCCCAACACGGAGGGCTACACGGTCGGGGAGCAGGGCTGGTGGTGGGAGGAGCGCGACGCAGGCTCGGCGTCGGGCGCCGTGTTCGCCAACGCGACCGACACGCTCGACGCAGCCGGACGCCTCACGCTCAGGGCCACGGCACCCGCACCCCCCAAGGGACGACCGGCCTGGATCTCCTTCGAGGCGACGGTGACGGACGTGAATCGCCAGGCCGTCACGGCGGGGGCCTCGGTGCTGCTTCACCCCGCGAGCTTCTACCTCGGCGCCAAGACCGAAGGATCCGAGTACTTCTGGACGGCGGGCAAGCCGCGCACCGTGAGCGTGCTCGCCGTGTCGCCCGACGGCGCCAGGCTGGCCGGCGTCGCGATTCGCGGCACGTTGATCCGACGCGAGTGGCACCAGGTGCGTCGCGAGCGTGAGGGTTACGACGAAACCGTCGGGGAGTGGGTGGCCGACACGGTGGATCGCTGCCTCGTCACGAGCGCCTCCGAGCCCGCGCCCTGTCGTTTCACCCCGCCCGCCGGCGGCTCGTACACGATTCGCTTCACCGCCGCGGACGCCCGCGGCCGGCCGGTCGCGACGAGCTTCCACCGGTGGGTCGTGGGTCCCGGCTGGGTGCCGTGGAACGACGCGTCGCAGTTCAAGATGGACGTCGTCCCGGACCGGCTGCGGTACGCGGTCGGGGACACGGCGACCGTCCTGTTCGCGGCGCCGTTCACCGACGCCGAGGCCTGGGTCACGGTCGAGCGCGAGGGACTGATCGAGCAACGCCGCCTGCGTGTCACCTCGGGCACGACGATCCTCAAGCTCCCGATCACCGAGGCGCACGTGCCGAACGCGTTCGTCTCGATCCTCGTCGCCCGCGGCCGCAGCGCCCCGCCGGCCGCCCCCGACGACCCCGGCCGGCCGACGATTCGCGTCGGCTACGCCGAGCTGCGCGTCGTCCCGGCGGTCAAGCGTCTGACCGTCGACGTCCGCGCCCTGACGGACGAATACCGCCCGGGCGACACGGCGCGCATCGACGTGAAGGTGCGCGACATCGCCGGCAAGGGTCGCCGCAGCGAGGTCACGCTGTGGGCGGTCGACGAGGGCGTCCTGTCGCTCACCGGATACCAGACCCCGGACCCCGTGGAGCTGATCTACCGGCCGCGCGGCCTGGGACTCCGCCTGACGAGCACGCTGACCTCGGTCGCGGCACAGGTGACTGAAGCCGAAAAGGGACAGCGGGCACCGGGCGGCGGCGGCGGCATGGATGCCGACGGCATCCTGCGCTCGCGGTTCCAGACGACGGCTTTCTTTCTCGGCTCGGTGGTCACGGACAGCGCGGGCCACGCGGTCGCCACCGTCAAGCTGCCCGATAACCTCACCACGTTTCGCCTCATGGCCGTGGCGGTGACGGCGGGCGACCGCTATGGCTCAGGCGAGGCCAAGCTGCTCGTGACCCGGCCCCTCGTGGCCCGACCGGCGCTGCCGCGCTTCCTGAGAGAAGGCGATTCGCTCCTGGCCGGCGTCGTGGTGAACAGCCGGCTGGCCGGCACGCCGACCGTGAGCGTGCAGGCGCGCGCGCAGGGCGCCACGCTCGTCGGCCCCGATACGAAGACCGCGACGCTGGAGCCGGGACGCGGCCGCGAGGTCCGCTTCCTGTTCCGCGGCGCCCCCGGCGACACGGCCACGATGCAGTTCCGCGCATCGAGCGGCGGTGACGCGGACGCGGTGCAGACCAGGCTGCCGGTTCGACCCGCGTTCCGCTCCCGCGCCTTCGAGGTCGCCGGCACGCTGGTCGATTCGAGCTCGGCGGAGTTTTTGTTTCCCGAGCCTCTCGATCCGGATCGATCCCGGCTGGTGCTGTCGTACGGCTCGTCCGCGCTGGCGCTGATCCGGGGCTACCGGGAAACGCTGCGCGTCTATCCCTACTATTGCTCGGAGCAGGTGGCGAGTGTCGCGCTGCCGCTGATCGCCTTGTATCGGGCGCAGGTCCAGCTGGGCGGCACACCGCTGCTCAGGGGAGATCCCAAGCGCGAAATCCAGGAAGCGGTCGCGATTCTCGCCGGACGGGTGCGCGACGACGGCGCCGTCGGTCTGTGGAGCAAAGGCGACTGGTCCACGCCCTGGATCACGGCGCACGCCGGGCGAGTCCTGCTCGCCGCGCGCGCGGCGGGTGTGGCGGTGAGCGACTCCGTGCTGCAGCGCCTGGCCGGCTATCTCAGCAACTCGCTGCGCAACCCGGCGGGCGTGATGGTGCCCGTCGCCCATTGGTACGATGACCAGAAAGTCTGGCTCGGCGAGCGAGTCGCGGCGGCCGACTACCTCAGTCGCTCGGGGCGCCCGGACATCGCCGCCGAAAACGACTTGTTGCAGCGCGCCCAGATGCTGTCCTGGGAGGACCGGGCCCTCCTGGCCGAGATGCTGGCGCGACGGCGCGAGCTGGTCGCTGCGCGCGGGCTGCTCGCCAACGCCTGGGCCCAGATCACGGTCGAAGGGCGTCGCGCGGTGCTCCCGACCGACGCCTCGGTCAAGTACTTCTATTTCGGGTCCAACGTGCGTCCGGCAGCGCGGCTGCTGACCGCCACGCTCGCCGTGCAGCCCGGCCATCCGCTGGTCGGGCCGCTGGTAGAGACGGTCGCCCAGCGCGGACGAACCGACTCCTGGTGGTGGTGGGATACACAGGACTACGCGTCCGCCGTCGAGGCGCTGTCCCGCTACGACACCTACCGCCAGCGCGCGGCGGCGAGGGCGTTGCGGGTTACGCGCGGCAGCCGCGTGTTGTTCGAGAAAGCGGCCGGCGGCGTGCTCAGTGACACGGCGATCGCGCTCACCGGGCTCCTCGCGACCCGCCCCGATGGCAAACAGGCGCTCCAGGTCTCGCTCGTGTCGCCCGGCACCGGATCGCCCGTCTTCTATTATCTGACGGTGCGCGAGGTGCCGCGGACGCGACCCGTCACGCCGTTCGACGCCGGCATCAAGGTCGAGCGCTGGTACGAGCGGTTTGACGCGCCCACGCCGATCACGCGCGTCGCCGAAGGGCAGCTGGTGCGCGTAAAACTGCGGGTCACCGTGCCCGTCACCCGGAGTTTCATCGTGGTCGACGACGCGCTACCCGCCGGGCTCGAGGCGATCGATCTCTCGCTGCGCACGGCAGGGTTGCCGCCGGTCGCGGCGGGCCGTGACCCTTCCCCCGACGCGGAGCAGCAGGAAGTGGCGGGGGCCGACGCCGCAGGATGGTATTACGGATATTGGGAATACGGCTGGTGGTCTCCCTGGGACCACCGCGAGCTGCGCGACGACCGGGTGGTCTACGTAGCGACGACCCTGTGGCCCGGGACCTATACGATGACGTACGTGGCGAGAGCCACGACCCCCGGCGTATTCGTGCGGCCGCCGGTGCACGCCGAAGAGATGTACAACCCGGCGGTCAATGGGCGTTCGGACGGCGGGGTATTCACCGTGACCGCAAAACCATGACGCGAGGAACCGCCATGCGCACCTGGTCGATGATCGTACCAATACTGTGTGCCGTCGGGCCGGGGCCGGAGCCGAGCGCCCTCGAGGCCCAAGCGAATGCCTGGGTGCTGCTGGGGGAGCGCACGGTCACCGACCGGCTCGATCGTGACGTTATCCCGGTGACGATCGCGCGCGGCGACTTCAAGCGCATCAAGATCATGGTGAACCGGCACGCGGTCGATTTCCATCGTGTCCTCGTGCACTCCGCCAACGGCGGCGACCAGGAAGTCGAGCTCCGGGCCACCATTCCGGCGGGTGGTCAGAGCCGGGCCATCGATCTCCGTGGCAGGGACTGCATCATTCGCAGCGTAGAGTTCTGGTACGACGCCCGTACGGTGCGCGGGCGGAAAGCCGTCGTCCTGCTCTTCGGCTTGCAGTGATCACATGAGCTCGGTGCAATCCCCCATCGCGCGGGTGATCAATCTGATCCCGCCGGCATCGCAGCGACTGTGGTCGTTGTCCGTGGCCGAAGCGGAGCGCCGCCTGCTCGACACCGATCCCGGAGCGGTGCTCGACATCGACGGCTCGTTCGCGCTCGTGGCCCAGGAAGGCGAGCGCGTCATGCTCGCCCGGAGCCTGGACCGGCCATTGCGGTACTTCCTGGCCAAAGCGACCGAGGGCCCCGTGCTCATCACAGCCGAGCGAATCGACGAAATCGCGGCCGAGCTCGCGCGTCGCGGCTGGGAGGGGCAATTCCACCCGAGCTATACGCGGATGGTGCCGGCCCATCACGTGACGACGCTGCGCCTCATCGGGTGCCCCGATCCTAACCCGATGCACCGGCGCTTTTTCGATCCGCCGCGCGCGACCTTTGCGCCGGACCTCGATGTGATCGGCAGCCGCTACATCGAAGCCGTCTCCACCGAGCTGCGCCGCTGGCTCGCCGTCCAAGACCCGGCCCAACCGATCGGCATCCCGTTTTCGGGGGGCATCGACAGCGGGGCGGTCTTCCTGTGCCTGTATCACCTGCTACTGAGCGAGGGCCAATCCCCCGCTCGACTCAAAGCGTTCACGTTGGCGGTGGACGGGGCCGGCGACGACGCGCGACAGGCGCGGGAGTTTCTGACGCGAGCCAATCTCGAGCTGTTCGGCGAAATCGTCGACGTGCCGGCTCGCGATCTCGATCCGTATCGGGCGGTAGCGGTAATCGAGGATTACAAGCCGTTCGACGTCGAATGCGCCGCGGTGAACCTGGCGCTGCTCGCCGCCATCCGCGCACGCTATCCCGAGTGGCGACTGCTGGTGGACGGCGACGGCGGCGACGAGAATCTCAAGGACTACCCGCTCGAAGCCAACAGCGAGCTGACGATCAAGAGCGTGGTCTCGAACCGGATGCTGTACCAGGAAGGATGGGGAGTGGATTCGATCAAGCATTCACTCACCTACACCGGTGGATACAGCCGCGGCTGCGTCCGCGGCTACGCCTGCGCGCGCCAATACGGATTCACCGCCTTCAGCCCCTACACGCGCCCGTCGGTGATCGCGGTGGCCGAGGCGATTCCGTTCCCGGCGTTGACCGACGGCTCGACCGAGCGGCTGTATGCGTTGAAAGGCGAGATCGTCGCGCGCGGCGTACGCGCCGTCCTGGGCGTCGACATGCCGGTGTATGCGAAGCGGCGCTTCCAGCACGGCTCGGTCTCCACGCCGGCCCGCGCGCAGCTGTTTCCGCACAGCGAAGACCGCTACCGGAGTCACTTCCAGACCCTGTTCGCGTCGCCGGCGTGAAGGCGTCCGCCGCGGACCGGCGGATTCGATCGCTCCGTGGGCCGAAGCCGTTCGTGGACCCCTGGAAAGCGCATGGATCGGTCATCGAGCCCGAGCGCCGGCCCGGCGGAGCCATCGAACAAACGTTGACCGTCTTCCTCGCCGGCGCCGAATGCTCCTTCACCTGCTCGTTCTGCGACTTGTGGCGCTTCACCATCGACACCCCCACACCGCCGGGAGCCTTGCCGCGACAGCTGACGACCGTATTGCAGTCGATGCCCAATGCGCCGCGCGACCGGCTGAAGCTCTATAACGCCAGCAACTTCTTCGACCGTCGGGCGGTCCCCCGAGAAGATGAGCCGGCCATCGCGGCGGTCGCCGCGGGCTTCACGGCACTGACGGTCGAGTCCCACGCCAACACCATCGGCCCGCAGGTGGCTGAGTTCGCACGACGGATCCCGTGCCGCTTCGAAGTCGCGGTCGGCCTGGAGACCATCCATCCGGAAGCGTCGGCGCACTTGAACAAGCGGATGGAGCTGTGGCGGTTCGACGCCGCGGCCGCGTTCCTGGCGAACCACGGCATCGACTTGCGAGTGTTCGTGCTGCTGGGCACGCCCTACGTTCCGGCGGATGTCGCCGTCGAATGGGCAGTTCGCAGTGTCGAGTACGCGGCCCGTCGCGGGGCGGCGCTCGTTTCGGTAATCCCCGTCCGTGGCGGCAACGGGGAGCTGGAGTCGCTGGCTCGGACGGGCCATTTCACACCACCCACCCTGGCGCAGCTCGAAACCACTCTCGATCGGTGTGTCGGGTTCGCGCCGGCGGTGGTCACCGCGGATCTCTGGGATGTGGACCGTCTCCCCGCCTGCCCCGAATGCCGGACGGCGCGCGTCGAACGCCTGCGACACCTAAACCTGCGCGGCGCACCGGCCGCGCCCGTCAGCTGCTCGGCCTGCGACGCCCGCTGATGGATCGGTGCCAGGTCGCGATCGTCGGGAGTGGATTCGCGGGTTCGCTCCTAGCCCGGGTGCTCGCCGTGTTGGGTTACGACGTAACGGTGCTCGAGCGCGGCACCCATCCGCGCTTCGTGATCGGTGAGTCGTCCACGCCGCTCGCCAACCTGTCGCTGGAGCGCATCGCGCGCCGCTACGGACTCGCCGATTGCCATCACCTGGCCGCCCACGGCCGCTGGATCGAGCACTACCCCACCCTGCGGCGCGGCCTCAAACGCGGCTTCACCTTCTACCGGCACCACGCGGGTCGCTCGTTCGACAACCGCGGCCTCGAGTCGGAACGGCTGCTCGTCGCCGCGAGCCCCAATGATGCCGTGTCCGATACGCACTGGCTGCGCGCGGACGTTGACCACCATTTCGTCCGCGCCGCCGTCGCAGCGGGCGTCGACTACCGTGATCGGGTCGAGGTCACTGAAGCCGGGATCGATGCACGGGGTGCCAGGCTCGCCGGGAGCCGCAACGGTTCCCGGTTCGATCTTCGCGCCGACTTTCTGATCGACGCCTCCGGACCGGGCGGGTTCCTGGCGCGCCAACTGTCGATCCCCTCCGGCTTGCACCGCACGGCGACCCGCTCCGCCCTCGTCTTCAGCCACTTCACGGACGTCCGCTTGATGAGCGATGCCGTGCCAGGATTGCCCGAGGGCCCCTACCCGGACGATTGGGCGGCCGTGCACCATCTCATCGACGAAGGCTGGATGTACAGTCTGCGGTTCGATCACGGCGTCACGAGCGCCGGCTTCCTGCTCACGCCCATCGGTCTGGCCCGGCTCGCTGCGCCGGGCAAAGCGCCACCGTCCGCGGACGCGCTGTGGCGCATGCTCCTCAACCGCTATCCCGGGATTGCCGCCGTTTTTGACCAGGCGACGCCACTCATGCCGCTGGGGTTTCGCGACCGCATCCAACACCGCCTGACGCGCGCCGCCGGGGCGCGGTGGGCGTTGATGCCGCACGCCTACGCGTTCGTCGATCCGTTGTTCTCGACCGGCATCGCCTGGAGCCTGCGCGCCATCGAGCGGCTGGGACTGTGTTTCGAGCGCGCCAAGCGCGGACGCGGGCCGAGTCAGAGCGATCTCAGGCGATACGCGGGCCGGCTCGCCGCCGAAGCGGACCAGATCGACCGGGTGGTCGCCGCCGCCTACGAAGCGGTGGCCCACTTCGATCTGTTCGCGGCTCACGCGATGGTCTATTTCGCGATCGTCTCGTTCGCCGAGGCCCGACAACGGCTGGTGCCCGACGACACCGTCGCCTGGAATGGATTCCTGGGTGTCGGCGATCCGCTGGCGGAAGCGGTGGCGCGGTCAAGCCTGCGGCGGCTCCGAGCCATCACGCGCCGCCGCGGGCGCGCCGGCAGCGCCGACGAGCGACGGCGCTTTGTGGAGTGGGTGGCGCGTTCCATCGCGCCGCGCAACATCGGTGGCTTTGCGAACCCCGCGCGCCATCATCTCTATCCCGTCGATCTCGACGCGCTGATCGAGCAGCACGCGTCCTTGAACCTGACCCGGGATCAGCTCGTCGCGGCGCTCCCGGCGCTGCGGGGGATGGCCGCCGAGCCTGCCTTGGCCTGACCACCGCGCCAGAGGTCGATCCACTTCGCCACCGGTCCCACCAGCGCGAGGGCGACGAGCGGCGGCGCCGCGTTGAACGCGACGGGCAGCGCCCAAGCCTGATCGGACGCGAACCGGATCACGGCCTCCGCGACCGCGATGATCACCGCCACGACCATCTGCCAGCGCCGCGGCCGCACCACCGTGCGCGGATCGGTGATCATGAAAAAGATGAACAGCTGGTACATGGGGCCCGTAATGGGAGCGATCTCCGGCGCCAGCGGCTGCCCGACCAGCGCGCTCCGCACGGCGTTCACGACCAGGAAGCCGACCACGTAGGTCAGGGTGATATGGACGACCTTCACCCGCGTCGTGATCGCCAACCCGAAGGCCCAGATCACGAGATTGGTCACGAGGTCGTTGCCGAACTGGTGGCTCAACACCGAAATCCGGCTCGGCGCCGCCAACAGCAGCGCCACGATGGCGAAGTTGGTCGGATTCCAGAGATGGTTGCCGCGGTACTGCAGCACGTACTTCGAGGCGATCGCCAGGAACCCACCCAGGACGAACGGCCACAGCGCGTCGCCCTGCGGCTTGATGAGCAGCGTCAGGCTGAGACCGCTCACGTAGGCGCTCTGGAGGTTGACGACCTTGCCGCGCAGGAACCACGAGAGCACCGCTTCGGTCAGGAGACAGGTGCCGAGCGCGGTGACCAGCCGCAGGTATCCCCCGCTCCCGAACATCTGGTAGCGGAGCTGGGCCGCCACCAACACCAGGGTGATCAGGAACATGATCAGGTAGCGCGGGTCGAGCTGCCCGCTGCGCTTCCACCACTGCACCAGTGCGGGCTGCGCCGACAGGCTCGCCTGGGTCACGGCCGCCGAGCCCCCCCCCCCCCCGCCCCCCCCCCCCCCGGGGGCGGGGGATTGTCCCCCCGGGTGGCCCCCCCCGCCCCCCCCCCCGCGCCCCAAGGAGG
>Ga0187893_10015714_pt1 | contig 10095 bp, 7 predicted proteins | sample MA1701074metaG_FD_139574 | JGI IMG/M metagenome (GOLD analysis project Ga0187893, IMG submission 139574) | White microbial mat communities from a basaltic lava cave in the Kipuka Kanohina Cave System on the Island of Hawaii, USA - MA170107-4 metaG ... | reverse complement strand
GCAAGGATGGCGTCGCGATACCGCCGACGCGCGCGATACAGCCAGTTCTCCACAGCCTTCGGGGGCGCGCCGATCTGGCGCGCGATCTCGGCTGCGGCGAGCCCTTCCTGCAGGTGCAGCGCCACCGCCTTAGCCTGGTCCGCGGGGAGCTCCGTGTGAAGCCGCTCGAAGGCGAGCGCAAGCACCTGTCGTGACCATCCCCGCTCGAACGCGTCTTCAGGGGTGGCCTCCCGTGACTTCGCGAACTCCGCCTCGGCTGCATCGAGGTCGAGCCGCAGCCGCCTCCCGCCGCGCTTCTGCGCCGCCGCCAACACCGCTGCCACCAGCGCCCGCGGCTCCACGCGCGCTTCGTTCTTGCACAGTGTCACGATTTGCGCTTGCGGGTTCAGCCCCGGCTCCACCTGCCGCGCCAGGTCCGGCGCGATCACCTCCCCGCGCATGCCCAGCTCGCGGTGCAACGTAAGAAACGCTTCCGCCTCGCGCTGCGCGCCGTCGCCGAAGAACACTTGCAGCGCGTCGCCTGCTTCATACCCAACGCGTATGCCGGAATCGGCCTCCACCGCCGCCACAAACTCCGGATACAAAGCCAGGCTCGCGCGACCCAGCGGCGCCACCGGCACCGAGTCCGGCGTCTCCGCGCCCGGCGCCAGCATCCCCGCCGCGGCCCCCGACGCTTCCATCCCCGGCTGCTGCCGGTCGAGCAGCGCCACGCTGCGCCCCGCGCGCCCCAGCTCCCACGCCACCCCCGCGCCGATAATCCCGCCGCCAACAATCGTTACGTCGTAAGTCGCCACGCATTCATTCTAGATTGGATATGCGGAAAGGGAACGTAAAAGGGTGAAAGAGTGTAAGGGTACAAGGCAATCTCAAAATCGCCTTTCACCTTTCTACTCTTTCACTCTTTTACGTGAGGAGTGAGGCAGGCGCTCGGGAAGTCTCAACCTCCTAGTTCGTCGCGGTGGCTTGCCGTGTGCCGTAGTAGCCCTTCTTCGACACAATCGTATGCCCGCCGCTCTGCCGCGCGGCGTCGCCGCCCAGCTTCACTTCCAGCCGGTGGAATTTGCCGTCGCCCGGCGTGGGCGGCACATACCCCAGCGTGTAACGCGTCTTCAGCCGGTCAATCACTTTCTTCAGCGCGCCGTACATCGAGCCTTCCTTCCGCACGTCAAACATTTCGCCGCCGGTCTCTTCCACCAGCTTTTCCACGTCCACGCGCCCGCCGCCGAAACTCAGCGACAGATTCACCGGATTGCGCCCCGGAACTTTTGCGCTGTACACCGCGGCGTCGGCCTCCAGCACCGCGCGGGTCACGTCTGATGGCGAAACGCCGCCGCGGTCCGTGGCCTTGTTGTCGCTCACCAGCAGGATCACGCGGCGCGCCGCCGGCGCCTGCTCCGCCAGATAGCGCGCAGCCAGATACACCGCATCATTAATGTTCGTCCCGCCGCCCGCGCGCAACGACTCGAATTCGTCGCTCACCGCGCGCTTGTCGCGCGTCAGCTCCACGCGCCGCTCCACGTCACTGGTAAACGTGAACAGCGCCACGCGATCCTCCTCCTTCAGCGCTTTCAGCGACGACATCGAGGCGTACCGCAGCGGCCCCAGGAACGGCTCAATCGAGCCCGACAAATCCAGCACCATCGCCACCGCCAGAGGAATCTCGTCGCGGCTGAAGTGCGCGATTTTCTGCTCCGCGCCGTCTTCGTACACGCGGAAGTCGTCCTGCGTCAGCTCGCCCAGCACATGCCCGCGCCGGTCGCGCACCGTCGCTTCCACCAGCGTCAGGCTGGTGGTCACGCGAATGCGCGCTTCGCCCTGCTCCTGCGGGTGGGACAGGCCTGCCCTGAGCGCAGCCGAAGGGCGTTCAGCCTCTCCGCGCAAATGCGCGAGGCCGCTGCTCGGAATCAGCCCCAGCGTCAGCCCCGCGGCTGCCACCGCCGCCAGCGCTCGCTTTCTTGCATCTTGTGCCACCCGTCCTCCCGCGCCATTCTTCGGCACATGGATAGGAACACTGCGCAGGGGGAGAGGTTGCCCAGCGGTTTCAGGTGAGCCCTACAGCAGAGCCATGCGCAGGTTCCCCAGCGAGCTTTCGCCGAATTTCTCGAGCACCATGCGCAGCCGCTTCTCTCGCTCTTCCTCGTAGCGCGCGCCCGGCGTGCCATTCGGCGTTTCGAAATCGTCCCGGCGCTCTTTACTTTTGGCCGGGCCGCGCGCCGCCTGCCGCAGCAGCACGATGCCCATCACGTACGGCATGAACTGCACAATCAGCGGCGGACTGAATGCGCCGGTTTGCCCGAGGAATCCGGCCGTCGCCACCAAACCGAAAATTACAAATGCGCGGCCCCAGCGCCGGCCGGCCAGCCCTGTTTTCAACATCGCCGCGCCGAACGCCGCCGTCGCCAGATACGCCAGCGTCATGTACGCCGCATACATCCCGCCGGACCACAGGCGCAGCGCCGCATACCACTCCGGCTGCACCGCCTGCGACGCCACCACAACCACCACCGTCCCGCGAAATACCAGGTGCGCCGTCCAGCACGCCGCTCCCACCAGCAGCGCGCAGGCGCCCCAATCGCTGTAGCGGCGCTCACCGCGCTCGCGGGTCACGCCGCGCAGCGTCACGAAACCCGCCAGGGTCAGCAGCGCGCCCAGAAAAAACGTTCCCGTCGTAAACAAATAACCGCTGCGATTCGCCGCAATCCGACTCAACTCTCCGCCGGGCCAGGTGGACGCTCCCATCCATACCACTGCCGAGCCTGTAACCAGCAAGCAGCTGGCCACCCACAAGGCTTTTGCCTCCGCACCTTTGCCCGGCGGCATCAGCCGGAATGCCACCCACAGCAGAGCCAGATCCACAGCCGCCAGTGCCACAAACGCTTCGAAGCCCAGCAACTCATGCAACGCCGCCATCACCGCGATGCTGGCCACTCCGGTCCAGAGGAACGCTTCCGCCGCCCGGCCCAGCCGCCCTTGGCCTACCGAATAGCGATACCCGAATCCGCCCAGCACCGCGGCCAGCCCCAATCCCGCTCCCAGCAGCACCCAAACCATCGAGCCCATGAAACGCGTCCTCCGTTCCGCCCCGCCGTGGTTACTGCGCCGTCCCCGGTTTGTGGGGGTAGCAAGTTCCCAGACAAACCGGCGGACGACGCGTGCCCACTGCCGCGCAGTGTGCCTCATGCGCCGGTTTGCTGTCCTTGCAGAAACCTGATATTTTGCTGAAATTCCCGGCAGGAACTTGCGTTTCCCAGGTAATGTCCAATAATCTCCACTTCGGGTCGTACCGGTACAGCGCTGACGAGCGCCTGCTGTACCGCGGCAGCGAACTCGTCCCGCTGGCTCCTAAGATTATCGAAACACTGCACATCTTGATCGAGCACCGCGGCCGCATCGTCGAGAAAGAGACGCTGATGGACCGCATCTGGCCGGAGACCGCCGTCGGAGAAGACTCCCTGCTGCGCAACATCTCTGTCTTGCGCAAGACGCTCTGCGGCGGCGAGGACGACTGCCGCTTTATCGAGACGATTCCCAAGCGTGGCTACCGCTTTGTCGCATCCGTGGTCACCGATTCGCAGCGGCACCCCGAAGTGCGCGAAGCTATCACCGCCTCCGCCGCGACTGCTTCCGATTCGGCTGCGATTTCCCCGTCGCCCTACGCTCGCCTCGCGCTTTCTTTGCTCGGACTGCTGGCTATCACAGCCGCCGCGTTCCTCGCATGGCGACCCGCCGGACCGAAGGCCACTTCGCCTCACGCGGAGAAGGCCGTGCTGGTGGTCCTGCCGTTTCAAAATCTCACCGGCGACGCCGACCAGGACTACTTCGCCGACGGTCTCACCGAGGAAATGACCACGCACCTGGCTTCACTCGATCCCGCGCGCCTCGGCGTGATCGCCCGCACCAGCGCGCTCCGCTACAAGGGCACGCAGAAATCCATCGCCGAGATTGGCCGCGAGCTCCGCGCGCAATATGTGCTGGAGGGCAGCGTGCGCCGCGAAGCCGCGGGCTATCGCATCGTGGCCCAGCTTGTCGAGACCACCGGGCAGACGCACGTCTTCGCCCGCACTTACGACCGCGGCCTGCGCGATTTGCTCAAGCTGCAGAACGACGTGGCCGCGGCCGTCGCCGGCGAGGTCAAGCTCGCGCTGGCCAGCGCGCCTGCCGCAACCGAGCGCCGCCGCGCCGCTAATCAGCAGGCTTACGACGCTTACTGGCGCGGCCGCTTCCATTGGCACCAGCGCTCGCCAGACGCGCTGCGCAAAGGCCTCGCCCATTTTCAAGAAGCGTTGCGCGCCGATCCCCACTACGCGCTGGCCCAGGTTGGCGTGGCCGATTCCTACAACCTGCTCGCCGCCTACGGCATGCCGCCCCGCGAAGCCCTGCCGCTGGCCAAGCAAGCGGCTCGCGCGGCGCTGGATCTCGAACCGGATCTGGCCGAAGCGCACGCCTCGCTGGCTTACGCCGCTTTCCGCCACGACCTCGACTGGCTCGCCGCGGAAGCCGCTTTCCGCCGCGCCATCCAACTCGACCCCGGCAACGCCACGGCGCGCCAGTGGTTTGCCGAGCTGCTGGCCGCGGTCGGCCGGCACGACGAAGCCGCCGCGGAAATCCAGCAGGCTCGCGAACTGGAACCGCTCTCGCTGGCGATTCAGGTGGATGTCGGAAGGCTGGCTTATTTCGCTGGCCGCTACCAGCAAGCGGTGAACGACGTGGAGCGCGCGCTCGAAGCCAATCCTGACCAGAACTGGCCGCGCGTGTTTCTCGCTCTCTCGTTTGTGCGCATGAAGCGGTTCGAAGAAGCGGCGGCGCAAGCCAAAATCCTGGCCGAGGGCCAGCGCGGCCGCCCCTTGCTGCTGGCCTATGTGCACGCTGCCGCCGGGCGCCGCAGCGACGCGCGCGCCCTGCTGCTCCGCGTGCAGCCACAGCCGGCCGAGGTGCTGTTCACCGCCGCGGTACACGCCGAGCTGGGCGAGCCCGACCTGGCGATTGCCCTGCTGGAAAGAGCCCGCGACGAAGGCTCCACCTTCGTTCCCTTGTTGAAGGTTCATCCCATGCTCGAGCCGCTGCGTGGCCACCCGCGCTTCGTCCGCCTGCTGGCTTCCCTCAACTTCCCATCTTCTTAATTGGTCGGAGGTTCATTTCGGAGGCGCGGCCACCCAGCGTGTCATTCCGAGCGAAGCGAGGAATCTGCTGTTCGGCCGCCTTACCCTGGGCAGCTCATGCAACGCGAAGAATCGTTCTTGCTCTGCCCTCTGCGGTGAGGTTACTTCTTTTTGCCTGCGCCGCGCCTGCGCAGCAGCGTGTCCACGCTGAACCGCCCGGCGGGCACGAACACAAATAGCAGCGCCGCCAAAACGTACATCATCGCCAACTCGATCCGCCCGTCGCTGCGCGCGTGGTGGTACACCGCCACCGCCATGTTGCCCGCCACAATCAGCGCGGCGTATCGCGTCCACAACCCCAATGCCAGCAGCACGGCGCCCAACGATTCCGCCAGCGCCGCGCACACCGCGAAAAATCCCGCCAGCGGAAAACCCAGGCTGGCCACGAATCCGACGAATCCCCAATCCGCCCCGCGGAACAGGTAGCCCGACGCCGCCAGCAGCTTGTCCCAGCCGTGGTAGATGCACAGCATCCCGCCTGCGCCCGCGCGCAACAGCAAAATTGCAATGTCGTTCACGCCACCCTCCTTGGACAGGGGATAGTGTATCGTGACGCGCGGTCAGTAGCGCAGCAGGTACGAGAATTTCACAAAAATCTGGCGGCCATCATTGATGAAGCCGCGCGGCGTGCGCACCACGGTGGTGGTTCCAGCCATCGGGTCCGCCAGCAAATCGATGTTCCGCAGGTTGGAGTTGTACCCGGCGTAGAACGCGGTCCACGGGTTCACCTGGTACGTCACCAGAAAATCGCCGTTGAAGTTTTTCGAGGTCTCTAGGCGCGTGCGCAGCGGGTTGGCGATCAGCGAGTCGTATTGCAGGATCAAGCGCACCGAGAGCGCCTGCGTGAACTGCCAGTTCCACGCCGAGCGGAACACATGGTTATTGATCACGTTCACGCCGCTCTGCCGGTCCGTCTGGCGGAACAGCAGATACGAATTGCGCACACGCAAAGGGCGCAGCAGCCGCAGCGTCAGCGACAAATTGCCAGTGACCTGGTCCGCCAGATACGGTTCCTGCCCCGCCGGCGGCTCGAAGTTGACCCCGTTGCCCCAGCGCACCTGCGCGCTGAACCGCATGTTGGGAAAGAAACTGGAGCTCGCATGAACCGCCAGCGGCACCGTCGAGAAATCCCGGTTGCCCGGCAAGCCCGGGATATCCTGCGGGCGCAGCCGCGTGCCCTCCGCCTCCGCCCAGAACGCCAAACGCGTCTGGCCCACGAGGTCGGCGCCGATCCCTTGATTGAAGAGATAATCCAATCGCGTGCCGCCGCGATCCCATGTGCCGCTCTGCGTCCACCACGGCCCCCACGCGATCAGCACTTTGCCTTCCGGCCGGAAAACGTATTCACCCTCGTGCGTCACGCGCCGCAGCCCCACGCGATTCACAAAGCCGGTCTGCGTCACGAACCCGTCGCCCAAATCGTCGTAACGCGCCGCGAGCCGCAGTTGCCTGCCGCTGCGCCGCACCCGCGCTGCATACGCCGGCCCATCGAGCGTCGTGCCGTCCACAAACCTGGTCGCGCTGGTGACGGCCTGCCCTTCCACGGTCCAGTTGCGTCCAAGCCGCCAGCGGAAATCCGCGCCGCCCACGCGGTTGTAGCTGCCTTCGAATTCGCGCGCGGTGAAGATGGCGCCGACCGTCGAGTGCGCGCCGATGTCGCGGCTCACGCGGAAAATCCCAAAGCGCGCCCGCGTCCCGTGCAGCGGGTGACCCGGCAGCACCCTCCGGCCCGGCGACTGATCGTCAATGAACATCCCGCCCACCGCATACGGCCCCAGCTTGCCGGTGACCCGCGCGCCAAACTGCGGGTCCGCAATGCGCCGCGTGAACACCAGGTTCGTCAAAGTGCTGAAGAAGTCCGCGTTCTCCAGAAAAAATGGCCGCTTCTCCGGAAAGAAGACCTCGAAGCGCTGGTTGGCGGTGATCTGCGGACTGTCCGACTCCACCTGGTTGAAGTCGGGGTTCACGGTCACATCCAGCGTCAGTGCGTCCTTGAACACCATCTTGGCGTCCAGTCCGCCGTCCACCTCCGCGCGCTCGCCCGCAAAGCGCGCGTGCAGCGGGTCGCGGTTGTCCAGCGCGCGGAACGCGCGAAACGTCCCGTAAGGAATGAATTGGATATTGCGGCGGGCGAAACGTCGCGCAGCCCGGTCAGCTCCGCGGTTTCCGACAAGCGCCCTTCCACCTTCGTCGAGTCCAGCGGCCACGTGGCCGTCTCCGGAATGCGCGGGATCCATCTTCGGAACTGGATCCCCCACACCTGCGACGGCGTGGAAGGGAAGCGCAGGCTCTGGAACGGAATCTTCAGCAGCGCCACGAAGCCCTGGTCCGTGATTTTTCCTTTGGAGTGCCACACCTCGTCGAACTGCGGGCTTTCGCCCGTGGATTCCGAGTGCAGCGCGTCCCATTGCACGCCCAGCGCGTTGCAATCGAATAGGTACGCCCGCCGCTGGTCGTTGAACGTGTCCAGCGCCACTTCCACCCAGTCTTCCGCGTTGTCGATTCCGTCGCGCCGCGACAGCGTGGCCCGCACCGGCTGCTCGTCGAACGCTACAAACACGAAATACAGATGCTTCTCGTCGTAGGCCATGTACACCACGGTTTTCTGCGTCACGGGCTGGCCGTCGCTCGGCTGGTTCTGGCGGAAGCCTTCCACTTTCGCCAGCCGTCCGCTCCACTCCGGCGAAGGCTCCATGCTGAGGAAATCTTCGAGCAGCGGCTCGCGGTCCACTTTGGGGATTTCAATCTGCGGGCGCGCGCTGTTACCGGCCAGCGCGAAAGCGGCCATCCACAGGAGGGAAAAACACAACGCGGCGCAGCGTACCGCGAAGCCGCCGCAGATCAGCGCACAGTTTTCTCGAAGGCCCATGGGCACCGTGCGGCCTGTCTCTGCGTCGGCCGCGTCCTCTCTAAGACGTGCCATGCGCCCACAATGAAAGCCAAATCTCGCTTCTTTGTTCCAGGCGTGAGCGAACAAGGCCGCTTATCCGCCGCTGGCCATGCTGGTGAGCGCGTCGCGCAGCCATTGGCGCTCTTCGTCGGTCAGGTTCTTGCCCAGCCGCGCCACCGCGCGATCCGACCGCACCAGCACTTCCTGCCCCGGCGTGCTCGGCGAACTGCCCATTGCAATAGACGCGCCACCCACGCGCAATCTTCCGCTGCGCCGGGCCGGCTCAGCAGCTATGCGCAACTCCACTTGCTCGATTTCGCGCTTCACGAACCGCTTCATCCCCCAATCGCGGCCCAGCACGCGCATGCCGATGGCCAGCGTATCGCCATCTTCGCGCACCACGCCACGCGCCGCGGCCGCCGCGTAGCCGAAAGTCACGGTGCCCAGCCCGATCAGTATGAACACCGGCGCGATCACCCAGCCCGCTCCTTCGGGGCTTTCGTTCACCGGCATCCCGCTTAACATGGCGTAAAGAAAAAACCCTCCGCCCGCCGCAAACGCCAATCCGAACAGCCCCAGAAATATCGAGAGCGCGTTCATCCCCATCGCCGGCAGCAGGATCACGCGCCGCGACGGTGTCTGGTCGTAGAAAATGCGGCTGCCGCCGAAGCTGGCCGGCGGCGGCGCGCCCACGCTGGACGGCACGCCCCAGCCTTTGGACTGCGCGGCCACGCGGTCGGCCACGGTTTCGTCGAGCTTCTCCCACGGCGTCACCCGCTCGGGCATCTCCGTGCGGTCGAGCAGCGGCACGCGCAGCTTTTTCGCCAGCGACTCAGCACGCGCGTAGCCGCCCATCTCGTCGCGCGCTTCGTGCACGCTCACCGGTTCTTCTTCGCCGCGGAACGGCAGCTTCACCACCCACACGGTGTACGTGTGGTCTTTCGAGCGGCGCTCCTCGGTCTGGAGCGCCACGCCTTCGATTTCCTCGAGCCCGCCCTCGCGGAGCTTCGGCGAAGGCCAGAAGCCTTTCAACCGCGAGTAGCGCCGCGCGTTCAAATCGAGCCGCAGCTCATGCCGCCAGAACGCCCCGCCAATTCCAATCGCCACAAACAGCAGCCCGACGCCAGTGAACACCCACGCGCCCACGCTGTCGTCAATCGCGAAATAACCGATCGCGGCAAACACCCCGCCGATCACTGCGAACACCACGCCCGCCGCCGGCGGATGCGCGAACGCGATCTCGCCCTCCGTCTCCCGCACTAGATGCACATCGGCCATATCTGCGAACGGATTGTAATTGAGAAGAGGTGGTGGAGTATTGGTTTTGTCCCGCTGGGCTTCCTCTGCGTCCTCTGCGGTGAGTTCCTATGCCAGCGCGGGGCGCTTGGCGTGGAAGTCGGTCACGGATTGGAACGCGGCGGCCAAGTCGAGGCACACGTCGTCGCGCATCGAATCGGCCACAAACTGTACGCCGATCGGCCGGTTGTCTTTCGCAAAACCGCACGGCACCGAGGTCGCGGGCAGCCCGCACAGGTTCGTCGAGCCAATCACATTCGACTTGTTGCCGCGGCTGGCGTTGGCGCGGCGCTCCGCCTCGCTCGGCTCGGGCCGTGCTTCCACCCCCGGCCGCGCCGCAGGCGGCCCGCCGAGATCCTGATCAATCGGCGAGGCCAGCGTGGTGCGGCTGGGCGACACCAGCCCATCGAACACTTCGAACAGCTTGCCCACTTCCACCTGAATCTTCGCGCGCATGCGGCAGGCATCCAGATAATCCGCTGCGGGAATCGAGAGCGACGAAATCAATCCAATTTTCTGATTCTCGTCCACCAGTTCCTGGATTTTTCCGCTTTCGATCAGCGGGCGGAAGATCGTCGCGCCCTCGCAGGAAATGGTCGCGCTCGACGTCGGCCCGTACGGCAGATCCGGCATTTCCGCGTCCACCAGCCCCGCGCCCAGCCCGCGCAGCGTTTCCAGTGCCGTCTCGAACGCTGCTTTTACTTCTTCGTTGCCGCCGCGCGAAAAATCCGGCCGGATCACGCCCAGCTT
>Ga0187893_10015713_pt1 | contig 10095 bp, 9 predicted proteins | sample MA1701074metaG_FD_139574 | JGI IMG/M metagenome (GOLD analysis project Ga0187893, IMG submission 139574) | White microbial mat communities from a basaltic lava cave in the Kipuka Kanohina Cave System on the Island of Hawaii, USA - MA170107-4 metaG ... | reverse complement strand
TCCACGGCGGCCGCGGTATAGAGCATGGTCCCCTCCCTGAACCATGTCTGTATCCGAGACCCCCAGCAAAGCGGACACTTCACTTGCTCTCGGGAGCGGACAGATCATGTGCTCCCTACAGCCACCGCGATGCGCCTTGCCAGCGCTCGCACGCTCATGTATCTTCCTTCCGCCCGACGCCCGCGATCCGGACCCGGTTGATTCGCAAGGAACCCCCAAAGGAGGGGCATGTCATGGCCGATAAGACTCGCTCCAAGAGCCGTAGCAGCTCGGTGACTCGTCGTTCCTTCCTGAAGACACTCGGGGTCGCCGGCGCCGCGGCCGGCGCCGGGCCGGCCGTGCTTCGATCGCGGGCAGAGGCCCAGGACACGCCCTTCCGGGATCCGGCCGCGAAGCCGGGCGGCACGCTGCGCTACGGCGTGCATACCGCGCCCGCCCACTTCGACGTGCACCAGTCGGGCACGGTGGCCAACATCGGCGCGCAGAGCCCGATGTACGACACCCTGATCCGCCGCGATCCTCGCGACGGGCAGACGATCATCCCCGACCTCGCCTTTAAGTGGGACGTCTCGCCGGACGGCAAGAAGTACACCTTCCACCTCCGGAAGGGCGTCAAGTTCCACGACGGCGCCGACTTCACGGCCGAGGACGTCAAGGCCACCTTCGAGCGGATCGCGCGGCCCCCGAAGGGCGTGGTGATCCCGCGCGCCTCGCTGTTCACCGCGGTGGGCGAGATCGTGGTGCTGGATCCGCACCGGATCGAGTTCCGGCTCACCGAGCCGCGGCCCCGCGCCTTCATGCTGGGCGCGTTTGCGAGCGGCTGGAACATCATCGTGCGCAAGAAGACCCTCGACGACAACCAGGGCAACCTGCGCCAGGTGATGAACTACCCGGGCACCGGGCCCTTCCGCCACGTCTCGCGGAAGGACAAGGAAGTCTGGAATATGGAGAAGAACCCGAACTACTGGAACAAGGGGCTGCCCTACCTCGACAAGGTCGAGGTCTACCACATGCCGCCCTTCTCGCCGGAGCTGGGCTCGGCGTTCCTCTCTGGCAGGCTCGACTACGCGCGGCTGCTGGATCCGGTGTCGTGGCGCAAGGCCAAGGAGATGCCGGGAGTGACGGCGGCCGCCTTCAACCAGTCCGTGATCCAGGCGGTCTTCATGAACCAGAAGAAGAACAAGGCGTTCCAGGACGTGCGGGTGCGCAGGGCCATCCACCTCGCCATGGATCGGCACGTGCTGGTGGACGTGGTCAAGGACACCGCACCCATGCAGATCGGGGGCTTCGTGTATCCCTTCCACGAAGCGTCCACCCCGAAGGCCGAGCTGGAGAAGCGGCTCGGCTATCAGAAAGACCCCAAGGCCGCGATCCAGGAAGCCAAGAAGCTCATGCAGGCGGCCGGCTACGGCCAGGGGATCAAGGGGCTCGATTTCCTGGTGCGCGATGCCGCCACCTTCAAGCTCTGGTCGGTGGCCATCCAGGCCATGCTGAAGGAGCACCTCAACATCGAGTGCACCCTCCGGTTGGTTCAGATCTCCCAGTGGTTCGAGGAGGCGGCCGCCGGCAACTTCGACCTCGCGATCACCGCCATCGTGTCCTCGCTCATGGACCCATCCGACTACTTCACCGCGTGGTACGGCAAGGACGGCCCGCAAAACTACGCGGGCTGGACCAACGAGCAGTTTCATTCCCTCGCGCGGCAGATCGAGCGTGAGGTCGACGAGAACAAGCGCAAGACCATGATCCGCCAGGCGGAGGATGTGCTCGAGAGCGACCCGCCGCTGATTCCGGTGTCCTACGAGCAGATCTACGACGCGTGGTACAACCGCGTGCGCGGCCAGAACCCGACGACATTCTTCGGGATCTACGACGTGGTGCGCTGGGACAACGTCTGGATGGCCAAATCCTAGACGACCCTAGGCTCGCGTTCGGTTCTCGCTAGTGCGGAAGTATCTTCTGCGGCGGGCGTTGTTCGCCCTGGGCACCCTGGTCGGGGTCTCCCTGATCATCTTCGTGGTGCTCCGCATCCTGCCCGGCGATCCGCTGGTGGCCATCCTCGGCGTGGAAGGCCACGCCAAGATGGACCCGGCGGATCGGGCGGCCCTCATGCGGGATCTGGGCCTGTCCGACTCGCTGCCGGTGCAGTACGTCCGGTGGATGCGCGACATCGCCACCGGGCAGCTCGGCAAGTCGTTCTTTCGCGGTGATACGGTGCGCGACCTCATCCTCCACCGCGGGCCCCTGTCCGCCGAGATCGCGATCCTGGCCCTGATCATCTCGTGGCTGGTGGGGCTGCCGGTCGGTATCCTGAGCGCGATCCGCCCCAACAGCTGGGCCGACGCGGTCGTGCGCTCGCTCTCTGTCCTCTTCATCGCGGTGCCCGGCTTCTGGCTCGGCCTGCTGATCGTGCTGGCCCTGCTCTTCTGGTTCGGCTACAAGGCGCCCATCATCATCGTGCAACTCTGGCAGGACCCGTGGCAGAACTTCCAGCTCATCATCGGTCCCGCGGTCGTGCTCGGGCTCGCGCAGGGCGCCTACATCGCGCGCATGTCCCGCTCCTGCCTGCTCGAGGTGATCCGCGAGGACTACGTGCGGACCGCGCGCGCCAAGGGCGCGGTCGAGCGCGCGGTGGTGATGCACCACGCCCTGCCCAACGCGCTCTTGCCCGTCATCACCATCTCCGGCGTGCTCCTGGGCTTCGTGCTCGGCGGCTCGGTGGCAGTGGAGCAGGCCTTCGGCGTGCCCGGGCTCGGCCGGGCCCTGGTGGTGGCCATCATCGAGCGCGACATCGTGGTGGTGCAGAACCTGGTGCTGCTCTACGCGGGGATCTTCGTGCTGGTGAACGTGCTCGTGGACATGAGCTACGCCTGGCTCGATCCACGGATCCGGTACCAGTAAGCCGGTCATGGCCAGTCCCCTGCTCCGCGAGCTCGGAGGGTTCGCCCGCCGCAACAGCCTCTCGTCCCTGGGCGGCATCGTGGGGCTGCTCGTCATGGTGATCGCGCTGGCCGCCCCCGCGGTGGCGCCGCGCGATCCGCTGAAGGCGGACTTCCGGCGGATGAACAAGCCGCCCGACGCCCAGTCCTTCTTCGGCACCGACCAGGTCGGCCGCGACACGCTGAGCCGTGTGATCTACGGCGCGCGCACCTCGCTCTTCGTGGCCTTCTTGGCCGTGCTGCTCGGCACCACGGTGGGATCGCTCTGGGGCGTGGCCTGCGGCTATCTGGGCGGGCGCTTCGACCTGGTCAGCCAGCGCATCATGGAGGTCCTGCAGGCCTTTCCCGACCTGATCCTGGCCATGGCCATCTCGATGGCCATCGGGACGGGGCTGCCCGCCGTCATCGCGGCTATCGCGGTCACCCGCGTTCCCTTCGGCGGCCGCGTGATCCGCTCGGTCGCCATCAGCGTGCGCGAGATGCCCTTCGTGGAGGCGGGCCGGGCCGCGGGCGCCTCGCAGCTCCGCATCATGGGGCTGCACGTCCTGCCCCAGTGCGTGGCGCCCTACCTGGTGCTCGCCACTACTCACCTGGGGGTGGCCATCGTGATCGAGGCGGCCCTGGGGTTCCTGGGCGTCGGCGTCCCGCCCCCCACGCCCACGTGGGGCAATATGCTGGCGGACGCGATCACCGGGCTCGTGCCGCACTGGTGGCTGGTGCTCTTCCCCGGGCTCGCCATCACCGTCACCGTGCTCGCGTTCAATCTGCTCGGCGATGGGATCCGCGACACGCTCGATCCGAAGCTGTCGCCCGCCGTGCTGCGGCTGGTGACCGGCTCCGGCCGCTCGACCACCGCCCCGGCCGCCGCCCCGGTCGGCAGCAAGCCCTCCGACGCCACCGCCTAGCCTGGGGTCAGGTCTTGAATTACGACATTGCGTGGCGAGGTGAAGCCGAAGGCGAGCCGAGCGGATAGAATGTCGTAATTCAAGACCTGACCCCTACAGGGGTTTGCAGCCGGGGCGGTCGTAGCGGTGGAACTCGCCGCGGGCGTTGATGGCGATGCGGATGCTGGGCTCGGTGCCCACGGGCTCCAGATGGTGCCAGAAGTGCTTGGGGCCGAACACGAAATCCCCGGCGCGCGCGTGGATCGGCGCGGCCTGGCCCTCGATGTACCAGTCGATCTCGCCGCGGAGCACCACCCACCACTCGTCGTGATGATGATAGTGCGTGTCGTTCGGCTGTCCGGGTGGGTGGCAGATCAGGAAGGCCTGGATGTCGTCGGTCAGCACCAGCGCCTCCGACCAGGGCGGCGCGCCCTTCTTGGCGATGAGTTCGGGGAGGCGACTCCACAAGGAACCGAGCTCGAGTAGCGGGATGCGGGTAGTCATATCTTCCAGACTTGACGGGCGGTCTCGGCCACGCGGCGGAGCTTGGCGGACTGCGCCTCCGGCGTGATGCGGTTGCCTTCGATGGTGGAGGCAAAGCCGCACTGTGGGCTCAAGGCCAGCCGATCCAGGGGCACGAGCCGGGCCGCCTCCTCGATGCGCGCGCGTAGCTCCGCCACCGACTCGATCCGAGGCTTTTTGGTCGTCACCAGGCCCAGCACCACCACCCGGTCGTCCGGCACCGCCCGCAGGGGCTCGAAGCCGCCGGAGCGCTCGTCGTCGTACTCGAGCAGGAAGCGCTGGAAGCGGCTCCGGGTGAAGACGTGCGCGATGGGTTCGTAGCCGCCGCTGGCGTAGAACATCGACTGGTTGTTGCCGCGGCAGATGTGCAGCCCGAAGGTCACGCCGGGATGACTCACCGCCCCGATCACCGCGTTATCCATCTCGATGCAGGCGTCTATCAAACGATCCGGATCACTCCCGCGCTGGCGGTAGCCTTCGCGGAGGGTCGGGTCCAGCAGCGCCGCGTACTGCGGGGCGTCGATCTGGATATAGGTGCAGCCGAGGCGCGCCAGCTCCTCCACTTCCCGGCGCGTGAGATCCACCACGTCGGCCAGGTAGGCGTCGCGCGTCGCATAGGCCCGGGTGGACTTCTCGGGATCGTAGTAGGCCGCCGCTTGCTGGCTGCTGATGAGCGTGACCTTCACGGGCCGGGTGGTGCGGGCGCGCAGGTAGACGAATTCCTCGGTGCACATGCTGTGCCGCCAGCGGAGCTTCTCCACCACCACCGGGCGTTTGAAGACGAGCTGCTCGCCGGCTTCGTTGTGGAAGGGGATGGCCCAGCCGCCGAACTTGTCGAAGCCGTCGAGAGCCTCGATCAGGTGGCCGAAGAAGGCGTAGCGGCGCAGCTCGCCGTCGGTGAGCACGTCGAGCCCGGCGTCTTCCTGCAGGCGCACCGCCTCGTCCACCGCGCGGTCCTCGAACCGCTTCAGCTCGGTGGCGGAGATCTCGCCGCGCTCCCAGCGCTCGCGGGCGGCTTTCAGGTCCGCGGGTCGGAGGAGGCTGCCGACGACGTCACTGCGAATCGCTCGGGCAGACGACCCTTGCTTCACTCTGCTATTCGCTCGGCTCGCCTTCGGCTGCGCCTCGCCCTACATTGAACATGCCCGCTTCGATGCCGAGGGCGCTCTTGCCGATGCCCTCGAGCATCCGGTCCACGGTGGGCGGCATCAGGGTCGAGGTGCGGAGATCACGGAAGGCGCGCTCGGCGGGGAAGTCCTTGTAGGCGCCCCGGCCGCCCACCACCTGGATCACCTTGGAGGTGACGGCCAGCCCGACCTCGGTGGCGAGGTACTTGGCCTTGTTGGCGAGGACTCCGCGCTCCAGCACGTCGGCGGCCTCCCAGCGCTCCGCGGTGTCGGCCAGCACGAGCAGGGCGGACTCGAGATGCGCGGAGAGCTCGCCGATGTGGCGCTGCACGGTCGGATCGTGGGCCACCGCGGTGTTCTCGGGCTTCACGATGCGCTTCTTGGCGTAGTCGATCGCGAAGGCGAGCGCGCCCTCGGCGATGCCGAGATAGACCGCGGCGTAACCCAGGGCGAAGCTCTCCACCACGCCCACCCGCAGGGCCTCGCCCGGGTCGCCCAGGGCGGCGTCCGTCGGCACGCGCACGCCGGTGAACGTCACCGAAGGGCTGAACGTGGCCCGCATGCCGAGCGTGTTCCACTTGCCGTCGGTGGCGATGCCCGGCGCGTCGGCCGGGACGAGCACCAACAGCAGCGCCTTGCCCATGTCGGTGCCGCCCTCGAGCGCGCACCAGACCATGTAGTGGGAGGCGCCGAGGGCCATGGTGCAGAAGTGCTTGACCCCGTCCACCGCGTAGGAGTCGCCGTCCTGACGGACGACCGTCTCCATCAGGAAGGTGCGGGAGAGGCTGACCGCCGGCTCGCTGCCCCAGCTCCCGAAGAGCTTGCCGTGCTTCACCACGTCGTCGAAATAGCGGCGCTTCTGGGCGTCGCGGCCGAGGGCGTCGATGAAGCGCATGACCGTCGAGTGCATGTGCACGGTCATGGCGGTGTTGGCGCAGCCCCGGGCGATGGTTCGGATCATGCCGATGTACGTCGGCATGTCGAGGCCGAGGCCACCGTGAGACGGGGGGATGCCCGAGCCCAGAAAGCCCTCCCGGCCGAGCACGCGCCAGCTATCGACGGGATTGGCGCCGGCCGCGTCGTACTCGGCCGCCCGCGGCGCGATCTCCTCGCGCGTCAGCCGGTCGACCCGGTCGAGGACGGCTTTCTGGGCTGCGGTGTACAAGAGGGCTAGCTCATGCCTCCGACGGGCTTGCGGTTCCCGGTGACACAGCGGCAGGTGCCGGCCTGGTGCAGCTCGATCATGTTGCCGAACGGGTCATACATGAAGATCTGCTGCGACTGCGGGCCGACCACCCCCGTGGTCACCCAGAACTCCACGCCCATCCGCTCCAGCTCGGCCTTGGCCTCCTGGATGTCCGGCACCGCCAGCGCCACGTGCGGGCGGGAGGGATCCTTGTCCGGCCCCTGGGCGAACTTGGACTGGCCATCCACTCCCATGAGATGGATTTGAGCAGTCCCGCCCACGTCCATCCAGTACCCGTCGATGGTTGGAATGACCGGGCGGCCCTGATCGGCCGTGAGCCCGAGCACGTCGTGGTAGAAGCCGTAGGCCTTCTTCACCTCGGTGGGCGAGGGACCGACGCGGATGCCGTGATGGTGGAGCTCAAGCACTTTGACGGCCATGGATGCCTCCTGTGAGCGTGCCCCAGATCCCCTTGGGGAGGAACAGGACGAACGCGGAGAAGATTGCCCCGATCACGATGGGCCATGCCTCCATGACGAGACTCAGGCGCTCCTCCAGCACGAGGAACGTGGCCGCCCCGACGAAGGGACCGAAGAAGGTCCCGGCGCCACCCAGCAGCGTCATCATCACCGTCTGGCCCGAGGTGGTCCAGTACAGCGATTCCACCGGCACGACGGTGAGCCGCAGGGCGTCGAGCGACCCGGCGAGCCCCGCGAAGCAGGCCGAGAAGACGAAGGACAGGTGCTTGACGCGATTGACGTCGTAGCCGCACGCCACCGCGCGGCTGGTGTTCTCGCGGATGGCCCGCAGCACCGCCCCGAAGGGGGAGTCGAGGATGCGCTTGAGCGCCCCCACCGCCAGCCCCACCAGGACGTAGGCGAAGTAGTAGAAGGCAAGAGTGGTCTCGATGGAGTACTGCCAGGGCCCCAGCCCGAGCGTGAGCTGCGGGATGCCGCGCAGGCCGTCGTCGCCGCCCGTCCAGTCGGCCAAGTGGAAGGCGATGAAGTAGAGGAGCTGCGCGAAGGCCAGGGTCAGCATCGCGAAGTAGATACCTCGGCGGCGGAGACAGAAGAAGCCGATGACCAGCCCGCCCAGTCCGGCCAGCAGCAGCCCCGAGGCGAGCCCGAGCCAGAGCGAGCCCACGTGGAGCTTGGCGAGCGCGATGCCGGCGCCGTAGGCCCCGAGGCCGTAGTAGGCAGCGTGGCCGAAGGAAAGCAGCCCGGTATAGCCGTAGAGCAGGTTGAAGCCCATGGCCAGGAGGCCGAAGATCAGCACCTGGGTGGCCATGGTGCGATTGGGCACGATGAAGGGAAAGAGGGCGAAGAAGGCCCAGAAGGCGAGAACCGGGTGCGCGCCCACGCGGGCGGCGAGGGCGCGGGGCGCGCTCACTCGGCCAGTCCCGCCTCGCCGAAGAGGCCGCTCGGGCGTACCAGCAGCACAACCGCCATCACCAGGAACACCATGATCTCGGCGGCCTTGGGGACGAAGAGCGTGGTGAGCCCCACCACCTGGCCGATCAGGAGGCCCGCCACCACCGCCCCGAGCAGGCTGCCCATGCCGCCCACCACGATGACCACGAAGGACTCGATCACCATGGTCACGCCCATCTCGGCGTAGGCCCCGCGCATGGGGCCGGCCAGGATGCCGGCCAGCCCCGCGAGCGCGGTGCCGATGCCGAAGACCACCAGCCATACGCGTCCGAGGTTGATGCCGAGGGCGCGGACCATCAGCGGATCGCGCGAGCCCGCGCGGATGATGAGCCCGATGTTGGTGCGCCCGAGGAAGAAGTAGAGAGCGATCAGGACCGCGACGGTGACCGCGATCAGGAAGAGCCGGTAGGCGGGGAAGATCATGAAGCCCAGGTCGACGGCGCCCGCCAGGGCCCGCGGCGGATCCAGCGTGAGGCCGATCTTGCCCCAGAACACCTTGACCCCTTCGATGAGGATCAGGGAGAGGCCGAACGTCAGCAGCAGCGGGTCGTCGGGCGAGCGGCCGTAGAGCCGTCGGATGAGGAAGCGCTCGGTGAGCAGCCCGAGGGCCCCGACCATGAGGGGCGCGAGGATCAGCGCCACCCAGAAGCTCTTGGTGTAGCCGAGCAGGAAGACCCCGAAGTACGCCCCCAGCATGTAGAGGGCGCCGTGGGCGAAGTTCACCACCGTCATCAGCCCGAAGATCAGCGACAGGCCGATGGCGAGCAGGACGTAGATCATCCCCAGCACCAGGCCCGTGAAGACCTGGGCTAGAAGCGTTGACAGCTCGGGCACGAGCTAGGCGTGCCCTTTCTCTTTACAGGTGCGGTCCAGCTCCTCGTTGGCCGGGATCTTCGCCGCGATCTCGGCCAGGCCCCACTCGCCCTTCACTTTACCCACCTCACGCCCCTTCAGGATCCACATGTCCTGGAAGGACTTGTTGTCGCACGTCCGCCACCACTGCTTGCCCTTGTAGTGGTCGTAGACGGGATTCTTGCGGAGCACGTCGGCAACCGCCTCGGAGTCCGTGGACTTGGCCAGCTCGCAGCCCCGTGCGATCTCCATCGCTCCGCTGAACGCGTAGGCGCCGTAGTCGCCGGGAGGCGCGTTGTACTTCTTACGGTAGATCTCGACGTACCTCTTCGCGGACGGGATGGTGTCCTCGAGCTCCCAGTAGAAATTGGTCCCGCCGTAGATGTCCGCGAACAGGTCCGGACCGCCTTCCTTGAGCCCCGGAAGCCAGTGCAATGGCTGGGCGATCCGCATGCTCTTCTTCATGCCGAAGCTCTGCACCTGCTTGAGGAAGGCGATGTTGTCCGCGCCCGGGGTCACCGAGACCAGTACCTCGGGCTTGGCGGCCTGGATCTTGGGGAGGTGCGCGGAGAACTCGGCGCTGCCGAGAGGATAGGGCGTCGAGCCCAGCAGGGTGCCGCCCTGCTTGGCCAGGGTCTCGGTGAGGACGGCGTTGTTCTGCTTGCCCCACGCATAGTCGGCGTAGATGATCCACCACTTCTTGCCGAGGTTCTGGGCGACCCAGGTCCCGACCACGCGGCTGGTGATGGTGGGGTTCAGCGCCTCGTGGAAGGTCAGCGGGCTCGTGTCCGGCTTGGCGCTGATCTCGTCGGACTGGCTCACCGAGATGAAGAGGACCTTGGACTTCTTGGTCTGCTCGTTGATGGCCATCTGCACGTGGGCGGCCAGCCCGCCGACGATGAACTGGGCCTTGTCATTCTCGATCAGCTCCTTGGTCCGCTGGGCGCCGACCGCGGGCTTCAGCTGGTCGTCCCGGAAGAGGACCTCGACCTTGCGGCCGAGGATACCGCCCTTGGCGTTCAGTTCCTCCATGGCCAGGGTGGCGCCGCGCTGCTGGTCGGCGGCGAGCGCGCCGAAGGGCCCCGTGAGCGGGAGAGGGAAGCCGATGCGGATCGGATCCTTGGACTGAGCCCGCAGGATCGCCGGGAACGACAG
>Ga0187893_10015712_pt1 | contig 10095 bp, 12 predicted proteins | sample MA1701074metaG_FD_139574 | JGI IMG/M metagenome (GOLD analysis project Ga0187893, IMG submission 139574) | White microbial mat communities from a basaltic lava cave in the Kipuka Kanohina Cave System on the Island of Hawaii, USA - MA170107-4 metaG ... | reverse complement strand
CCTCGCGGTCCATGCCGAGGCCGTGGACGACCCAGTTGCCGCCGTAGCGGTTCGCAGTGGAGAGCGCGGCCGTGACGCCCGCGGCCGACGCGTGGATCAGCCGCTCGCTCTCCGGCACGAGCCACTCGAACCCGTGGCCGAGGTACGTCCGGCCCGGCGACGACGGCACCTCCGCAAGCTTCATCGCGAACGGCGTCGCGCTGGTGAGCGCGGCGAGCGCGCGCTGCGCGCGGACGAACGCCCATCCCGGGAGCGCCGCCAGCGCGAGCGACAGCGTCAGCACCAACGGCGAGAGACGTCCGTGCGGAATCCAGGGCGACGAGGCGGCGAACGCGATCCCGACGGCGACGAGGTTCGCCGAGAGCAGTGCGAGGTACGCGCGCGCCCGGGGGTTCATGGCGGTGTTCACGCCTGCGAACCTCCGTGCGCGACGATCCGGGCGTCGGCCGGCGCCGGGAGGATCGGCTCCACCCAGACGCCCAGTTTGTCGCACGCGTTCGGATCGCCGAAGAGCATCTCGGTGTCGAATCGGACGACCCGGCAGATCTTCTCGGACTCCGGCCGGAATTTCACGGACGCGATCACCGCCCCCTTGTCGTCACGGAGCACCGAGGGGACCCCGGAGAGCGCGACCATCCACGGCTTCCGGTTCTCGAAGGGATTGATGGGACAGCCCATCGACTCGCCGACGAGCGCGATGGCGCGCGGCCAGATCAGGAACGTGATCTCCCTGGTGACGAAGCAGACGCCCAGGTGCACGTTCACGGGGAACTTGCGGGAGAGGACCAGATCGCGCACCTTCGCCTCCAGCTCACGCGGATCGATGTAGTCGAGCTGCAGGGACGAAGTCGGCGGTGCCGAGGAAGGCGTCGCAGGGTCGCCGTGCCCGACGAGCGTCGCGGCCGGGGGCACCGGAGCTGCGACCGGCACGCGCATCGGGATCGCCGACGGCGCATCGGCGACGCCGAAGTCGTCCACCGCCACGGGCGCGAGGTCGAGGATCGAGTAGAATGCGATTCGCCCCGCGAACGGGCGGAACGCCTCCGTCTCGAGGATCTCCCGCCGCACGAGCGTCAGGAAGGTCTTCGTCTCGGTTCCCGCGCTCGTGACGGTCGCCTTCAGCTTCCACGTCCCCGACTCGCGGTCCCGGAACAGAAACCCCTTCATGGCCAGCTCGCGCATGAACTGCTTCACGCCGGTCTGGTCGACCTTCAGGTGGCGCACCCGCGCGTCCTCGTCCTTCCAGCGGTCGCGGAGCAGGTCCATGACTTTCAGCACCGCCCCGGGATAGGCGAGCGCGACGTAGCGTTCGCCCACGTAGGCGTCGCCGTCGGCGTGGTTGGCGGCGAGCGCGCCGCGTTCGAGCGCGATCTGGAGCGCCTGCGGGAAGAGGTCCGCGACGCTCGCGTCGTGCCGCACGAACGCCGGACGGCCGGGCCCGGTGTCCACGTCGAGGAGGCGCCCCCTGCGCTCCGCGCGCACGGAGTCCTGGTCGGCGGCGGACACGAGCGCCGCGAGCGCGCGTGCCGGCGCTGCCCCCTGCTCCAGCGCGAGCGGCAGGATCGGGCCGAGGTACGCCGCCGCCTCCGGCGTGAGCACGCGTCCCACGAAGAGGGCGTTGTGCCGCTCGTGGATATCGAGCCCCCGACGCGGCGTCCACTCGACGGCCGCGACTTGCTCGTCCGGAGGCCACAGTTCCTCCCGAAGCAGGAACGCAGCGAGCGGCTCGACGAACGGGTTCCAGACGTCGCCGTCCACGGTGGCCACCCGGAGCTGAACAACCTTGCCGACGTCGTGAAGGAGGCCGAAGACGAACGCCGCGTAGCGCCACCGGGGCAGGAGTTCGTATTCGAGGCCCGGGTCGGCGCCTGCGCTGCTGAATCTCGCGTCGCTGGCGCTCTGCACCGACCGCAGCGCCACGTCGAGCGAATGGTCCAGGAGGCCCCACGCGCCCGCGTGGTGGTACTCCTCGCTCGCCCCGAGATGGACGACCGTCAGCGCGAACCGCGCGACGATCCGGTCGACCATCTGAGCTTTCTCGGCCGGGGCGATGTCCGACAACCGCTCGCGCGCCGCGCGCACGATCGCCGCGCGGTGCGGGACGGCCAGGATCGCCGCCGCCGCGTCGGCCGGGAGCCCGAACTCTCCCGGCGTCGGCGCTGCCGGCGCCTGCCCGTCGTCCTTCGACTTCCACGGCCAGAGTGCCATGGCGGCTATCCCCCCGTGGGGCTCCTCGGACCGACCAGGCGGATCGGCAGGCAGCCGCGGCACTCCTCAAAGAGGCCGAAATGGATGTAGAGATAGGCGCCTTCCTTGGAACCGGAGTTGGCTTCGATTGCACGCGCCTGCGGGAACCCGATCGGCAGACACGGCTTCCATGTCGGACGGACCGGCTGGAGGTAGTGCCCGGTGCGCGGTTCGAACGGATAGGTCGACACGACGACGCGCGCCATCGGCGCGGACGCGACGCGCCCGGCGCGCAGTCCCAAGAGGCATCCCGCCATGACCTCGCTCGACACGGAGGCGAACCCGATCCGCGGCCAGTACGGCCCCCACGTCCCGGCGCAGCGCGCCGGATCGGGCACGCTGGCGCATGACGGCAGACTTGCGCGTGTGATCGCCGCGACCGGATCGGCGAGGATGTCGGACAGCCCCGATCGCCACCCGAACCCGTCCGTCTCGCTCACGTAGTTCACGGAGAAGAGCGGCCCCTGCGGACGGGCGATCGGGAGATCGAGCAGATCCACCGGCAGCGGCACGACCATCGTGTAGACGCGCGCCTCGGTGAACTGGAGACCGGTCCCCTTGCCGCCGTCGGTCGTGTGGCTCGACGTCGCGCCGGACGCTTGCAGGGTCTGAAGGCCCGCGACGGCAACCGAGGCTTCGGCGACGTGCGACTTCCCCGCCTGCCGGACGACTTCGAGCACGCCGCACGGGTAGGCGTTCTCCACCCAGAGACACGTGCGCACTCCACCGGTCGGGCTGGGACAGGCGAGAACGCCCTTCAGGCGCCACGTTCTCAGCAGGCACGACCAGTCCGTCTTCGCCACGAGCGTCGCGACGCTCTCGGTCGACTCGTACGTGGTGCGCTCCTGAAGCGCCGCGGCCGCGAGTCCCATCAGCAGGAACTTCGCCAGTGAGAATGAGAGGCTACTCGCCTTGGGCCAGTGGCCCTTCAAGAAGCTCAAGCGTGTCTCCTTTCGGGTTGACCGTTACGACGCAGGGCGCGCAGCGGACGCGAAGCGCATCGGCGAGCGGTTGAGTGGCCGCGTCGACCGGGCGGCGCACGCGCGACGCGAGATCGCCGAGATCGGCGAGTTTTCTGGCCCTCACGACGAGCACGTGCGCGTCGGGGTATCGCTTCGCCAGCCGCTCCGCCGCGTCCGGATCGTCGGCCAAGACGAACAGGAACGAGCGTCCGCGCGCCGATTCGGGCAGCGCCTTCGCGAGCGAATCAGTCTTCCTGCCCCCGAACCGGCAGCCCGGAATCCCGATGTCAACCGGCATGTCCGCGAGCGCCTTCAGCTTCGCGGGCGCGAGATCGGCCCTCCTCGCCATCGACGCGGCGAGGCTTCGATACGCCTTCGCCAGCGTCTCCACATCGAACGGCACCGACGCGCCGCCGTCGGCGCGCGCGTCCCTGCAGACGGCGCCGCGATCCTGCGCGAGCGCAAGACCCGCCAACGCAACGAGCCCTGCTGCGACGAACGACATACCGTGCCACAGCCGACGGCTATTTCTCCGCATGGGAGAGCTCCCGGGGTTCGATGCGCTGGCCGACGACGTAGAGGCCGTACGGGTTGCCGAGCGTCGGCGTACAGGGCTCGACGGCGACCGTGTAGACGAGCGCGGTCTCCGACTGGAGGCGGTCGGCGATGTAGACGCGCCGGACGGCGGTCAGCGTGACCTCGTACTCGCCGCCATCGGCGCGACGCACGGTCGCCTCCGACCGCGCGGGCAGAAGGACCTGGCTCGCCATCCGGGACTGCGCGACCAGCTCGCGCCGCCGGGCAAGCGCCTCGGATGCCTGGGTGTAGAACCGGGGCGAGAGCCACTCGGTCACATGCCGCGTCGCGGCGTCCACCGTCGCCGGCGTGTAGCTGTCGAAGTGCGCGAGATATAGGAACGCGAAGTCGCGCACGAGCTCAGGTGACGGCTCGCTTGCCGTGACCTCGCGCGGACGATCGACCCCAGGCACGACGATGACCGTCTTCTTCGAGAACGCCTCGCGAGCGAGCGCGATCGTCACGCCCACGTTCGCGAGCACGAGCGTGCCGAGCACAATCCAGTGCGCCGCCCGCGTTCGCCAGGCCCGGTCGTCGAGCGTCACCGGTTCCTCCCCGCGAGCGCGAACGCGGACACGTCCGGCAGGAAGCAGAGGAGCGTGCTGGTGCGCGCGACGAGCGCCCGCGCTGCGATCTGGGCAGCGAGCGCGATCGCGAGCACGAGCGCCAGGAGGCGCAGCGTCCGGCACACCTGCGCCGCGATCACGAGCGCCGCGAGCACGGGCGGCAGGAACCACGAGTTCCCGCTACAGCCGCGCGCGTCCGGCGCGGTGGAATCGGATCTCAGGTCTTTCATGGTCGATGTCACCTTCGAACGCCGAGAGGCGGATCACCGGCTCGCCCCACGGGAGGGGTGGCCGGACGAGATGCGGGACGAGGAACGCGGACGGGAGGAACCGCAGGAGGCCGTGGCGGTACGCCACCTCGAAAAGGTAGCCCGGCGGCTTGCCGCGACGGACGCGCCGAAACAGCGCGCCGAGCGCCGCGCCGAGCAGGATGCCTGCGATCTGGCCGACGAAGAGGAAGACGACAAGCGCCGCCAGGACGACCAGCACGAGGTCGCCCGGCTCAACGCCGAGGATCGTGAGCGGCCGGTCCAGTGTCCTGTAGCACGCCTTCGCAAACATCCTTCTTCAACCACCTCCACTGGTAGAGATGGCGAGTTGTGCGAGAATGGTGGGGGGCGAATCTCAGAAGTTCGCAAGCTACCATTCGATCTTGGAGACGGAGGTAGGCCGTGGAAGCCGCGAGAATCGCATTCGAGCGACTCGACTGGCAACGTGTCGAGGAGATGTTGAAGACGAAGGAACCGGAGAGCCTCCATCTCGACTACATCTCGGCAGCCGGATACTCAAGCCTCTTGAGTCCGCTCCCGAAGAGCGTCGGCTTCAGCTTCGAGGCACGCTCATCATCACGCGCAACGGCGTAACGCTCGTGTAGGTGTCGACTCTCGTCATCCCATGCCACACGATTGAGCCAGGCGTCCACCGCGACCCTGTTCCTGACGAGCGTACAACCAACCGAATCTAACTCGCCATCTCTACCAGTGGAGACCAAGAGAGAACACTGGAGGCCGAGATGGCGAAGGCGGTGGCGGCAGTCGGGATGGTGGCCGTCCTTGCTCTGGCGGGCGCCGCGCCCGCGAGCGCCCAGGACTTGAAGTTCGACGAGAAGACGGCGACGGCGGAGTCGCAGGCGGCCACGACCGTCATCCTGAAGATCCTCGTGGGCGGCGTGCTGGCGATCGTCCTGGTCGCCGCGATCATCTACGGCGTCGCGAAAGGGATGACGCAGGGCAACTGGGGCTTCTTCGCCGCCTGCGTCATCGCCGTCGTGGTCGCCGTGCTCGCGGTGAAAGGCATCGGCAACTTCTTCGGGATCGACCTCCAGAACCTGATGAAGAAGTGATCGTCATGAACCGCTTCACGTTCTGGATCCGAGGCCACCTCGCCGTCGGCCTCACGCTCTCCGTCGCCGCCGCCGCGCGGACGTGGCTCGACACATGTGACGCCTGCACGATGCGCGCGACGCACGAGCTTCCTGTTGCAGGCGCCGCGTTTTACGCCGCGCTGCTGGTGCTGGCCCTCGTCCGGGACCCCGGCTCGGCCGTTGCGCACGGCATCTTCGCCGCCGTCGCCGTGCACGCGCTCCTCCTCGGTCAGATGGCCGTCACCGGAACGTGGTGCGTCCTGTGCATCGCCGCCGCCGCGAACGCGCTCGTGCTGGCGGCGCTCGTCGTGGCGCACGACCCAAGGAATCTCGCCCGCGCGGCCATCGCTGTCCCGATCGTCGCTGCGGCCTCCGTAGCAATCCTCCCCTGGTGGGGCGCGCGGATCGTGGCACCGGAAAGGAATGCCCTCGCGCGCCCCGTTTCAATCTCCGTCGACGACAGCGCGCCAGACGCACGCGTCCGCGTGACGATCTACGAGAAGGCAGACTGCCCGTACTGCGAGGAGCTCCGCCGCACGGTGGCCTCGCAGATCGCACGCGAGTTCGAGTCGCGTGTGCAGATCACGTACCTGGACGCCTCCGAGCTGCCCGGCATCCGGATGACGCCTACGGTGGTGGTATCGCGGCGGGACGGAGGTGGCGCCCGGATGATCGAAGGGCTGCCGCATTACGACCTGCTCCGGGAGGCTGTCCAGGAGGCGATGAAGCCATGACACGGATCGCGCTCGCGCTGGGGCTCCTCGCGTGTCCGCTGCAGGACGCGCCGGAGTCGGGCCGCACGGTCACGCACGACGGCAGGACCGCGATCACGGTCACGCTGCCGGTCTCCGACGCCGCGAAGCACGTCGCTTGCGTCCTCAGCTTCCCTGAGCCGGTAGCCCGGGCGCTCGTCCCGTGGAACGAGGAGGACATCTCCATCGACCCCGACGGCGCCGACGTCATGGTGAAACTCCTCAAGGCCGTCGAGGGCGACCTCGCGTTCCGGGGCAAGTCGGGAACGCTCTACCGGTTCCACGTTCGCCCCGCCGCGGCCGGCGCCGCTGCCGACCGGTACGTGAAGGTCGTCGTGCCTGAGCCGGAGCCGTCCGCCCCGTCGCCATCGGCGAAGTCCGGCGCCATCGAGCTCATCCGCGCCATGCGGTCGGGCCGTGTCCCGCCCGATGCCCGCGTGACGGCGCCCCCGTCCACAACAGCTCCGCTCTTCCAGGACGGCCGCGTCGAGATCCGGCCGCGCTTCCTGTACGCCGCCGATCACCATCGCGGACTGGTGCTCGACCTCAAGAACGTCGCGCGTGATGAGACGTTTCGCGTGGACCTCACCGCGTTTGCCGGGCGCGAGCTGCTGCTCGCCGGCGCCCGCGACCTCCTCGTGCCGCCAGGGGGCTCGACCCGGCTCTATCTCGTCTTCGCGAGACCGCGATGAACTTTCTAAGCCCAATTCTCAACCTCACCGATCCCCGCCGCCGCAAGGCCGCGATCGCGCTCGCCGTCGTGATCGGCGCCGTCGCGCTGCTCGTGATCGCGGCGAGCCTGACGACATCGGCGCCCGCCGCGCCGTCGCGGACCGCGCCCGAATCCCGGTCGTTCGAAGTCGGCATCCCCACGCTCCAGAAGGTGGAGGCGTTCGTCTCCGGCTACGGCAGCCGCGTCGAGGCGACGGAGGCTGAACTCGCCCGCATCCGCACCGAGCTGGAGGAGACGCGCAAGTCGCTCAAGGAGTCCCTTGCCGAACTCGCCAAGTCGCGGACGGAAGACGCCGGGCTCGTCCACTCCGCGCTCGACAGCATCAAAGGCGGTCCGGATGCCCAGCAGAACGCAGCTGCGATGGTCGCTCGCGTGCGACGCTTCGATTTCCCGGCGGCACCCGACGCCGTGCCGAAGGGCAGGCAGGTTCACATACCGGCGGGCAGCTTGGGCGAGGCGACGCTCCTGACCGGCCTCTTCGCCCCCGTCGCCGGCGAGGCGCTCCCCGTCCACGCGCGGCTCGACGCCACAGTGATCGGACCGAATCGAACGCGCATCCCCATCTCCGGGGCGTTTCTCGTCGGCCGGGCGCAGGGTGATCCGAACGCTTCCCGGGTGATCGTCCAGTTCCACAAGCTGGCCTTCGTGACCTCGAAGGGCGAATCGATCGAGGCGGCGATCAACGCGGACGTCGCCGACTCCGACGGGACGCTCGGGCTCTCGGGCCGCTACGTATGGCGCGTCGACGAGGTCCTTCCGCTCGCGGGGCTCGCGGGTGGAACTTCCGGCTTTGCCGAGGCGCTCAGCGCGCGCGAGGTTTCGACAACGATCTCGCCGCTCGGCGGCGGCACGTCCGTCCTCACGGGCGACGCCATGAAGCTGGCCGGTTCGAGGGGCGCTTCCAAGGGCCTCGAACGGATCTCGGAGGCGGTCGCGAAGCGGATCGAAGAGATCCAGCCTGCCGTCTGGGTGCCGAACGGCCGGAAGGCGACGATCCTGTTCCTGGACGGCGTGACTCTGGATGGCTTGTCAACCAGCGAGGTGACCCGTGAAGCGGATCTCCGCAGCAATCGGTATCGCGGCCTTGATTTCGACCGGTAGCTGCATCCCGTTCGGCGGACTGCCGTCCGGCGGCCGGCCCGTCATGGACGTACACGACGGCGCCGACAACAGCAACGACACGCTCCGGATCGTCCCCGGCGGCGCGCCGCTCGCGCCGGACGTTTCAATCCCCGTCATCCACCCGCCCGAAGTCTTCCCGGTGTGGGTGCCCTCCCATGTGGACATCGAGCGCGACCTGATGGTCGGCGGACACTATCTCTTCATCAAGCTCCGGGACAGTTCGTGGCTCGCCGACCGGATGGTCGACGACGATCCGCCCAGCAGCGCGGTCACGCCCGAGGAAGAGCTCCGGGCGATGAAGGGCGCTGTCCCGTCGGCGTCGTGGGACCGCGCGCTCGTTCCGTTCCGCCGAGACAAGTAGTGCCATGACGCTCGCCCTGGCCGACGCGGTGTCCGTCACGGCCCACCTGCCGTTCCACTCGTACGATTCCGACGGCCGCGTCTTCGTGCAGGACGACGGATCGCTCGGGATCGCGTGGAGGTTCGAGGCGGTCCCGTGCGAGGGCGTCTCCGAGGCGGGACTCGGTGCGCTCGCCGCGCGGTTGGACGCGTTGATCCGGGTCCTGCCGGAAGGCGCCGCAGCTGCTCAATTCATCATGGTGTCGTCGCGCGACGTCGAGGCGCCTCTCGCGCGATGGCTCGACGCGACGACCGCGCCGGACGGATCGCTGCTCCGTGACCTCGCGGCGTCGCGGGTCGGAGCGCTTCGGGCGTTCGCGATGACGGACCGCGGGGCGCCGTTCGTCGCGCGGACGCTGTCGCGGTACCTGACAGTCAGGATGTTCCCGGCGTGGCGGACCGGGGCGCGCCTGTCCCCTGCGCGCCTCCCGCAGGATCTCGAGAGCGGCTACAGGACGGCGAAAGGACGTCTCCTGGAGCTTGCGAGTGCCATCGAGGGACTATTGACCCAGACCGGAGTCCCGTTCGCCCGGCTCGACGAGGACGCGCTTGTTCGGCTCGTGCGGACGATGCTCGGCGCGTCACCTCAATCGCCGCCGCGCCCTGCATCGCCTGACCGGCTCGTGCGCGATCGCATGGCCGTCTCGCACGTGGACTTCGACCTCGCGACCGGTGCCATCGCGACGGACAGCCGGTTCATGAAAACCCTGTCGGCGATCGACCTCCCCCCGGCCACCTGGGCCGGGATGCTGACGCTCGGCACGCCCGCCGTCATCGACGTCGTGCCGGAGTCAATCGTCGTCCTCAACGTCCACGTGCCGGATCAGGAGGCGGTCAAGTCCGGGCTCGGCCGGAAGAAGCGGCTCGCGTTCTGCCAGCTCTCGAGCGGCGACGTGAAGGTCGACATGGCGGCGATGAAGTCGGAGGTCGATCACGTTCTCGGCGAGATGTTCATGGGCGGTCGCGTCGTGAGCGCCCGCGTGCATGTCGTCGTGTCCGACGCGTCGCGCGACGGTCTCGAGTCGCGCGCCCGCGCCGCGGCGGGCGCGTTGGAGCACGCCGGGTTCCGGTTCGTCGCGGAGCGGTCGCTCGGCCCCTCGCTCTTCCTCCAGTCGCTCCCGCTCGCGTACGACCCGTCGAACGACCGGGCGCTCAAGCGCGGCCGTCGCATGGTTTCATTAAACCTCGCCCACATGGTCCCCGCGTACGGCGCGTTTCGCGGGACGCGGACACCCGACCTCCTCCTCCTCAACCGCCGGGGCGAGCCGGTCACCCTTTCGTTCTTCGACGCAAGCACCGCGCCGCACGGAATCTTCTGCGGCGTGACGGGCGCCGGCAAGAGCGTCTTCGCCAACACCCTCATTGCGAGTGTGCT